>Ga0209344_10001965_pt1 | contig 24437 bp, 22 predicted proteins | sample Cruoilmetagenom6_FD_187293 | JGI IMG/M metagenome (GOLD analysis project Ga0209344, IMG submission 187293) | Oil polluted marine microbial communities from Coal Oil Point, Santa Barbara, California, USA - Santa Barbara Oil Seep Sample 6 (SPAdes)... | ecosystem: Environmental > Aquatic > Marine... | reverse complement strand
TTGGTGAGCGCAGCGAATCAGCAGTTGCGACCATCAACGACATCGGAGCCATTGCGGTTTTTTGCGAAGCAAAAAGAAGCGATGGCGTAGATTCCTTCTAGACGTTGAACCTAAAGTGCAAAATATCACCTTCTTTAACAACGTATTCCTTGCCTTCCAGCCTTAATTTACCGGCTTCCTTACAGCCCGCCTCGCCTTTAAATTCGATGAAATCAACAAAGGCCATCGTTTCAGCCCGAATAAAACCTTTTTCAAAATCGGTATGAATCACACCCGCTGCTTGTGGTGCAGTTGCACCTTGAACAAAAGTCCAAGCCCGAACTTCTTGAACCCCAGCAGTAAAATAAGTTTGCAAGCCCAACAGCTCATAACCAGCACGGATTACCCTAGCCAATCCAGCTTCTTCCAAACCCATTTCAGATAAAAACTCGGCTTTATCAGCATCATCCAACAATGCAATCTCGGCTTCAATCGCAGCACAAACCGGCACCACAATGGCACCTTCAATTGCCGCGAATTCATTCAATGAGTCTAACAATGGGTTGTTTTCAAAACCTTGATCATCCACATTGGCAATATACATCATTGGTTTGGCAGTAATGAAGCTGAATTCCTTAACAGCTTCCCACTCGTCTTTATCTAAATCGAGGGTACGTAAAGCAAACCCTTCAGACAAATGATTAACAATTTTTTCTAAAATAGCGGCTCTTTTAACTGCGTCTTTGTCACCGGACCTGGTTTTCTTTTGCGTCCTAATTAAGGACTTTTCAGCTGACTCCAAATCAGCCAAAGCCAATTCGGTGTTAATCGTTTCAATATCGGACAATGGATTGATTTTGCCATCAACATGAATCACATCTTCATCAATAAAACATCGAGCAACATGCGCAATGGCATCGGTTTCTCTGATATGAGATAAAAATTGATTACCCAAACCCTCACCTTTTGAAGCGCCAGCAACTAAACCAGCGATATCGACAAATTCCATGGTCGTAGGCAACGTTTTCTTAGGCTTAACTATTTCAGCCAGTTGTTCCAATCGTGGATCAGGTACTTCTACAATACCCACATTAGGATCGATGGTACAGAATGGATAGTTTTCTGCTGCTATTTCTGCTTTGGTTAATGCATTAAAGAGGGTAGACTTACCCACATTAGGTAATCCAACAATGCCACATTTAAAACCCATGATACATTCCAAAATAAAAAGTGGCGCGATTTTAACACATGCCTGCAAAAAAATTCATTTGAATCAGTTAAACAACGATATAATATGCAATTATTACCTAACAAGTTAACAAAACTATGTCAAATATGAGCCCAGAAGAAATCGCAGAAGTAAAAGATCATTTTGATTTTTTTGATAAGGATGGCAGCGGCCAAATAGATTTAGATGAATTCTGCCAACTATTGAAAGTACTGGCGCCAGAAGCCAGTCAAGACAACGCCACCAGAGGATTTGAAACCATTGATGTTGATCACAATGAACAAATCGATTTCGATGAATTTTTGGATTGGTGGAAAATGAACTGGACTGTGTTTTAATCAGTTCACCCCAACCTTTGGCCAAATAAATCGGTTCCAACTCGGACCATGGTCGATTCCATCTCGATGGCAGCCTCTAAATCACCACTCATACCCATAGACAGCGTATCAACCTCTGGCGCCAATGCCTGAATGTTTTTATATAAGCTCAACACGGCTGAAAAATACGACTTTTGTAATGCGGGTTCAGCACTGGGTGGTGGAATACACATTAAACCTTTAAAATTAACTTTCTTCATTGTCTGCAAAGCATCAAACATGTCCAACAAATCTTCTTTATTGGCACCAGACTTGGTACTTTCATGACCCACTTTAAACTGCAGTAAGACATTCAATGGTTTAAGCTCTTCTGGTCTTTGTTCATTTAAACGGCTCAAAACCTTCATTCGATCTACCGACTGAACCCAATCAAAATTCTCAGCAATCAACTTGGTTTTATTCGATTGTATTGGCCCTATAAAATGCCAAATCAGATCTAAATCTTTAAGTCGCGCAATTTTATCGACGCCTTCTTGAACATAACTTTCACCAAAGGCCACCTGACCCAGTTGATTTAACTGAAGGATTTTATCGATACCATGCTTTTTACTGACAGCAAGCAATTCTGGACGCACGGTTCGCCCTGCTGTCTGACATGCCAAGTCTATCCGTTTATTAACCAACATAAAATTATCTTCAATGTTATTCTTCATTACTTGCCACCTATCTTTACATCACTTGAATGTATATTGAACTCAAATTATCGCAAATTTTGTTTGACCAAAGTGCCACTAAATCCAACCGATTCAAAAAAACAGTATTTTACCTTTGCAATTAAAATTAAAACCATTAAAATACGCGGTCTTTTTATGAGTAGCTAATTGGCTGCTTAAAACAGTATAGTTTAGCCCAAAGGGCAACATCATTGGAGATACAAAACTTATGCCTAGTGTAAAAGTTAGAGACAACGAACCGTTTGATTTCGCATTAAGACGTTTCAAACGTGCCTGCGAAAAAGCCGGCATTTTAGCAGAATCACGTAAACGTCAGTATTACGAAAAACCAACTCAAGAAAGAAAACGTAAAAAAGCAGCAGCTGTTAAACGTTTACAAAGAAGAGTTGCGAAAGAAGGTATCCCAAGAAGAATGTATTAATTTACATTCCTCTTAACACATCCATCAATAATGCAAGGAACACATCATGTCGCTTAAAGCACAAATCATGAATGACATCAAAACTGCTATGAAGGCCAAGGACAAAGAAACCCTTGGCACAACTCGCATGTTATCGGCTGCCATTAAACAGGTAGAAGTTGATGAACGTCGTGAACTCAGCGATGCGGATATTCTTGCGATTATTAGCAAAATGATAAAACAGCGCAAGGATGCGGCTGAACAATTTGCACAAGCCGACCGAAGTGATTTAGAGGTCAAGGAACTGGCTGAAATTAAAACCCTAGAAGTCTACCTTCCTGAACAATTATCATCTGATGAAGTCAATGCCATTGTACAAGCCATCATCGCTGAGACTGGTGCCAAAGGTATGCAAGACATGGGTAAGGTCATGGGATTAGCCAAAGCCAAAGTGGCCGGACAAGCCGATATGGGCCAAGTCGGTCAAATCGTAAAGGCAGCTTTATCCTAAACAACTTCTGTTGTAAACTTTCCAGTTTAACCGCAAACATTTAATTGCAAACTGGCCGTGGCATCAATCCCCAACGAATTTATTGAAAATCTTCTCGAGAAAGTTGACATAGTGGACGTTGTAGGCGCCAGAGTTCAGCTCAAAAAAGCCGGGAAAGACCATTCAGGGTTATGTCCATTCCACTCTGAAAACACACCTTCGTTTACAGTCAGCCAGCAGAAACAATTTTACCACTGCTTCGGTTGTGGAAAAAATGGCAGTGCCATTGGTTTTATGATGGAGTACGAAGGTCTAGACTTCGTTGACGCCGTTAAAGACTTGGCACAATTGGTCGGCATGGAAGTCCCACAACAAAATAACTTTGCTCACAAGAAATCAAACACCAACCTATTTGCCATAACCGAAAAAGCCACACGCATCTTTCAGCACCAACTCAAATCCGCACCCAAGGTTATTGACTACCTCAAAAACAGAAAAATATCTGGTGCAACCGCACAACGCTTTCAAATAGGCTATTCACTTGACCAGTGGGACGCACTGATAAAACGATTTGATGACAATGAACAAGACCTGCTCAAAAGAACAGGCCTGACCACCCACAATGATCAAAATCGTGTATATGACAAGTTCAGAAACCGGTTGATGTTTCCCATTCATGACAAAAGAGGTCGTGTGATTGCATTTGGTGGCAGAGCCATTGAGGCAGACCAAAAACCGAAATACCTTAATTCACCAGAGACCGAACTGTTTCACAAAGGCAATGAACTGTATGGCATACACTTAGCCAAAAAGCACAGCAATGATTCATATATCCTGGTGGTGGAAGGTTACATGGATGTAATTGCACTGCATGAAAAAGGCATTTGTAATGCCGTTGCCACACTAGGAACAGCCACTTCCTCACAACACATCAGTACTTTGTTTAAAAGTTGGGATCGAATTGTATTTTGTTTTGACGGCGACAATGCAGGCGTACAAGCGGCAGAAAAAGCACTGAACATGGCACTGCCACTGTATCTTGACCACAAAATTATTGATTTCTTATTTTTACCAGAAAAAGAAGACCCTGACAGTTATGTCAATACTTACGGCACGGATTCATTCAATCAACTGGTCACTGAAGCCATGCCCTTATCTGATTTTTTAGTTCAAATCATCAGTAAAAATATCAACACCACCAGCCTTGATGGCAAATCCCAGTTGTTTGATAAAGCCCAGTCTTACATCAATCAATTACCCAAAGGCACTTTCAAACAAATGATGGCTAAAAAAATAGCCGACCTGTCAGGCATTGCGTTCAATGTAAAAAGAGAACCGCCGCCAAAAAATAACAAGAACCCAACAAAAAGTGACAACCCGATGCGAAAACTCATCAGTTTGTTACTCATTTCACCTGATTTATGCACTAAAATACCCAAAGAACTCAACTTAAGCAGTTTATCGTTTAAAGGTGTTGAAATTGTTGGTAAAATCGTTGAAATTTTCAACACCAACCCACATATAAAGTCAGCGGCGATGTTGGAGCATTTCAGACATTCAGATTACAGACAATACTTGGGGTATTTGATGGGCATGTATGACCATCTGGATGATGCACAAAAAACCCTTGAATTTGATGATTTGATCCATTATTTAAATAAATTGACCTCTCAACTGAAAATTAATCGTCTAAGAGAGAAGCAGTTACAAAAAGGCTTAGATAGCGAAGAAAAACAATTACTGGTTCAATTATTGAATCAAAGGAATAAGTAGAAAAATACGATATGGCAACTGAAAAACAGACATCACAAATTAAGGTCCTCATTTTAAAGGGTAAAGAGCAAGGCTATTTAACCTACGCAGAAGTGAACGATCACTTACCTGATGACATCATCGAGACCGATTCGGTAGAAGACATCATACAAATGATTAATGACATGGGAATTCAAGTGCTTGAACAAGCACCTGATGAAGACAGCATTATTCTTAATGATTCAACCGCCAAAGAAGATGATGACACAGCCACAGATGAAGCGGTCGCTGTATTATCAGCAGTAGATCCAAGTATCGGACGAACCACTGACCCTGTCAGAATGTACATGCGAGAAATGGGTTCAGTTGAGTTATTAGAAAGAAAAGATGAAATTGCCATTGCTCAAAGGATTGAACGCTGTGACCATTTAATTATGGAATCTTCATTCATGTTCCCACAAACCATCAAAACAATCTTGGAATACTTTGACGATGTGATTAATGAAGACCTGAAGAAAGAGCAATTCATTACCGACATTTATGACCCACATACTGAAGCAATCATCCCAAAAGTCAAAAAACCAACAGACCCTGTTGATGAAGACGAAGATGAAGAAGAAGAAGTTGACCAAGGGTTGGACTTTGATGAAGTGACCTTACGCATAAAAGCAGTAGAAAAATTATTTAACAAATTTCTAAGCTCAATTGAAACAGCAGGTATCGGCGATAAAAAACAAAAAAACTATATGCGTCAAATCGCAGACATCTTGGTTGAATTCAAGTTTGCGCCTATTACCATGCAAGACATTATTTTTGATGTAAAATCGGTACAAGACCAAATCAGAAAAGTGGAACGCAAAGTACTGACCATCGCAGTCACTCAATGTAAATTATCCAGACAAGCATTTATTCGATCGTTCATGAATAAAGAAACTGACCTTAATTGGGTTGATGCACGCATCAGTGAAGGTGGAGATTCAGCCACCATGCTTGAAATATATAAAGACGAAATCATCGGCTTACAAAACAAATTAATTCGAATTGAAAACGAATATTCCTTATTAATTCCAGAAATTAAAAGTATTAACCGCAACATTACTGTTAATGAAGCGAAGTCCAGAAGGGCTAAGAAGGAAATGATTGAAGCCAACTTGCGTCTGGTTATTTCTATCGCTAAAAAATATACCAACCGTGGCTTACAATTTTTGGATTTAATTCAAGAAGGCAACATTGGTTTAATGAAAGCGGTTGAGAAGTTTGAATATAGACGTGGTTATAAATTCTCAACGTACGCCACTTGGTGGATCAGACAGGCCATCACACGCTCTATTGCTGACCAAGCAAGAACCATCCGAATTCCGGTTCACATGATTGAAACCATCAATAAATTAAACCGTGTCTCTAGACAGTTGCTTCAAGACAAAGGTCGCGAAGCCACTCCTGAAGAAATTGCTGAAATCATGGAAATGCCTGTAGGCAAAGTACGAAAAGTCATTAAAATTGCCAAGCAACCAATTTCAATGGAAACACCAATTGGTGATGACGAAGATTCTAGCCTGGGTGATTTTATCGAAGATGGCAACATCCTGTCACCACTGGAATCAACCACAGCAAATGGCTTGACCAACACAGTCACAAGCTTGCTGTCTGGATTAACGCCTCGCGAAGCCAAAGTATTGCGAATGCGATTTGGTATCGACATGAATACTGACCATACTTTGGAAGAAGTGGGTAAACAATTTGATGTAACCAGAGAACGTATCAGACAGATTGAAGCCAAAGCACTGAGAAAACTGAGACACCCAAGCCGTTCAGAACAACTCAGAAGTTTTATGGACCTTAACTGATTCAGATTTATCGCATGTCACAAAAAAGGCCTCAAGTATGAGGTCTTTTTTACATCACAAGAATATTAACCTACATCACTCTCTCACGGTTACTTTGGCCTTAACTTTAGCCAATTGTTCAAACCGCTCAGTCGCTTTATTTTCCAATGATTTTTTGATGCCCTCTTTGACCGCTTCAAACACGGGAGGCGCTGAGTTTCTTTTATCTTCAAGATAGAGGATATGAGCACCATATTGACTAATCAACACCTTTTCATACACTTGACCAGTGGCCATTTCTTGCATTGGCTTATGAAATGATTCAGGAACCTGTTTAATATTGACCCAGCCCAAATCACCTACATTCTTCGCAGGCCCCATGGTTGCTAAGTACTCATTTTCTTTTTCTAAATAAGGTTTACCTGCATTGATTTCATCCAATGCCATCAAGGCTTGAACCTCATCTTGATACAGCATGTGATGTACTTTGAATTCAATACCTTTCAATTCATTCACAATGCGGTCATATTCGGCTTTAATGGCCGCTTCTGAAATGGGATTCTTCGACATGTAATCTTGCAACGCCAATTGTGCCATGGCTTGATCTCTTAACTGCTGAATTGACAATTGCTGTTCAGTCGTCAGTGCCAAGCCTGCTTTCTCAGCTTGCAATAACAAAGATTGTTGTTTAATCACAGACTCTAATGCTTGATCAAATTGTTCCTTACTTGGTTGGCTGATACCGCGATTAATTAAATACGCTTGAACATATTTTTCTGTAATCGCCTTATTTCCAACATGAACCAAGACAGAAGATGAATCATCAATATTTGATGAATTGGGCTGACAAGCTGCCAACAGCATAAATACAGTGGATATAAATAATATTTTCATGGTTATATTTAAGTTTTTATTTTTGAAATGGCATCAACTTCTAAAGCATGAATCTCGCCAGAAGCAAACAATTCACTTAATTGTTGATAAACCAATCGATGGCTCTTAATGCGAGTTAAACCGACAAATTCAGCTGATTCAACCGAAACCGCAAAGTGACCACCTCCCGATTTTGCCCCTTCATGGCCCACGTGTAAATGGCTGTTATCAGTCACAATCACATCAGCGGCACCCCAAGCCAATAGGATTTGCTCTATTTTGTTCTTTGTATCAAGGTGTTTTTCCATGGTTTTAAGTGGCATGACAAGGCAAATATTATAACGTACAATAGGTGCTTTTGACCCAATAATAAAAGCAATACACCATGTCAACAGCTAAAATCTATCACAATCCGCGATGCTCCAAATCACGAGCGACTCTAGAACTACTCAATAACCAGCATGATGACGTTGAAATAATCAAATACCTAGAACAACCACCATCCGTTACAGAAATTAAAAGCTTACTACAACAATTAAACACATCAATCAGAGATGTCCTCAGAAAAAATGAAGCAGAATTCAAAACGCATCAATTCTCTGACCCCAATTTATCCGATGAACAATTAATCAAATTAGTTCACCAACACCCCAAAGTGCTTGAAAGACCGATCGTTAGCTACAACAACAAAGCCATCATTGGTAGGCCGCCAGAAAATGTACTGGAGTTATTTAAATGACCAAAGTATTGGTACTGTATTATTCCAAGCGTGGCAATACACAAAAAATGGCACGATTAATGGCTCGAGGGGTCGAATCTATAGAAGGGTGTGAAGCGATGCTGCGAACCGTTGAATCCGACTTACCAGGCGTTGACAAACCCAAAGACGTTATCATCAGTGAACAAGATATGATTGATTGTGATGCGGTGTTAATTGGCAGCCCAAGTTACTTTGGCAACATGGCTTCACCACTAAAAAAGTTTATCGACTCAACTGGTAATCTTTGGTTTTCAGGCGCCATGGAAGGTAAGCCAGCAGGGGTTTTTGCAACCGCTTCATCATTACATGGCGGGCAAGAAACAACATTAATTAACATGATGATTCCGTTGTTGCATTTCGGCATGCTCATAGTCGGGCTACCCTACTCAGAAAAATCATTGTTGTATACCCAATCAGGCGGGTCACCCTATGGTGCGACCCACTGGGCAGAAGTTGAATCTAACAGATCAATAGATCAGAATGAAAAGCAATTATGTCTGGCACAGGGTAAACGCATTGCCAGCATAGCAAAACAGCTTAAGGCCTCCCAATCTTAAGGACTAAAAGAACACCCCTATTCGTGCCGAGCCTAACCACGCATCAGGCATCACTTGATAAAAGACCAACGCAAGTAATGCATGCGAAAAGGCGTTGGCATATAAATTTTCATATTTAAGCCAAGCGTAGGACCAAGCCACACCGCCAACCAGAGTGGCTAACATCAACACATGATTGGGCGAGTGAATGACAGAAAACAGAACCCCAACTATACAAGCCACCTGCCACCTAGAAAATTTTATTTTCTGGTAAATTAAATCACTGACCAAGGGGCCTATAAGCATTTGTTGTAACAGTGCCCACAAAAAATACAGCGGTAATTTTCGTAAAAAACCGTAATTGACTTCGCCTTGACTGAAGCCTAGCAGCAAGACCACAGACAACGCAATACTGACAATCCATACAGGACCCGCACTGTTCTTTGTTACTTTAAATGACACCCTATAACGCCACACTAAACCAACGAACACAATCAAAACAGGCCACATGACATAATCAATATAAACCGCTATCCATTGTTGGTGAAACAAAGCAACAGCAGCATACACACCAACCAATACCACCAAACTAGCGATCGACCGATCTGAGCCAAGTAACAGCACAAAAATCGGTAAAACCGCCCCCAACAACAACCAAATAACAGGGGGCCAATTAGATAAACTGCGCGATTCAATTAACTGACCAACCTTTTTATATTTTTGTTGTTGCTGCTGGAAATTCATCTGATTGGTCACAAAACAGGATATTGCAGTCGGCTTTATTTCCTGACAGTCAATCTGAGGAGAGGCTGCCCATGATTTAACATGAGTTTGCTCGACACGAATGTTTTTCAAAATTAAATCAGTGGGGTTTATCAGCTTAAAACGAATCACCATCGCATCTAAATTTTGTATTGCTGACCATTGTGGCACAGCTTCAGAAAGCACGGTTGCATTCGGCTTGATGATTCGCCACTGCAATTCATTTAAATCGATTGACTGGTTTAAATGTACCACCGGTATATTATTAGATACAAAATAAATCGCTTGCTGCTGATCTGAAAATTCCAGTTTAAAATTGGCTGCTGGATCTGCTGTTTTACTGATATCAGCTTCAAGCAACAAAGATTGATGGATGCTTGGATTTATCACCTGACCAGCCAGGTTCAGTGACAAGGCTGGATTGGTTTCAGACGATTTAATACCACCCGATACGAGTTGCCAATCGCTAACAAAACTGGAAACCATTTCTGATATTGAGTCCAACGGCCAATTCAAATGCCCCCTCTTTTGCTGTGTTTTTTCTATCAACTGGTGATTGCTTTGATTGATTTTCTGACTGACAAACTCATGAGAAAAAACCACCATCATCAACCACGACAATATGAAAAATACAAGCAAGACAATCTTATTTAATGGTTTAATCAAGTTCAAGCCAGCCTCTAATAAGTAAACAAGTCTCCACAGTTTTTCTTGAACATGTCATAAAAATGATTATACGCAATTAATAAGCATACATTCTAATCATAAAGGCCACAGCATGAAATACAAAATTACTTTGGGTATTACACTTTACACTGAACAAAATACTGCTGTGATTTTTTCGGGTTCACCGCATTTCCTAGCAAACAAACAAATCCTTAGAACACCATTGATTTCCAACCCAATCACAAACATTGAAAAAATTTCAAAACAAACCATAATATTTTAGTAATGATCAACCCATACAACTTGGATTGAAATTACCAATTAAAAATAATATGACTGTAAATGCCTTTGCATGTAAAACTAAATGCGCCCAAGGTGTCATAAATTCTTTGATAAATACGAATATATAAATACACATTAACTTAACAAAAGGCACCAGTATGAAATACAGCATTATTTTAGCGATAACACTATACGCCAGCCAAAGTACGGCAGTGGTGATTTGGCCCGACACAGTCGCCCCCTGTAACACCACGTTGACGGCCTGTGCTGAGGCCCTTACACCAGGAGAAACCATTGAGATACGTACCAATGGACCGATTAATCAATCATTAATTACTGGCAAAGGCGTCTCTGTGGTTGCTGGCGCTGGCTATAAACCCGTATTTGCTGCTGGGCACGTCATTGATATTTCTGGTACGTCTCAAGGTGATTTAGAGGTAACCATTTCTGGCTTAACACTCACCAGTGGCAGAGTTTCTTTCATTGCTCGTAATTCTCCAGGTGAAAACATAAAGTTAAATATTACCAACAACCACCTTATACAAAATTCCTTGGCCGAAAATACCCTTAGAATCAATAATCTGGGGGCCGAAAACCAATTGGAAATCAACATAGCCAACAATCAAATCAATTACTTCGGCAGCAGTTCTGACCCGACTGGCAGCGGCGGCATCGCAATCAACAATGGACTGAATTTTAACAACCCCTCTTCATCTGTCGTTTCAGGAAGGGTTTATAACAACCAAATCAAAGCAGTGGGCAGCACATCGGTGGGCATTGGTCTTTACGGAAATTCTAACAGCCGCTTCGATATTGATATTTCTAGCAACACTTTGCTTGGCGGAGGGACTGCTGGCGCTTATATTGAGAAAACCGCAGAATCAATTGGCAACAGCAGAATTGACTTCGCCCACAACGCCACTTACAGCAATCAAATTGATGATAATTACCGCGGCTTTATGGCTGATGTAGCTGCTGGTGAACTCGAAATAAATGCCATTAATAACACCATCATCAGTGCTTTTGATGGCTTTAATTTTCAAGAAACTGGCGCTGGCGAACTTGATGTTAAATTTTACAATAACATTGTGGCCTTCAGTGGTGCACCGGTAATCCTTAACTTTTACAACATAGCAGACAGCACCATCAATATCGCTAACGACAACAACTTATTTTTTAACAATGAATTGGCTGATCCAGATTACACCACTGGTCCAAATTTTATTGCTGGTGACCCGAGAATTAAAAGTTTAAGCAATGCTCGATTGAATCCTGGGTCACCCGCCATAGATGCAGGCAATGGCGTGGTGCTTTTTGGGATAGCCAGCGTGTCGCTGATTGATGCCGATGGCTTAGTTAGAATTAAAAATGGCATCACAGGCTCCGGAGGAACAGCTATAGACATAGGTGCCTATGAATCCGGTGATTTTCGCCTATTAGACTTTTTAAAAGGTCATTCGAGTAATATCAACACCATAGAATCTCCGGAAATTAGTTTTCAACCGTTTCCCAAACTCCAAATCACGCACAACTGGAACCCCATTCCCGGCAGTGCAACTTATAATGACCATAATATGGGTGTATATAAAGACAACTCAATATGGAGAATATTTACCCAAGACCAATCCGATATGACCTCCCAAGTTGCATTCAATGTTTGGAGTCCAGCACCAAGCACCAACAACTTTGTGCATACCGCAGAAGATGCCATATCTGCCAGTGAAAGCTATACTGTGTTAGACCGCAGCGGATTAAACAACAAGCCCAATGCCATTTTGGCTGTGACTCAATTATGGGAAGGACTTTATAATGACAACCCAATAGGCGTCTTTTACAATTCAACCAATGGCAAATGGTACATATATAACTCGAACCTGGTAGACATGCCTTGGATGGCATCTTTCAATGTTTATTTCCAAGAGGCCAGCACCAACGCATTTGAGCATCGGGCGGGCGGTTCAAATATATCAGGCAACTACACTTATATTGACCACCCGTTATTAAATGGCACACCTTGCGCCCAATTTCAAGTTACACACAAAGGGCTCTCGAACTTTCCATTCAAGACTGGAGTTTATTACGATTCAGGCGTTAACAAATGGGCTATTTTTAATCAAGGTCTCGAGACAATGCCGAGTTATGCTCGCTTTCATGTCATTGTTTCAGCGGAGCAAATCGCTGAATGCAGTGATGTTATCTTTGCCAATGGCTTTTAACTCAATGATTTCAGACAATGTATCCGTGAGCCACAAAACACAACATCAATGGCTCACGGTATTTGATAACCCGACAAGCGTAAAAACGCACACAGTTTAATCAATGGCAATCCCATCAAAGCGCTCGGATCTGTTGACTCTACAGACTCAAATAAACTCAACCCCAAAGATTCGACTTTAAAACTACCGGCACAATTTAAAGGTTGTTCCTTGGCTATGTACCGTTTTATTTCCGCCACACCAAGCGATCTAAACTTTACCCGTGTACGGTCTAGATGTTGATAACATTGACCTTCAGGGGACAAAACAGACAGGGCTGTAAAGAATTCAATACAGTTGTTAGAAAATGCTTTCAGTTGTTGTTCGGCTTTGACAACATGACCAGGCTTCCCATAAATCCGGCCATCCAAAGCACACACTTGATCAGATCCAATCACACAGGCCAATGGATATTCACGCTTAACTTTCTGCGCTTTAGCAAGTGCCAAGCGTTGAGTCAATTGTTCCGGTGTTTCATTTATTTTGGCTGATTCATCAGTCTCTGGGCTGCTGACCGAAAATGTTAAACCCAATGATTCCATTTGACGCTTTCTAAAAACAGAACTGGAAGCCAAAACAATTGGCAACTGCTTGTCCATCAATTAAAAGCCTCCAACCCAGCTTTCAACAACTCAAATCGACTCAATAATTTTTCATTGGGAGCCTCTATGCGACTAAAAATACCAGTTAATTTTGCAGCCACCACACTTGCTTTTTCTTGATCTCCTGTTGCCAAATAGAACTCAAAGTTATTTAACATTTGGGTCAAAGTCCTTGGCGAATCTTCGGACAACACCTTCGATGCAATAGCTAAACTCTTTTCCTTAAATTTCATAGCCAACAATGATTCATTATTATCAGCGTATAAATCGGCCAATGTATTATAGGTACCGATGGCACGTTCATTATTGTCATCCCAACTTTCACTGGCAATTACAGTGTTAATCAGTTCAATGGCGGCAGGGTAATTTTCTTGTTGTTGGTATATTTTAGCCAAAGAAAAATAACCGCCAGCCGTCAATGGATGATCAAAACCCAATTCAGATTTTGCTTGAGCTAACATAGCTTCAGCCATAATTTGCGCCTCACCCAAACGACCAACATCTGCATACAATCTTGACAGAATGGTTTGTGAGTAGATAACTGACTTGTGGCCAACACCCAAGATTGCCACCTGCTTTTTATAAACAGGCTCTAACAGTGCCACGGCTTCATCATATCGACCCAATATGTTTAGAATCGCTGTTAAATTGGTTTTTATTTCCCATGTTTCAGGGTGGTCTTCACCTAATGATTGCTCATATAAAGACGCCGCATGTTGCATGCTTTCAAGTGCCAGATCAATGTTACCATCCACATAATGCAACACCCCAATAAAGTTAACTGCTCGAGCGGTGGACTGGTGCTTTTCACCATTGAGTTGCCGTGACAAATCAAGCGCAAGCTTGGCACTGGTTTTGGCAGCATCAATTTCACCGGTTGCTCGATATATCCCAGCTTGACTGATATAAGCTTCAATCAAAAAAGGGTGTTGCTCACCCAAAACCGTGACAATCTCAGTAATCAATTGCGACGAATGTTTGATTGATTGCTTAAAATCTCCGACGTCGTTATAGAGATCAATTAAATCATTTCGAATAGCAAGTATCACCGTATGAGTAGGCGCCAATTGCTTGAGGGCTTTTACCAGCTGCTGCTCTAAATAGCTGGCTGCCTGTAAAGGTTCAGATTGAATATACATGATGTTGGCCAGTGTTCTGGCGGCATTCAGATGACCAATAAAATTTTGTTGGGTATCAAAAATATCTTGGGCGCGTTGTGCTTGACTGCGAGCCAATTGATAATCTTTAAGGTGGTTAATTGAGTAATCTGATTGCAATAACAACAGCTCACCGCGCATTGAATCATCATCCATCAGTTGATTCAACCGTGTGATTTTATCAACAGCCGCACTAAAATCACCTTCCGCTAAAATAATTTTTAATTCACCTAAGCGTGCTAAAACCAAATTGGGATTTACCGCTAAGGCCGCAGCAAAAGAGGCTTTAGCCGGTTGATTTAAACCCAGTTGCAATTGTGCCTGTCCCATTGCTACCAACAATTCAGACTTTGTGGCCAAACTCTTAAAATCTTTTGACTGAATTTCAGCCACCGCCTGTGACAACAGGTCTTTGGCCAGTATTTTTTCACCCATAGCCTCGTCAGGATTGACCACAGAAAACACACCCAACATAAAATCCTTAACCTCATTGGCTTTTCTGGCCTCTGTTCGAGTCTTATCCACTTGCCAACTCAGCAACACAATCCCCAACACAAACATAAGCAACAAGGTACTTAAGGCAGCAAATAAAGCTCGTCTGCGCATGGCAAATTTCTTGATTCGATAAAGCCTTGAATCAGGAGTGGCCATCACTGGCCTGTTCGACAACCATGCAGACAAGTCATCAACAAAAAGCCCCATACTACTGTATCGCTTAACCGGATCTTGTTGCAACGCATGATTTAATATATTGCGCAAATCATTGTCTTTAACCCTGGTTTTTAACAGCTGCCAAATGTGCTCTTCATCTCCCAGACAAGATTTAAGCATTCGATCTGCCGGCAAGGGCAACTCCCTAAGAATCAATGCCAAGCAAACTGCTGCCAATGAAAACACATCAGTGGTGACTGAAATATGACCTGAGTTAATTTGCTCAGGAGCGGCAAAAGAAGGGGTCAATGCCATGATGGTGGTTTTTTGAGGCGAATCCTCTTGAGTCATCAGCTTCGCGATACCAAAATCAACCACTTTAAGTCGCCCGCTGTCATCAATTAACAAATTTGAGGGCTTGATGTCACGGTGAACAATCAGGTTGTTATGCGCATAAGCAATTGCTTTAGCAGCAGATAACACCCACTTTACAATTTGTTTTAAACTGGCTTGATGGGTGATCGCATATTCATCAATGTCTTGTGCCTGCTCGATTAAATCCATCACGATGTATGGCACGCCATCACCACTGGTACCACCATGATGCATGTTAACGATGTTTGGATGTGACAATCCCGACAAGACTTCTTGCTCAATAGCGAAGCGGCTTTGTAGTATCGAAGACACATCACCTCGATTAAATAACTTAATCGCCACTGGTTTGGGGGAATCGGCATTAATTTTCATGGCCTTATAGACTTTAGCCATGCCACCAGAACCTATTTCTTCCAACAGCTCATAGCCATCAACCTGGTCCCCAGGCTTGAACTCAATATAACTACTGGCTTCAATTTTAAAACTTGTACCTACTTGCTGTTTAAAATATTGACTGGGTTGGTTGCCGGAACTGATTAAGGTCAGCACTAAACTTTTCAGCCCATCATCCAAATCATTCATCTGACTTAATTGATTCAAGGCATCTGAAACGGTTAAATCCATCAGTTCTGAATAAACTAAATTAGCCTGCTTCCACTGCTCAATTGTAATTTCAGTCATGGTCACATTCCTGCATATTTAACATTCCAATCAACAAAGCTTTCGATTGTTTCCATAACCGCATGACTTGACGTTCTGAAACTTCTAACACGCCAGCAATTTCTATAAAAGTTAAATTAAAGATTAATTTATGCTGCAAAATTTCTGCCAACCTGGCATCAACTTGTTCAATTTGATTTAACACCCGGTCGATTTCAATTAAGTTAAAAGCAATGTTTTCATCCCCAACACATTCAGTCAGGCCGGTATAAACTTGTTGTCTTTGTCGCTTTTGACTCGACTTGGCACGCAACACATCCGTTAAGTAAAGTCGCATTGCTCTGGACAAACAATTTAGAAAATGGCGCTTGTTTTTGATTGGGATATTGGCTGACTGATGTAGCTTCAAATAACATTCATGAGCTAAAACTGTTGGGGTAATGGTTTGTCCACTGCTTAACTGCTTCAATTGAAATCCAGCAATTGATTTAATTTCAGCATATAACAATGTATAAATATCATTCAATATTTGTTTGTCACCAAGCTTAACTTGATTCAACAGCACAGTGATTTGACCTGCAGACATATTCAGTATATTTAAGTTTTAGCAAATAACATTCTAACACCACACACAAAATTATTCTGAGCAGTGGTTGGTAATTTTTACTATCCACAACACAAGCTCTGCACTGCCAAGCCGCACAGAATACCCAATACTGTGCGGCAATAACTCAAGCACTAAAACAAATCATCGTAGTCCGATTGACTGTCTTGATCATGTTCATCAGGTAATTGACCCACTTTGAAGTACTCCAAAATACCATTGGGTTCACCGGGTTTTAACAACTTACCCGTATTTCGATCAACCCGTGCGCTGACTATGCCAGGCGGAATAGGACGGATATATTCAGGCTCACCCTCAAGTGCCACAGCCATATAATCAACCCAAATGGGTAACGCCACCCGACCACCTACTTCGCCACGACCCATCGGTTGAGGGGTATCAAAGCCAACCCAAACATTGGTCACTACATTTCGCTGATAACCGTTAAACCAAGCATCCATCTGATCATTGGTGGTGCCGGTTTTCCCAGCCAAATCTTTGCGGTTCAAGGCCAATGCTTTGGTACCCGTGCCTCTGGTGACCACATCTTTCATAAATGACTCAATGATAAACTGATTTTCAGCAGAAATGACCTGCGGCGCTGGCTGAATTTCAATTGGTTCATCGGTCGGTTCCCATGATAAGTCTTGAGCTGAAGCCTCATCCCCTACTGCTTCAGTCACAGATGGGTCCAATCTACACTCAACACAAACTTGTTCACCTTGATGTCGATAAACCACTTCACCAGACTGATTTGTGATTAACTGAATTAAATGGGGCTGGATGGCATAGCCGCCATTAGCAAAAACCGAAAATGCACGACTCATATCCATAATAGGGACATTGGGACTACCCAAAGCAATGGATAAATCAGCAGGAATGTCATCGGGATTAAAGCCAAATTTCAAAATATGATTGCGCCCATTACGAATACCCACTTGACGCAACACCCGAATTGAAACTAAATTTCTTGAGTTAACAATGCCTTCTCGCAGTCGTGTTGGACCAAAAAACTTTTCACTGTAATTTTCAGGGCGCCATGTACGCTCTAATTTATCATCTTCAAATACAATCGGCGCATCATTAATAATACTGGCCGCATTTAAACCATGATCAATCGCCGCTGAGTAAACAATAGGCTTGAACCCAGAACCTGGTTGGCGCTTGGCTTGTGTGACACGATTAAACTTACTCAAGTAATAGTCAAATCCACCCACCAGTGCATAGATACCGCCATTATTAGGATTCAAGCTAACCAATGCACCTTGAACTTCTGGAATTTGACTCAGTTCAAACTCACCACTTTCACCACGCTTAACCATAACCACATCACCGACCTTTAAGATTTCAGTCAAATCTTTCGGCTTATTACCAACTCGGTGATTGTCAATATGAGGCACCGCCCATCGACTGCTTTCAAAACTCAATGCAATGTCCTGGCCATCGCCTAAACGGGCCATACTGGCCACTTCATCAACTTCTAACACCAAGGCCGCTTGCAAACCACCAGGCTGTGGAAAATGGCTTAATTCATCTGTGATTTTTTCTAAATCAAACTCGCCACTTAGATCATAATGTTGAACAGCACCACGGTAGCCATGTCGTGCATCATATGCATGCAAACCTTTTTGTATGGCTTTTTCAGCAGCTGTTTGTTTATCTGAATGGATACTGGTGATCACATCATAACCATCGGTATAGGCATCATCACCATATTGTTCGATCATTTGGGTTCGCACCATTTCAGCCACCCAAGGCGCATTCAACTCAACCACTGGTTGATGAACGTATGCTTTATCTTCTTCTTTTACCGCTTCATCGTGTTGTTGTTGATTAATAAACCCTAAATCTAACATTCGACCCAACACATAATCTCTTCTTTGTAAGGCACGCTCTGGACTGGTCACTGGATTGATTCGTGAAGGCGCTTTAGGCGGCGCGGCCAACATGGCTGACTCAGCTAAGGTCAATTCATCCAAAGTTTTACCATAATACACTTCAGCCGCAGCCGCCACACCGTAGGAACGGTGTCCTAAGGCGATTTTGTTCAAATACAACTCCAGAATTTCATCCTTAGAGATGGTTCTTTCTAATTTAACCGCAAGGAACAACTCTTTTATTTTTCTGGTCCAAGTTTGATCCAAAGTCAGAAAAACATTTCGCGTCAATTGCTGAGTAATGGTTGAGCCACCACCTTGTTTTTTACCGGTGGTAACAATTTGCCACACCGCACGCAATATGCCTTTGACATCAAATCCTGGGTGTGAATAAAAGCTGGAATCTTCGGCAGCCAAATAAGCTTGTTTAACTTGTAATGGAATGTCATCAATTGAAACCGGAATTCTTCGCTTGGTTCCAAACACTGAAATCAACTTTCCATCTTCAGAAAATACCCGCAATGGGACTTGTAGCTTGTATTCTTTGATTGACTCAACTGAAGGCAATTCAGGCTCGTAGTATTTATAGAGGGCGTAAATCATCGCAATGCCTAGCACCGCAAAAAACAAACCCAGTTTGGTCATGAACCAAAAAAACTTTAACAACTTCCTCATGTTAATTATCCAATGCGCATTGATATCAATTAAAGACCGAACATTATACAATGAATGCGGTCAGAACCCTCATTTGACCACTAAAGTTAAAGATAATTTACTTTTTAAAAGCTTATGAACCAAAAACACATAGTCATCGTCGAAGATGAAACCGATTTATTGGCCAATTATAAGGCCACATTAGAGAAACACGGCTACCAGGTGACTGGGCTGAACAGCCAAGGACAAGCCGAAACTTATTTTTCAGCCAACACCCCAGATTTGGTGATTTTGGATGTTGGCCTGGGGCTGAATGCGGATGCCGGCTTTCAATTGTGCCAAATGTTGCGCCAACAATCTGCCTCATTGCCGATCTTAATGTTAACCGCCAGAGACGACGAAATTGATGTGGTTTCTGGTTTACGCCTAGGGGCTGATGACTATTTGAGCAAAGACATTTCGATGCCTCACTTACTGGCCAGAGTGGCTGGTTTATTTAGACGTCAGGACGCCACGCAATCGAATGATCAAGACGCACAATTTGAAAAAGGTGATTTGCGTATTTTAATCGACAACCTACAACTGTTTTGGCAACAACAATTGGTTGATTTAACGGTTACTGAATTTTGGATGATTCAATCATTAGCCCGTTTTCCTGGACAAGTCAAAACCAGGGAACAGTTAATGAAAGATGCCAATGTATATGTCGATGACAGCACCATCACATCTCACATCAAAAGAATCCGCAAAAAATTCCAAAAGATTGACGCGTCATTTGATCAAATTGATACCGTACACGGTATGGGCTACCGCTGGAAACCATGAAACTCAAATGGCAAATCAGCATCATTGCAGTTCTGAGCTTGAGTTTTCCCTTGGTGGTATGGCTCGCCTTTAAATCGTTAAACCAAACCTTCCAAAACAATATGCTGGCAGCCGCAGACAAACAAGCGCAAGTCATTCTTAACAGTGTAGAACAGTTTCACCAAGACCGATTAAGCGATTTAACGGGTTGGATAGCAGGTGATTTATCCGCCAGCCCAAACAATCAAGTACTGATTGATGGCAATTTATCAGAATGGGAACAGATTCCTTGGTACCGCATCAATCACCGCATGCGATTTAAAATTGGCCACCTTCAACAACAAACCCATTTACTGATTGAAGTACTGGATCACAGCGTTTACACCAACCTAAACAATCCAGCTGACCGCATCATCGTGGCTTTGGGCGAAACCAGAGGGATTAAAAAAATAACCATTAACAGACAAGCTGAAGGACCGGTATTTAATCAACTGTCAGATGCCGATTTTGTGGCTTATTGGCATGAAATGGCGACCGGCTACCAAGTCGAAATGAGTTTTCCTGATTTAGCCATTAAACACCTGGGCATGGCCGCCATTAACCATGCCAGTAAAGATTCCTTTGTTTCCTTTGGGCATTTGGACAATGATCAAATTCAACTGACACCCATTTTCGAAACGAACCCTAATTGGCATGACTTTTTACAACAAATAACCCCCGAAGACGGTCAGTTGGTTATTAAAGACCAACAAAACAGGGTCTATTACCAAACCGAAAATCTACAGATTGAACAACAGCCCTTTAACTGGCTAACCGAAATCATTTATGAACTGGCCTTTGATATAGACCAAAGCGATGGCAGCCACTTTTTCGGCCAAAGGGTCAGCAAAAATTTTGCCGCAGGCCAAATTGAACTGACCATTCGTCATACCGACGCGCAGATGTCATTGATTCAAACTTTCATTCAATCAACCTTAAAAATATTTTTGATCGCGCTGGCCCTGCTGCTGGGTTATTTCATCTATGCCATGATTCTTGCTTGGCGAATTAAACGTTTAAACAAAACATTACAACATGTGATGGATGACAAAGGCCAAATTCACACCGCCCTGCCGTCCAATCATGCCAAGGATGAAATTGGTGATTTGTCACGTGGCATGACGACATTGCTGACCCAAATCAATGACTACACCGATTACCTTAAACAACTCGGCTCAAGACTTTCGCATGAAATGAAAACGCCCATCAGTATAGTTCACACCTCATTGGAAGTGCTGCAAATGGAACAGCCGGAAAATGAATTTGTTACTCGGGCCTTATCTGCCAATAATCGACTGAAATTTATCTTGAATCAACTCAGCGCCATCAGCCGACTTAAACACAGCATCACCGAAACTGAAGTCGAAACCTTTGAGATGAATGCCTTTATTAGTGATTTAACCCAAGGCTATCAGCTAAACATTGACTGTATTCAGTTTAAACCTTGTCAAAGCGATTTAATGGTGGAAGGCTCGCCAGAATTAATGGCGCAGATGCTGGATAAATTGGTCCAAAATGCAGTTGACTTTGTGGGTCCAGACGACCATATTCTGTTGGAAACTGAATGCCTTGATAAACAACAATATGTAATCAAAGTCACCAACAGCGGTTCACAAATCCCCACTGAACATATCGACCAGCTGTTTGACTCATTAACTTCATTCAGAAATAAAAAGTCAACACAGCCACATTTGGGCTTGGGCCTGTATATCGTTAAAATAATTTGTGATTTTCATCAAGCCGAAGTCCAAGCCTCCAACACCCAACAACCTGAATCGGTACAATTCACAGTAACTGGACCATTAGCAAGTTTGGGATAAGGTCTGATTGTTTTTCAGCAAATGTCACCATTGAGTTTATAAGTAAAACAGAAGCTTAATCGAAGCCTTGTTTTACAACTCAAGTCATCTCATAAAAAAAGTCACTGCTTTAAATAGAAGTGACCTTTTTAAGTTCTAAGCGGCGATTTAACCTTGAAGTGTTCTGCACCCGGTTTATTCGCGGTTAATTTGCTCACTTAAATGAGCCACTTGCAATTCCAACAACTTCATTTCACGAATCACCCGGTTATTTCCCAGTTCAGACCAATACCACATTTTACTGATCTGAGTAAACAAGGCCAAAAGAATAACCCCGATGCTCCAGCCCAACAATGGCTTGATTTCATCCGCATGGTAAAACTGATAGCCACAATAAACCATGCCAACAAAAAATAAAGTGGAAAAAAACACCACCAAAATATACATCCATTTCATTTTGCCACTGAAACTGGCTTTCATTTGTTTAAAAGGATTGGCATCAATGCGTTCATTTTCATTAACGATTTGATTGAACTCTTCATTCAAAGCTTGTTTGATTTGTTGATCTATATTCATAAATTTACTCCTGATTGAGAAATGATTTAATCGCAGCACGTGCATCAAACAACAACGATTTGATGGTACCTGCCGGTTTACCGAGGATCACCGCCAATTCAGACACTTTAAAACCCTCGAAATAAAAAAGATAAATGACAGACTGTTGAATTTTTGACAACCGCAACATGGCTTGTTTAATGTCCAAAGCCTGTTCACTCACTTCAACGTGTACAGACTCAAACGTCTCAGACTCCTGATTCGTTTCATCCATCTGCTGAGAAGCAAGCTGATTACGACGCCAATGATCTTGGCAGCGTGAGTTAATAACTTGATACATCCAACCATGAAAAGCTTTAGGCTCTTTGACTTGACCCAGTTTTTTCACCACCACCATCAACGCATCTTGGACACAATCTTCGGCATCAGCCGAGCCCTGCATGAGTCGCTTGGCATAAGACAGCATTCTTTGTTGGATCAACGGTAACAACTTCTGTAAAGCAGAAGATTCACCGGTTTGAACCTGCAACACCAAATACTCAATGTATATTTTTTCAGTCTTCATACCCATAAGACGCGACCCAATTCAATTTGGTTGAAATATTTTCTAAATTTATTACAACATTCAAACAACATGATTGCTAAAATGGAGCCATCACTTATAGGCGCCATCATGACAAAACACTTACCGAACATACTCACTATCTTAAGGGTCGCACTCATTCCAGTGATGATTTTGTTCTTTTATTTACCTTATGAATGGTCAAGATACATGGCATGTTGGGTTTTCGTGGCAGCCAGCATTACTGATTTTCTTGATGGCTATTTTGCCCGTAAACACAAAACCTATTCAAAATTTGGTGCTTTCTTAGACCCTGTGGCTGATAAACTCACCGTAACCACAGCCTTGGTCATCCTGCTCCAAGACCACCCCACCATTCTTATGATGATCGCCACTGCCATCATCATTGGTCGTGAGATTACCATTTCAGCATTGAGAGAATGGATGGCTGAACTGGGTGAACGTGGTTCAGTTAATGTGGCGATGGTTGGAAAAATTAAGACGGTGTTCCAAATGACCGCTATAGGCTTTTTACTTTACGAAGCCGACCTGTGGTTCATCCCAGTCTACAATACAGGGCTGGTGTTGCTGTATGTAGCTGCAGGGCTGACTTTATACTCTATGTACGTGTATTTAAAAGCCGCATGGCCAATGATGAAAGAGTAAGATTTCAAGAAAAATGAAATAATTCAATTTTTCCTAAAAAACAATTTGACAAAAGTTTTATAAAAGATAAAATGTGCCACCTCAAGCGGGAATAGCTCAGCGGTAGAGCACAACCTTGCCAAGGTTGGGGTCGGGAGTTCGAACCTCCTTTCCCGCTCCAGATTTTTTAAATAAAAAAGGGCTGATTAATCAGCCCTTTTTATTTTCTGCTATTGATTTAAATCGTCAGATTAGCGAAAATAACCAGTCTTCCGAAAGGAAGGCCATTTGAAATTGAAGCTGGCTGGATGGCAGAGTGGTGATGCTGCGGATTGCAAATCCGCCTACCCCGGTTCGATTCCGGGTTCAGCCTCCAATTTCAAAAGTAAAATATGAAATCACTTTACACTTCATATTTTTAAACTAAAATACAAGACCGTTTTCAACAGAAAACAGTTAAGTAAGTTGGATCAAACCAACAAAATGGAATATTTAGCTAAGCTCATTTTTTTTGAGATTGGCAGAGTCAAGGAGACAACTTTTAAATGCACGCATGTGCTTGAGAAAGTTTCGACGCAGGATATGCTGCACTC
>Ga0209344_10001964_pt1 | contig 24441 bp, 17 predicted proteins | sample Cruoilmetagenom6_FD_187293 | JGI IMG/M metagenome (GOLD analysis project Ga0209344, IMG submission 187293) | Oil polluted marine microbial communities from Coal Oil Point, Santa Barbara, California, USA - Santa Barbara Oil Seep Sample 6 (SPAdes)... | ecosystem: Environmental > Aquatic > Marine... | reverse complement strand
ATCTTTTCTACAGCGCCGCCGTATAGGGATGGCGCGGCGTAGAAAAGATATCGTCCACCGCACCGGTTTCAACTTGCTCGCCAGCGTACTGCACGTTGACCGTTTCCGCCGTTTCCGCCACAACGCCCATGTCATGGGTGATCAAAACCATGGCCATGCCTTTTTGCTTTTGCAGATCCAGCAGCAAATCGAGAATCTGCGCCTGAATGGTCACATCCAGTGCGGTGGTCGGTTCATCCGCGACCAACACCCGCGGATTGCACGAGATCGCCATGGCGATCATCACGCGCTGGTTCATGCCGCCCGACAGCTGATGGGGAAAGGCTTTCAAACGCTGTTCGGGTTCGGGGATACCCACTTGGTCCAACAATTCCACCGCCCGGGTTTGGCGTTCTTTCGCGCTGAGGCCCAGGTGGGTTTTGAGCGCTTCCTTGATCTGAAACCCGACCGTAAAACACGGGTTGAGCGACGTCATCGGTTCTTGAAAAATCATCGCCATGTCTTTGCCGACGATGCGTCGTCGTGCGCCCGGCGATAGCCCCAACAAATCGGCGCCGTCAAATTGCATCGTCTCCGCCGTGACCTTGGCGGTCCACGGCAGCAAGCCCGTCACCGCCAACATGGCGACGCTTTTGCCGGAACCCGACTCCCCCACAACAGCGGCTACTTCACCTGCATTGATGCTGAGGTTCACGCCATCGACGGCCTTGAAATCGCCAAACGAGACACTGAGGTTTCTGATATCCAATAAGCTCATGAGCGTTTCAACTTCGGATCAAGCGCGTCGCGCAAGCCGTCCCCCATCAAGTTGAACGACAGCACCGTGATCAAGATCGCGATGCCGGGAAAGCTCACCACCCACCACGCGCTCAAGATAAACTCACGCGCCTCGGCCAGCATGGTGCCCCATTCCGGCGTCGGCGGCTGTGCGCCCATACCGAGGAAGCCCAGTGCCGCAGCATCCAAGATCGCGGTGGAAAAACTCATGGTGCTTTGCACGATCAACGGCGCCATGCAGTTGGGCAGCACCGTGATGAACATCAAGCGCAACGGCCCCGCACCGGCAATACGGCTGGCGATGACGTAATCGCGCGAGCGCTCATTGATCACCTGGGCGCGGGTCAACCGCACGAAATGCGGCTGCAACACCAAAGCGATGGCGATCATCGCGTTGACCAAACCAGGCCCCAACAACGCCACCATGACCAACGCCAGCAACAGGCTGGGAAACGCCAAGATGATATCCATCAAACGCATGATCACGGTTTCCACCGGACCGCGCACAAAGCCCGCCAACAGCCCCAACGAAACGCCGACCACCAGCGAAATGGTCACCACCACCCCGCCGATGAATAGCGAGAACCGTGCGCCATAGATGATCCGCGACAACATATCGCGGCCCACCGCATCTGTGCCCAACACGAATTGCCAGCTACCACCCTCTTGCCACGCTGGGGGCTGCAGCAAATGATCGCGAAATTGTTCCGTCGGAGAATACGGCGCGACGATGTGCGCAAACACCGCCACCACGGTGATCGCGACAATGATGTAAAGGCCCGCGACCGCACCGCGGTTTTCGCGAAAGTAGGTCCAAAATTCCTGCAGCGGTGACGGTGGCGCGGGCGTGGTCGAAGTGCTGTCCATGTTTGTCACTCCGTGTGCCGAATGCGGGGGTTAATCAGGCCGTACAACAGATCGACCAACAAGTTCACCATCATGACGATGGCTGCGATCATCAACAGTCCACCCTGCACTGCGGGGTAGTCGCGCCGGGAAATGGAATGCACCATCCATTTGCCGATGCCGGGCCAAGAAAAAATCGTCTCCGTCAAAATCGCGCCCGCCAACAGTACGCCGATCTGCAAGCCGATGGTGGTCACCACGGGGATCAAGGCGTTGCGCAAAGCGTGTACGCCGATCACCCGCAACGGCGTCAAGCCCTTGGCGCGGGCGGTGCGAATGTAGTCTTCGCCCAAGACCTCTAAGATCGCAGAGCGCGTTTGCCTGGCGATCACCGCCAGCGGAATGGTGCTGAGCATCACAGTCGGCAAAATCAAATGGCTGACGGCGGACTTAAATGCGCCCTCTTCACCCGACAGCAAACTGTCAATCAACATAAAGCCGGTAACGGGTTCGAAAAAAAACATCGCCGATATGCGACCCGACACTGGGGTCCAGCCTAAAATTCCGGAAAACAGCATGATCAGCAGCAAGCCGGACCAAAAAATCGGCATGGAATAGCCAACCAGCGCACCACCCATCACAAAGTGATCGAACATCGAGCCGCGTTTCACACCCGCGATGATGCCGGCGGGAAGCCCCAACAACAACGCGACGAGAATGGCGCACAGCGAAAGTTCGACGGTGGCGGGAAACAGGGTGAAAAATTCATTGACGACGGATTGGCGGGTGATGATCGAGGTACCTAAGTCGCCGTGCAACAACTTACCGAGAAACGTTAGGTACTGCTGCCAGATGGGCAGGTCGTAACCAAACTGCACCATCAGCTCTTGATGGCGCGCGGGGTCAATCCCACGTTCACCCGCCAACAACTCGATCGGGTCGCCGGGGATCATGCGGATGAAACCGAACGCAACCACCGTCACCCCCAAAAAGGTCGGGATCAACAGCGCCAGTTTATAAATCAAAAATCGAAACATGCTTCACAGTATACCGATAAGAAGCCGGGGAGAGCCATAAGCTCTCCCCGGTGGTTCTTGAGATGGAACATTTATTTGAGGTCGACGCCGTAGAAAATAAAGCCGCCGAACGGATCGATTTTGAAGTCGACCACTTCATTGCGCATCGGCACGAACACCACCGAGTGCGCAATCGTCGCCCACGGCGCTTCACGTTTAAAGACCGCCTGGGCTTGTTTGTAGATTTCCGTACGTCCAGCCTTGTCACTGACGACCTTGGCTTTTTGGATCAGGCTTTCAAATTCCTTGTCGCACCACTGTGCGCGGTTGGAACCGCCAATACCATCGCAGCTTAATAGCACCGCAAGGAAATTATCCGGATCGCCATTGTCACCGGTCCAGCCCAACAGCACCGTTTGATGCTCACCGGCTTTGGAACGCTTGAGATATTCACCCCATTCAAAGCTGACGATTTCCGCCTCGACCCCGACCTTGGCCCAATCGGATTGGATCAGTTCCGCCATACGTCGGGCGTTAGGGTTATACGGGCGCTGAACCGGCATAGCCCAAATGTTGGTTTTGAGGTTTTTGACACCTGCTTCGGCCAACATCTTTTTGGCGGCCACGGGATCGTAAGGATCGTCAACGGTGCTTTCGTCATAAGACCAGATGGTTGGCGGGATCGGGTTTTTGGCGACCTTGCCAGCACCTTGGAACACCGCGTCGATGATGGCGGCTTTGTTGATCGCCATGTTCAACGCTTTGCGCACGCGCCGATCGGTGAACGGTGCTTTTTGGGTGTTGTACGCCAAGTAGCCGACGTTGAGGCCTTCTTGCTGCATCAACTTGACCTTGGGGTCTTTGCGCATGGTGGCGAGATCGGCCGGGTTGGGATACGGCATCACGTGGCATTCGCCAGCTTTAAGTTTTTGATAGCGCACCGAAGCGTCCGGGGTGATCGAAAACACCAAGTTGTCGAGCTTCGCCCGACCTTCCCAATACGCATCGAACGCTTTGTAGCGGATCATTGCGTCTTTTTGATACATCACCAGCTGAAACGGCCCCGTGCCGACGGGATCGAGATCGATTTTTTCCGGGGTTCCCGCTTTCATCAACTTATCGGCATATTCCGCCGACATGATTGACGCGAAATCCATCCCCAAATTGGCGATGAACGGCGCTTCCGGACGGTTGAGAACGAACCGCACCGTATGGTCATCGACCTTAACAATGTCCTTGATCAGGTCCGGCATGCTCATGCCGTTGAAGTACTCGTAAGAGCCGCCCGAAACCTTGTGGTAGGGGTGGTTCTTATCCCATTGACGGGCAAAGCTGAACACCACATCGTCGGCATTGAAGTCGCGCGTCGGCGAGAACGTCTTGGTGGTGTGAAACTTCACGCCTTTGCGCAGGTGAAACGTATAGCTGAGACCGTCAGCGGACACATCCCAGCTTTCGGCCAACCCCGGTTCCACAATGGTGGTGCCGCGTTTGAATTTGACCAAGCCATTAAAAAGGTGCCGCGAACTGGCGTCGAATGTGGTTCCGGCGGTGTAAAAAGCAGCGTTAAAGCCTTCCGGGCTACCTTCAGAGCAGTACACCAACGTCTTCGCTTCAGCCATTGAGGTCATGGCGAACGCCACCCCCAGCCCTGCGGCGAGGGCAATCATATGTTTCTTCACGGTAAAACCTCCCAGTCTCACGACGCTTACGTATGCGTCATTCCCAAATGCGCACACTACAACTTATTGTGTGCAACCGCCAAGCGCCTCCATTGAACAGAGATCATCCTTAGCGATTGAAAAGACTTTACCTTTTAAAGTGATGAGTCAAGTAAACTTGCAACAACAGCCAAGGCTGCAAAACAATAACCATCCCCTTTGGTAGTGTTTTAACATCGGGGCCAATATCAACTTGAACGCGCCCCTAAACAAAGGGTACAAATTTAATGGTGAACCACCCATAGTTGGGTGGGGCTGGGGTCGCGCCACCACCTTTTCAGGCGCGCATACTGAGGGGGATAACCACATGGCGAAGCAATCCTTGCAAGGGCGTCGAGATCTGCCTGGCGGACTGTCGATCAGACCTTGCCGCGACACCATTGCCGACAAAAAATTCGTCAAACAGCTGATCAAAGACAACCGCGATGATATTCGCGCAGCCGATGGTGACCCGGATTACCTGGAATCCATCGTCGATATGCAGGAAAAAGCCATGCAGTCGGGCTATGGCGAAATGTTCGGCAACGCGGCGCATTTCATCATCGAAAAGGTCGGCGTCAACATCGGTCGATTGTTGATGGAAAGCGGCGGCACGGAAGTGCGCATCGTCGATCTACAGTTCATCCCCGCCGCCCAAGACAAAGGCTATGGCCCGACCATCATCGGCACCATGCAGCAAGCCGCCGCGATGCAACGCGTGCCGCTGGCGATCACGGTCACCCACAACCGCGTGAAGTTGAAGCAATGGCTGGCACTCAAAGGTTTTGTGGTTGAAGAAACCCAAGACTTCGCCGACCGCATGGTGTGGAACCCGACCACCGATGATATGGGAGTTTCGCGGGTGTTCATGCCCGACGCCCAACCTTCATAGGTTCACATCAAAACCAGTCATTTTCCACTTCCGCCGTGATGAACACGTAGGATCGGTCATGGCCGGTCGGCTGGCGAATTTCCGAACCGTGCAAGGCATCTACCGAATTGGCGAACACCACCAAAGTGTTGGCCTGATAGGGCACGGTCACGACACGTTCGATATCGGATTGGGGCAATTCGAACGCATCCAACTGCCCTTTTGGACCATCCGTCCATCGAAACAGATCCAACCCACCGCCGACAGAATCGTCATCCGGTGCGCGCAGATACAGCAGTGCCGAAAACAACCTGTTGGGCGTATCCAAATGGCCCTTGCGATGCGAACCCGCCGTGCGCGCCGGAGATATGTTTTCCAACCGCGCATCGGTCTGCACGTCCGTATCCGCCCAATCCGCGTTCCCCTGGAGCCCATAGCGCGCCGTATCGTCCGGCGTGGGATAGCCGTCCGCCAAATGATCGGCGAACAGCTCCACGACAAAACGCGTAATTTCCGGTCTTGTGTGCAAACCGGCGAATTCCACCCACGCGGGGTCATAGACCTCTGTGTTGGTGATGACCCATGCCGGCACTGCGGAACGGCGATTGTCGGCATCGGCGGCGCCATTATAGGGCGGGCGCGTGCTCAACAGTTTTTCGAGTACGTCTGCGGGCAGCGCATCCTCAATCACCAAATGCGGAAATGGGGCCGTTTGGATGTCTTGAGGACGGGCCTTGGCAAAAACTGTTTTCTCAATCATGGGGGTCGGATTTCAATGTTGCGCGTGTCGTGTAAAAGAAAAAACAAGGGGGGACGCAAAGCCGCCCCCCCTGTTTTACGTCTTGGTTTTACGCCACGGTGTAGGTGACGTCGTAAAGCGGGGTCATATCCGCGCTTCCCGATGCGATGGGAACCGCATTGATGGTGTGGCTGACCAAAACGCCTTCGATGGTACCGAGGCTTTCGTTGAACAAGCTGTAATCACCTTGTGGCAACGGCTCATTGCCCGCCTCGCCATCAAAACCCAACGTTACGGTATTGACTGGCTTGCCTACCTTGGGACCGGTGTAGCCCAAGGCATCCAGGTTCGCGTTGATTTCGCTCACCGCTGCTTTCGCCAGCTTGGTTTGCGTGCGCTTGTCCAGTTTTGGTTTGGGCGGTAGGTCCTCGTCTTCGCCACAGCACCGCGGTTCGGGGGCGAGGATCAAGGTGTTCGTTTCCACGTCGCGCAGCGTCCACAACCGCACACCGTCTTCGGTGGGAACTTGAAAGGTCTGGCCGACAACGGCCTGAAAGTCATCTGCGCTCAGCTTGCTGATGTGCTGGATCGCCATGTAAGGGGGTCTCCTGTCATGTGATGCCAATACGGTGCGGCTGGCTGCAAAGGCCGCCGCACCGTGGAAGGAAACACGCCGCCGGGTATCAGTTGCGCGGCGGGTAGATACCCTGCATCGCAATCGAATAGTTGATCGACATAATGGGCTGCACGATCTCAAACGACCGGCCCAAGCCCGTGTCGGTGTTGGTCACGGTCGGCGGGGTGGAGGCCCCCTGAACGTCCAGGCCACCCAGTTCAACGATGGTGCCCTTATTCGCAGCAGACACATAGTTCATGTTCGTATCGCCACGCGCCTTAAAGCTTGTCGCCAAGAAGTCCCCGGCTTGCGCCACGTCATGCTCACCGTTCTCTTCGGAAGCGTAAAGTGCGCCGTCGGCAGCGCCACCGCCACCGGTGACGACCGCCGTGTGCGTGTGCTGAGGCATTTCAGCAATGCTAAGTGTCTGCAACACATTGCCGACTTTCATGCCCATAGGATACGTGGGCTGGCCGGGGGCCGACCCAAAGCCGATGGGGATACGCCCACGCAATTCCGGAATGCCATAGGTGGTGCGCGCGTCGCCGCCATAATATGTGCTCAAAAGCGAATACAGCGCCTGATTGTCGGCAATGGCCAAAAGCTGGCCGGCGCATTGCCCCCAATTGCGCGGCGGAAAGTTAAAGCCAAACGCCGCGATAAACCCCTGAAAAATATCCATAGTCTTCAAATCCTCCGAAAATCGATCAATCACCCGACACATCGGGATCGTTTTCATTCCTCACTTAAGCAAGACGCCTAAGATCGGATGTCATCTCATGAACGCTCGAACCTGCTTTCGCAGATCTACGCCAAGGTGTAGGTGACGTCGTAGAGCGGCGTCATATCCGCAGTTCCCGATGCGATGGGGACCGCATTGATGGTGTGGCTGACCAAAGCGCCTTCGATGGTGCCAAGACCTTCGTGGAACAAGCTGTAGTCGCCTTCCGGCAACGGCTCATTGCCCGCTTCACCTTCAAAACCCAAGGTTATGGTGTTGATCGGTTTGTCCACTTTGGGGCCGGTGTAGCCCAAGGCATCCAAGTTTGCGTTGATTTCACTCACGGCCGCCTTGGCCAACTTGGTTTGCGTGCGCTTATCCATTTTAGGCTTGGCCGACAACTCTTCGCCTTCGCCGCAACTACGCGATCCTGGATCAAGGATCAGGGTGTTCGATTCCACGTCACGCAGTATCCACAGCCGGATACCGTCTTCGGTGGGGACTTGAAAGGTCTGGCCGACAACGGCCTGAAAGTCATCTGCGCTCAGCTTGCTGATGTGCTGGATCGCCATGATGGTGTCTCCTGTCATGTGATTTTCCGAAACGGTGCGACGCGCCGTAAAGGCCGCCGCACCGCGAGAGGAAATACGCCGCCGGGCGTCAGTTGCGCGGCGGGTAGATGCCTTGAAAGGCGAGACAATAATTGATCGCCAAAACAGGCTGCATGATGGAAAACGATTGGCCCGCCCCCGTGTCTGTGTTGGTCACGGTTGGCTGTGTGGAGGCCCCCTGAACGTCCAGGCCGCCCAATTCAACGACGTTGCCCTTGTTGGCAGCAGACACATAGTTCATGTTCGTATCGCCACGCGCCTTAAAGCTTGTCGCCATGTAGTCCCCGACTTGCGCCACGTCATGCTCACCGTTTACTTCCGAAGCAGAAAGCGTACCCGTAGCTGCCCCGCCGCCGCCGGAGACCACCGCCGTGTGGCTGTGGGCAGGCAACTCAGCGATGCTCAGCGCATTGATGGTGTTGCCGTACCTGAAACCAATCGGATACGTGGGCTGACCGGGAGACGTCCCGTAGCCGAGCGCAGCACGCCCGCGCAGTTCCGGAATCCCGTACGTCACGCGCGCATCGCCGCCGTAAAAATCGCCTAAAAGAGAAAACAGCGCCGTATTGTCGGAAATGGCCAAAACCTGACCGGCACACTGAACCCAGTTGCGCGGCGGATAGTTAAACCCAAATGCGGTGATAAAACCCTGAAAAATATCCATATTTTTTCTGCCCTCCAAAAACAGATATTGCCCCCCGATGGCTCGGGGCCGGTTCCGTACAAATAGAGGTAAAGGTTGCAAACGCCCCCACAGCACGCCTTTTCGCACGTGCCGAACGCGGATTTGTTTTCCGCATCCCCCCAATCTTGCGCCCATTTTTTTGTAAGTTGTTTATGTTACAACCTAATTACCATTGAGAGCATTTTGTAAAACAATCTGTCAAGGAAGTATTTTCAAAAGCACCACTTTTACACGCCTCACTCAAGATGAGACGGGATAAAATCTAGGTTTAACAATGCGTGTAATATGTTTTTGAAAGGTTCAGTTAAAAACGACTTCGTAATATGCGCCCGGCGGCTGATCGGGATACGCCATCGTTCGGGTGAGCGCGACATAGGGGATGACCCCTAAGTCCGGATGTTTCAAATCGAAATGGTGCCCCTCCAAATTGGTGGACAGCGGCCCCCGCAACAGCACATTAAACGGCATCCGCTTTTGGCCAGGGTACTGAGATTTAGGCTTTTCTAGCCCTTCCACCACCTCAAACGACGTCGATGCGTTTGTGCCGACAACGGTGATCACTCCACCGATCAGCGGTTCAAAATGAGCAAACGTAATGCTGTCACGCCTGACTTTTTGTCCGTCGATCGTCCCGGAAAGTTCTTCGGGCAACTCGGTGGGGGTGGGAACCCCTTGCAGGGTAAACGGGGCTTCGCTGGACATCGGTGCTCAGGTCCTCAATTGATGAAAATATACAGCATATGGTAGGTTTAATATGCCGCCTGTCAACAACCGTAAACCTCCACTCTCGTAGCGCTTCAATGCACAGTTAGGTATGCACCCTATCGCCTACAGATTGTGCAACAAAAAGATGCAATATATACAGCGGTTCTATAACATTGACGAGAATCGTAGCGATGGTGTATGGCTTAAACTGCAAAACCCACGTATCCGTTGTATAAATAGGGGAGAACGGCGTGCCTTGGTTGAATTGCTCATTTTGTTTCTGTGCGACCATACAAAGTCGCGCTGATGTTTGTGTTGGACGACACACGAATGCCGATACTCGCCCCTTGCCGCATGAAATAACGGTGGGATACGCGGTAGCGGGGCAATCGCAGTGACACAAACGATGCACTTCATTTCTGGTCTGCCGCGTTCGGGCTCGACGCTCCTGTCAGCCCTTTTGCGCCAGAACCCCCGCTTTCATGCCGATATTTCGACGCCATTAGCCTCCGTGTTGCAAGCCAACCTGCAAATGCTGGGAGCCGGGACCGAGGCTGCGCACCATATCAAAGAAGACCAAAAACCGGTTATTTTGCGCGCCATTGCCGATGCGTACTTCTCCACCTTGACGGACCGCGAAGTGGTGTTCGACACCAGCCGCAGCTGGTGTTCGAAGATGTCGCTGACGGCGGAGTTGTTCCCCGACGCCAAGGTCATCGCTTGCGTGCGCGACGTGCCGTGGGTGCTCGACAGCCTGGAACGCATCATCCGCAAAAGCCCCTTCCAACACTCACCAATTTTTTCCGGGGACGAACGGGCCACCGTTTACAGCCGCGTGGAAGCCCTGATGCGCCAAGACCGTCTGGTGGGCTTTCCGTGGGCCGCGTTGAAAGAGGCTTTTTATAGTGAACAGTCCGCCAACCTGATGGTGGTGGATTACGATCTGTTGGCGCGCCGACCACTCGATGTTTTGAAACTGATCTACGAGTTCATCGGCGAACCCAGATGGAATGGCCATGACGTCGAAAACGTTCAATTCGACGCACCTGAATTCGATGCGGCTTTGGGCTTGGCGGGCATGCATAAGGTCCGCCCCAAAGTGGAATTTGAGCCGCGCCGCACGATTTTACCACCCGACCTGTTCGCCAAATATCAGGGCATGGATTTTTGGCACGATGTGGTGGGAACACAAGCCCGCGTCATCGCCCCGACCCCCGTTAACGTCTCCGCGAAAGAAGGATGAAGTACATGGGTGTTTTTGGAAAGCGCGATAAAATTGGTGAGCGCAAACGAAACGCCACAAACGCCGCTTCCACATCCCAATCCATGCCCACCCCTCACATGGCCCAGCCCATGGCCTTGGCGCTGGAGCCCCGCTTCATGTTCGACGCCGCCGGTGCCGCAACGGCTGTGGACATCGCACAACAAACAGCCGCCGACAGCTTGGCGGACGCCGCAACATCGGACGCCACCGCCCCAACGGCTGACGCGCAAACCGCCACAAACACTTTGGTCGTGGTCGATACTTCGGTCGCGGGCTATTCCACATTGATCGAAGGCCTCGCCCCGGGGGCCGAGGTGCTGAAAATCGGCGCGGATCAAAACGGTTTGCAAGTTTTGGCCGACGCCCTAGCGGCGGGCGGGACAACTTATGACGCGATCCATGTGGTGTCCCACGGCGGCGAAGGACAGGTACAGTTGGGCACCACCCTTTTGACGTCTGAATCCTTAACCAATTACGGCGATGCATTGAGCGCCTTGGGTGCCGCATTGACGGCGGACGGTGACTTGCTTTTGTACGGCTGCGAAGTCGGCACCGGCACCGGCCAAGCCTTTGTCGATGAACTTGCCACTCAGACCGGCGCGGATGTTGCCGCGTCCGACGATTTGACCGGCGCGGCGGACCTCGGCGGCGATTGGGATCTGGAAGTCATCACCGGTTCCATCGAAGCCGACTTGCCGTTCAGCGACAGGGCCATGGCCGATTTTACCGGCGTGTTGGCCCTTCCAGCTGACAACACCACATTTGCCATGACGGCTGCAGGGGGGTGGACGGATGCGGGAAATTCACTCACCCATAATTATTTCACTGCCACTGGCAGCGATACCATTGTCGGCACGGCTGTGGATCCGAAACTTTCCGCGTCAGGCTCCTATTTTGCCACCGGCGGTCAAAACGCAATCGGAACCTGGACCGTAACCGCCGATGGCACCAATGTGGCCACGTTCCAACTCACCACCGTGGTTGCCCGAGATTATTACGCGACGAGTAATTTCGACACTGTTTACATCAAAGGCTATGTCTCCGGCGGCGGTACGATTTTGTCCACCACTAAAAATGGCACCGATGGCGTCCAAGACGTGTTCACCTTCAGCGGTGCCGACATGACCAATTTCTCCGGTGTAAACCTAACATCGTTCAAGATTTTTTATTCCGAAGCTGACGTCGGTAGCGTTGGTAGTGGCGACTTTGAGTTCCAAAGCTTCACCACCACCCTTGCCACCGCACCGTCCTCCGATGCGACCATCACGTCGGCGACTTACGATACATCCAACGGCAATTTGGCGGTCACCGGCACCAACCTCACCGCCACCGGCGGGGCCGCGAACGACGTCGTCGCCAACAAAATCACCCTCACGGGTGAAGGCGGGCAGACGTACACCCTAACCGATACGGCGAACGTGGAAATCTCTTCGGCGACGGGCTTCACCTTGGTGCTCAGCGCCACCGACAAAGCCGCGCTCAACCAGATCATGAACAAAAACGGCACCGCGTCCACGTCGGCGACCACCTACGACGTTGATGGCGCGGCGGGCTTCATCGCCGCCCAGGCCGCCATCGCCGACACGGGTGTCAATGGCGTCACCGTCAGCAACGTGTCTGCACCGACCATCACGTCGGCGGCCTACAACGCCACGACCGGCGCGTTGACAGTCACCGGCACGGGTCTCACCAAATTCACCGGCGCGACCAACGATATTGATGTGTCCAAGCTGACCTTTGCGGGCGAAGGCGGCGCGACCTATACGCTGACCAGTGCGACGGATGTGGAAATCACCGACGGAACATCATTCACCGTGACATTGAACGCCGCCGACAAGGCCGCACTCAACCAGATCATGAATAAAGACGGCACGGCGTCCACATCGGCCACCACCTACAACATCGCCGGTGCGGAAGACTGGGCTAAAGGCGCAGACGCTGCGGTTAACGTTGCAGATTTGACCGGCAACGCTGTCACCGTATCCAGCGTGCCTGCACCGACCATTACGTCGGCGACCTATAACGTGAGCACCGGCGCATTGGTTGTTACGGGTACGAACTTCACCAAATCCGCAACCAGCGACATCGATCTGACCAAACTGACCTTCACCGGCGCGGGCACCACCTACACCCTGACCAGCACAGCGGGTGCGGAAATCACCGACGGCACCTCGTTTTCGGTGACCCTCAACGCCACCGACAAAGCCGCGCTCAACTTGATCACGAACAGCGCTGGCACCGCATCCACCAACGGCACCGCGTACAACTTGGCCGCCGCCGAGGATTGGGCCAAAGGCGCGGCGGCATCCGTCACCGTCGCCGACCTCACGGGTAACGGCCTCACCGTCAGCGTCGTCCCCACGCCGGCGATCACCTCTGCAACCTACAACGCATCGACCGGCGCGCTGGTGGTCACCGGTACTGGCTTCACCACATTTGCTGGCGCGACCAACGATATCGACCTGACCAAGCTGACCTTCACCGGCGCGGGCACCACCTACACCCTGACCAGCGCGACGGGTCCGGAAGTCACCAGCAGCACCTCATTTTCGGTGACGCTCAACGCCGCCGACAAAGCCGCCCTCAACCAGATCATGAACAAAGACGGCGACTTTTCCACCAACAACGCGGCTTACAACTTGGCCGCAGCCGAGGATTGGGCCCGAGGTGCGGCAACAGCCGTCACCATCGCCGACCTGACCAGCAACGGCATAACCGTCAGCGGCGTGCCGACACCGACGATCACGTCGGCGGCTTATGATTACAACAGCAACGTGCTGACCGTGACCGGCACCGGGTTCTTGAAAAGAGATGGCGCGACCAACGACATCGATATCTCCAAACTGACCTTCACCGGTGAAGGCGGCGCGACCTATGCGCTGACCAGTGCGTCGGACGTGGAAATCACCAACGGCACGACCTTCAGTGTGACCCTTGCGGGTGCGGATTTGACCAATGTCGAAGCGTTACTGAACAAGGACGGCGCCACCGCGAACAGCGGCACCACCTATAACCTCAACGCCGCCGAAGATTGGGCTGTGGGTGCAGACGCGGCCGTTAACGTGGTCGATGCAACCGGCAACGGCATTACGGTGAGCAATTTCACCGCGCCGACCGTCACCTCGGCCACCTATGACGTTGCCACCGGTGCGCTGGTGGTGACCGGCACCAATTTCGTCAACGCATCGGGGGCCACTAACGACATCACAGCCAATTTGCTGACTCTCACCGGCGAAGGCGGAAGTTACACTCTAACCGACACCGCCAATGTGGAGGTGACGTCGGCGACCGCGTTCACGCTGACCTTGTCGGCCACCGACAAACTGAACATCGACGGCTTGCTCAACAAAAACGTACTGACGTCCAGCGGCGGGACCACCTATAACCTCGCCGCCGCCGACAATTGGATGGCTGGAACGCCCGCCGCGTTGAGCATTGCCGACGCCACCGGAAACGGCGTCACCGTTTCCAACGTCGCGACGCCGACCATCACGTCAGCGACTTACGATTCCGACACAGGCACCGTCTCCGTGACGGGCGCCAACCTGTTCAAGAAAGTCGGCGCGGCCAACGATATCGATATTTCGACTCTGACGTTCACTGGCGGCACCGGCAACGCGACCTATACCGTGACGTCTGCGACCGATATCGAAATCACCTCGGCGACGGCGTTTAGCTTCACCTTGTCCGGCGCGGACAAAACCAATGTCGATGCGCTGCTTGATCAGATCGGCACCTCATCATCCGGCGGTTCGACCTACAACATCGCGGGTGCGGACAACTGGCTGACCGGCGCGGATGCGGCAACGAATATCGCCGACGCCACCAACGCTGTGACGGTTTCCATCAACCCGAAACTCACGTCGGCCACCTACAATGCATCTACGGGATCATTGGTGGTCACCGGCACCAACATCCAAGCCAACGGCGGTGGCGCAGACATCGATGCATCGATGCTGACGCTGACCGGCGAAGGTGGGGCCACCTACACCCTGACCGACACCGCCGACGTCGAACGCACCAATGTATCCTCATTCACCTTGACCTTGAGCGCCACCGACAAAGCCGCGCTTAATCAGATCATGAACAAAGACGGCACCTCATCGACGGGCACCACCACCTATAACGTCGCCGCCGCCGATAACTGGAACACCAATGTCACGGCTGGCGACACCTCCGACGCCACCGGCAACGGCGTAACGGTCAGCAGCGTCGCAGTTCCGTCCATCACGTCATCCACCTATGATGCCAACACCGGAACCTTGGTGGTCACTGGCACCGGCTTCACCAAGTTCTCTGGCGCGACTAACGACATCGATGTGTCCAAGTTCACCTTCACCGGTGCGGGCACCACCTATACGCTGACCAGCGCTACGGATGTTGAGATCACGTCCGGCACCACGTTTACGCTGACGCTCAGTGCGGCTGACAAGGCCGGCCTCAACCTGATCATGAACAAAAACAGCACGTCGTCTACCGATACCGTCGCCTACAACCTCAACGCCGCTGAAGATTGGGCCAGAGGTGCCGACGCGGCGGTCAACGTCGTCGATGCCACCGGTAATGGCGTGACCGTTTCCAACGTCGCGGTGCCGACCATCGCCTCATCCACTTACGATGCCTCGACCGGATCGTTGGTGGTGACGGGCACTGGATTCTTGTCCAAATCCGGCGCGACCAACGACATCGTCGCCAACAAGTTCACCTTCACCGGCGAAGGCGGCGCGACCTATACGTTGACCGACAGCTCCAACGTTGAGGTCACGTCGGGCACTGCATTCACCGTGACGCTCAGCGCAACGGATAAAGCTGCGCTCAACCTGATCATGAACAAAAATAGCACGTCGGCGACGTCCACCACCACCTACAACCTCAACGCCGCTGAAGACTGGGCGGCGGGTGCGGATGCCGCCGTCAACGTGGTTGACGCCACAGGCAACGGGGTTACGGTCAGCAATGTGGCCACACCGGCGATCACCTCAAGCACGTACGACGCCACCACCGGCGCACTGGTGGTGACCGGCGCTGGCTTCACCAACGCCACCGGGGGCGCGAACGACATCGACGTGTCCAAATTCACCTTCACCGGCGAAGGCGGTTCGACCTACACCCTGACCAGCGCCACCGATATTGAGATCACGTCGGGCACGTCGTTCACCATCACGCTGTCAGGGGCCGACAAGCTGGCCGTCAACGGATTGCTGAACAAAAACGGCACGACGTCCGATGGCGCGACAACCTACAACCTTGCTGCGGCCGAAGACTGGGCGCGTGGCGCGGATGCCGCGGTTAATGTGGTCGATGCCACAGGTAACGCGGTTACCGTCAGCAACTACGCAGCGCCGACCATCACGTCAGCGACGTATGATGCCAACACCAACCAACTGGTGGTCACCGGCACAAACTTTGTTTCGAAATCCGGTGCGACCAATGACGTCGATATTTCGCTGCTAACATTCACAGGCGAAGGCGGTGGAACCTACACCTTGACCAGCGCAACCGATGTCGAAATCACATCGGCGACGTCGTTCACGGTAACGCTCAGCGGCACAGATATGTTGGCCGTAGAAGGGCTTTTAAACAAAAATGGCACCACATCCGATGGCGCAACCACTTACAATCTGGCTGCAGCCGACAACTGGATGGCCGCCGGTCCCGCCAGTGTTGACATCGCGGACGCCACAGCCAACGCCGTGACCGTCAGCAACAACACCGCACCATCCATCACATCGACCGCTTACGACATCAGCACCGGCATCCTCACCGTAACCGGTAGCAACTTCGTGTCAAAGCTCGGCGCGGCGAACGATGTGGACGTGTCGACCTTTACCTTTACCGGCGAAGGTGGCGCGACCTATACGCTGACCAGCGCAACGGATATTGAGGTAACATCGCCGACATCGTTCACCATCACGCTTTCCGGTGCGGACAGATTGTCCGTCGCCGGGCTGCTGAACAAAGACGGCACCCAGTCCGATGGCACAACAGTCTACAACATCGCCGCAGCCGACAACTGGATGACGGCTGCAGCAGCCAGCGTAAACGTAGCCGACGCCACCAACGCGGTGACCGCCGGAAATTATGCCGCACCGACCATCACATCGGCGGCCTTCGATGGCACCTCAGGCGTGGTGACCGTGACGGGAACCGGGTTCGTGAGCAAATTAGGCGCGGCCAACGACGTCGATCTATCCACGCTGACATTTACCGGCAAAGCCGGTGCAACCTACACGCTGACGACAGCAACCGACGTAGAAGTCACTTCAGCCACCAGTTACAGCTTCACCCTATCAGGAACGGACAGAACAGAAGTTTTGGCGTTGCTGGATAAAGATGGAACGGTGGCAAACGATTCGACGACCTACAACTTCGCAGGTGCTGACAACTGGATGGCGGCTGCGGCAGCAACTGTCAACATCGCCGATGCGACAAACGGCGTCACGGTAAGCAACACGTCCGCACCACCGACGGTGAGCACAAGCACCGGCCTGAACACCGGCCAGCAACCGCCAAGTGGCGGCACCCCCAGCCCACCGCCGTCCGGTGATGGCGTGAGTGGGGGCCCTGGCGACAACACCACACCGCCACTCGTAAATCCCATCCCTGGCCCGCCAAACCCTGGCCGGCCAAGCGGCCCTAGCGAAAATGTTATAGGTAATGAAGGCACCTACATTAACGACGCCTCGATTTCGGATCCCGGCGGCGTTGATGTGTTGTCCATTGTCGGCAACTCCGTGGGCGGACATTCCAACTTGATCGACAGCTTCTATGGTGCGGGCCGGACGGACACAACCACCCGCAGTGGCGATGCAGGCACCGCAGGCCCAGCGGGTGGCGCGGGCGGTTTTAGCGCCCTGGCTGGCAACAGTGTCATGAACGGAATTGGTGGTTTCGGCGGCGTAGGCGGTCCCGGACAGGGTTTTGGTGATGCCAATGGAAACGGCTTTTTCAACGAAGGCCAGGGCAATGGGCAAGGTGAGCAAAACGGTCAAGGCGGACCGGGCGCACCGGGGCAACCAGGTCTGCCCGGCCCAGGTGCAGATCTACGTCCAACAGGGCGGGCCGGATTTAGCGATCAGCTGGCCCAAGCCGCCGACGGATTTGCAACGGATATGAGCCTCTTAGCTGCGGCTGTAGAACAGGCGAAAGAGGCTCCGGCAGTTTAAACCGCTGGAGTGGGGCGCGCTCACTGGCGTGACCTCCAAACAAGCTTAAGGATGCGTCAACCATAAGGGGGTTGCAATTGAATTTACTCTTTAAAAAAGGGTGCGACAATGCGATAAGTGGTTGGGGCGTTTGTAACCAAGGTCTGGTTCTTTTAAGGTCATACATGACACATCAATATTTACACGGGCAGCGTACTGAGACCGTGCGCAATCGACTTCTCTCAACGACCAAGCTCCCGGTTCTCGTGTTGGGCGCTGCATTGGTACTGACCGGGTGTTCTGTCACCCCCGAACCCTTGACCCTTGCCGAACATGCCGAGCGGGTGAATAAAGATGTGAGCTCCCTGTTTGCCGACCAAGAACCGGTCACCGGCGCGGTCACTCTTGAAGAAGCCATGGCTCGGGCGATCAAGTACAACTTGGACCACCGCCTCAAAGTGATGGAAAATGCGCTAGCCAGCCATCAATTGACGTCGGCCAATCTCAGCATGTTGCCGAACTTGACCGCAACCGCAGGATATTCAGGACGCAACAACTTTGCTGGATCAAACAGCAATTCGCTCACCAACAACACGGAATCCCTGGAGAGTTCCTCGTCTACCGACCGCGACCAAAAAACCTTCGATTTGTCGCTGACGTGGAATGTGCTCGATTTGGGTATGAGCTGGGTGCGCGCCAACCAACAAGCTGATCGGCTTTTGATCACGGAAGAGCGCCGCCGCAAAGTCGTACACAACATCATCCAAGACGTCCGCAGCGCTTTTTGGAGCGCCCTATCCGCAGATCGTCTGCTGGCGAAAATTGCACCGTTATCGATTCGGGTGAACACCGCACTGGACAATGCCCGCAAGGCCCAAAATGGCGGCGCCGAAGAACCGCTTGCCGCATTGCGTTACCGCCGCGAATTGCTCGACACGCTGCGCCAGTTGAAAATCTTGCATCGTGAATTGAACGCGGCGAAAACACGTTTGGCCGCACTGATGAACTTAAAGCCAGGTGTGAAGTACAGCATCGCCTCAAACGGTTTACCGTCCGATGCCCCCGACTTTAAGCTTGATATCGATCGTCTTGAACGCCTTGCCCTTGTTCACCGCCCTGAATTGCGCGAAGAAACATATCAGGACCGCATTTCACACAACGATGTGAAGCTGGCTTACCTCAACATGGTGCCGGGTTTAGAACTGAATACGGCCTGGAATGCAGACAGCAACTCTTATGCTTGGGAGCAAACGTGGTTCTCTTGGGGCAGTTCCATCACCGCAAACTTGGTAAACGTCTTCACCGGCCCGCAACGCATCGATTTGGCCGAAGCACGTACCAACGTGGTCAACACACGCCGCCTTGCTTTGAGCATGGCTGTGATGAGCCAAGTTCATGTCTCGGTCGCTGGCTACACTCAAGCCTTGGCTGAATTCGAAACATCCGATGAAATCAACCAAATTGAACGCGATATCTTATCGAAAGTTCTCGCCAACGTCAGCGCCGGTAGCGGCGGTGAACGCGCATCGATCCGTGCCGAACTGCAATCTCTGCTGGCCGAACTGCGCCGTGATTTGGCGCTTGCCCGGGTGCGCAACGCCGTCGGCAGGATCTTCGTTTCCGTAGGTGCCGACCCTCTACCCGAAACGGTTAAGGGACACGACCTGGCCTCCATCAGCGCGGCTCTGAAAGCCGAAAACCAAAAATGGTTCACTGGCAAGTTCGACATGCCTGATCCAGCTGACCTGCCTAAAGCGGGCGCCGCCGATCCGTCACCCGCAACCAAGACCGCAGCAGAAGCATCGCCTGTGCCCGAAGTCGAAACGCCCGCGCCGCAGGAAAACGCATCAGGCGGTCTCTTGGGCTGGCTCAAATCCCTACTCGTCGCTCCAGACCCTGCGGCTGGCGACAAGGTTCCGCCGGTGTGAACCAGCAACCCCACCCGTGTAAACAGCCGTTTGGCGCGTTGCTAAACGGCCGGACGGTGAGCATGTTCAAAACCACTGCCTTTATCACCCTCTGCACCTTATTCAGTGTCGTGCAGATTGGTATCGCCCTGCCCGTTGCACACGCGGCCGGTCCAACGCTTGTAGACACACAGAGCGACGTCTATGACCACGCGCCAGCAGACACCGCATTTGAGGCTCGCGCTTTAATTCAGGGCGATGCGGATGTGACCCTATCAAGCGAAATTGCGGGCAGAATCATTGACCTACCGTTTCGCGATGGAGATCGTTTTGGCAGAGGCGACACCTTGATCCGTTTCGATTGCCGCGCACATGAGGGGCGATTGCAAGTGGCATTGGCGTCTCTCAAATCGGCGAAATTGGTGTTGGAAAACCAACGTCGCCGTGTCGAGTTGGATTCCGCTGGCGCACTGGAAGTGGGGCTTGCCGAAGCCGACGTTGAAAAGGCCACCGGCGAAGTCACAACATCAAGTTTTCCCGTCGACAGATGCCACATTCGCGCACCGTTCAATGGCCGCATCGTGCAACTGGGCGCGCATCGCCACGAAACCGTATCGATTGGCACGCCGCTGATGCGCATTCTTGACGACACTCGGCTTGAGGTCAAAATCGTCGTGCCATCGCAATGGTTATCGTGGCTGGAACCAGGCGCGCCGTTCGAAATACGGATCGACGAAACGGGGCAAATTCTGCGCGGTAAGGTCACCCGCATGGGTGCGGTGATTGATGCGGTCAGTCAATCCCTCCCCGTATTCTCTACGTTGACCGCACCCAATGACAAGCTCATTTCAGGCATGAGCGGTATGGTCAAGTTTCTCGCCCCGCCATCCGCTGGTGGTGAGAAGTGAAATGGGCGGCGCTTCCGTTCAAGAGCAAACCTTCCTCACCCTTCTGCAGCTAGAGAAGGAAGCCCGCCACGCCGATACGCAAGAAGCCCTGGGCTACATCATGGTCAATCGCGCCCGCGTCCTGGTGGCGCACCGCCAAGCGATCCTGTTTCGGCTGAACCCGCAAAAGGATGGCCCATCGGACATCCGCGTCCAGGCCATTTCCGATGTCCCGGCACCGGACCCCAACGCCCCGTTTGTGCGCTGGCTCAAGCGGGTCGGCAAAACCATTGCCGCGGGCGATTTGGTCGAACAGGTGCACGAAGTCACCGCTTTGTCCTTGGCTGAGCGTGACCGCAATGAAATGTCGGAGTGGCTGCCCGCGCATATGATCTGGTGCCCCTTAAAATCACCGGGCGGCGGGCTTGTTGGTGGCTTGTTGCTGGCCCGCGATGAGCCGTGGCAACAATTCGATGAAATTTTGATGGAGCACCTCAGCGATGCCTGGGGCCACGCGTGGAGCGCCCTCATAGGCCCCCGCCAACGCCATGCCCGCAAGCTTTTGGGATGGCCCTTAAAAGCCGCCGCGGCGTTGACGCTGTTGGTTCAATTCATCCCCGTGCCGCAAACCGCACTGGCCCCAGCCGAAGTGGTGGCGCGCCACCCCGAACTGGTCGCCGCACCCATGGACGGCGCAATCAAGACCGTTCATGTGTCCCCCAACAGCCCGGTTAAAAAAGGCGATGTGTTGTTCAGCTATGACGACACCAGTTTGTCGGGTCAATTGGAAGTCGCCGTTGAAGAGTTACTGGTCGCGCGCACGGCGCTAAAGACCGCGCGCCAGGGGGCTTTTGGCGACCTACAACGCAGCTCTGAAGTGGCCTTGCTTAAAGCCCGCGTTTTGTTGCGTGAAGCCGAACGCGATTACATCAGCAGTCAGGTCGCACGAAAAGACGTCCGCGCCGGTCGTGACGGTGTCGCTGTGTTCCGCGATGCATCGGATCTGGAAGGACGCCCTGTCACCGCCGGTGAACGGGTGATGTTGGTCGCTGGCCCATATGAAACCGAATTGCGGATCGAGCTGCCCGTCGCTGATGCCGTGGTGATGGAACCGGGTGCGCCGGTGCGCTTGTTTCTAGATCGCGATCCGCTATCGCCAGTCGATGCGGTACTGGAATATGCGGGTTACGAAGCGCAAATGTCGTCCGCGAAAGTGCTCAGCTACCGCCTTGTGGCGCGTTTCGCCGACGGCGTGTCGCCCCGTATCGGTTTGCGCGGCACGGCCAAGGTGCAAGGCGCCGACGTGGCACTATTCCTATTTCTGTTCCGCCGCCCGCTGTCCGCCTTACGACAGTGGTTCGGACTTTAGGAGGCCATATGATCAGCCTGCCAATGTCCGACCTTCTGATGCCCAAGCTGCCGATTTTGCGCGACGACTTAGAACTGCTGCCCGGCCCCAAGGTGCGCGGCGGTGCGCCGACCTGGACCGTCTACGATCCGGTGCGCAGCCGGTATTTTCGCATCAGCCAAGTCGCGTTCGAGCTTCTCAGCCATTGGCATTTGGGCGATTGGTCCAAGATCGCCGAGGCCGTAGCGCGCGTGAGCGGTCGCCGCCCCCAAGATGTTGAACGCGATTGGATCGTGCGTTTCCTCAACACCAATATGCTGATCCGGCGCGAAAGCTCTGCCGATATGGCGGACCTCAGCATGGTTAATCAAGCAGGCAAAACATCCTGGTTCAATTGGGCGCTGCACCATTATCTATTTTTTCGCATTCCCTTGGTTCGCCCACAGCGCTTCCTTAATGCGACGTTGCCGCTGGCGCGCCTGTTCATGTCGAAAGGCGCTTTGATTGCGTTGCTGTTGATTGCCGTGTTCGGCGGTTATTTGGCGTTGCAACAATGGGATACCTATCTGGCGACTTTTTTGCATTTCACCAACACCGAAGGCCTCTTGTGGTATGGCCTCGCGTTATTGCTCGCCAAGGTCTTGCATGAGTTGGGACATGCCTATACCGCAACGCATTATGGGTGCCGAGTGCCGAGCATGGGTTTCGCCTTTCTGGTTATGTGGCCGGTGCTGTACACCGACACATCGGATGCTTGGCGGCTAACGCGCAAGGACCAACGCTTGGCCATCGGTGCAGCGGGCATGTTCAGCGAACTGGCGCTGGCAGTGTTGGCGACCTTTTTGTGGAGCTTCTTACCCGACGGCCCGGCGCGCAGCGCGGCGTTCATCGTCGCCACGGTGACCTGGATCATGACCTTGGCGGTCAATCTCAATCCCTTTATGCGCTTCGATGGCTATTACCTGTTGTCGGACGCCTTGGAAGTCGAGAACCTTCAAGACCGTGCTTTCGCCCATGCGAAGTGGTGGCTGCGCGAACGTCTGTTTGGTTTTGGCGACAGTGCGCCGGAAGCTTTCCCCGCCCACTTGGGCCGCATCCTCATCGCTTATGCGATCGCCACATGGGTATATCGCTTGTTTCTGTTTCTCGGCATCGCGGTGCTTGTGTATGCATTTTTCTTCAAGCTGCTGGGAATATTTCTCTTTGCCGTCGAGATCATTTGGTTCATCGGCCTGCCGATCGCCCGCGAGGGCCTGGAATGGTGGAAACGGCGCGAATCTTTTCACCTCAACACCAATCTTACCCTCACCGTATTATCGCTCATCGGTGGCATCGGCATTTTGGTTGTTCCATGGCAGACGACCATCAACGTACCGACGGTTTTACAAGCGATGGAGCGCGCCCATATCTACGCCCCGATCCCCGCGCGCGTTGTCACCGTGAATGTGATGCACGGCGACTTGATCGCGCAGGGCGACATCTTAATGACGTTGGAAGCGCCGGATCTTGAGCATAAAATCACCTTGGCGCACCTACGTATGGCTATGGTCCGACAGCAAGTCCGTCGCGAGGCCGCAGGTGGGATCGAATCCGAAAACATCCGCGTACTGCAGCGTAAATTGGCGGGCGAAATACGGGTGCTGCAGGGGTTGGAAGAACAAGCTCAGCTGTTGACCGTGCGTTCAACCATCAACGGACGGGTGAGTGATCTGGACGGCGGACTCAGGCCTGGATTATGGGTTAATGCATCCCAAGCCCTGGTTCAGGTGGTTTCTGAGGGTGCGGCGCGCTTGAACGGCTTTGTCGATGAACGCGACGTCTCTTTGATCGGCGTTGGCGCACCCGCCAGCTTTCATCCAGAAAACCCGAGCCTGCCTTCCGTCGATGCCCACGTCAGCGCTGTGGCCGATGTAAACAGCCACACGCTGGATCTCGAGTATCTCGCTTCGGTCCATGGCGGCGATATTGCCGTGGAATCAAGTGCACGCGGCGCCTTAATCCCCACCCAGGGCATCTATCGGGTGAGCTTGACGCCGCAACCGGAAATCGACGCCCCGCCCATGGTCGTACGTGGCGTCACCCGAATCGTAGGCCCGCGCCAAAGCTTGATTGTCAGGGCTTGGGACCGGGTGTGGAGCATCCTGATCCGCGAAAGCGGTTTCTAATCGAACAACTCAGGGCGGTCTTGATAAAGCTCTAAAGCTTCTGGATTGGCCAAGGCGTGCTGATTGCGCACCACACGGCCGTGGATCACATCACGCACCGCAAGCTCAACAATTTTTCCCGACTTGGTGCGCGGAATATCGGCCACCGCCAGCACCTTGGCCGGGACATGACGCGGCGTCGTGTTGGTGCGGATTTCCGATTTGATGCGTTTTATGAGATCGTCGCTCAATGTCACGCCTTCGCACAGTTTGACGAACAGCACCACCCTGACATCGTCATCCCACGTTTGACCGACAACCACGGATTCCAAAACGTCTGAGATGCGTTCGACTTGGCGGTAAATTTCCGCCGTGCCGATGCGCACCCCACCGGGGTTCAAGGTCGCGTCGGAGCGGCCATAAAAGACCACCCCGCCGGTATCTGTCACCTCGAAGATC
>Ga0209344_10001962_pt1 | contig 24451 bp, 18 predicted proteins | sample Cruoilmetagenom6_FD_187293 | JGI IMG/M metagenome (GOLD analysis project Ga0209344, IMG submission 187293) | Oil polluted marine microbial communities from Coal Oil Point, Santa Barbara, California, USA - Santa Barbara Oil Seep Sample 6 (SPAdes)... | ecosystem: Environmental > Aquatic > Marine... | reverse complement strand
GGTCCTTTACGAGGCATTACTTCTTGTCCTTCTTCGCGCCGTAGCGGCTACGAGCCTGCTTACGGTTCTTAACGGCCTGGGTGTCGAGCGCTCCGCGAACGATCTTGTAGCGGACACCGGGGAGGTCCTTTACACGACCACCACGGATGAGCACCATCGAGTGCTCCTGAAGGTTGTGACCTTCGCCGGGAATGTACGCGGTGACCTCGGTACCGTTGGAAAGCTTGACACGAGCAACCTTACGAAGAGCCGAGTTCGGCTTCTTGGGGGTTGTTGTGTAGACACGCGTGCAAACGCCGCGCTGCTGCGGGTTGGACTTAAGGGCGGGAGCCTTGGTCTTGACGACCTTCGGCGTGCGTCCCTTACGCACCAACTGCTGAATGGTGGGCACTCAATTACTCCTTGTTTTTGCTGCACGGTGACAGCGTCATGATGGTTAGCATTCGAAGTTCTTCTCAGTTCTTCGAGTTCATCTGGACCCACGCCCCTACCGAACTGTTCGGGTGGCCGAACTATTCGAATGGTTTGCGGATATGCCGTGGGGGCCAACCGGAAGGTTGAACCCTATGGTGTGAAGTGACTCGCGTTTGAACCCGTCAAAACGGTGAGCCTCGAGAGGCATGGTTCAAGCGCACGACAAAGCGCACACCTCAGAAAGAATAGCCCGCTGACCGGTCGGGGTCAAATGGTCACAGACCATACGCAGCAATGAAATCGCGGCGGAGTGAGCGAGTGCGCACCGTTAGTGCTGAGCCGCGGTTTTCTCAGCGAGCTCAGCCTCCCAGCGTGCCCGAGATTCTCGGTTGCGCTCGGTGACCTTGCGTCCCCGCTTCGCAACCAGAGCGCCGGTCCACAGCGATGCTTCACGGCCCAGAAGACCCGCCGCCATGACCCTCGGGTCAACGAGCGCGGCAGCGAACATCAACTGCGCCTGTTCCGGTGTGCTCTGGATCGCGCCGTTGAGGAGCAACAGAGCCCCACTGGTTCCGAAGTACACGACGAGCCCGACAATGATGCTCAAGAATACGTGGGCAGCCCACCCAGCACGGTTGACGATGAGTGCAATCAGGATGGAGCCAATTGCGAAGAACACGATCGGAACGTAGAAGGACGGAGCCTGCACGAACGCGATAGCTACTCGGCCGGACTCCACGGCATTGATTACCGCAACCGCGATTGCGAACACAATCGCAAAGACCACCGTCGAGACGAGGGCGATGAACACGCCAAACCAGCGGTTGCCCGCAGCCTTAGGAGGCGTCGGCGCGGTCACATAGACGACGCGAGGTTCACCCGCTGCTGAAGTCGTGGTGGTAAGGGATTCCGGCTCGGCGACAATCTCGGGTTCCGTCGATGTTGCTGGCACCACGAGAGGCTCCGCCTCCGCTTCCACCGTCGCATCATCGTGGATCGCCGTGGTGGCGTCAGTCGCGGTCTCCGTTTCCGGCTCCACCAGTGGCACCGCAGAAGTGCCGTCGGGCTCCTGGTCGGCAGCCGTTTCGTCAACGACTACGGCATCCTCGATGTTGTCGTGATTCTGGTCAGATGAACCACGCTCTGCAGTTGGATCGGCCATGACTGGTGCCTCCTCTTTCCGGCGACTGATTGTCTCAGTGTACTTGGGCGTCGCTCAGAAACGAGAAGAACGCCACGACAGACTGCGTCGTGGCGTTCTCGGGTTCAGAGAACAGTTACTTCTCGCTGCGGAGGCGCCTACTCCTCCTCAGCCGGTGAAGCATCCACCGTTTCGGCGGGTGTTGGGCTTGGCGGGGGCGATGACGGGTCGACGAGCACGTACACCAAGCCAGAGATGGTGCCGGTGTAGTCAGCCGATTCCTCTTCTCCACCGTCCTCCTGAGCCACGTTCAGCGCAGTGACAAGAAACAGGCGCGTCCCGTATTGCAGATCGCTGACGAAATCGATCACTTGTGCGCGCGTTCCACTGACCGTTAGGTCGATCGGGATCGCGATGAAGTTCTGCGCGGTCACCAACGGGCTCGATACCGTCGAGTTCGGGGCAGGAATGTAGGCTTGCCCGTCGCCGGCTCCGAAGCTGGTCAAGACGACACCGCTGGAGGTCTCTAGCTTGTGGAGTTGGCCAAGGAAGGTCGACAGCTCATCTCCTGACGGCAGAAGCTTCTGGGCTCCCGCTAGCTCAAGCTTGAGCTCGTCGAGTTGCTCGAACTCCACTTTCAGCTGAACGAGTTTGGCTTCGTGAATCGCGTTTTGCTCCTCAACCAATTCGCGTTGCTCGACCGCAGCGTTCATCTCATCGAGTTTCGGTGAGATCCCGATGAACCATCCGAGTGCAAAGACGGCGACACCAATCACTGCCGCAATGATCATCCAAAACTTGTTATTCATGATCACTCGTCTCCACTACTCGCATCGTCGTCAGACGAAGCATCATTCGCCGCAGCCGCTTCCTCCGCGGCCGCTTCCGCCTCAGCCGCAGCCTGCTCCCGCGCTGCGAGCGCTTCCTCATCGAACCGAAGCAGCAGGGCGTCAGCGTTGATGTGCATCGTGATCGTCACCTCGTACAGCTCCGTCTGCTCGTTCAAACTGACCGAACCTGGAGCAGCGTCGACGTAGCCGGTGAGCTTTGCCAGCGCGTCAAGCCACGCTTCGACGTTTGGCAACGACGTGCTCGTCGCGGTGAATCGGAGTTCGCCAATCCTGTCGCCCTGGAGCGGAACTGAGGGTTGAACAAAGTCGCTAATGGGCGTTGCGGTCTCGGCGGACACATTGGTGACGAGCGTGCCACTGGGCAGGCTCTTCTGGATGCTGACCAGATAGTCCTTCCAGTCGATCTCCGTCGAGGTTCCGACCTGCTTTGCCGCGCTTGCTGCCGCGAGCATGCTGTTGACCTGCAGCACTTCGGAGTACTTAGCCTGCTCCTGCACCAACTCGTCCGTTCGCGTATTTGCCGCATCAAGCTTGCCCTGTTCGAGCAGCGTGAGCATCGTTGCGCCCGCGAATCCCGCGAGTACGAGAACGATTGACAGCACCACCAGAAGACTCGCGGTGCGACGAAGCACTCGACCTTGCGCTGCGATGCCGACTTCGGGGGGAAGCAAATTGGCTTGAGCTGGGCCACCAATCACCAGTCGCCCGTTGCTCTGTGTTTTACGACTCATGCTGCTGCACCGCCCAACGCTAGTCCGAGCGCCACGTTGAGCCCGGTTTGGGTCTCCGCGCTCTTGGCCGCATCCTTGGCAACATCAATGTTTCCAAAGGTGTCGCCGAGAACCACCGGGATTCTTGTCATCTCGGAGAAAGCGTCCGCGAGGCCCGGAAGTTGGGCCCCACCCCCGGAAAGCACAATTCCCGCAAACGGCTCATTCTGTCGGGAGTTCGCGAAATAGCCGAGGGTGTCTCTCAGGCTACTGAGCAGCATGCCCGTAATCTCACGAATTACCGCGACCGCCGGGGCCTCCTCTGGCGTTGCCGAAGCCCCGAAGAGTCCGAGGCGCCGCTTCAACACTTCAGCGTCGGCGTTCGAGATGTCGAGCCGGTCGGCGAGGGCCACAGTCAGGTCGTGGCTACCGCTTGCGATGGTTCGCACGAACTGCGGCACTCCTCCGGTCGTCACGATTACATTCGTGGTGCGCGCACCGATCTCGACGTGGGCAACGTTCCCTGTCAACCGCGCCGCGGACGTGAGTCTGGTTAGCGCGAAGGGGATCAGGTCAACCCCTACCGGGGTCAACCCTGCGGCTTGAACCGCTTTCACGTTGGCGAGCACCGACTCTTTGATCACCGCTATGAGCAGGCCATTGACGACGGGGCCGGAATCGGAGGTCGCCTCTGAGATCGGGTAGAAATCCAGAATGGCATCCGCGACCGGCACAGGAAGCATTTCCTGAACGTGGGTCGGCAACGACTCCCGTATCTCGGTCAGGCTCAGCTTTGGCACCGTCAGGTCGCGAACAAGCACCTTGGAGTTTCCGACGCCCAGCACGACGTTCTTGCTGCCGAACTTCGCCGAACTCCACAATTGTTTGAGTGCTGCAGCGACGGTATTGACCTCAATAACCTCGCCGGCGTTTACCGCTCCCTCCGGCAGCGGCATTGACGAGAATCGAACGACCGCGGGTCGCTTCGATCCAACACCTGATACCTCTACCGCTCGAATTGAACCGGAGCCGATATCGACCCCGACCACCTGTGAACTAGCCATCACTTCCCCCTAGTTAATTCCAAAAAGTCGTAAATACGCGCCCATGATGCCGACGCCAAAGAAGATTCCCACCCACGCGCCCAGCAACATCCACGGCCCGAACGGTATTGCGGTCGCCCCCGACGCGCGCCGCGTCACCACGAGTGCGATCGAGAACACCCCACCGAGGAAGAAGGCCGCAAACGCCGCAACCACCAGAGGCTGCCACCCGAGAAAACCGATAAAGAGGCCCAAGGAACCGGCGAGCTTAACATCACCCATCCCCATTCCTCGCGGGTACACGAGTGCGAGCAGGAAATAGAACCCGAACAACGCCGCTGCACCGATTGCAGCGGACAGCAGCGGAGCATAGCTCGACGTGAGCAGTGCCGCGGCGCCGAGCAGCGCAGCCCCCACCAGGTAGCTGGGCAGCACAATTCTGTTCGGCAGAAGATGATGGTCGAAGTCGATGAGAGTCAACGCCACCGACACCGCCGCAAGGTAGAGGAATGCGACGAGCACTAGGGCCGCACCAACGTGCTGGCTGGTCGACTCGATCGTTGCGGTCGGAATCCAGCTCCACACAAACCAGGCTGCTACGCCGGCGAAGAAGAGCCCCGTTGTCAACTCCACTAGCGGGTAGCGCCGCGAAATCGGCGCCTGACAGTCACGGCACTTTCCGCGCAGGATCAGCCAGGAGAGCACCGGGATGTTGTCTCGGCGCCGAATCGGCGAGTGGCAGTTCGGGCAGGCGCTGGGCGGCGAAACGATGGATTGCTTCGCCGGGATCCGATACACGACGACGTTGAGAAACGAGCCGATGAGCAGACCGAAAAGGCCGGCGACGACCACCAGAAAGCTAGCCATCGCTGAGGTCTCTCATCGATAGCAGACCACCGGGTTGGGGCTTAGAGACCTCGGAGGTCTCTGTTGCCTGGTCGAAGTCGACTCCGGCCGCACCAACTGAAACGAAGGTGAAGCTGGGGTTGTTCTTCAGTTCGCTGTAGTCACCGGCGTAGATCTGGCCGTTCCAGGTGAAGCCGTTCTTGCCGTCGAACGCGCAAGGCGTGTAGAGCAGTGCCGCGATCGGCGCCTCGACGGCAAAGCTGTTGTTCACCGCGAAGTCGCCTTGGTTCGAAGCGCAGGTCGGTGATTCATCGCCTGCGGCACCGTTGTCGGGCGTGATGAACCACAGACGGTGGCTAGCGGAACTCGATGACGTGAACGTGAGCTTGTTGGTTGATCCAAAATCGAATTCGTTCGCGAAGATCACGACGTCACTGGTGAGCCTGACGGTGGTGTTGTTGTTCGCGGTGATGCCGCCCGGGCAGGCAAGGGCGTTGATGATCACCGGATAACCGGGGACGAGGCCGCCGAGGTTTCCCGAACTCAGCTTGCAACCCAAGATCATTGGTCGGATCTCGTACGGAAGTCCGGCGGACGTGCGCCAGTCCAGCGGGTCGTAGCCGAGGTTCGTCCACTCGGGAACCTCCGGCGCGACGCTGCTCTGAGTGTACGTTCCGCCGACCTTCGATCCGGGCGGGTTTGGCGATACCGAACCCGACGTGAGGTTGCCGTTGATGGTCCCGGAACCAAGGGAAGTGCTGCCGGTGACTACGGCGCTGCCGTTCACCGTACACTTTCCGCCGAAGGAGAGGTCGCCGTGGATCAACAGACTCCCATTGATCACGCCGTTGTTCTTGTTGCAATCCAACTGCCCGTTCTTGACGATGAGGCCGGTGGTACCGCCCTCCGAGATGTCGAGCGAAGAGTTGGCCTCGATGACAGCACCGTCATGCAAATACAGGGCGACACCACTGGGGTTTACACCGGGCACGAGGTAGTCGTACACTGCCTCAACGGTGCTGCTGTCGCCAGCAGACACTCCAGACACCGCCGGTGCTTCTGCGGTTCCCGTTGAAGTGATTCGCACTTGAGAAGTAAACGAGTTGGGGCACCCGGCAACCCAGCCGGATCCGTTGTTGCGTTCGATTGTCACCCGGTATTCCGGCGAACTGGTCGAGACGTAGACCCCGGGAGTGGACTGGGCGTTGCAGTCCGATGCCGTGTAGAGAGCGGCCAACGCCACCGCGATGCCGGCATCCGCCGCGGCCTGGGACTGCACCGATGCTCGTGAATACGTGCTGAAGCCTTGCGCATGCACGACACTCGACACGATGACGGTGGTCAGGATGAGCCCCATTGCGAACACGCCAAGCACGGCGACCAGCGCCGAGCCGTTTTCAGATCGTGCCGCTGCCAACTTCTTTAGAAACATGACAAACTCCCAGATGCTCCGGCTCGGCTGGTTGCCGAGCTCGTGATGTCGATAGGCAGATGGGCACCATCCAAACCGAGGATGGAGATTGACAGCCGATCATTGAGGGCGGTGAAGATCGAGGTACCGGTGGCCGGTTCAATATCCGTGGTCAATTGGGTCCACGTAGCGAGCTCAGCACTAGTCGGCGCAATAATCGCAAGATCCGACGATGTCGTCGCCACGGTTCCGTCGGCGGCGGAGTAATACCAGGCCACACACGTCCACTGGACGTCCGTGCCGGCCGTGGCTCGACGAGCGACGAGCAGTTGGTCGTCGCCGACCGGATTGGAGAGTTGAAAGTCTGAAGAATTCCGGATGCCGGTGACAACGGAATTAGCCACGAGCTGGCCGGCCGTGGAGGTCTCGGTCATGCTCACGACGGATTTCGTGACGGTGACGGCACTAAAGATCATTCCGCCGGCGATCGCAATCACCAGCGAGACAAGCAGAGCGGAGACCAAGACCTCGATAAGGGTCAGGCCACGTTCATTGTCCATCTCCTCGGCGGTGTCGCGGGAGATGACGAGGTGCTGGCTCATCTCAGTCCTCCGCAATGAAGATGTAGGTCGTCGTCGAGGTCACCACGACGTTGGTATCCATCCGGGTGACGTCAACGGTGACGGGAACCGACACCGGGTTTTCGGGTGACGGTGAACAGGAACCAACGGTGGTTGTCAACGTGAGTTCGACGCCTCGAGCGTCGGTGATGCTGTACGTATCGGGATCGAGATCGCTGCACTGGGTCCAGCTGCGGGCCCGCTCAAGCTCGTCATTGGCGAGCTGAGTCGCGGTGGCCAGCGTGGCACTGGATGATGCGTGTCGAAGCCCGTTCAGGAGGACCGGCACGAGTGCGGTGGCCAGTAGCGCCAGGAGCAACATGGAGATCACAATCTCGACAAGCCCGATGCCGACTTCAGAGTCTCGAAGCTGGTGCGCGACCGATGGTGCGGTCTCGCGCGTGCGTTGCTTGTTCACGGTTCCTCCCCCCAGAGTGTTGTGTGTTGGCCACGACACCGCGGGTAAACGAGACGGTATCGGTGCCGGAAGCTTATGTAATTAGGGCGCGTATTGCGGTGTTAAGCGGTGCGGGTGGGGAGGCGCCGTTGCGCCACCCCACCCGTGACGGTCTAAGAGGCTGCTACGGTGCACGCAGCTTCGGTGACTCCACCAGTGTCGGTAACGCTGAAGGTGTTACCCGTGGTGCTGGTGGCTTCGATGCAGAACGGGTCACCGGGAGCGTTCGGCGACGTGACGAAGGCGATTGAGTCGCTGTCAATACCATCGCCCTCGGTATAGCCGTAGTCGGAGAGGCCGTCGCCAAGCGTCGGGGTGCCGGTGCCCGGGTTGTCGGTGTACCACGCAACAACGGCGATCTTTGAGTTAGCAAGGTCAGACTTGACCGAGCTGTCGGTCGCGCTGTTCTGGACTCCGATGTAGATCGGGATCGCAATCGCGGCAAGGATGCCGATGATGATCACGACGACCAGCAGCTCGATGAGGGTGAAGCCCTCTTCGCGCTTGATGCCGGCGCGGTGGTTGTTAATCTCTTGCTTCATACGTGCAAACATGTGATTTCTCTCTGTCTCTGTAATTGAATGGACAGGGCCCCCAGAAGAACTTGACCCCCTCACATCATGGTGTCCCGCTTATTCCCGGCGCGGAATCCCGCGAATGGGGTACATTCGGCGTTTTCTCGACCCCAGTCAAGGGGTGAACAGCACGGCCGAACGCGCATCCGGAGCCCAGTTGGGCGTCGTTTCGATGGGCGCGCTGCCTATCCTTCGAGCAGCGTGAAGATATTGAAGATCGGCAAATAGAGCGCAACGATCATTCCACCGACGACCACACCGAGGAAGGCGATCATGAGCGGCTCGATCATCGCCGTCAGTTGCTCTGTTGCGGACTGCACTTCTTCGTCATAGAAGTCGGCGATCTTCGCCAGCATCTGTTCTAGCGCTCCGGCGTCTTCCCCGACTGAAATCATCTGGGTAACCATCGACGGAAATACCTTCTCGTGGGACAGCGGCTCGGCCACGGTGCGACCCTGACGCACGGATTCCGCCACCTTACGTAGCGCGTCTTCCATTACCCAGTTGCCCGAGGTCTCCCCCACGATGTGGAGAACCTGGAGGATCGGCACACCGGCCGCCATCATGGCGGAAAAGTTGCGGCTGAAGCGGCCGATTGCGATCTTCTTGAAGAGCTGCCCAAAGACCGGCAGGCGCAGCTTCAGCGGATCCACGAATTTGCGGACACGCTCGGTGTTCTTGTTGCGACTCCACCAGATAGAAAAGATGATTCCGGAGACGATGAGCAGTGGCAGGAACCACCACATGATGCTCGAAAGCCACACCAGCATCTGGGTGGGCAGCGGCAGTTCGCTTCCGAATCCTTCAAACATCGTCTGGAAGATCGGAACGATGAAGACCAGCATGGCGATCACCGCAACAATTGCCATGATGAAGACAATCACCGGATAGGTCATCGCCGATTTGATCGTGCCTCGAAGCTTGACCTCGGACTCAAAGTTCTTGGCGACGGAGAGCAGCGCCTCGTCAAGGAATCCACCCGTCTCACCGGCGCGAATCAGGCTGATCATGATCGGAGGAAACACCCGACTGTGCCGCGCTGTTGCATCGGACAACGAGGAACCGGACTCCACCTCTCGAGTGATGGTGCCCAGGATCTTTTTGAGTTCCGGGTTCACGGTCTGATCGGCAAGAATTGCCAGCGTTCTCAGCAGGGAAAGACCAGAGGTGATCATCGTGGCCATCTGCCGACTCATCACGGCGAGGTCCTTCAAACTCACCTTCGTGCCGAACGACCCGATGTTGATCTCCATCTGGAGTCCGGTGCCCGTGGAGGCCTCCGTGATTGTCAGCGGAGCGATTCCCATCGTGCGCAGTCGATTGGCGACAGCGCCCTCGGTCATCGCATCGATACGGCCCTTAACGACCTTGCCCGTGGAGTCACGGCCCTTGTAGGCGTAGGTTGCGGTGCTCGCCATCTCAGTTCTCCGTTCCCGAGAAACCGGCGCTGAATTCATGCGCGGCCGCCGCCATCTGAGTTGATTCGCTTGAGCTACCGGAGTCAACCCGGTTGATGAGACGCTTCAGTCCGTCCGGATCTTGGGCCTTCTCCATTGCCGCAGCGTGGGTAATCTTGCCGCCATCGACCAGCTCGGCGAGGTGCTGATCCATCGAGAGCATCCCCAGATCACGCCCCGCCTGCAGGGCGGTAGGAATCTGGTACGTCTTGCCTTCGCGGATCAGGTTGGCGATCGCGGGAGTGGCAACCATCACTTCTGTTGCGACAACGCGGCCCTTTCCGCTGGCCCTCTTCACCAGCGTCTGGCACACGACGCCCTGAAGGGTTGACGCGAGCTGTGCCCGCACCTGCCCCTGCTGGTGCGGTGGGAACACATCGATGACGCGGTCAATCGTGGATGCCGCACTCTGCGTGTGCAGCGTAGCGAACACGAGGTGGCCGGTTTCCGCCGCGGTAAGCGCCACCGAAATCGTCTCGAGGTCGCGGAGCTCACCGATCAGGATGACGTCGGGGTCTTGGCGAAGCACGTGCTTGAGCGCCGACGCGAAACTGTGGGTGTCGGCGCCGACTTCACGCTGGTTCACCAACGACTTCTTGTTGCCGTGCATGAACTCGATGGGGTCTTCGACCGTGACGATATGGTCGGTCCGGCTGCGGTTCACGAGGTCGACGAGGGCGGCCAGCGTGGTTGACTTTCCGGAACCGGTGGGCCCGGTAACCAGCACGAGCCCACGAGCCAACTCAGCGAAGCGAGAAACCGTGTCGGGAATCCGCAATTCTTCCAGCGGCTTAATTTCGGTCGGAATCAGACGGAACGCTCCACCGATCGCATCGCGCTGACGGTAATAGTTCACCCGGAATCGGGCGGTCGCCGACACCGTGAAGGCAAAGTCGAGCTCAAGCTTTTCTTCGAAGGTCGCCTCTTGCGCCGGCGTAAGCAGACTCAGAAGCGCCTTCGATACCCGTTCCTTGTCCCACACTGTGGAGTTAGGAACCGGCTGCAGTGCGCCGTCAATTCGCAGCATGGGCGGAGCGTTCGACGTCACGTGGAGGTCGGAGGCGATCAGCCCAACTACATCCTTTAGCGCCGAAATCAGCTGCGGGTCGGCGTCGGGGTGGGCTGAGCTCCCGGTCTCCACATGACCTGAAGGGTCGATGTCCTGCTCGAGAGGCTCCGCTGAGTTCAATACCTCCGGAGCGAAAGGGGTGCCGGCAGGGGCTGCCGGTGGCACTGCGGCGGTCGCCTGGGCGTTTGCTTCACGCCGCGAACTTGGCACTCCCGCCGACGGCGAGGTGCCGGTTGGTGCTGCCGTCGCGGCCTGATCGTAAGGCGTCGTGAACGCGCTGTTCTGAGGTGTCGAGAACGGCGTAGCTTGCTGTTCCGTGAACGCGCTGTTTTGCGGCGCCGTGAACTGCGAGGTTTGCGGTTCCGTAAACGCGCTGCGCTGCGGTGCGTCAAACGGCGCCGCCTGCGGAGCCGAGAAAGCGCCGCTCTGTGGTGCCGTGCTCTGCGGTGCGCCGTTCTGCGGTGCAGTGTCCTGCGGTGCGCTGCTCTGCGGTGCAGTGTCCTGCGGTGCGCTGCTCTGCGGTGCGCTGCTCTGCGGTGCGCTGCTCTGCGGCATAGTGAACCGGGCGGCCTCCGGCATCGCCGACTGGCTCGGGGGCGCCATCGGGGGCGGCGATGCTGCCGCCGGCGTCGACTGCGGCGGCAGCGTGGGTGATTGTGGGGCGGGCGACGCGTTTGGAACCTGCGACGCACCAGAAGTCTGCGATACGTCGGGAGCCTGCGGCGCGGCTGCGCCCGGCAATGTCGGTGGCGGCGCCGTGTCATATGCCGATGGAGCGGCCGGCGACTTCAGCGGAGGAAATCCCTCCGGTGACTGGTTGCGGATGCGTGAACGCAGCGGACTCGCTTCATCCGCAATCGGAATCTCGTGTACTTTTTTGCTCATCAGGTCCCCCCCAAGGATCTTGATCGCCAGGTTTAGGCGACCACTCGCAAGATTTCTTCTACCGAAGTAAGCCCCATTTGCGCTTTCCTCCAGCCGTCTTCGCGCAGCGGAATCATCCCCTGCGAACGGGCAGTTCGTCCGATATCGGCTGCGGAGGCTCGGTCCACCGCCATCCGTTCGATCTCTTCGGACATCTGCATGACTTCGTGAATAGCGATGCGGCCGCGATAGCCGGTGCCGGAACAGGTCTGGCAGCCTCCCGGCCGAAACAGGGTTGGCGCCGGCTGACTGAGGTCATAACCGACCCTCAAGTTCACTAGTTCGGCCGGATCGTGCTGATACGGCTGCTTGCAGCGGTCGCACAAGCGTCGAGCAAGACGCTGCGCGACAACGCAGTCGATGGCCGATCCCACTAGGAATGGCTCGATATCCATCTCGGTCAGACGAGTCACAGCACTCGGCGCATCGTTGGTGTGCAGCGTCGAGAGCACGAGGTGGCCGGTGAGAGCTGCCTCAATGGCAATCTGGGCGGTCTCCTGGTCACGAATCTCACCGATGAGCACGACATCGGGGTCGGAACGCAGAATGGAACGCAACGCGCTGGCAAACGTGAGGCCCGCCTTCGCGTTGACCTGCACCTGGTTGATTCCGGGCATCCGATACTCGACCGGATCCTCGACGGTGATGACATTGATTTCTGGCCTGGCTACCGCATGGAGAGTCGTGTAGAGCGTCGTCGACTTTCCGGATCCGGTTGGCCCCGTCACTAGGATCATGCCGTAGGGCTTAGTGAACGATGAGCGATAGCTTTCCATGTTGTGGTCGAGCATCGCTAGATCGCTCAACGCCATGCTCGACGACGCGTTGTCCAGGATTCTCATGACGACCTTTTCGCCCCACACGGTGGGCAAGGTCGCGACTCGAAGGTCGATCTTGCGACCACCGTGGCTTACCGACATGCGGCCGTCTTGCGGTTTGCGTCGTTCGGCGATGTCGATGTCGCTCATGATCTTCAGTCGCGAGATCACGCCATTCTGAATAGACTTCGGCGCCTGCTGCATCTCGTGCAGCACCCCGTCAATCCGGTAGCGGACGTTGAGCTGGTGCTCACCCGGTTCAATGTGAATGTCGGATGCACGGTCTTGAATCGCCTGACTGATCAGCAGGTTGACGAACCGTACGATCGGCGCGTCGTCCTGCTTCGGCTCGGGCTGACCGGCGAGAGCCACATCGCTTCCGACGTTCTCTTCCTCAAGCTCGGAGGTGAGATCGTTCAGTTCGCCGTCTGCACGGTGAAAGCGGTCGATTGCGCTCAGCAGGTCCGAGCGTTCGGCTACGGCTAGGTGGACCTGAAGCTTCGTCGCGGCCCTAACATCGTCGATCGCGAAGATGTTCCCGGGATTGACCATGGCCAGCGTGAGGTATCCCTCGCCCATTCCGATGGGAAGCACCTCGTGGCGACGACACAGTGATGCCGGCACCATCGCGATCGCCGCGCGGTCAACGGGGTGCTCCAGCAGTTCGATGAACGGCAGCCCCGCTTGCGCGGCACGCGCGGAAGCGAGTTGGGCTTCGGTGAGCACGCCCTTCTCCACAAGCGCCCGCACTGAGCTCTCTTCTTCGCCCCAACCATCAGTGAATGAGTCGAGGCTTTCAATGGGCATAACTCCACGCAGAATAAGAATCTCCGTTAATGAAGTCATGTAACTTCCCCCAAAGTTGCTCCTTCCAGCGCCGGAGCCTCTTCGGATGAGGCGGCAATCAACGCCGAGAACACAATCTAACTCGCCGTGTCACCTAACCAACAGACCCGTTATCGGGGGGTATAGGGTCGGCGCACGCCTTTCCGCCGCGGGAATGCGAGGGTGTGCTGCCCGCTCAGGATGCTCGGTCAGGATGCCCATTCGCCGCGAGTCGCCGCCTCGAGCGCTAGGTCGATGTTCTTCCTGACATAGCTACTAAGCCTCGGCACGGCGCACTCATTGATGACATCGGCGACATCGTGGGTGTGGCGGAGCGCACAGGCATAAACGGTCGAGCGAGCGGCCGTCACACAGTCGGAGCACGGCAACGCAACGTCCGCCTCAGCCTCGTAACCCTGGCACTCCTCGTGGATGGCTGTGGCTACCTGCGTTGTCACCACTTCTAGTACTTCCACAAACGAGTGAACGAGCTCGTGCGGCCACTGCCAATGCCTGTCGAATGCGGCAAACTCCGAGGTGCGGCAACTCACGCACCCCGCCTCGGTTCCCAGTTGTGGCGATCGCCACTCGGAAACAGAGCCGTACCAGCGTTGCAGGGAGGAGTCGATCAGGTCGTTCACGGCGTGACGATCCATCGGCGTTGAATCCTCTCAGTAGTAGCACTTATCACACTGCCACTTGAGCCATACTCGCGATAGTCGTCAGTATCAATGACACCCATTTGGGGGTCATGGAGCGTGCTCGGGTACTCTTGTCGGTAGCGACTGTCAATCTTCTGGCAGGAAAGTTCCGCCCTGATCCGAACGGGGACTCGAGTGACAGCGCACGATACGACGCACGATCCAGCACAGCGCACATACCGCGTGGCGCATGTGGACGATCATGAAACCGTTCAGTTGGGCTTTGCCTCCCTGCTGAGCCTGTGCCCCGACGTCACGTTGATTGCCTCCGCGCGAAGCGTACGTGAGCTCGAGCCCGTCGCCGACCATCTCGACCTCGTCGTGCTCGATGTGCGGCTCGCCGACGGCAGCACCGTCGATGAGAACGTCTCCTGGCTACGCAGCCGTGGCCTCAATGTATTGGTGTTCACGGCGGCGGACAACGCCGCAGACCTACGAACCGCATCTCGTGCTGGCGTGCTGGGCATCGTGCGAAAAGCCGAGTCCCGCGCCGCAATTGTCGATGCCGTTCGCGAGGCGGCCCGAGGGATTCCCGTCGTCAGCACCGACTGGGCTGCGGCCCTGGACTCCGACCCCGAACTTGCCACCGCCGGGCTGAGCCCCAAAGAGCAAGAGGTGCTTGCACTCTATGCGTCTGGAGATAAATCGGTCGCTGTCGCACACCGTGCGGGCCTCTCGACAAGCACCGTAGCCGAGTACGTGCGCCGAATCCGCCACAAGTACGCGATGGCGGGCCGCGCGGCTCACACGAAAGTTGATTTGTACAAGCGTGCGGTCGAAGACGGTCTTCTCCCACCACCGCAGTCATGACGAACAGCACGCCTCACGAGCGTGTGGCCGCGGGCGCCGAGCTAGGCGTGGTTCGCACGATGACCACCGTGCTAGCGGCGGCCACGCTCTTCTTTCTCGCCCTGTCCATCGGCCAGTTCTTCGACCAATCCGCCTACACCGTTGCACCGTGGCAAACCGTGACCGGCATCGCGATCTTTGCGAGCCCGCTGATCATCGCCGCCGTTGCCCCCTGGCGGTCTCTGCGCCAGCTTCGGATTCTGCATGGCGCCTACGCCATAGTCTTTGCCGTCTCCGTGCTCAGTTGGCTTCTCGCTTTCGTCAACGGGCCCATGCCCGCCGGCACAGCCCCGTGGGTGGTGGGTATGACCGCCCTCGGCACGGTTCCTGCCGCAATTGCGTGGCGACCAGCGGCGGCGTGGGGTCTCCTCGTCGCCGACTCGTTGATGATCATCCCCATCCGGATCCTGTCTGATGGCGGTGCAGACGTTGCACTCGCCATTGAGTTCGCGTTCTTCACCGTCGCTGTGTGCGCGGTCTTCACGGCCACCGCCATAGTTGCCATCGGTGCTGGCCGCAAAGTAGACGTCGCTACCAACGCGGCCCGCGCGTCAGCAATGCGGGCTGCGGCACTGACCGCTCGCGGCGAGGAACAGGCTCGCCTCGACGCTCTGATTCATGATGAGGTCATTGCCACGATCTTCGCCGCTGCTGGTGCCGGCCGAAGTGACTCGTCGACTACCCGCCTGCAGGCGGCCCGCACGATCGCGCACCTCACCGAGCTTCGCGAAGCCGGTCCCCCCGCTCCGGAGTTGATTCAGGTCGACTATCTCACTCAGGGCTTAGCAACGTCCGTTAAAGAAACAACGGATGCTGCGGTGATGCTGGTGTCGGGAACTCGCACCACCCCCGTGCCGTCAGTTGTCGCCAGCGCGCTCTTGGAGGCGACCATTGAGGCACTTCGCAACAGCGTGTTACATGCGTCCCCCGACTCGTCAGCTGTCAGACGCGAAGTGCGGCTCGAACTGAGCCCGAGCCACCTTGAGATCACCATTGCGGATGACGGACGCGGGTTCGATCCGCAGCTGGTGCCCGCCAATCGTCTGGGAATTGTTGTAAGCATCCTTGGCCGCATCAACGCACTCAGCGACGCACACGCCTCGGTCTGGTCCCAACCAGGATCGGGCACACTGGTAACCATCGGATGGTCCGGATGAAGCGCCCTTGGACCCCAACACGGCAGCTGGAACTCCCGCAGATTACGGGTCGACGCGCCCATGCACTCATTTGGTTCTGCTTCGCCACCAACGCGATGCTGGCCCTACTCTCGCTCGACGATGTGCGCTCCGACGCCATCGCAATCGTTACGATCACCTTGCATGGCGCGGTGTGGCTCGCCCTCACCCTAGACACCGGCCCCCGGCTCAAGGTCAGCACCGGCGTCGTTGTCATAGCGATCTGCGTGCTTGCTACGGTGATCGCTTCTCCGAACTCGATCACGGGGGGCTTTTCGCAGTGGTATGTCGGAGCCGCCGCCCTCGCGATGTTTTACGTCAGCTTGCGCGGCCGCACCGCACTGGCGTGGTTTGGTTTCGCCGCCGTCGCCGTCGCCGTTGTCTGGTGGGGTCTGTCGACAGAGGATCGCCTCGTCGAGGCCATTGTTCTCGTCGCCCGCCAGGTTCCCTACGTGCTGGTGGGATCGCTCTTCTCTTTCGGGATGCGGCGAACCGGTCAGCGGCTGGAGGGCGCCCACGCGGCCGAAACCGCTCGCGCGGCCGCCGAAGCGGCCAACTTGGCGCGCTCCGCTGAGCGTGCCCGCCGGCTCGCGACGCTCGATGCTGCCGTCGGGAGCCAACTGAAGCGTATCGCTGACGGCGCCGAGCTCACCGACGATGAACGCCAAGAATTGCTCGTGGCCGAGGCGCAGTTGCGAGACAGCCTGCGTGCACGCCAGCTGGACCTGCCGCAGATCGTAGCGTCGGTGCGGCGGGCGCGTCGACGGGGTGTAACGGTCCTCATGCTTGATGACCGCTACCCTCTCCCAGTGCCTCCAGGAGATCTGTCGAAGGTCATTGATGCCAGCGTACGGATGCTCGACTCTGCCACGTCTGGCACGGTGACAATTCGCCTGCTCCCTGCCGGCCGGCCGGTGCTGACAACGCTCGTCGCGGACGGCGACGAGTACTCTCGCGTGGAGATTCCGGCAGCCGAGCACCATCCCGCCTGACGACGAAGGGCCCCCGTCGCAATGACGGGGGCCCTTCGCTGTATCACCCGGAGGTGATGCCGAGACTACTTAGTTGTAGGTTCCCGGCGTGGAGTCGTTCGAGCTGAAGCTTTCGAATTCAACGAAGCTCAAGTCGCTCTCACTCAGTCCAGCGTCATCTGTGAAGATGCGGTTGGGGTAACGTTCGGCCTTCGCCTCTTCCGTTGCCTCGACCGACACATCGCGGTAACGCGCCAATCCCGTACCAGCCGGGATGAGCTTACCGATGATGACGTTCTCCTTGAGGCCCATGAGCGGGTCGGACTTACCTTCCATCGCCGCCTGCGTAAGAACGCGGGTGGTCTCCTGGAACGATGCAGCCGACAGCCACGACTCGGTTGCCAGCGAGGCCTTGGTGATACCCAAGATCTCTTGACGAGCGGACGCCGTTGCCTTGCCCTCGGTGAGAACACCGCGGTTGAGCTCGTTGTACTTCGAACGGTCGACAAGTTCACCCGGGAGCAGTCCAGTGTCACCGTGGTCAACAACAGTCACCTTGCGGAGCATCTGACGAACGATGACCTCAATGTGCTTGTCGTGGATTGGAACACCTTGCGAGCGGTAAACGCCCTGAACTCCATCGACGAGGTGCTGCTGTACGGCGCGGACACCGCGGACACGAAGAACTTCCTTCGGGTCAACGTTTCCGACGTGAAGCTGCTGTCCGAGCTCAACGTGCTCACCGTCCTCAATGAGGAGGGTTGCACGACGCAGAACCGGGTAAGCGATGGGCTCGTCGCCATTGTCTGGCGTGAGGATCAGCTTGCGGCTGCGGTCGGTGTCTTCGATCGTGATGCGACCGGCGGCTTCCGCGATGGGGCTGGCACCCTTGGGGGTACGAGCTTCGAAGAGTTCCGTAACGCGGGGAAGACCCTGCGTAATGTCGTCTGCCGAAGCAACACCACCGGTGTGGAAGGTACGCATGGTCAGCTGGGTACCTGGCTCACCGATCGACTGTGCGGCGATAATTCCGACCGCTTCACCGATGTCAACCAGCAGACCGGTTGCCAGCGAGCGACCGTAGCAGACCGCACACACACCAACAGCGGACTCACACGTGAGCACGGAGCGAACCTTGATGCTGTGAACTCCGGCAGCAACGAGCTTGTTGAGCAGAACGTCTCCGACGTCCGCACCGGCCGAGGCAACAACCTCGCCCTTCTCGTTGGCGGCATCCGCTGCAAGGCTGCGAGCGTAGACCGAGTTCTCAACGTTGTCGTCGAGCACCCACTTGCCGTCGGCGTTCTGTGCTGCGATCGGCATGTCGAGTCCCTTGCCGGTGCCACAGTCGTTTTCACGAATGATGACATCCTGCGAAACGTCAACGAGTCGACGCGTGAGGTAACCAGAGTCTGCGGTGCGCAGTGCGGTGTCGGCCAGTCCCTTACGAGCACCGTGAGTCGAGATGAAGTACTCGGCTACGGTCAGGCCCTCCTTGTAGGAGTGAACAATCGGGCGAGGGATGATCTCACCCTTCGGGTTCGATACCAGACCACGCATACCGGCAATCTGACGAACCTGCATCCAGTTACCACGGGCACCAGACGACACCATGCGGTTGATGTTGTTGTCAGTGCGGAAGTTGGACTGCATGGCGGTCGCTACTTCTGCGGTTGCCTTGTTCCAGATCTCGATGAGCTCCTGGCGACGCTCGGCGTCGGTCGTAAGACCCTTCTCGAACTGGCCCTGAACCTTCGCGGCCAACTTCTCGTAGTTGCCGATGATTTCCGGCTTGGTCGGAGGCGTCACGATGTCAGAAAGCGCAACGGTCACACCTGAGCGAGTAGCCCAGTGGAAGCCGGCGTCCTTAATCGCGTCGAGGGCTGCAGCAACCTGCACCTTCTCGTACCGCTCAGCGAGGTCGTTGACGATGGCCGAGATCTGCCCCTTGTCAGCAAGCGACTCAACGTAGGGGTAGTCCTTCGGAAGCGCCTCGTTGAAGAGGGCACGACCGAGGGTCGTTTCCATGAGCTTGGACTGGCCCTGAACGAATCCCTCAGGAGCGTCGCTCTCGGCAAGGTACACGTTCTCGAGACGCAGACGAATCTTCGCGTTGAGGTCGAGCGAGTGCTGGTCGAACGCGAGGATCGCTTCCGAAACCGACGAGAATGCGCGGCCTTCGCCGACAACACCTTCCTTGAGCGTGGTCAGGTGGTGCAGACCGATGATCATGTCCTGTGTGGGCAGGGTCACCGGGCGACCGTCAGACGGCTTGAGGATGTTGTTGCTTGCGAGCATCAGAATGCGAGCTTCAGCCTGCGCTTCGACCGACAACGGAAGGTGAACAGCCATCTGGTCACCATCGAAGTCAGCGTTGAACGCAGCGCAAACGAGGGGGTGCAGCTGAATAGCCTTACCCTCAACGAGCTGAGGCTCGAATGCCTGGATGCCCAAACGGTGCAGGGTTGGTGCACGGTTCAGCAGCACGGGGCGCTCACGAATGATTTCTTCGAGCACGTCCCAGACCTGCGGGCGTGCGCGCTCAACCATACGCTTGGCGCTCTTGATGTTCTGTGCGTGGCTGAGGTCGATCAGACGCTTGATCACGAACGGCTTGAACAGCTCGAGAGCCATCTGCTTGGGCAGACCACACTGGTGCAGCTTGAGCTGCGGTCCAACAATGATCACCGAACGACCGGAGTAGTCAACGCGCTTTCCGAGCAGGTTCTGGCGGAAACGACCCTGCTTACCCTTGAGCATGTCGCTCAGGGACTTCAGGGCACGGTTGCCGGTACCGGTAACAGGACGACCACGACGACCGTTGTCGAACAGTGCGTCAACAGCTTCCTGAAGCATGCGCTTCTCGTTGTTAACGATGATCTCGGGGGCACCGAGGTCAAGGAGACGACGCAGTCGGTTGTTGCGGTTGATCACACGACGGTAGAGGTCGTTGAGGTCGGAGGTCGCGAAGCGGCCACCATCCAACTGCACCATCGGGCGCAGCTCCGGCGGGATAACCGGAACAACATCAAGAACCATCGCAGCAGGCGAGTTGCCGGTCTGCAAGAACGAGTTGACTACGCGCAGTCGCTTGATCGCGCGAATCTTCTTCTGGCCCTTGCCGTTGGCGATCTGATCGTGGAGCTGAACGCTCTCGTCTTCGAGGTCGAAGGACTGCAGACGCTTCTGGATCGCCTCGGCGCCCATGAACGCTTCGAAGTACTGTCCGAAACGGTCCTGCAGTTCCTGGAATACCGAATCCTCAGGCTTCAGGTCGCCAACCTTGAGGGTGCGGAAGTCTTCCCACACGCGCTCGAGCTGAGCGATCTGCTCGTCGATCGACTTACGCAGCTGAGACATTTCCTTCTCAGCGGCATCCTTGACCCGACGCTTCTGGTCGGCCTTCGCGCCCTCTTCTTCCAGAGCGGCGAGGTCTTCCTCGAACTTGGTCAAGCGGTCGGCGATGCGGGACTCACGAGCACCCTCGAGCGTCTTGATTTCGAGACGGATCTCGTTCTCAAGCGCAGGCAGGTCAGCGTGACGACCATCTTCGTCGACCGAAATGATCATGTAAGCGGCGAAGTAGATGACCTTTTCGAGGTCCTTCGGAGCCATGTCAAGGAGGTAACCGAGACGGCTCGGAACACCCTTGAAGTACCAGATGTGAGTAACCGGAGCGGCGAGCTCGATGTGGCCCATGCGCTCACGACGCACAGCCGACTTGGTTACTTCAACACCACAGCGCTCACAAACGATGCCCTTAAAGCGGACACGCTTGTACTTGCCACAGGAGCACTCCCAGTCACGGGAAGGCCCAAAGATCTGTTCACCGAACAGACCGTCCTTCTCGGGCTTGAGTGTGCGGTAGTTAATGGTCTCTGGCTTCTTTACCTCACCGTGCGACCAGCGACGAATGTCGTCGGCGGTAGCGAGACCGATTTTGATTTCATCAAACGCGTGAACGTCGAGCAATTTATCTTCTCTCTTCGAAAGTTCTGCAGTCGTAATCGGTCGGGTTAGATCTCGTCAACGGACGAGGATTCGAACCGCGCGGAAATGTTGATGCCCAACTCTTCTGCGGCACGGAACGCTTCATCGTCCGTGTCGCGGAGGTTGACCGTTGAACCATCTGCCGAAAGAACTTCGACGTTGAGGCACAGCGACTGCATTTCCTTGATGAGCACCTTGAAGCTCTCGGGGATACCGGGCTCCTGGATGTTCTCGCCCTTAACAATGGCTTCGTATACCTTGACACGACCGAGGATGTCATCCGACTTGATCGTCAGAAGCTCCTGCAGCGCGTAGGCGGCACCGTACGCCTCGAGCGCCCACACTTCCATCTCACCGAAGCGCTGTCCACCGAACTGAGCCTTACCACCGAGTGGCTGCTGAGTAATCATGGAGTACGGTCCGGTCGAACGAGCGTGAATCTTGTCGTCGACGAGGTGGTGCAGCTTGAGGATGTACATGTAGCCGACCGAGATGGGAGCCGGGAACGGCTCACCCGAACGACCGTCGAACAGACGGGTCTTACCCGTGTGGTCGATGAGTCGGTCGCCGTCACGAGTCGGTGTCGTCGAATCAAGCAGACCCGCGATCTCCTGCTCGTAAGCACCATCGAATACGGGGGTAGCAACCTTGGTTCCGGGAGCAGCGCTGAAGGCCTGCTCGGGGAGGTTGGTTGCCCACTCGGGCTTTCCTTCAACTTCCCAACCCTGCTTCGCAACCCAACCGAGGTGAGTTTCGAGAACCTGACCGAAGTTCATTCGACCGGGGATACCGAGCGGGTTCAGGATGATGTCGACCGGGGTTCCATCGGCAAGGAACGGCATGTCTTCGACAGGCAGAATCTTGGAGATAACACCCTTGTTGCCGTGACGACCAGCGAGCTTGTCACCTTCGGTGATCTTGCGCTTCTGGGCGATGTAGACAACAACACGCTGGTTGACGCCGGAGCCAAGCTCGTCGTCGTTGTCGGCGGAGAATTCCTTGACAGCGATGATCGTGCCGGCTTCACCGTGCGGAACCTTCAGCGAGGTGTCGCGAACTTCGCGGCTCTTCTCGTTGAAGATGGCGCGCAGCAGTCGCTCTTCAGCCGACAGCTCGGTCTCACCCTTAGGGGTGACCTTGCCGACGAGGATGTCGCCGGGGCGAACCTCGGCACCGATGCGGATGATTCCACGCTCGTCGAGGTCAGCCAGAAGTTCTGGGCTGACGTTCGGCAGGTCGCGAGTGATCTCTTCCTTACCGAGCTTCGTGTCACGAGCATCCACTTCGTATTCTTCGATGTGGATCGACGAAAGCACGTCATCCTTGACCAGGTTCTGGCTCAGGATGATGGCGTCCTCGAAGTTGTGACCCTCCCACGGCATGAACGCCACGAGGAGGTTCTTTCCGAGGGCGAGTTCACCGTTCTCGGTGGCGGGGCCATCAGCGATGACCTGACCAACCTCGACCCGCTCACCGGCACTGACAACAACGCGGTGGTTGTAGCTGGTGCCCTGGTTGGAGCGGTCGAACTTGCGCAGGTAGTACTCCTGCGTTCCGCCCTCATCGAGCTGAACGACAACAACGTCTGCCGAAACCTCGGAAACAACACCAGCCTTGAGCGTGGTGACAACGTCACCGGCGTCAATCGCGGCGAAGCCTTCCATACCGGTTCCCACGAGCGGGCTCTCGCTGCGCAGCAGCGGCACAGCCTGACGCTGCATGTTGGCACCCATGAGTGCGCGGTTTGCATCGTCGTGCTCGAGGAAGGGGATGAGCGAGGTTGCTACCGACACCATCTGGCGCGGCGAAACATCCATGTAGGCAATGTCTTCGACGGGAACGAGGTCAACCTCGCCACCCTTCTTACGAGCAAGCACGCGGGGCTCAGCGAAGCGCATGTCATCGGTGAGGGGGGCGTTGGCCTGCGCGACGATGAAGTCATCTTCTTCGCTAGCGGTCAGGTAGTCGATCGTGGTCGAAACCTTGCCGTCAATGAGGCGACGGTACGGGGTTTCGATGAAACCGAAGGCGTTAATGCGTGCGAACGATGCGAGCGAGCCAATCAGACCAATGTTGGGGCCTTCAGGGGTCTCAATCGGGCACATACGGCCGTAGTGCGAGGGGTGAACGTCTCGAACCTCAACACCGGCACGCTCACGGCTCAGACCACCAGGGCCCAGCGCCGACAGGCGACGCTTGTGGGTCAGACCCGCGAGCGGGTTGTTCTGGTCCATGAACTGTGAGAGCTGCGACGTTCCGAAGAACTCCTTGATCGCGGCGACGACGGGGCGCACGTTGATCAGGGTCTGCGGGGTAATCGCTTCGATGTCCTGCGTGGTCATGCGCTCGCGAACAACACGCTCCATACGGCTGAGGCCGGTACGAACCTGGTTCTGGATGAGCTCACCGACGGCGCGGATACGACGGTTGCCGAAGTGGTCGATGTCGTCAACGTCGAGACGAACATCCACCTTCTTGCCATCGCGTACACCCTTGATGCTGGCCAGTCCGCTGTCGCTGACGGAAACGTTGGGGGCGGTGGTGTCGTGCAACGACACCATGTACTTGATGGTGGCGATGATGTCTTCAACCGTGAGCACCGACTCTTTAATGTCGGTGTCGAGACCGAGCTTGCGGTTGATCTTGTAGCGACCAACCTTCGCGAGGTCGTAACGCTTCGGGTTGAAGTAGAAGTTGTCGAGAAGCGCACGGGCAGCTTCAGCCGCAACTTGCTCGCCGGGACGCAGCTTGCGGTAGATGTCCTTGAGCGCCTCTTCCTTGGTGAGGATGTTGTCCTTCTCCAAGGTGGCTTCGATCGACGGGAAGCCCTTGAACTCCTCGAGGATCTCTTCGCTGGAGAGGCCGAGAGCCTTCAGGAAGACCGTGACGGACTGCTTGCGCTTACGGTCGATGCGAACACCGACCTGATCGCGCTTGTCGATTTCGAACTCAAGCCAAGCACCACGGCTCGGGATGATGCGTGCCGAGTAGATGTCCTTGTCGGAAAGCTTCTCGGGCTGGCGGTCGAAGTACACGCCGGGTGAACGAACGAGCTGCGAAACAACAACACGTTCGGTTCCGTTGATGATGAAGGTACCGCGAGCGGTCATGAGCGGGAAGTCACCCATGAACACGGTCTGAGTCTTGATTTCACCGGTGAGGTGGTTCATGAACTCGGCGTTGACGTAGAGCGGAGCGGCGAAAGTCTTGCCGCGTTCCTTGCACTCGTCGATGGAGTACTTGGGCTCTTCGAGCTCAGGATCGGTGAACGACAGTTGCATCGTCTCACCGAGGTCTTCGATCGGCGAGATCTCTTCGAAGATCTCATCGAGACCACTGCGTGAAGGCAGGTCGGTGCGACCGGCAGCAACGCCGTCGGAGACGCGCTGCTTCCAGATGTCGTTGCCGACGAGCCAGTCGAAGCTCTCGGTCTGCAACGCGAGCAGATCGGGAACCGTTAGCGTGTCAGTGATTTTTGCGAAAGAAAGCCGCGAAGCTGCGCGGCCATTCTTTGGGGACTTATTGGTGGACGCATCGCGCGCAGCAGCCAAGGAACAACCTCCGTGAACCCCGTCGGGTTCGTCTGTCAAGATGATTGACGGTC
>Ga0209344_10001959_pt1 | contig 24457 bp, 23 predicted proteins | sample Cruoilmetagenom6_FD_187293 | JGI IMG/M metagenome (GOLD analysis project Ga0209344, IMG submission 187293) | Oil polluted marine microbial communities from Coal Oil Point, Santa Barbara, California, USA - Santa Barbara Oil Seep Sample 6 (SPAdes)... | ecosystem: Environmental > Aquatic > Marine... | reverse complement strand
TGTTTTTTCGGCGAGATATTCCATAATGGCGCCGGACTCAAAGATAGCCAGCGGCTCTCCCCCACCAAGGGGGTCGTGATCGACAATTGCGGGCATGCGGTTGTTGGGACAGATACGCAAGAACTCGGGCTTGAACTGATCGCCACCGCCAATATCGACGGGTACGATTTTATACGGAAGGGCGCACTCTTCGAGCATGATGGTGATTTTACGGCCATTTGGCGTCGGCCAAAAATATACGTCAATCATGGGTTATCTCCCTATTTAGTTGTGGTTTGTTGCGATGAGGATAGGGCATTGCATTGTCTCGGCGCCAGCGTTGAGGTGATGACAAGCGTGTGATGTGAAAAGGCCGTCTGCTGAAAAACAACAAACGGCCTTTGCGCGTCTTGTATGAAGTGACCGATTCTTTATTCAGCCGCTTGCGCAGCGGGGGCTGCTTGCGGACCTCGGATAAGGTGTCCTGGCATTTCGCCTGTGCTTTCTCCATTTTCAAAAGTGATAACGCCGCTGACGATGGTGGCGCGGTAGCCTTCTGCTTTCTGGATCATGCGGCGACCATCGGCGGGCAGATCGAAGACCATTTCAGGGGCCAGAATGCGCAGCTTTTCGAAATCGATGATATTCAGATCTGCCTTCATGCCAGGCGCGATGATCCCGCGATCATTGAGTCCATAAAGTTCTGCTGTTTCACGTGTCTGCATGCGCACGACTTCTTCCAATGGCAATTTTGCGCCGCGCGAGCGGTCGCGTGCCCAATGGGTCAACATGTAGGTTGGGAAGCTTGCATCGCAAATCACGCCACAGTGAGCGCCGCCATCAGAGAGGCTGAGTACCGTTGCAGGATGCTGCATCATTTCGTGAATGTGGTCGAAGTTGAACTCCGCATAGTTCAACAGAGGCAAATAGATATATCCGCGCCCATCATTCTCCATCAGCATGTCATAGACGATTGCTGCTGGATCGCCGTCATTGCGTTTGGCTTTGGCTGCGACACTATCTTCCGCACGCGGTTCATACTCAAGGTGATCTTCTTGCTCCAAACGGAACATGCGATCATAGCCTTGGGTTAGAATGAACCCCAAGGGACCCATGTCACCAGGCTCGTCGGCAAGAATGCTTGCACGTGTTGCGGGATCCTTTAGCTTTTCCAGACGTTCGGCAAACGGCAATTTGGCGATTGCCTTGTAAGACGCGCGCGAGATGAAAGGATGCACGGTGCTTTGCCAGCCGAGCACCATGCCGGTGGGACGGCAGGCGATCTGAGCCGTGACATTGGCGCCTTCTTTGCGCGCCAGCTCTGTCATGTCGAGCATGTCGCGCCACTTGTTGGCGTCTACTGGCGATTGAAGCAGCGCGTAGGTAACAGGCAGGCCCGTCTCTGCTGACATTTCTTTCATCCAGTTGAACTCTTCTTCGGCGGGCGTCATGTCAGATGCCATTTCAAATACGCCGTGTCCAGCTGCGCCCAACGCATGGCCGATGCCAATGAGTTCATCCTTATTGGCAAAGGTACCTGGCACTGGTTCCCCATCCTTGGCGAGGTGTAGCATGGTGCGTGAGGTAGAGAAGCCAAGGGCACCTGCTTCAACGCCTTCGCGTACGATCTTGGCCATAGCGGCGATGTCATCATCGTTTGCGGCTTCGTTGCGGGCCCCGCGTTCTCCCATGACATAGGCGCGGACAGAGCCGTGGGGTACTTGCGTTGCAATGTCGAGGCTGCGTTCCTGTTTTTCCAGGGCGTCCATGTACTCGGGGAAGGTTTCCCAGTTCCATTTGATCCCTTCAGCAAGGGCGGCTCCTGGAATATCTTCCACGCCTTCCATGAGTTCAATCAGCCAGTCGTGACGGTCTGGGCGTGCAGGCGCAAAGCCAACACCACAATTGCCCATGACAACAGTAGTGACACCGTGCCAGCAAGAGGGAGTGACAAACGGGTCCCACGTGACCTGACCGTCATAGTGGGTGTGAATGTCGACCCAACCAGGGGTGACGAGCAAGCCAGTGGCGTCGATTTCACGGGTCGCCTTGCCTTGTATCGTGCCGACTTGGGTGATGATGCCATTGCTGATGGCAACGTCAGCGGCGCGGGCCTTAGCGCCTGTGCCATCTACCAGTGTGCCGCCGCGAATGATGAGATCGTGCATGTCCAACTCCTCCAGAATGTTGTTGGGAGCAGTATGGCCAATAAAATAGACCGGAGCCTACTTTTTTCAAAGTGAGGTTTTTTGGGTCGGGATGCCGCCTGAAAAGGCGACATCCGTAATTGGCTTTAGCCGTAGCGGTAAGGCCGTCCAGCCTTGACCATTGCTGCGTTATAGTCTTTGAGAATTTGGACAACTTTGGCTTTGGTTTCAGATTGGGCCGCAATTTCATCCCAGAAAACCAGGGCCGCACTTTCCACCGTGGCCCATTCCTCGTCTGGAATGGTGGTGAGCTGCATCTTTGTGCCATTGACGCGCAGATCAGCCTCGCCGCCCCAATACCACCACTGCCGATAATAATGTGAGCTATCCATGGTGAGTTTCAGGAGCGTTTTTAAATGCTCGGGCAACTCATTGTAGCGGTCCATGTTGGCAAAGAAGGAACCTGCCCACGCACCGGAAATATTGTTGGTCAGGAAGTAGTTTGTCACGTCTGCCCAACCGACGGTGTAATCCTCCGTGATGCCAGACCAGGCGACCCCATCCAGTTCGCCGGTTTGCACGGCCACTTCAATGTCTTCCCATGGTAGGGTGACGGGCACGACGCCAAATTGTTCAAGGAAGCGTCCGGCAGTTGGGAAGGTAAAGACCCGCTTGCCTTTCAAATCAGCCAAGCTGTGAATTGGCTCTTTGGTCGCAAAGTGACAGGGGTCCCAAGCACCAGCCGACAACCATTTGACGCCGACTTTGGCGTATTCCTCATCCCATATTTCGCCTAGTCCAAACTGGTTGAACAGGACGGGCACGTCGAGGGAATAGCGGCTGGCGAACGGAAAGTAGCCGCCAAACACTGTTACCTCAGTGGGTGATGCCATGCTGTCATCATCGGATTGCACCATGTCGATGGTGCCTTTTTGGACGGCCCGAAAAAGCTCGCCTGTGGGTACCAATTGATCTGCGAAATAGAGCTCAATTTCCATTTCGTCGCCTGCGACCGCATTGAACTGATCGATCGCTGGTTTTATGACGTGTTCTGCAAGTGCAGACCCGGCATATGTTTGCAGGCGCCATTTGATTTTTGTATCAGCGTGAACCGCTGGCGCTGCCAGGGTTGCAGCACCGGCAACCCCTGCTGTGGTCAAAAATTTACGTCTGGTGGTCATCTTCAACTCCATTTTTATGTTGTGATAAGCACTGACTTAACGGGGGATACGCACCCGCCTCAGTTCCTCCCTAAAAAAGCTCTCCTTCCATTTTCAGTTTCACTGACCGTAAACATAATTTGGTAGCCAAAGAGCAATGTTTGGCATGGTCATGACGATGGCCAGTGCCACTAGCATGACGCCGACAAAAGGCACGATGGATCGATAAATGTCGTGCAACTCAATTTCCGGTGGCGCCATGGCGCGCATCAAAAAAAGATTGTAACCAAAAGGTGGCGTCATATAAGCGATCTGCGTCGTGATTGTGTACAGCACACCATACCAAACAAGATCGAAGCCAAGGGCTGCGACCAAGGGCACATAGAGCGGTGCGACAATCACCAGCATCGCCGTGTCATCAAGAAAGGTCCCCATTAGCAAAAATGAGAGCTGCATGAGGATCAAAATTGTCCAAGGGCTCAACCCCAACTGATCTGTAAACAGATTGTCTATGGCCTTTACGGCGCCCAAGCCATCAAAGACAGCACCAAAGCCCAGCGCAGCCAGAATAATCCACATGAACATGCAGGTGATGGCCAGGGTTTGGCGAACTGAATTTTCAAAAACAAGGCGGCTCATCCGCCCCTTCAGGATGGCGGCGACAAAGGCCGTCATGGCCCCAATGGCTGAACTTTCCACGAGGCTCGTCCAGCCCTTTATGAAGGGCACCATCATGGCGGCAAAAATGAAAAGCGGCAAAAGTCCAGCTCTTAGAAGGCTGAGTTTTTCGGACAGCGGAACGTTCAGCTCCTCCTTGGAAAGGGCAGGTCCCAACTCCGGTTTGATCCGACACCGAATGTAGACATAGGCGATGAACATGGCCGCCATCATCAGGCCCGGGAAAACCCCTGCGAGCCAAAGCTGGCCGACGGGTTGCCGTGCGATCATGGCATAGAGCACAAGAACAACGGAGGGGGGAACCAGGATGCCGAGCGACGATCCGGCTTGGACGACGCCTGTGACCATTTCCTTGTTATATCCTCGTCGCAACAATTCAGGTAATGCGATGGTTGCGCCAATGGCCATGCCCGCGACGGATAGACCGTTCATCGCAGAAATGAGTACCATCAAGCCGATCGTGCCGATGGCAAGACCGCCGTTGATCGGACCCATCCAGACATGAAACATTTTGTAGAGATCGTCTGCGATCTTTGATTCAGACAGCACGTAACCCATGAAGATGAACATCGGCAACGTTAGAAGCGGATACCATTTCATCAACTTCATGGCGGCGGTAAAGCCGATGTCTGCGCCACCTGTGCCCCAAAGAAAGATGGCGGCAATGGCGCCCACGGCACCGATGGCACCAAAGACCCTTTGCCCAGTCATGAGCATCAACATCATTGAGGAGAACATTAGGATAGCGATGAGTTCATATGGCATTAGAGCTCTTGCCCCTTGATCCGCGCGAGGTCTTTTATCAGTTCAGATACAGTTTGCAGGATCATCAGAAAAATCCCACAGCACATGATTGTCTTGATGGGCCACATATAGGGTCGCCATGATGAGGCGCTGCGTTCGCCATATTGAAATGCGTAACTAGTGCTTTCAAAACCGCCATACAGTAGAACGCTAAGGTAGAGCAGGAGGAAAAATACCGTGAAGAGATCAACCCAGGCTTTGGTGCGTGGAGACCAGCTTCCGTAAAACAGATCCATGCGGACGTTGGAGCCGAGTTGAATTGAATAGGGCCCACCCAAAATGTAGTAGGCCACCATGATAAATTGTGCCGTCTCGAGCGTCCAAAGAGCCGGCAAAAAGAATGTCTTGGAAATGGAGGACCACATCAAGACGCCGATCAAGACAAAGATCAGGTACATGGCCATGCGCCCAATCCGGTAATTGAGCGCGTCAATGGCCTTCACATATTTGATTGCGAACTCGGACATTCTGCGTCGTCCCCCTGTTCAGGTATCATTACCCGAAAGGCGACACACTTCTAGTCTTTGTGTACAGAAAATCCGCTTACCAATAGATCTTGATCAGTTTCGGAAACTCTCTAGGTGACCCGGAGTACCGCGAGGCGGGTGCCGCGGATATGTTTCACCGGCATGGTCTGCCCCAGTTCATTCAAATATTTCCAGACGCCAATGCAGGGCGGTGAATAATCGTGCCAAACGATGAGGCCACCGGGTTTTGCCATACGCAGGGATTTTTCGGTGTCGCTCTTAATGTAGGAATAGGCGTGACTGCCGTCGATGAAAATTAGATCACATTTTCCAGCCAAGGCGCTTTCGTCAAATTCTTTGCTGTCGCCAAATGTCTGGTCCACTTTCGATGCTACGGCAGTGTCGGAGTAGTGGAATTTTGTGAAAGTGGATTCCTCCTTGGCGATCTGTGTCCAGCGATCGTTGTCGGGATCTGAGGTGTCAGATATATATGCTTCTAATGTATCTGGCGTCAGTGTAATGGTGCCAACGCGCGCGTCATCAGGTGCATTTCGTGCGAGCAAATAAGTTGTGCGGCCCGTGCATGTGCCAAATTCAAAAATATTGTGAGACTTTTTAGCTAGTGCGGAAAGTATCCAAACTTCTTCGGTTGTCGTGGAGGCTTGCGAGCCTTGTTCGCCGAGAATAATGGCCTCTGCCCCGTGTGAGGTGCCGGTCTCCATTTCTTCGAATATGTCATCGATGGCGGCGGGATTTACTTCCGGCAGGGCAGATCCATCAAAAAGCGGGCGCCCTTTGCGGCGGCGGCGTTCTTTCAGACCATATTTAAGGGAAGCGATAGCAGCGCCCACCGTCAGCGCCAAGAGGACCAGAAGCACAATTTCAAGATTAGTCACATTATCCCCATTTGCCTCAACGGCGATTTATCGATCCAACACGTATTTTCCACACTTTCTTACAGAATGCCCCCATGAGCAAGGGGAGGGTGCACACAAGTCAAACCCGTGCTAAAAGCAAGCAATCTTGGCCACTTTGGAAGGTTGCGGCGGCATGGTTGCTCTTTTGCTGACACTTATCGACATTGTTGATCTCTATATTTGGGTCGTTATCGCGAATGCGATTTTGAGCTGGCTCATCGCGTTCAATGTCGTGAACACTCAAAACCGATTTATTTATATGGCAGCGGACATTCTTTACCGCGTCACAGAGCCTGCTATGCGCCCTATCAGGCGCATCATGCCGGACCTGGGTGGTATTGATCTGTCGCCTGTCATCCTCATTTTGGGGCTGATCCTTGTTCAGCGCGTCATTGTTCTCAATCTTATCCCACTGGTGCAGGGCTACTGAGTTTCCATCCGATTAAACCCGTTGCAAGGGGTGTTTTGGTGGCGTTGCGGGTTAACCCCAATGCTTCTGTTGATCGCATCGAAGGTATTGTCTTTCGAAGCGAAAATGAGCCAGCGCTGAAACTGAGGGTGAGTGCTGTTCCCGATAAGGGAAAGGCGAATGCCGCAGTGTTGAAACTATTGGCAAAAGCTTGGCGCATTCCACGCTCGAGCTTGTCGATTGTTTCTGGTGATAAAGATCGGAATAAGAACCTGCTTGTGGCAGGCGATACGCAGGAGTGTTTGGCTATGCTGTCAGTTTGGTTTGACCGCTTAGATAATTGACGCTTGAGCGATACAGGAATTGAAAATGACGGACGCAAAACGAATTGAGGGCAAACCTTTCTCGGCGGAGCTGAGAGGCAAGGTGGCGGCACACGTTGCGCGCCTGAAAGTTGATCATGGGATCACACCCGGCCTTGCTGTTGTGTTGGTGGGCCAAGATCCCGCAAGTGAGGTTTATGTTCGTAACAAAGGTATCGCCACCAAAGAAGCTGGCATGAACTCCTTTGAGTTTCGGATGCCCGATACGACGAGCGAAGAAGAGTTACTCAACAAGGTGCGTGAGTTGAATGCGGACCCACAGGTTCATGGCGTGTTGGTTCAATTTCCGGTGCCAGAGCAGATTTCCCAGCAGACTGTTATCGATACGATTGACCCTGCCAAAGATGTGGACGGGCTTCATCCGTTGAACGCAGGGCGTCTGTCTTCAGGTCTGCCGGGGCTCGTTTCCTGCACGCCGCTGGGCAGTCTCATTATGGCGAAGGCAAGTGTCGAAGGGGGTTTGTCGGGCAAGCATGCCGTTGTGGTGGGCCGCTCAAACCTCGTCGGCAAGCCCGTGGCACAGCTTCTGCTCAATGAAAATTGCACCGTTACGATTGCTCATTCGCGCACTACCAATTTGGCTGAGATTGTCGGGCAAGCCGACGTGCTGATTGCCGCTGTTGGTCGACCCAAGATGATAGAGGGTTCGTGGATTAAACCGGGCGCGGTGGTTATTGATGTGGGTATCAACCGTGTTCCTGCACCTGATAAGGGTGAAGGCAAAACGCGGCTTGTGGGTGATGTGGATTATGCAGCCGCACTCAGCCGTGCCAGGGCCATCACGCCTGTACCGGGCGGTGTGGGCCTCATGACTGTTGCGTGTCTCATTCGCAATACGGTTGTGGCTGCGTGTATGCAAAATGGGCTCGAGATCCCTGAAGATTTGTAAGGAACACCCGCATGGAAATTCGTCAGCTTGGAAAATTATGGCCAGTGAGTGCCTATGCGCTAGGTGGCGGCGGTCTTGCGCAAGTCTGGGGTGAAACGACACGCGAGGAGGCTGTTGCAACGGTTCGTGAGGCGGCAGACGCAGGGATCAACCTGTTTGATGCGGCACCGCTTTATGGGCGAGGCGAAGCGGAAATGGTTTTTGGTGAAGCCTTTGATGGCACACCGCCAGAAGGGTCACATTTTACCACGAAATGTTATCTTGGCTCCCCTCCGGCTGGGGAAGTTTATGAGCGCATGGAGCGTTCGCTCTTGCGGTCTCTAGAGACCATGAAGATTGAGCGGGTCAACCTCTTCTTTTTGCACTCAAACATCTGTCCAGACGATTATATCTATTTGCAGGGCGCGGACATTCAAGACCAGTTCGCAACCAAATGGTCGCTTTATGTTGACCATGTTGTTCCAGCTTTTGAAAAACTGAAGAGCATGGGGCTCATTGCCGATTGGGGCATTACCGGAACGGGCCTGCCGAAAAGCATTATGGATGCGATGCGAGAAGAGCGGCGGCCAGCTGCCGTGCAAGTGGTGACAAATCTGTTGGATAGTGCTGGAAATATGCGTCGTTTTGATGAGCCTGCCGAGCCACGGAATATTATTCGCACAGCCAGCAACAATGGTGTGGGTGTGCTGGGCATTCGTGCCGTGCAGGCGGGCGCGTTGACGGCGTCTCTTGACCGTGAAGCTGCCCGGGAAGAACAGGCTGACTTTAAAAAAGCTGCCCCTTTCCGTGCCCTGTCGGCGGAGCTTGGCACAGACCCCGCCGTTCTCGCACATCGCTATGCGTTGGCGATGGCTGGTGTGGAGACTGTAATTTTGGGCGTCAAAAACCGTACTGAGCTTCGTGATCTCCTTGAAGGGGCCGCATTGGGGCCGCTTGAAGATGAGGTAATCGCAAAGATCAATGGCTTGAGACTGAACTTCCAAATGCCCCGCATGCCGATTGATTGAGCATGGGTGCTGTGAGAGGCTTTTCCGTGAGACGATTTCCCGCATCTTTCTTTGCCTGTCTCATCGTGAGCATTGGCACACTTGTGACTGGCGTCGCGCAAAGTGCCGACCTTGAAGGCGGCATGTTGGAATGGCCACGCGCAGATATGGCGCAAGCTCTTTCGATCTATGTGTCACGCCGCATTGTGGAGGAGGAAGTGCCAGGGCTGGCAATAGCCGTCGTTTCAGAAGGCGAAATCGTTTTTGAACAAGGCTATGGCTCTGCAGATCTGTGGGGCGATGAACCAGTCACTCCCAATACGCTTTTTGAAGCCGCGTCTCTGGGAAAGCCTGTTATGGCTATAGGTGCGCTAGGTCTTGTCCGCGAGCGCAAACTCTTTCTCGATGTGCCGTTGGGCCAGTCTTTGAATGAGCCTTGGGTGGGTGATGACGAAGATCATGCGCTCATCACATTGCGTCAGGTTTTGACCCATACGTCAGGGCTATCAAATATCGTGTGGTGTTGCAGCAATGAAACCTGGACACCACCCGGCGAAGAATTTTCTTATTCCGGTGTTGGCTATATGTATCTGGGCGCTGTGATGGCTGAGATAAGTGAAATGCCGTTCGATAAATTCATGCGTTTGAATGTGTTGAGGCCGCTCAACATGGCATCGTCTGGATACAGTCTGGCTGATCCCCTTGTGGAGACTGTAGCGCGGGGGTTCGTTCCTCTCTTTTTCCCGTTGATGGTGTTTTTCATTCCTCTGATCGTGATCTTTGTTGTGCTCGCCATCACCAGTGTTCTGATCGTACGGCTCTGGATTCACAGACTGAAGTTGGAAGCCACTGATTTTTATGCTGCTGCGGGAGCTTCTCTTTTTGTGACTTTGTTTCTGATTGCTTTGATGCTCGGGTTCTGGGGCTTCTTGTTCATTGTGGCTTATGTTGTTGCCTTTTCTGTTTTTTTGTTCCTGGGCACGCTTGTTCTGTTGCTTGTGTTTGCGTTTCTGGGCCTGCTCGGGCCCGGGGACGGCACCTTGGCACAGGGCCAACGAAACACAGGTTCGGTGATGTCATTGGTTGCGTTTGCGCTCGTTGTGGCGTCGAGTTTGTTTGTCGTTGGCATCAATGTGCCGGTTCCTGCCATGAACGGCGATGTCGTTAATCCCGCCTTTTCTTTGCGCTCAAGTGCTCATGATCTGGGGCTGTTTGTGGAGGGTGTTATTGCGGGAGATGTTTCCAGCCCTCAGCTGCGAGACCGTGCGTTCTCAGATGCCGTTGATATTGGTAACGGGATAGGTTGGGGGCTTGGGTTTGGTGTGCGCGATGGGGCAACTGGGCGCACTGGCTGGCAATGGGGATCAAACCCGGGTTTTGAATCCATCATGGTGATAGATCCGAAACGCCGCGCGGGTGTGATCGTGTTGACAAATTCCGCTAAAGGCGGACCTTTGGTTCAAGAGATTGCCGGTCACATTATGGGTGAAGCACCGGGTTGGTCGGTGCCTTAGGCGATCCAATTAAGTTCGAGGGGCGAGACTGATGGATTCTTTTGATACGATCTACAAACGTGCTTGCAAGCGTCATGGCGGCGAGGCTGATATCAAAACCCATTTGTCAAAACCGAAATCAAAAGCCGCTCTGAAGAAAATTTCTGATGACCGTTGGTTGGCGGCAATGACCAAATCGGTTTTTCAAGCAGGGTTTGTTTGGAAAATTATCGAAGCTAAGTGGCCGGACTTTGAAGAGGTTTTTGAAGGTTTTGATCCACATCGGATTGCGTTTTATTCTGATGATGATCTTGGCCGTCTGGTCTCTGATGCACGCATTGTGCGCAACGGCGCTAAGATCAAAGCGACGTTGGAAAATGCCCGGTTTGTGACGGAGCTCGCAAAGGAACATGGAAGTGTCGGCGCTTTTTTTGCTGCGTCGAAACCAACAGAATTTATAGCTTTGCTGGATGTGTTGAAGAAAAGAGGCAGCCGCCTGTCGGGCGCGTCGGCGCAGTATTTCCTGCGGTTCTCAGGGGTTGACAGTTGGATCATGTCCCCATCGGTTGTTGCCGCGTTGGTTGGGTCAGGTGTGATTGACAAAGCGCCGACATCCAAGAAAGCACTGGTCGCTGTGCAAGGGGCTTTTAATGAATGGTGCGCGGATAGTGGAAAATCACTGACTGAGATCAGTCGCATTCTTGCTCTGTCGGCAGACCCAATTTAACAGGTATCCTCGCAAGAGGACTGAGAATTGCACACAAAAAAGCAGGTCCCTGTAAGACCGGCTTTTCAATTCAGCGTCCTATTAGGCTTCTTATTCAGCGTCGGTTATTTTGCCGCTTCGATGCCCTGACGGATTAGATCCATTGCTTCTTCAGCAGAACCCCAACGATCGACTTTCACCCATTTTCCTTCTTCCAGGTCTTTGTAATGATCGAAGAAGTGAGAAATGCGGTCGAGCAGGATTTTTGGCAGATCACGGTAGGACGCAATTTCCTTGTAGTAAGGATTTAGCGCATCCACTGGAACGGCGAGAATTTTCTCGTCCATGCCAGCTTCGTCTTCCATCAACAATACACCGATAGGGCGCGAGCGAAGAACGGCGCCCGGCACAACGGGAATGCGGCTTACCACGAGAACGTCAACTGGATCGCCGTCGTCTGACAGTGTGTGCGGTACAAAGCCATAGTTGCACGGGTAGTTCATCGCTGTATGCATGAAGCGATCAACAAAAAGCGTGCCGGATGCTTTATCCAGCTCATATTTTACCGGCTGTCCGCCATGAGGCACTTCGATAATGACGTTAAGGTCGTAGGGGGGATTAACGCCAATAGGGATTTGGTCAATACGCATTACTTAGTCCGATTGTTGCGGGCTTGGAGGAGGCGAAGGCGCAGGGCGTTCAATTTGATGAAGCCCGAGGCATCCTTCTGGTCATAAGCGCCTGCATCGTCTTCAAACGTCACATGCGATTCTGAATAGAGGGAATAAGGTGAGGAGCGACCAACGACAGTCGCAGAGCCTTTATAGAGTTTGAGGCGCACCGTTCCGGTCACGCTCTCCTGGCTTTTGTCGATGGCAGCTTGAAGCATTTCGCGCTCCGGGCTCCACCAAAAACCATTGTAGAGAAGCTCTGCATAACGCGGCATCATTTCATCTTTAAGGTGAGCAGCGCCGCGGTCCAACGTCAGGCTTTCAATGCCACGGTGGGCTACCAGCAACACTGTGCCGCCCGGTGTTTCGTACACACCGCGAGACTTCATGCCGACAAAACGGTTTTCTACGAGATCAAGACGGCCGATGCCATTGGCCCCACCGAGTTCGTTTAGCCTGGTGAGCAGGGTTGCTGGGCTCATAGCCACACCGTCGATAGAGGCGGCATCGCCTTTTTCAAAACCAATCTCGATATAGGTTGGTTTGTCTGGAGCGGTTTCTGGCGAGACAGAACGTGTGTACACATACTCTGGCGCTTCCACGTTGGGATCTTCCAACACTTTACCTTCAGCGGAGATATGCAACAGGTTTGCATCCACGGAGAAGGGCGCTTCGCCGCGTTTGTCTTTGGCGATTTGGATCTGATGCTTCTCGGCATAGTCGATCAGCTTCGTGCGCGAGTTCAAATCCCATTCGCGCCAAGGAGCAATGACCTTAATGTCTGGGTTCAGTGCATGGTAGCCAAGTTCAAAACGAACTTGGTCATTTCCCTTGCCGGTTGAGCCGTGAGACACGGCATCGGCGCCTGTGGCGGCGGCAATTTCGATCTGGCGTTTGGCGATCAAAGGGCGAGCGATGGACGTGCCCAGCAGGTAAACACCCTCATACACTGCGTTGGCGCGGAACATTGGGAATACGTAATCGCGCACGAACTCTTCGCGAAGATCCTCAACATAAATCTCTTTGATACCCAGCAATTCCGCCTTTTTGCGTGCAGGTTCCAGGTCTTCTCCTGCCCCTAGATCAGCCGTGAAGGTGACGACTTCACATTCATAGGTTTCCTGCAGCCATTTCAGGATGATCGAAGTGTCGAGGCCGCCAGAGTAGGCAAGCACGACTTTTTTGATGTCGCTCATATTGTCCAGCCTTAAAGGTGGTGATTTTCGCGCACTATAGGCAATTCAGGGGTCCCTGCAAGGGTTGCGGTCAGACATGAGGCTGGCAGGGAGGGATCGGTCTTGGAACGCGCTTTTCTGGCAGCCATACAACGAGCATAAAAACACCGTCTCTCCTCAAAAACGCAGTTTTTCGGCGCTTTTTGGCCGCTCTGCTCATTTGGTGCGGGTCAGCTTCTTCCTCACCTGGCGCACACCCCAATAGATACCGCCGATAACGAAGGGGGCGGCAAGGCCCGTTGCCAATGTAGGGTCGACGGGACTGCCAAGTTTCGCTGCGGCCTTCAGCATGTAATTTACGATGCCCAGCAAATAGTATGAAATGGCGACCGCTGATAGGCCCTCAACGGTTTCTTGCAAACGCAACTGCATGCGCACGCGATTTTCCATGGAACTCAAGAGTGCCTGGTTTTGTTCTTGAACCGCGATTTCTACACGCGTGCGTAGCAAACCGGATGCGCGCGCAATATGTTGTGAGAGGGTATCAATGCGGCTGGCAACAGAGGTGCAGGTGCGCATCGCAGGCGCCAAACGTCGTTCCATGAACGTTGCCAATTGCTGGATGCCAAAGAGTTTTGTTTCATCAAGCTCAATGAGGCGCTGTTCAACCAAGGCATGATAGGCACGTGACGCAGAGAAGCGGAAATCCGTTCGCGCTGTCATGGTCTCTATGCGCGCCGCAAGTAGTGTGAGCTGTTGCAGCTGATGTTGCTCATCTTCCAGGCTGGTAATGTTCATGGTTTCACTGGCGATGGTCGCGAGCTCTTGTTCCATGTCAGAAATTTCCGGTGCGATGGCGCGTGCAAGGGGAAATGCCATCAAGGCCATCATGCGATAGGTCTCAATTTCCAAGAGACGTTGAACCAATCGGCCAGTGCGGCCGGGCTTTAGGCTTTCATTTGCGATGAGGATGCGCGAACAGCCCTCGGCGTCCAATTGCAGGTCTGTCCATGCGGCGGCACCTCCACCGGCGAGCCTGCCACCGACCAATGTATTGTTATCAAATATTTCATCGAGCGCATCACCAGCGTCTTCAATTTTGCCGGGCCGAACCATGAGATTGATGGCAACCAAAAGCTGGCCGTTGACTTCTGCACGCCAGCGATCTGGAACAAGCGACGCGGGTGCGTTGGTAAACCGCGTATCCAACGCTGTGCCGAAGTCCGGTTCATGCTCAAAAAACGTGTAAGTCGAAAACTCTGTGTGACGTTCCCAGATCAGTTGCATGCGCCCAAGATTTAGGTCGAGATGGTTGCCAAAGTTCTCCGGTATCGATGCCCCAAATAGGCTCGCCAGTGACCTCAAGGCAACTTTTTCCTCGGCATGTCCGTTTTCACCTGTGACAAATGCCAAGTGCGAGCACATCAACGCACCCGGGATATCGGCAGGCGAGCGTGAATGGATCTCATCATTCAGTTGGCGACGTTGCGGGTGTTCGGCAAATTGACGTAGAGGAGGCAAGGTATTATCCGCTCTGGTTTCAGCAAGCGACCTTGATAGAATGGGCGGCGGTGAGACACAAGTGATGCTTGAGCTTTGGAGGGTTGGCAAATGGCCGCGGTGGAATTTTGGTTTGAATTTGCCAGCACCTATTCGTATCCCGCGACGATGCGTGTCGAAAAAATGGCTGCGACAAAGGGGGTGGAGCTGATCTGGCGGCCATTTTTGTTGGGGCCTGTTTTGGGCTCTCAAGGGCTTAGCGATTCACCGTTTAATGTTTTTGAGCAAAAAGGGCGCTATATGTGGCGTGACCTGGAACGCATTTGTGAGGTGGACGGACTGGCTTTCTCTCGCAACGAGATATTTCCTCAGAATGGATTGAAAGCTGCCCGTCTTGCTCTTATCGGCCTTTCTGAGGGTTGGGGCGTTGATTTTATCAAGGCCGTTTATCGCGCCAATTTTGTGGATGGGCTGACAATTTCTGATCAGGCGGTTCTGGACGCTCTGCTAGAAGAGTGCGGACAGGATGTGCCCCGCGTCGCGGAATTGGCCTATGCGCAGGACAATAAAGATCGCCTGCGGGGCAACACAGAGCGCGCTATGGCGCTGGGGATTTTTGGCGCGCCGAGTTTCACTGTTCAAGGTGAATTGTTCTGGGGCAATGACCGCATGGAAAACGCATTTGACTGGGCGTTGCGTTAAGTCACTTTAAGCACATCGCCCACAGCTATTTGTCCCGCTTGTGCCACATTGCAATAAATCGAGAGATTTTGTTTTGTGTGAGCCACCAGCGCTCGCATGATCGAGGCATCGCGTGGAAGCTCTTGTTGAGCGCGGGTTGTCATGATGCAGCGCGGGCAGTCCATGACAGCATCAATGCGCGCTTGTCCAAGGTTGAGTGTTTTGCCGGTCCACGTGCTTTCTGCAAGACCAACCGTGTTCTCGCTGTCACTTAGAAGAATGTTGGGGCGAAAACGGCGCACATCAAGTTGTGCGTCGGGCGTGAGGCTTTGTAAGTGGCGCAGTGACGCCTCGGTCAGAATATCGAGAGGAAAGGCATCAAAGTAAGTGCCACGGGGCGAGGCAAATTCCATCAGTTCGCCGAGCACTTCCGGCGGCCAGGCCGAAAAATCTGGTAGAGGTTCGTGTGGCTCGAGGGCGAAACTCTCTCGCAGATCAGCCTCTGGATTGTCGGAGGCGTTCTTGGTGCGGTAGTGATCGGCGTCGCTAGCGGGTTGCAATGGCCACAGTGTTACCTGTTGCCCCAGATCGTTTGAGAGTTGCTCGTGGATCGCCTTCTGGTCTGAGCGGATGCTTGTGCCGTCTGACAATGTGATGTCAACGTGGGGCACAGTGCCTGCATTCGTGCCTTCGATATAAGTGGCAGAACAATTTAACAGTCCGGCGATTTTCTTGGCACCGACAATTGTTTGTGTGGCTTCCTCACGTACGGCCCAGCCGCGATCAAGAGGCACGCCCCCGGGTGTCAGCACCGTGTTTGCAAGACGTTCGCCTTGCATGCTTTTTACCGGATAGCGCCAGATTTCTTTGATCGCGTACTCAGAATTGCTCATGACCGTCCGTTTTCCCCTATAAGTTGGAGCGTACCATAGGACAGAGTTTCATTTTTCTACAAGGCGGTTGACCTGCGAGCCAGTGAGCGTGCGATCTTTTAGCTCGCCACTTGGCTTGCGCGAATTTTTTCGCTGGCAGACTTCAACTGGCCGCATGCCGCCATGATGTCACGTCCGCGTGGTGTGCGTATGGGGCTTGCGTATCCCGCCTTGTTCACGATCTCTGCAAACTTTTCAATTTGTTCCCAATCTGAGCATTCATAAGGCGACCCGGGCCAAGCGTTAAACGGGATCAGATTTATTTTTGCTGGGATGCCTTTCAAGAGCTGCACAAGGTCTTTGGCGTCTTGAAGGCTGTCGTTCACATCTTTTAGCATGACATATTCAAATGTAATGCGACGTGCATTTGAGACGCCTGGATAATTCCGACAGGCATCTAGCAATTCAGCGAGTGGATATTTCTTGTTGATCGGCACAAGCTCGTTGCGTGTGGCGTCATTCACACCATGAAGCGAAATGGCGAGCATGACGCCAATCTCATCTCCGACACGGGCGATTTCTGGCACAACGCCTGACGTGGACAGTGTGATGCGACGTTTGGAGACGGACAGACCTTCACCGTCGGATGCTATCTCCATTGCTTGTTTTACATTGTCGAAATTGTAGAGCGGCTCACCCATGCCCATGAGCACGATGTTGGTGACAAGACGGTTTTCTTGGGGTGATTGGCGCGACTTTGGCGCTGATGGACCTTCGGGCCATTCTCCCAAGGCATCACGTGCGATTAGGATCTGGGCGACGATTTCACCAGCAGTGAGATTGCGCACAAGGTTCTGGGTGCCGGTGTGGCAGAAGGTGCAGTTGAGCGTGCAGCCAACCTGGGACGATATGCACAGCGTGCCGCGATCTTCTTCGGGAATGTAAACGGCTTCCACTTCCGGTGCGGGTGCCCGGGGGTCAGTGGAAGGCAGTTTGATCAACCATTTCCGAGTGCCGTCATTTGAAATTTGTTCAGTAACAATTTCTGGACGTTCGAGGGTGAAGCGATCTTGAATTTCCGCACGGAATGTTTTGGACAATGTTGTCACATCATCAAGCGTGGTGTGTCCGCGATGATAGATGGCGTTCCACAGTTGCCCCACGCGCATGCGGACCTGTTTCTCCGCAACGCCAGCCTCACGAAGCGCTGCGCCCAATTCTTCACGGTTCAAGCCGATGAGAGAAAGCGGTTGGCTGCTTTTGGGTTGCGCGGTCCGGTCCAGGACGGTCGCCATTGTTTAATCCTCAAGAGGGGCCACGTTCAGGTGACGATTTGGCACGAGGTGAGCGTCGCAGAATAAGCGGCGTCATAGCATGAGCTGGGCCTCATATGCCAATATCTGGACGCGTGGTCAAAAAAAGCGCGGAAACTCTAACGATTCTGAATGAACCGTTGAGTGTTCCGCGCTTTTTTAGCGACCGTTTCTGCGTATTTAAGCGTTTGATCGCTTAGCGGCAGGTCTCGTCGATTTTTGTCAGGGCAGCAGAAATACCGGACAGAGAATAGGTGTCCGTTGTCAATGTACCGCGTTCGGATGTGCCTTTAATCGTCATGGTGCTTCCACGACGCATGGCTGTCGCCATCCGGCTTTCATCGCTTGTGTCTTGCAGCCAAGCCCAATAGCGATTTTCGCCGCCTTCGCTCACACCAGAAAACATCTGATATTTGTCAGAGCCGATTTGCACGAACGGACGTGAGCGCTCTGAGAAAGGGTAGCCCACACGCATGGACACTTCATTGCGCACATTTTGGCCCGGGCGATGGGTAACCATCAAAAAAACGTCACCGCGGTTCGCGCTACGCGGCCGCATTTGTTTTGGTTCTGTCATCACATAACAAATCCGGCTGCTGCCTGACCCGTAGGAATAAGCTGCCCAGTCTCTATATTTTCCCAACAACGTTGGCTCTTCAGCCTGTGCCGCTGTCAGTCCAATAAAGACCGCAGTGAGAGTGGATAAAACCAGTTTAGTTAGCTTAGAAACACGCATCGTCATCCCATCTGTCTAGCCAAAGACCCCCTAGCCTTGGTGGCTGGGGTAACCATAACGGGAGCGGCTGCGCTTTGCCAGTCGCTTTGCTCGCGTTTTATGTCTTCTGATCAGCTGGAGGTGTCTGTGGGCGGTGTTGGTGCCATATGAACAACACGCTGGGGAAAGGGAATTTCAATACCAGCCTCGCGGAAGCACTTATCTATCTCAAAACGCAGCGCGGACGCGGTGGTAATGCGTGAGGACACGTCATTGGTGAAGCATCGCAACTGAAAATTGAGGCTCGAATCACCAAAATCGAGAAAAAGCACATCAGGCACTGGCCAGCTGACGATGCGATTGATGTTTTTAGCGGCGTCGAGCAGTGTTTGGCGCACGAGTTCTGTGTCTGTGCCATAAGCAACACCGACTGGGATTTCGATGCGGGCTTTGCGGTCGGAGTGGGTCCAATTGATGACCGACGTTGAGACAAGCTCCGAATTTGGGATCATCACTTCTGCGCGCTGGAACGTTTCTACTTCTGTGCGCCGCACATTGATGTGGGTGACGTGTCCCAGTGTGTCACCGATCTCGATCAGGTCGCCCACCTTGATGGGACGTTCAAATAGCAAAATGAGACCCGAGATGAAATTGTTTGCAATGTTTTGCAGGCCAAAACCAATGCCGACCGACAGCGCACCGGCGATGATGATGAGGTTTTGAAACTCTACGCCCAATGCTGTTGCGGCAAACACGATGGCAACGACAATGCCGATATAGCCGAAAATGGTGGAAATGGAATATTGAACGCCAGCGTCCAACCTCGTTTGAGGCAAAATGGTTCCGGCTAAAAGTTGCTTTGCAAGTCTGAATAGAATGAGGGTGACAGCAAAAACTAAAATTGCCTCAAAAATGTCAGCGATTGAAATCGTTGCGCCGCCCACATTGATGCCAGTCAGCAAATTGTAGACAAGGGTCCAAATGTCATTCAGAGGCAGGCCCCATGCTGCGCCAATGAGAGCTGCGCCTACGACATAAATGGCGACCTCTAACAGGCCAACGAGCCAGAACATAACCGTGGCGCTGCCAGTCTCGGACAGATTGAGCCATTCGATCACTTCGGTCCTGCGCATGAGAATGCCGATCCATTCCGCGAACAGCGCCTTTGCCAAAAATAACGCTCCAACAAACAACGCGCTCGTGATGAGGCCACTGATGAGGTAGACGGAAAGGGCTGTGTATCCAAGCCAGGCTGCCACTGCCGCGGCAATCGCGAGAAAGCCGATGATGAGACGAAGAACGCGCCACGCTATGCGGTGCCTGCTTTGAACCACTTCAGTTTTTGGTTTTGAGGTTTCATTGCTTTGCGTGCCTGATTGCCAATTGGGATCAGACATCCAGAGCTTGGGGCGTAGGAGGTCAATGATAAAAATGGCTTCTAACGTTGCGAAAAAAGCGCTGTAGCTTGTCAGAAATGCTGGTTCGGCAGCCGACGCAGTGAAGCCAACAAAAACATCTATGCCAAACAAAATTCCCAATGCTGCAATGCGGCTGGTAATGCGACGTGCATATTTTGGTTTGATTGGCGCAACACGCCAGTTGGGAAGTGTTGGCGATAAAGCGGCCCGCGGTAGAGCAATCGCAGCGATGATGATGAGGCTTGTCGCAACCAAGCCGGTGATCAAAGTTTGAAAGGGGCCAGCCCCGACGTTGAGCAGGTAATTTGCGGTGCCCCATATAGTGAGGGCGAATATCGCTGGCAGTAGCCCATTGGCTAAACCTTCAGTGCTGGCTCCCAATAGTCGGCGCGTATAGCTGGGATCGGTGAGTGTTTCGTCGCGCCCCGTCCAACGAACAAGCATGCGATGTGTGCCAAAGCCGATGATCAATAGGAAGATGATCGCCAATGAGACGGTAGGGACTTGAAGCTCTTCGCGTTCGGTACTTTTGGTGTTTTGCCACCATTGAACGGGCGCCTGCGCGAGACTTTGAGCGTATTGCCAGGTTGCGCCTGGCATTGCGACAATTGTATTGAACGAGAGAGGGCTTGGGCGGCGCGTCAAAAGGGTGCGAACGGCTTGACCTTGTTCAATGGAAGTTAAACCAGCGGTTAATGCGTCAACGCGGCGCACAATTAGCTGAGCTTGTGCTGCGCGGCCTCTGAAGTCCGCAATTTTTGCTTCTAGGGCTTGCCGTTTTTCCGCAACCTCAGCGCCTTCATCTGGTTCGCCCTCTGCCGGACGTGCACCGAGAGCATTCAACAGGTCTTGCGTTGTCAGGGCAACATCGTTTGCGTCTTCTCGGGCGGCGGTGGCTGCGCCGCGTATTGTCAAAAGGGTGGTGCGAAATTCTGGCGCATGTTCGGTGAGATAGTTTGGTTCATCAAAGCGCGTTTCGATCTTGTTTAGATCTTGCGTCCAGGTGTTGAACGAGCGGTTGAATTTCCATGCCGGTTCGCCGGGCACGGCAAACGAAACAGATCCGACAAAAAGCGTGAGGATGACAATTACTGTCGCAACACAGTTGCGGATAAGCGCTGATGTCATTTTTCAGGTGCCGTTGATGGGCGGGCTTGCGTGGATCGCAAAAAGCGACCGCCGTGCTGATGGGGTTTCTTTTCCTCGCGCGGACCACCAGGCATGAGGGCGCGATCAGGATAGTTGCCCATTGATTTTACGCGGTCATACATAACGATTGCGCCGGCGATCTGTACGTTGAGACAGAAGCTGGTGGGAATTTTGATGATGTGGTCGCATCGCTCAATCATTTCGCCTGACAGGCTGCCGCGTTCTGGGCCCAGGACGTAAGCCGCATTCAGCGGGTGTTTGAAGCTGGGCAATTCGATTGCGTCGTCGGTCAGTTCAATGCCCACCAATTGGCACCCTTTAGGGAAGGCCATATCACCCACTGTTTCCCATTCGTAATAAGGCAAATGATTGGGGGTTTTGGAGGTGTCCGATTTAGCCGCACGAACGGAATAGAATGCATTCACGGTGAAAACAAAACTCGCGCCAAACGCGTGCCCTGACCGAATAATATTGCCCATATTCATGGGCTTGGAGATCTCTTCCGCCCCAATGCCGAAATAGCCGCGCACTGATCCACCTGATTTCTATTGGTTTTGTCCCCAAGGCTTAGTCAATGGGAGGCCAATACGCAAGTTTGGGCGCAAGTTTCGGGGCGCAAGTCTGGGTGTTTAAAATGGTTGCGGAGGCTTCCATCCCCGAAAGCCTCCGCGTCCCCTGCTTCAAGCGCCCGTTGTGTTTTCACTCCGGGCGCTCGCGCTGAATAAAGTGGCGCGGGCGGGTGCTGCTCGCCTTGTTACCTCGTGAGAGGTGCGCCTGGTCTTGTCAGACCGAATTGATCCTGTCTGATCTCTCCATTGCGAATGGCGTGCCAGTTTTTAGAGGCGTTTTGGCGCGAAAATGGGTTGTTTTGAGAATGAGACAGGGAAATTTGGGACTGCTGCTTCTTTTTGAGACAAATTTGGACAAGCAGACCTGAAATGGCAGATTTGATGGCTTCCCTGAACGCAGATGCATCGTCAGCAAGCGTCATCTCCATGGTCAACAAGCGTTATCGGGGCAGGATTTTTCGCGCGACGGGGCAGCTTGTGCTAATACACTGGCCAACCGATCCACAGTTGCAACGGAATAGAAGAAGATTGATTTGAACGCAGCTCTGCAAGGCTTATTGGCTGGTGCGCCTGTTTTAAACGGCGGATCCAATAGCCTCAGCGCAGGCGTTTGTCGAAATAGGGATGCCTGAATTTCAGGGCCGCATTCGAAGGTCGCAGGTTCAGCAAACGAAGCGAATTACTAACCACAAGGGAGCGACGGACAGATGAAAGCCGTACTTTGCAAAGAATATGGTCCACCAGAAAGCCTGGTCATTGAAGACCTGCCCACGCCAGAGCCAGGTGAAGGCCAAGTTCGCATCGAGGTGCATGCCGCCTCAGTGAACTTTCCTGATGTGCTGATTATTGAAAATAAATATCAGTTCAAGCCGCCACTTCCCTTTTCACCGGGCGGCGAGGTTGCTGGGCGCATCGCGAAAGTTGGACCTGGCGTTACCGGTCTGAAAGTGGGCGACCGGGTTATCGGTTCATGTGGCTGGGGTGGTTTTGTCGAGGAGATTGTCGTCGACGCCGCGCGTTGTACACCAATCCTTGACGAGATGGATTACAACACGGCCTCAGCCTTCCTCATGACATACGGCACCTCACATTTTGCTCTGCGTCGTCGCGCTGACATCAAACCGGGCGAGAGTTTGCTGGTGTTGGGCGCCGCCGGTGGCGTTGGCCTGGCTGCTGTTGAGCTCGGCAAAGCAATGGGCGCTCGCGTTATTGCTGCGGCGTCTACGGAAGATAAGTTAGCTGTGTGCCGCGAGCATGGGGCGGATGAAACAATCCTTTACCCATCTGGCGAAATGAGCCGGGAAGAACAGAAAGCCTTTTCTGACCAGATCAAAAAATTGACCGGCGGTCAGGGTGCGGACGTTGTTTATGATCCGGTTGGCGGTTCTTATTCAGAGCCCGCTCTTCGGGCAACGGCCTGGGAAGGTCGCTTCCTGGTGATTGGATTTGCTGCGGGTCCTATCCCTAAGATCCCGCTTAATCTTGCCCTTCTTAAAAATTGTCAGATTGTGGGTGTTTTCTGGGGCGCCTATACTGCGCGTGATCCAAAGGGACATCAGGAAAACCTTGATGAACTGATGGCCATGTACAAAGACGGCAAGCTTAAACCTCATATCTCAGCGACTTATCCACTGGAGCAAGCAAAAGACGCGCTCAATGATATGGGTGGCCGTAAGGTGAAGGGCAAAGTTGTCCTCACAGTTGCACGCTAACTGGCTTGATTGTTGAACTGAAAATAGTGAGGCGGTGGTGATGCGAGGGACATTTGTCAATCTCGGTATTGTTGCCGCCTTATTCGCAACAGTAATGTTTGCATTCTTGGTTTATGTGCTCCTGGCGTCCAGTGACGCTGACTATTGGTCGGGTGAGGTCGCTGAGTTTGAGCGCCGCGATATTTCAAACCCACCACCCACCGGTAGCATAGTGTTTGTCGGTGGCAGGGATGTGCGCCAATGGGAAACATTGTCTGCCGACATGGCGCCGTTAGACGTCATCAATCGCGGATTTGGCGGCGCCTACCTGGAACATCTAACCTATTTCACCTCACGCATCATTAAGCCTTACCGCCCGCACGCTATTGTTGTGATAGCAGGAGCTGAAGACCTGTCGGACGTGAGAGGCAAAACACCGGAAGAGGTGTTGGCGAGTTTCAAGATTTTTATGTCCGCTCTGCGCGCGCATAGTGTTGCGGCACCGGTCATTTTTGTTTCCATCCGCCCCTCGCCCATGCGGGCATCCAGATGGCTCGGTGCCAAAAGAGCAAATGGTCTTATCGAAGAGTTTGCCGCGACACGCGAAGACATTATCTATCTGGATGTTGCGACCCTAATGTTCACGGCGGGTGACGATATGCGTGATGAACTTTTTCGCTGGGATGGCCTATCGTTGAGTGATGAAGGTTATCGTTTGCTTGTCGCACGACTGCGTCCGATCCTGATGCGCCGATATTTTGAAAAGTAAGTCTGAACACCAATTAGGAGTATTTCATATGAGCCGTATTACCCCCGTCGTGCCTGACAATGCCCGTGCAAGCTATGACATGTTTCATTTTGCCCCTGCCGTAAAAGCAGGTGATTGGGTTTATGTCTCAGGCCAGCTTGGCCGCGGTGCCGATGGATCAATGCCCTCTGATCTTGACCAGCAGTTTTCAAATGCGTTTGAAAACCTTGGGACTGTGTTGGAGGCGGCGGGTGCCACATTTGCCGACGTTGTTGAACTTTCAACATTTCACATCGGCTTGCAGGAACATATTGGCGAGTTCATCGCGGTGAAGGACCGCTTTGTGAAAGAGCCTTATCCGGCCTGGACGGCTGTCGGCACCCCGGAGCTTGCGTTGCCAGGTGCTGTGGTTGAGATCAAAGCCGTTGCTTATCTCGGCAAATAACAAGACAAAAATTTGGGAGACGTTAGACATGAGCCAGAAATTCGAAGCTGAAGTTACCGGTAACAAAGTGGCCGGTGTGTGCGACCCAAAGTTTTCGGCGGTGGCGGATGCCTTCCTTGAAAACCTCAAATCCCGCGAAGAAGTTGGCGCCAATGTTTGTGTCACGATCGAAGGCGAAACGGTCGTTGATCTGTGGGGTGGCAAAAAGGACAGCAGCGGTAGCGCGTGGGAAGAGGATACGGTTTCGATCGTCTTCTCTTGCACCAAAGGTGCCACGGCGCTTTGCGCTCATATGTTGGTTGATCAAGGCAAGCTCGATCTCGATGCAAGGGTCGCCGATTATTGGCCTGAATATGCGTGCAATGGCAAAGAAGATACGACTGTCGCTATGATGCTCGACCATTCGGCCGGTGTGCCGCATGTGCGGCCTAAGGTAAAAGACGGTGGCTATAACGACTATGAGTACATGGTTGGGCTCGTCGAGAATGAAGA
>Ga0209344_10001957_pt1 | contig 24471 bp, 24 predicted proteins | sample Cruoilmetagenom6_FD_187293 | JGI IMG/M metagenome (GOLD analysis project Ga0209344, IMG submission 187293) | Oil polluted marine microbial communities from Coal Oil Point, Santa Barbara, California, USA - Santa Barbara Oil Seep Sample 6 (SPAdes)... | ecosystem: Environmental > Aquatic > Marine... | reverse complement strand
TATATCGAGGTGACCAGCTTTGTATCACCTAAATGGGTGCCGCAAATGGCGGATGCGGCAGATGTGATGGCGGGGATAGCCCGCAAACCCAGTGTGACATACGCGGCACTGACACCGAACATGAAAGGGCTTGAAGCGGCCTTGAAAGCGGGCGCAGACGAGGTTGCAATTTTCGGATCGGCCTCTGAAAGTTTCAGCCAAAAGAACATCAACTGCACGATTGCCGAAAGTCTGGAGCGTTTTGCGCCTGTTGCCAAAGCCGCCCTTGCGGCAGGCGTATCTTTGCGCGGTTATGTCTCTTGCGTGATTGCCTGCCCCTATGAAGGTGCGATTGACCCTGAACCAGTGCGCGATATCACGCAAGCCTTATTGGACTTAGGCTGCGGGCAGGTTTCCTTGGGCGACACCATTGGCAAAGGCACGCCTGAAAGCACAGCACATTTGTTGGACATCCTTGTTGGAAACATCAAAGCCGATCACTTGGCAGGGCATTTTCACGATACGGATGGTACTGCTTTGGCCAATGTTGAAACGGCTTTAAGCTATGGTTTACGCTGCTTTGACAGTGCCATTGGCGGTTTGGGCGGTTGCCCTTATGCGCCGGGTGCAAAGGGCAACTTATCAACGATTTCCTTAGTTGAAATGCTGCAGGCCGAAGGATGGGAAACCGGGTTGGATATGGACAAATTGCATGTGGCAGAGGCTTATTTACAAACCAACATAGCAGGAGTTGCAGATGCCCTATAGCACGATCAATGTGGTGACAGACGCGCGCGGCATTGCCACGCTAACACTGGCACGGCCTGAAAAGCACAACGCGATGAACCATGAAATGATGGTCGAGATCACGGATGCGGCGAAAGCCCTTGGTGCGGATGAAACGGTGCGTGCGGTGGTTTTGGCTGCATTGGGCAAAAGCTTTTGTGCAGGCGGCGATTTGAACTGGATGCGTGCGCAAGCGGAGCAAGACCGCAGCGGTAAAATTGCCGAGGCCCGTGTGCTTGCCAATATGCTCGCCACCTTAAACGCCCTTCCGAAACCATTGATCGGACGCGTTGAAGGTAACGCTTTTGGCGGCGGTATCGGCATGATGGCGGTTTGCGATATTGTTGTGGCAGTGGATAGTTTGCGGTTTGCTTTGACGGAAACCAAACTGGGCCTGATCCCAGCTACCATCGGGCCTTTTGTCTTGCGCCGCATGTCGGAAACCTATGCCCGCCAAGTGTTCTTCACCGCCAAATCATTTAGCACAGAATTGGCTTTACGTTCGGGATTGGTCAGCTCAGTTTGTATGGTGGATGAAATGGATGCAGCGATTGAAGCTGAAATAAAACCGATTTTGCAAACCGCTCCCGGTGCTGTGGCAGAGGCTAAAGCCCTGTTGCAACAGATGCAGGGCAGGGATGTTGAAAATGATATTGAGTTAACGGTTAATGCTTTGGCAGATCGTTGGGAAACAGATGAAGCGCAGCTTAGAATTGCTGCTTTTTTTAAGGATATGACATGACAAAAACAGTTGTAATCGCGGGTGCTGCCCGTACGCCTATGGGTGGGTTTCAGGGCGATTTCGCAGGAACACCGTCGCCAGAGCTTGGGGCGGCTGCCATCAAAGGTGCGCTGAAAAATGCGCATGTTAGCGTGGATGATGTGGACGAAGTTCTGATGGGCTGTGTTTTGCCTGCAGGTTTGGGGCAAGCCCCTGCTCGCCAAGCCACCTTGGGTGCGGGGTTGCCGCAATCGGTGCCTGCAACGACAGTTAACAAAGTCTGTGGTTCCGGTATGAAAACAGTGATGGTCGCCACTGATCAAATCCTTGCAGGCTCGCAAAATCTGATGGTCGCAGGCGGTATGGAAAGCATGACGCTTGCGCCGTACCTGTCGGTTAAAACCCGCGGTGGCGCACGTTTGGGTCATGTGGAAATGAAAGATCACATGTTCCTTGACGGGCTTGAAGATGCCTATGACAAAGGCACTTTGATGGGCCAGTTTGCCGAGCTTTGCGCCGAAAAATACCAGTTCACCCGCGAAGATCAGGATGCCTATGCATTGCGGTCTTTATCGAACGCTTTGGAAGCACAGAAAACAGGTGCGTTTGATGCCGAGATTGTACCCTTCACGGTGAAAACCCGTAAAGGCGATATTGAGATCACGCAGGACGAACAACCTGTTAAGGCGCGCCCGGAAAAAATACCAACCCTGCGGCCTGCTTTTAAAAAGGACGGGACTGTGACAGCGGCAAACGCTTCGTCTATCTCGGACGGTGCCGCTGCACTGGTTTTGACCAGTGAGGAAAACGCAACCGCAAAGGGCTTAACAACACGCGCGCGAATTGTCGGTCATGCAAGTCACGCCCAAGAGCCAAGCTGGTTCACGACAGCACCTGTTGGTGCCGTTCAAAAACTGTTGAAAAACATCGGTTGGAGCGTGGCGGATGTTGATCTGTGGGAAGTGAACGAAGCTTTTGCCGTGGTGCCGATGGCATTCATGAAAGAGTTCGGGATTTCGCGCGATATCGTGAATGTGAATGGCGGGGCATGTGCCTTGGGTCACCCCATCGGGGTTTCCGGTTCGCGCATTATCGTGACCTTGCTGAATGCTATGGAAGCACGCGGGCAGAAACGCGGTGTGGCCGCAATTTGCATTGGTGGCGGCGAAGGCACGGCCATCGCACTGGAAAGGAACTAAAACCTATGGAAAATATCGATCAACTTTCCGCCGTTATTACCGGCGGTGCATCCGGTCTTGGGGCTGCAGTGGCAACACTACTTGCGTCAAAAGGCGTGAAAACAGCGCTTTTGGATATGAATATTGAAGCGGGTGAGGCGAAGGCTGCCGAATTGGGTGGCGTATTTTGCCAAGCGGACGTCAGCGATCAGGCCAGTGTGGCGGATGCGCTGGCAAAGGTGCGCACAACAAACGGGCAGGAACGTATTTGCGTGAATTGCGCAGGCATTGCGCCTGCCGCGAAAACCGTGTCACGCGGTGCAGCGCACGATCTTGCCCTGTTTCAAAAAGTTATCAACGTGAACCTTGTTGGAACGTTTAACGTAGCCAGTCAATCAGCGCTGGGTATGTCGGGTTCGGACGCCCTGAATGATGACGGCGAGCGCGGCGTGATCATCAACACGGCTTCTGTTGCCGCATTTGAAGGGCAAATCGGTCAAGTGGCTTACGGCGCATCCAAAGGCGGTGTTGCTGCGATGACCCTGCCAATGGCGCGTGATTTGGCAAAATCGGGCATTCGGGTATTGTCTGTAGCACCGGGTATTTTCAAAACCCCGATGGTCGCGGCATTCCCGCAAGAGGTGCAGGATGCGCTGGCCGCAAACATTCCGTTTCCGTCCCGGTTGGGCACACCGGAAGAATTTGCGAGCCTTGTCTGCCACATGATCGAGAACAGCTTTTTGAACGGTGAAACCGTACGTCTGGACGGGGCAACACGGATGCAACCTAGATAGGGAGATACACAGTGGAATTTAATCTAAGCGAAGAACAACAGTTATTCTATGACACCGCCTATGCATTCGGTCAGGACGAAATTGCGCCGAACGCGCAAGCTTGGGAACACGAAGGGGCAATCCCTCAAAGCGTTCTAAAGTCTGCAGGCGATTTGGGCTTCGGTGGTATCTATGTCCCCGAGGAATTGGGTGGTGCAGGGTTAAGTCGACTGGACGCGACGCTGATTTTCGAGGCTTTGGCCATGGCCTGCCCGTCTGTATCCGCATTCATGTCGATCCATAACATGTGCACCAATATGGTTGCGAAATATGCCACCGACAGTTTTAAATCCGAGTGGCTGGATCGCATGGTTGGTTTTGAAGTTTATGCTGCCTACTGCCTGACGGAACCGGGGTCGGGTTCGGATGCGGCTGCTTTGCGTACAAAAGCGGAAAAAACCAACAGCGGCTATAAACTCAGCGGCAATAAAGCGTTTATTTCGGGTGGTGGTTTTGCCGATCTTTATCTGGTGATGTGTCGCACGGGCGAAGAGGGGCCAAAAGGGATATCAACAATGCTGGTGCCCAATGGTACTGATGGCTTGTCTTTCGGTGGGCAGGAACAGAAAATGGGTTGGAAATCACAGCCAACTGCGCAGGTGCAAATGGACGCCTGTGAAGTGCCCGCCGATCATTTAATGGGGGTCGAGGGTTCCGGCTTTAAATACGCTATGGAAGGTCTGGACGGCGGCCGTTTGAATATTGCGGCCTGTTCCTTGGGTGCAGCCACGCAAGCGACTAAAATTGCCGCGAACTACATGGGTGAACGCAAGGCTTTCGGAAAAACGCTGGATCAATTCCAAGCTTTGCAATTCAAGCTGGCGGAAATGGAAACCAAACTGGAAGCGGCACGTGTGTTCTTGCGTCAAGCGGCTTGGAAGCTGGATCAAGGCGCGCATGATGCTTCAAAGCATTGCGCAATGGCAAAATTATTTGTCACAGACAACTGTTTTGACGTGGCAAATGACGCGCTGCAAATGCTGGGTGGCTATGGTTATTTGCAAGATTACGGCATCGAGAAAATTGTGCGTGATATACGTGTGCATCAAATACTGGAAGGCACCAACCAGATTATGCGCATGATCATCGCACGCTCTGTTCTGGCTGAGCGAGGATTGTCGTGACCGATCTGATTGTAACAAAAACCGGTCGCGCGGGCCATGTCACACTGAACCGCCCGAAAGCTTTGAATGCGCTGACACATGCCATGTGCCTTGATCTTGAACGGGCGATGGCGGACTGGGAAAACGACCCGTCTGTCGATCTGTTATTGATCGACGCAATGGGTGAAAAAGCCTTTTGTGCCGGCGGAGATATAGTCAGTATCTATAATGAAGGCAAAGTCGGGCAGATCGAAAATTCGCGCAAATTCTGGCGCGATGAATACCGTCTGAACCATGCAATCTCGACCTACGCAAAACCCTATGTCGCGATCATGGACGGGATTGTCATGGGCGGTGGTGTCGGTATTTCGGCGCATGGCTCGCACAAGGTTGTGACGGAACGTACGATGTTTGCCATGCCCGAATGCGCTATCGGTCTTTTACCCGATGTGGGTGGCACATATTTGTTGGGACAGATGCCGGGGGCAAGCGGTGAATATGCCGGCCTTACAGGCGTACGCCTGTCAGGGGCAGATTGTATCTATGCGGGCCTGGCAGATTATCTTGTACCGTCTAACAAGTTGGAAAGCTTGAACGCGGCATTGCAGGAAACAGGTGACATCGCCGTGCTGCAGGAATTTGCAATTGAACCTGAAGTCTCATCGCTTGAAACAAACCGCGCAGCGATAGATGCGATCTTTGCACAAGATACCGTCGAGGCTATAAGCCAAAGCTTACAAGATGATCCTTCGGATTTCGCCCAAGCTGCCCTTAAGGGCCTTTCGCGTGGTGCGCCGCTAATGTTGAAAACGACGCTTGCAGCTTTGCGGGCCGCGCGTGTTGACGGTTCACTTGAACACGCTTTGCGCAATGAATACCGTATTGTCAGCATGGCCCTTAAAGACGGTGAACTGATTGAGGGTATTCGTGCCGCTGTGATAGACAAAGATCGATCACCCAAGTGGAAATACCCGACGCTTGAAAGCGTGCCGCTAAAGTTGGTTGATCGCCTGTATCATCCTGCTGAAGACGGCGATTTTGCTATAGATTAATTAAAAGGATGAACCGATGTTAGAAACCCTGAAAATCACCCGAGATGGTGGCGTTGTTCTTGTAGAGATAAACCGCCCGAAACAACTGAATGCGCTAAACGAAATGCTGCTCGAAGAGATGATTGCCGAACTGGCCCCTTTGGATAAAGACCCGACTGTCGGGTGTTTTGTTTTGACCGGCAATGAAAAAGCCTTTGCCGCCGGGGCGGATATCAAGGAAATGCAGGGCAAAAACTATGCGGATATGGCCGCAAGCGATTACTTTGCGGACTGGGATATTTTCACCGCATTTCACACACCGAAAATTGCTGCCGTTAATGGATTTGCGCTGGGCGGCGGTTGTGAACTGGCGATGATGTGTGATTTTATTATTGCAGGTGAAGGTGCGAAGTTCGGCCAACCGGAGATCAAGCTAGGCGTTATGGCAGGCATGGGCGGATCGCAACGTATGACCAAATTGATCGGGCGTGCCAAATCGATGGATATGCACCTGACAGGGCGGATGATGGATGCGGTTGAAGCTCTTGCATGCGGGTTGGTGGCGCGAGTGGTAGAAGACGAACAGGTCGTTGAAACCGCGATGCAAGCGGCAAAAACGATTGCCGGTTATTCAAAACCCGTGACCGGATTTATTCGTGATGCCGTTAATCGCGCTGATGAGGGTAGTCTTGCCGAAGGCTTGTTATTTGAGCGACGCGTGTTTCATTCCCTGTTTGCAACCGAAGACCAAAAAGAGGGCATGACGGCATTTATCGAAAAAAGGAAGCCAGAATTCAAAGGGAAATGATGCTATCTTTGGGCAGGTATCAACCGTGTTCTGGCCGTTTTCTTTTTTAAAACGGCTTCGCGCCAAAGCATCAGTAACCCGCCACCTAAAATCATGGTCATGCCCGCCCATGCAATACTGTCTGGCCATTCATTGAAAATAGTAATGCCCCAGATGATTGACAACAAAAGGGCGGTATATTCAACCGGGGCAATTAGGGCCGCTTCGCTGATGCGGTAAGCTTGGCTGATAAAATACCCGCCAATTGCACTTGCACAACCGATGCCAGCCATAATGAGCATGTCAGTTTGTGGGGGCCATACCCATGCCCGCAACAGGAATTTTAACGCCGCACTATCTTGATCTGCATATTGTCCGTCACCAAAAATTAATCCCATTAGTGATGCTGTGATAACAAACGTAAGTTGCATGTAAAAAGCCATAGTTGATGCTTTTTCAGTTCCGCCCATTTTACGGGTCAGTGTATGAAGGCTTGCATAACAAAAGGCCGCTCCGGCTGGTAAGAGTGCCGCCCACTGGAAGCTGCTTGGCGTAGGGCGCAACATGATCACAGCACCAACCAGACCCATTGCCACAGCGAACCACCGCCATGGCCCTACTTTTTCCGCTAAAAATATAATCGAAAAAACCGTTATGATGAGTGGCGAAATAAAGAATATTGCAGTGGCTTCGGACAGTGGGATCTCAGACAGGCCCATGAAAAACAACAGATTTGCGAAAACAACAAAACCACCACGAATAAAATGCAGACGCAAATGTTTGGTGCGCAATAAATCAAAGCCACCTTCAAGTGGTATGAAAATGGAAAGAATTATCACTAGACCGACAGCTGCGCGAACAAGCACGACCTGATGCAGTGGATAGTCACCGCTTAGGAACTTTATGCCGACATCATTCAACGTGAAGGCAAATGATGCAGTGAATGCACATAAAACACCAAGGCTAGTGTATGATATTGCTTTTGTAGCCATCTCTTCTGGGTGACAGAGTTTTCATTATCCCGCATGCTGGTTTGCGACTTAGCAATGACGCATTTAACCTCGACTTTTTTGAATGCGTGACTAACGTAGATTGAAAAAGGATGACGTTATGAAAATCACGACCAGTTTTCCCCATAGCGTAACCGAACATGCTGACATGTCTATTATTATGTCAGACGGGTGTCGTTTATCCGCGCGGGTCTGGATGCCTGATGATGCAGATAAGAACCCGATGCCGGTGATTTTTGAACACCTGCCTTACCGCAAACGCGACGGTACAATTGCGCGTGATGAAACCGTTCATCCTTGGTTCGCCGGTCACGGCTATGTTTGTATTCGCACCGATATGCGTGGCAATGGCGACAGTGACGGGCTGATGGATGATGAATATACCGCGCAGGAATTACAGGATGCGGTCGAGGTCATCGAATGGGCCGCCAAACAGCCGTGGTGCAATGGAAATGTAGGGATGATGGGCATTTCATGGGGTGGGTTTAATGGCCTGCAGGTTGCCGCACTGGCGCCAAAACCTTTAAAGGCAGTCATTACACTATGCTCGACTGTAGATCGTTATGCCGATGACATTCATTATAAAGGCGGGTGTTTGCTGGGTGAAAACTTCGGTTGGAGTACCAATATGCTGGCCTATTCATCGCGTCCGCCGGATATGGCACTTGTCGGCAATCGCTGGCATGAGATGTGGATGCATCGGCTTGAGAACCAGAAATTGGATCTTTCGACATGGTTGCGCCACCAACGCCGTGATGAGTATTGGAAACATGGATCAGTTTGTGAGGATTATTCATCGATAAAAGCGGCTGTATTAAGCATTGGCGGCTGGCATGACGGGTATCGCAACACTATTTCGCATCTGGTAGAAAACCTGTCATCGCCGGTTAAAGGTATTGTTGGCCCGTGGATACATAAATATCCACATATTGCCGGCCCCAAACCGGCCATTGGTTTTTTGCAAGAGGCAAAACGCTGGTGGGACCATTGGTTGAAGGGACAAGATACAGGCGTGGATAAAGACCCTGATTACCGCGCCTATCTTATGGACAGTGTTGCCCCTAAAAGGTGGCATGAAGAGCGTCCCGGGCGTTGGATCGCTGAACAAAACTGGCCTTCGCAAAACATTAACAACAAAACGCTACATATGGCGCAAGGTGCCGCCTTGGCGAATGACCCCAGTGAATTTATTGTTCAGGTATCGTCACCGCATGATTGCGGAGCCGCAGCGGGTGAGTATTTTCCTTCTGCGTTTAGTGACGAACTACCTGACAACCAAAGCCGCGATGATGCGGGTTCTGCCTGCTTTGACAGTGATGAACTTGATAATCCTATAGATATTGTCGGTGCGCCAACCATACGCCTGCGCTTGTCGTGTGATAAGCCGCAAGGGCAGGTAACCGTACGTTTGTGTGATTTGCGCACTGATGGAACCTCGGCATTGATTACCTTAGGGCATTTGAATTTGTCACATCGGGAAAGCCATGAACATCCAAGTGCAGTACCTGTTGATGAAATGATTGATATTGCATTCAATCTTGATCAAATAGCCTATAGAATCCCAAAGGGCCACAGGTTGCGTGTTGCTGTTTCGACAACATATTGGCCAATGCTTTGGCCATCACCTGAAACTGCCGGTATTATGATCGAAGCCGGATCGATTGGCTTGCCTGAACGTCCTTTAACTGATGTTGAAGAAGTGGCATTTGAGGAACCGATAGGCGCACCTGCTTGGCAGACAAAAGAATTGCGCGCCGAGACATATAGCCATGACAATACGCGTAATGATGAAACCGGTGTCGTCACAACCAGTGTTTTTAACGACTTTGGTGAGGTTCAGGATTTAGAACACGGGCTGATCTCGGGTGGATGGATGAAGGAAATTTGGAGCATTCACCCCGATGATCCAACATCCGCGTTCGTCAAGACTGAATGGGAAAAGGTTGGGGGTCGCGAAGGGCAAATGTGGCGCACCCGCGTTTCAGCCGGAATGCATGCCGATAAGGATGATTTCTTTTTGACCGCCCGACTTGAAGCTTATGAGAATGACGTGCTGAAATTCGAGCGCGATTATACTGATAAAATCAGCCGTGATATGATGTGAATTTTGGATTTCAAGTAAAGACGGATAGTTCGGATGCGTGCGCACCCATTCAGTCGACCTATTCGTAAACTGCATCATGTATTTGCAGGCCAACGTAAAAAACGAGGCAAAGAAATCTCTACCCCGTTTTTTGTTGCAATCAATGGATTAGAATTTAAATCCGAGGAATAAAGAAAGAGAGTTCTCGTCGACACCTGTCAGACCAAACTTGTTCTTCCAGTATGAGTACTCAAGACCAAGTGCTATCTTGTCTGCCGGACGCCCCATCGCATAGCCTATATCCCATCTAACTTGCGGTGAAAAAAGGATTTGATCGTCAACACCGGAGCCTTGATCGCCAATAAAGTCAACAAAACCTTGTGTACTGAACTTCTGGTTGCCGATAGTAAATGGCGCGAGCCATACGATAGTTGCCTGATACGTGGTATCAAGGCTGCGATCAAAGGGGTCAACAAAGTTACTATAGGTGGTAACGGCAAGTGACAGAACTGGGAAGCCTGGCACGTTAAAGTTAACGCGTGGGCCAACCAGCGCAACTGAAAAATCGGTACCTTGGTTCAGGCCAAACTGAAGATCCAGTCCGCTAATGAAGCCGTCACCTGTATCCAGCCCGAAATGTTTGCCGTGCAAGGTATAGTAAATCTCACCGTACTGGTCGCTTTTTAGGTTGGTCCCTACCTCGTCTTCGGAGTCAACGAAAAAATCGACGAAGAAAAACAGATCACCGACATCGTTGGTTGAGAAGTGCTCCAATGTTACTGTCGCACGACCTGTTGTTTCAGAGAAGGCAGGAAAAGTGGAATTGCTGCCCACTTTGTAGCCGTCACCGTAATGCAGCTGGACCTCAGTCATTGAGAAGCCGGCATTTGCCGCCCCGCTACCCATTAGGCCTAAAGCCAAAGCGGCAAACCCTAAGCTTTGTTTAATTATCTTCATTGACATGATACCTCCCCGATGTGTCAAGACGCCTACTTGTTTAAGCAAGCTATGTATAAGTCTTGTTACAATGGCGAAGTGTGTCGGGATGCAGAATACCGATAATGCTGAAACACTTTCAAATTTTATCAGATAACGCGTTTGTGAATACTTGTGATCTCGTCAGAATGTTGATGCATCATCCGGTGAAGCACCCAGATTCTGGGATAAGGTAAAAGCAGCTTTCTTGACCGCTTTGGTGATATCCTGAATGCGTTCCGATGTCATTCTGTGAGTTGGACCAGACACAGAAATACCTGCGACGGCTTCACCAAAGAAATTCAGTATCGGGGCTGCAATACAGCGCATGCCCTGATTTTTTTCCTCGTCATCAAACGCATAACCATGCGTGCGTATTTTTGCCATTTCTTTTAACAGTTCTTCAGGGTCGGTAATCGTTTTGTCGGTAAACTTCTCCAGTGTATTGTTTTGAAGCAGTCGACGAATACGGCCTGTTGAATAGTGCGCTAAAAGAGCCTTGCCGATGCCGGATGCATGTAGTGGTGACTGTGTTCCCGGTGGAAAAAATGCGCGAATTGTTTCGTGGGTTTCAACTTGGCTTACAAACATAACCATATCGGATTTCTCAATCCCAAGGTTCGCTGTTTCACCCGTTTCAACCATTAGGTCACGCATTATCGGACGGCTGCGTTCGACCACACTGCTGCGGCGCAAAAATGAATACCCGATTTGAAAGGCATTGGGGCCAATGTTCCACAACTGCGACGTGGCGCTGACTTCTATCATACCGCGTGCCTGTAATGTCGTTAAGACACGGTAAATTGTAGCAGGTGATTGCCTTAACTCGGCAGAGACTTCCGATAGGGTCATTCCGTTTTTTGAGGCAAGTAACTCTAAAACGTCCAGTGCGCGGTCAACAGATTGGATCGTGTTTTGGGATGCCTTTTTGTAGAAGCTTTTTGGCCTGCCTCTTGCGCGTATTTTTGGTGACATGTTAAAATTTCCATGGGAACTTGGTTAATTATTTATATAATTGAAAATCAATTTTGACTAGTGAAAAAATATAACTTATTGAAATATATATAATAATACAGATTCATTGGTTTTTGGAATTGATTTTCAAAAAAATTGGCAAACAAGAAAACTCCTTATAGGGTTTTGAAAACTTGCCAGAAGGCCGTAAAAATGTACTTTCAAAACCCCGTGTTCATACCCGGGCCAACCAATATGCCAGAACGCTTGCGCAAGGCGATTGATATGCCGTCGCTGGATCATCGTTCATCTTTGTTTGGTGAAATCCTGCACCCTGCATTAGAGGGCGTGAAGCAAGTGCTGAAAAGTGAAACAGCTGAAATCTTTGTGTTTCCATCCACTGGCACGGGCGGATGGGAAACTGCCCTGACCAACACGCTGTCTGCGGGCGACAAAGTTTTAGCCGCGCGAAACGGTATGTTCAGCCAGCGCTGGATTGATATGTGCCAACGCCACGGTTTGGATGTGCAGGTTGTTGAATCCCCTTGGGGTGAAGGCCTGCCTGCAGATCGCTATGAAGAGATTTTGACGGCGGATACAGAGCATCAAATCATGGTGGTTCTGGCCACCCATAACGAAACCGCAACAGGCGTTGTGTCTGATATTGCTGCCGTGCGCAACGCTCTGAATGCGGCAAACCATCCGGCACTGTTGTATGTTGACGGTGTCAGCTCTATCGGCTCGATGGATTTTCGCATGGATGAATGGGATGTGGATATTGCGATCGCAGGCTCACAAAAGGGTTTTATGCTGCCTGTGGGTTTGGCAATAGTCGGCTTTAGCCCCAAAGCAATGGGCATGTTGGACAGTGCAACATTACCGCGCACTTTCTTTGACATACGCGATATGGCCAAGGGCTATGCCAACAATGCTTACCCCTATACGCCTGCTGTTGGCCTGTTGAACGGGCTTAAGATGGCAACCGAAATGCTGTTGTCCGAGGGCTTGGAAAATGTCTTTGCCCGCCACCACCGCATCGCAAGCGGCGTACGTGCAGCGGTTAAGGCTTGGGGGTTGGACTTATGTGCCGTCTCACCCGATTTATACTCGGACACGGTCAGCGCCATTTGCACGCCCGATGGTTTTAACGCCACTGATATTGCGACTCATGCCGCGGATAAATACGATGTCGCTTTCGGCGTGGGCTTGGGTGATGTTGCAGGCAAGGCTTTTCGTATCGGACACTTGGGCAGCCTAACGGACGTGATGGCACTGTCGGGTATCGCCACGGCAGAAATGTGCATGGTCGATCTGGGCCTTGATATTCAGCTTGGCGTAGGCGTTGCTGCTGCACAAGAGTTGTACCGCGCGTAATCTGAAGGAACGAAAATATGTATATACCGACAATGGACGATATGTTGGCCGCACATGAGCGCATCAAGCCTTATATCCACCGCACACCGGTTTTGACCTCGACATTCATGAACGACCTCACAGGCGCCGAGCTGTTCTTCAAATGCGAAAACTTTCAAAAAGCAGGGGCCTTTAAAGTGCGCGGGGCGTCAAACGCGGTGTTTGGCCTGCCGGACGATACGCTGGCAAAAGGCGTTGCCACACATTCCAGCGGCAACCATGCACTTAGCCTGTCTTATGCCGCAGGGTGCAGGGGTATTCCCTGTACCGTTGTAATGCCGCGAACGGCTCCGCAAGCAAAAAAAGATGCTGTGATCGGTTATGGTGGCAAGATCGTTGAATGCGAGCCATCTACCAGCAGTCGTGAAGCGATATTCGCCGAAGTGATCAAGGAAACGGGGGCGGAATTTGTGCACCCATATAACGACCCGCGCGTGATTGCGGGGCAGGGCACCTGTTCACGCGAATTGATCGAACAAGTCGATAATCTTGATGCTGTCATTGCCCCCATCGGTGGCGGCGGGATGATTTCAGGCACTTGTCTGACCCTGTCAAATCTAGCGCCGAACGTGAAAATATATGCCGCAGAACCGGAACAGGCCGATGATGCCGCGCGAAGTTTCCATGCGGGCCATATCATTGCCGATGACGCGCCTGAAACCGTAGCTGACGGGTTGAAAGTGCCATTAAAAGAACTGACATGGCATTTTGTCAGCAATCATGTGACGGATATACTGACTGCAAGCGAAGACGAGATTGTGGATGCTATGAAACTGATCTGGAAGCGCATGAAAATAGTGATGGAGCCAAGCAGTGCTGTGCCCTTGGCGACAATTTTGAAAAACAAAAACCTATTCGCCGGTAAGCGGGTCGGGGTTATCATTACCGGTGGTAATGTCGATCTGGATCATTTGCCGTGGATGAAGGCCTAAAAAGGAGAAAACCCATGAACGTAGAAACCAATTTTGAAGGGCTTGAAGTGGGCTTTGATGTGCCCGCGCTGCCGGGTATGGACGCCGCCGACATTCAAACGCCCTGCCTGATCCTTGATCTCGATGCGCTGGAACGCAACGTTAAAAAGATGGCTGACCGCGCCGCTGCAATGGGCGTGCGTCACCGGGCGCATGGCAAAATGCACAAATCCGTCGATGTCGCTAAATTACAGGAAACCATGGGCCATTCTGTTGGCGTTTGCTGCCAGAAAGTGTCCGAGGCCGAAGTGTTCGTACGCGGTGGCATTAAGGATGTTCTGGTCTCCAACGAGGTGCGCGATCCCGTCAAAATCGACCGCCTTGCACGGATGCCGAAATTGGGCGCACGGGTGCTGGTTTGCGTTGATGACCCTGAAAATGTCGCTGAACTGTCAGCAGCGGCGCAAAAGCATGGCACGGAACTTGAATGCCTTGTGGAAATTGATTGCGGTGCAGGGCGCTGCGGTGTGACTTCCAGCCAGGAAGTTGTGAATATCGCCAAATTGATTGATGCGGCGGAAGGCCTGAAGTTTTCAGGTATCCAAGCCTATCAGGGCGCAATGCAACACCTTGATTTATACGCCGACCGCAAAGCCAAAATTGATATTGCGGTTGAACAGGTCGAACACGCGGTCAACGCCTTGAAATCCCAAGGTCTGGAATGTGACATTGTTGGCGGTGGCGGCACAGGTTCGTATTATTTTGAGGGCAACTCGGGCGTATTTAACGAATTGCAATGCGGCTCTTACGCCTTCATGGACGCAGATTATGGCCGTATTCTGGATAAAGACGGCAACCGTATCGATCAGGGTGAATGGGAAAACGCACTATTCCTGCTAACGTCCGTGATGAGCCATGCAAAAGCCGATCAAGCAGTTGTCGATGCAGGCCTGAAAGCCCAATCTGTAGATAGTGGCCTGCCAACAGTATTCGGGCGTGACGATAAAGTTGAATACCTGAAATGCTCTGATGAACACGGCGTCGTTGCCGATCCTGACGGGGTGTTGAAGGTCAATGACAAGTTGAAACTGGTTCCGGGCCATTGCGACCCGACCTGCAACGTACACGATTGGTATGTCGGTGTGCGCGGCGGCAAAGTCGAAACCCTGTGGCCTGTGTCTGCTCGTGGCAAAGCTTACTAACCAAAAATATAGAAGAGAAATCAAATGATCATAGTTCCAGAAAAAGAAATCGCCGCCCTGATGACCCGCGAAGCGTCGTTTGCGGCTGTTGAAGAGGTGTTCGCCTCAATGTCAAAACGTACTGCCTATAACTTCCCCGTCATCCGCGAAGCCATCGGTCATGCTGATGCGCTTTACGGTTTCAAATCGGGTTTTGACCGCGCAGCATTGAACTTGGGATTAAAGTCAGGGGGCTATTGGCCCGGCAATGCGGACAGAGGGCTGACCAATCACCAATCCGCAATTATGTTGTTTGACGCGGATACCGGCAAACTACGCGCAGTTGTGGGCGGTAATCTGTTGACCGCGTTGCGTACGGCCTCAGCTGCCGCTGTTTCGGTTGCACATCTTGCGCGCAAAGATGCCAAAGTACTGGGTATTGTCGGTGCAGGTCATCAAGCTACATTTCAGTTGCAGGCGGTGGCCGAACAACGCAGTTTTGACCGCGTAATCGCGTGGAATCGCACACCCGAAAAACTGGCACCCCTTGCTAAAAAAGCTGCCGAGATCGACCTGCCGTTTGAAGCGGTTAGTCTGGATGCATTGGGTGCACAATCGGATGTGATTGTCACTATTACCTCCAGTTTTGACGCGATCCTGAAGGATATACAGGTAAAAGCGGGCACGCATATCACCTGTATGGGCACTGATACCAAAGGTAAACAAGAGGTTGATGCAGCACTTGTTGCGCGCGCCACAGTTTTCACCGACGAGATCGCGCAATCCATTACTATCGGTGAATGCCAGCATGCGATTGCGGATGGTCTAATCCAACAATCCGACATTGCCGAATTGGGCGCAGTGATAAACGGCGACCATAACGGGCGCACATCACCCGATGAAGTGACATTGTTCGATGGCACGGGCGTAGGGTTGCAAGACCTTGCCGTAGCTTCGGCCGTTGTTGATCTTGCTGTTGAAAAAGGCGTTGCAATGGATGTTGATTTTTAGGTTTCCAAAGTAAGTCATTCAGATAAATACAGGCAATCAGGGGCTGGGTTTATAGCCTGAAACATGAAATATTCTGCAAGGACCTTTGTTGGTCCGGCTATGTGTTTTCAAGCTTATCAAATGGAGTTGTCCCATGACTAGGAAATTGCTGCGCGGGCGGGTTTTAAGCTTTCGCTCCGAACCCCAAACCCCTGACGATACGCAATCCTTTGACTATATCGAGGATGGTGCTCTGATCATATCGGATGGTAAAATCGAAGCCGTCGGCCCCTATGCCAACATGCGTTTGCAAGCGAGTGGCGCAAAAGAGATCGACCATCGCCCGCATATCCTGATGGCGGGCTTTATCGATACGCATATCCATTTTCCGCAAGTGCAGGTCGTGGCCTCTTGGGCCGAACAACTGCTCGATTGGCTCAACACCTACACTTTCCCCGAAGAAACCCGTTATGCGGATGCAGGTCACGCTAGGGCTATGGCTTCGCGGTTTTACGATCAATTGCTGGATCATGGCACCACAACCGCGATGGCCTATTGCTCGGTTCATAAAACATCGGCAGAGGCCTATTTTGAAGAGGCTACCAAGCGCAATATGCGCATGATTGGTGGCAAGGTTCTGATGGATCGAAATGCCCCTGACGGGTTGTTGGATACACCGCTTTCGGGCTATGACGACAGTAAAGCCCTGATTGAAAAATGGCATGGAACGGGCCGCGCCCATTACGCGATTACACCGCGATTTGCGATTACATCTACGCCTGAGCAGATGGAAATGGCAGGGGTCTTGGCCGCTGAACATCAGACATGTTTCGTGCAGACCCACCTGTCGGAAAATCACGACGAGATTGCATATACGGCGGAACTATATCCGCATGCGCGGGATTATCTGGATGTTTATGAAAGTCACGGATTACTGGGCCCGAAATTGTTTCTCGGCCATTCGATCCATCTAAATGACCGCGAGATCGGCGCGATTGCCGAAACCGGATCGCACCCCGTGTTTTGTCCAACGTCCAATCTGTTTTTGGGCAGCGGTCTGTTTGATGACGCCAAGTTGCGCAAGCATGGTATCGTCAATGCCATTGCCACGGACATCGGCGGCGGTACCAGTTATTCCATGCTGCAAACCTTGAATGAAGGCTATAAGATCCTGCAGCTGCAACGGCAAAGAATGCATGTATTTCGCGCGTTTTACTGGATCACTCGCGGTAACGCTGTGACACTTGGATTGCAGGATAAGATCGGCACGCTGGATGAGGGAAGTGATGCGGACATTGTTGTGTTGAATAGCTCCGCGACGCCGGCAATGGCCCTGCGGGCTGAACGGATTACGACTTTGGCGGAAGAGTTGTTCTTGATGCAAATCATGGGCGATGACCGCACGATTGCGCAGACTTATGTGGCAGGTGTGCCGCAAAAGGCAGTGATTTAGCCAATTTCAATTTGGTATGGGGTATCAAAATAATATTCCTCCAGATTATTACCCTCACCGATCCTGTCGATAACGGCAAAAACTCCGGGTTTATGCAAAGGGGTCAGAACCCCGTGCCATGTCCCTTTATGAAGATTAATCGCTTGGCCTTTGGCGCTGATAAAGGCTTGCGGATTTGTGGGAACGCCCGTTTTATCGCTGGCCGCAATAATTAAAAACGGATGTTGGCTCATCGGGATAAAGGCCTGACTGCCCAAAGGGTGGCGTTCCACCATATCCAACTGATATGGCAAAGATCGGGTTTTGGATCGAAAAATGCTAATGCCTGCACGCCCATCCCCGAAATCCAGTTTCGCACGGTCATTGAAGCGTTCGCACATGTCCTGATTGATCAACATGGTCGGGTCACCAACCGCTTGCAACACATCCCCGAACAGCGCGAAAGCGGCTGCAGTCAGGGGTTGTGTCAGGATCACGCTCACTTTGCCCCGCCCAGATCAAATGACATATGGCGGTTTACGTCCTTATATAAAAGATAACGAAATGGCTCCGGCCCTGCGGCAACACAAGCCTGCGGGCAAAATGCGCGCAGCCACATATAATCACCTGCTTCGACCTCGACCCAGTCTTGGTTCAGGTGATAAACCGCTTTGCCCTGCAACACATATAGCCCGTGTTCCATCACATGGGTTTCGGCAAACGGAATGGAGCCGCCCGGTTGAAAAGTTACGATCGTGACATGCATATCATGGCGCAGATCAGCAGGATCTACGAACCGCGTTGTTGCCCAAGCGCCTTTCGTGTCGGGCATAGCCGTAGGGGCGACATCTTGATCGGAGGTCACAAAGGGCAATGGCATATCCACGCCTTCTGCTGCCTGATAACGTTTTCTGATCCAGTGGAAAGTCACCGCTTTATCGGACGTGTTTTTGAGCGTCCAATTGTAGTCAGGGGGCACGAAAGCATATCCACCCTCTGTAAGGATATGCAGTTTGCCCTCAATTGTTAACTCCAACGTACCATTGACTACAAAAAGAACACTTTCAGCGGTTGGGTCAGCTTCGGGTTTTTCACTACCCCCGTTAGGAGCCACTTCTGCGATATAGTGTGAAAACGTCTCGGCAAAACCGCTTAAAGGCCGCGCAATAACCCAGAACCGCGCATCATTCCAATGCGGCAGATAGCTCATGACAATATCGGTCATCACCCCTTTGGGAATGATCGCATATGCATCCTTTAGAACTGCGCGGTCCGTCATGATTTTGTCTTGCGTGGGCAAGCCGCCCGTAGGGGTATAATAGTTTGTGGCTGTTTTGATGTGATCTTTCAAATGCTTGTCTTTCATGGTAAAATTTCCGTTAACCGCAGTAGCGCAATCCGTTCCACCTGACGGCAGGCGGTTGTGAGTTCCGTGTCTTTATCGTTGTTGATGCGGGTCTTGAATGCTTGTAATATCTGGTCTTTGTTCAGACCTTTAACTGCGATGATAAAAGGAAAACCGAACTTTTTTATATAGTCCAAATTCAAAGTTTGAAAGGTTTCCCGCTCCGCATCCGTCAACGCATCAAGCCCTGCGCTTGCCTGTTCGGATGCTGACTCTTTCGTCAGTTTTTGCGCTGCCGCCAACTTGCCCGCCAAATCAGGGTGGGCGGTCAGAACGTTCAAACGTGCGGCATCATCCGCCCGCCTGAAAACGCGACACAGGGCAGAGTGCAAACCGACGCCCGTATCGTGTGCTGCCCCAAGTTCACCTTCCCAAGCGCTTTCGGCTATCCAAGGCGAGTGTTCAAAAATCCCACCAAAGGCAGATACAAAATCATCTTTGGCCATCACTGAAGGCATATTTTGGCTTGTGGGGGCAGGGTGATGTTCATGCCAATGCTTGGCTATCTCGATGCGCTTGGCAAACCAGACATCTGCGTGGTTTTGAGCGTATTCCATAAATCGTTTCAGCGATTGAATACGCCCGGGCCGCCCGATCAGGCGGCAGTGCAATCCGATGGACAACATTTTAGGCGTTCCCTCGCAACCTTCTTCGTAAAGCGCATCAAAACTGTCTTTTAGATAAGTGTAAAACTGATCACCCGAATTGAATCCCTGCGGGGAGGCAAAGCGCATATCGTTGCTGTCCAGCGTATAGGGAATGACCAATTGTTGTTTATCGCTATGCGTATACCAATAGGGCAGATCATCGGCGTAGCTGTCCGACACATAATCAAAGCCGCCTTCCTCGGTTATCAGATCAACAGTGTTGACCGAACACCGACCTGTGTACCAACCGCGCGGGCGGCTGCCCGTTACTTGCGCGTGGATGCGAATGGCTTCTTCTATATGCTCGCGCTCATCCTCTTTGGTATAGTCCTTATACTCGATCCATTTCAGCCCGTGGCTGGCAATTTCCCAACCCGCGTCTTGCATCGCGGCGACTTGTGCAGGCGAGCGTTCCAATGCGGTTGCAACTCCGTAAACCGTGACGGGAATGTCCATCTTGGTGAACAAACGGTGCAAACGCCAAAAACCGGCACGTGCCCCGTATTCATAAATCGATTCCATATTCCAATGGCGCTGTCCGGGCCATTGCGCTGCACCCACGATTTCCGACAGAAAACCTTCTGACGCCGCATCACCATGCAAAACGCAGTTTTCACCGCCTTCTTCGTAATTAATGACAAACTGCACGGCAATCTTGGCCTTATTCGGCCAGTTGACCAGTGGCGGCGTTTGGCCGGCCCCATGCATATCGCGTGGATAACGGTTCACAGGAATATTCCCTTTGTTCTATCTTCCGTAATTACCAGAATCCTGAAAATTCACTATGTTTATTTTTTTGAAAGTCTTTTTTGTATTCTGCAATTTCATGTTGTGTAATATTACGCGAAACAGAGGGACGAAGGAGTTAAGTTATGAGAAATCCAATAGGGTACCTGACTACTCACGTTCTAGATACAAGTCTGGGCGTGCCGGCGGAAGGATTGCAAATTGACCTCTATTTTTACGAGGGCGAAACACGCAAACACATACGTTCAATGAAAACCAACAGTGACGGGCGTACCGATGGCCCTATTTTGCCATGTGAGGATTTCAAAATAGGCGTGTACGAACTTGTCTTTCAAGCTGCCGATTATTTGAAACATACAGCTCCAACTCAAGAAACACCGTTTTTTCTGGCTGATATCCCCATTCGTTTCGGAATGAATGATCCGGATACACACTACCATGTACCGCTTCTACTATCGCCCTTTGGTTATTCGACTTACCGGGGCAGTTAAGCCAGTTTTTCCAACTCGCCTTTGCAATGGGCTACCATATAATCAATGAATAATCTCACTTTGGGATCTTGGTGTTTCTTATGCGGATATAAGCAGCCCAGAAAAACTGAACTTGGTGGCGTTTCTTGGGCAACTTCAACCAGAGCGCCATTTTTCAGATATTCGGCCACCTCAAAGATCGGTTTGTTTACAATTCCATGACCCTTTAAAGCCCAGTCTGTCAGTATGCTTCCGTCATCAGATTCGAACGGGCCGGCAATTGCAAATCGCTTAGGTCCATCAGGTGTATTCAATAGCCATTGATATTCGGGGTTTCCCGGGAAACGTAGGGTCAGGCAATCATGTTTGTCCTTTACTATATCAGCCCCGGATTTTGGCATGCCGCGTTTTTCCAAGTAAACGGGAGCAGCGCATAAAACCCGCTCACATTCGGCAATAGAACGGATACGGTGGCTGGAATCCTGCGGTACACCTAAGAAAAATGCTATATCAAGACCCTCTTCGGTCAGATCTATATGGCGATCTGAAAGGCGAAGGCGAACATCTATTTCAGGGTATTTTGCTTTAAAATCAGGTACTGAAGGGGCAATAAAACGTCGACCAATACCCAACGGTGCTGCAACGAAAATCGATCCTTTCGGGCTTTGCGTATGTTCGGCAACAGTAGCTTCGGCGGCATCAATTGCGCTTAAAATACTGTTTGCCCCGTCATAAAATAAACGCCCCTGCTCTGTAGCTTGCAAGCTGCGTGTTGTGCGATTGAACAGGCGGACGCCCAAGTGATTTTCCAATTCCGCTATACGGCTAGAAGCCACAGCGGGTGACACACGTTGATCGCGTGCAGCCGCAGACATATTGCCCAATTCATAGACCCGCACAAAAATTTTTAATTGTTTGATGTAAGACATATCGGTTATCTTTTGAAACTTCCGTCGATTACCTTAGTATTTTTGAAAGTGTTCTGCAATTATTTTAATTTACCAGATAAATGTTTTGGCGCAAACTGACGTGAATATCAGGAGATACAGATGTACGATTTAGTTATCATGTCCGAATGGCTGGAATTTGCGATGCGTTGGTTGCATGTGATCACGGCTATCGCATGGATTGGATCATCCTTCTATTTTATCGCGCTTGATCTTGGCCTTAGCCAAGTTCCCAATATGCCCAAAGGGGTTCATGGTGAAGAATGGCAGGTACATGGTGGCGGGTTTTACCACATCCGAAAATATCTGGTGGCCCCCGAAGCTATGCCAGAACATTTAACTTGGTTTAAATGGGAAAGCTATGTCACATGGCTATCGGGCTTTGGTATGATGTTCATGGTCTATTATCTGGGCGCTGATCTTTATCTGATAGACCCAAGCGTGGCTGATCTTACGGCTCTTGAAGCGGTGCTCATATCAGTGGCCTCATTGATTGCAGTTTGGGTTATTTATGACTGGATATGTAAATCAAAATTTGGTGACGATAATACGCGCCTGATGATCCTGCTTTATATTCTGCTGGTTGCCATGGCTTATGGTTATACGCAAATTTTCAGCGGACGCGCGACGATGCTGCATTTGGGCGCGATTACCGGCACTGTGATGACGGGGAATGTGTTTTTTACGATTATGCCCAATCAGCGTGTTGTTGTGGCCGATTTACAGGCAGGGCGCACACCTGATCCGAAATACGGAAAAATTGCCAAGCAACGCTCTACCCATAACAATTACCTGACACTACCTGTTATTTTTCTGATGTTATCAACCCATTATCCCTTGGCTTTCGCAACTCAATACAACTGGATTATCGCAAGTCTTGTGTTTTTGATGGGGGTCACGATTAGGCATTATTTCAACACTAAACATGCAAGGCTTGGTACGCCGAACTGGACATGGCTGGTGACGGTATTTTTGTTTATTGCAGTGTCGTGGCTGTCTTCAATACAACCACCAGAAGAAGCAGAAACTGACGCAGCTGCATTGACCCCGTCCCAACAAAAATTCGCCTCTGCGAATGGTTTTCAGGAAGTGCATGATATTGTTCTGGGTCGCTGTTCTATGTGTCATGCGCAAGAGCCGTTCTATGACGGAATTCATTGGGCGCCCAAAGGTGTGTTACTGGAAAATGAAGCACAAATCGTCGCATATGCAAAACAGATATTCCTGCAAGCTGGCATTACCCACGCGATGCCACCTGCGAACGTTAGCTTTATGGAGCCTTATGAGCGCAAAAAGATCGCGGACTGGTACCGTTCTGTCGTAAAATCGGTTTCTTTCGGGTCTTGATCTTATACATAATCCTGTATTGATCGGCCGCTGACATGCGACCAAACCATGTTTTCATCCCCTAACATGACAATAATCATATCGGCGGCTTGATCCGGCGTCATTGCGACTTCAAGATCGCGTTCAATGCCTGCCGTTTCATACATATTCGAGTTCACTTTGCCCGGGTAGAATCCCATAACACGCACGGCTTTGGGGGCGTATTCGACCTCTAGGCATCCGGTAAACCCACGAATGGCCCATTTGCTTGCGGCATACACGCTAATCATTTTGCGTGTGTATAATGCACCTGTGGATATCACATTCAGCACCGTCCCACGGCCCATGGAAACCATGTCCGGCAAAACCGCATGGGTCATCAACATTGTGCCCAGCGTATTGGTTTCAATAACATTGCGAATGTCCTTGGTCGAATGTTCGGCGAACTCACCTTCCAGCCAAATTCCCGCGTTGTTAACAAGGCCCCAAACCGCCCCATGATCCGCTTTGATTTTTGCCACAACTTGTTGGATATGATCTTCGTTCGCCACATCAAGGTGATAGCCGGGAACGCCGATTTCATCTGACAGATTGGCCACCTTTCCGGAATTGCGGCCCGTGAGTATGGGGAAATACCCTGCATCCTTCAAACGTTGAACCAACGACAGACCGATGCCGCTGGTTGCACCTGTAACAATGATAACTTTACGATCTGTGTCAGTCATTTAGTTTCCCCGACAATCCTTATGGCATAGCCGCAATTATGATGATCTCGACCTTGTATTCCGGTGTTGCAAGCTTTGCTTCACCACAAGCACGTGTCGGGGCGTTGCCGGGTGAAACCCATGCATCCCAAACGCTGTTCATTTCTGCAAAATCGCTCATGTCTGCCAACCAGATCGTGGCTTGTAATATACGGGTCTTGTCGGTTCCCGCTTTTGCCAATAGGGCTTCAACCCCGTCCAGACATGCCTGCGTTTGTAGTGCCACGCTTTCGCCGGCTTTGCCGACCTGACCGGCCAGGTAAATCGTGTCATTATGTATAACCATCTGACTCATGCGTTTACCTGTATCGGTGCGGGTTATATCTGCCATGCGTATTATCCTTTTTGCGTGGAATGAAATCTATTGGGGGAAAGTGCCAGAATTGTCTCGTTTGTCAATTCCGGTGTTTGGCCAAGACAAATCGCTGCTGTCAAAGCAGACAGGGCCGGTGCGGTCTGCACGCCGTATCCGCCTTGTCCTGCAAGCCAGAAAAAACCGTTTGTGTGCGGATCAAACCCTGCAACAGGTGTGCGATCAGGCGCGAAGCTGCGCAATCCGGCCCATGAATGAGTGATTTTGGTAACTGAAATTGTCACAGCCTGTTCAAAACGGTCGATGCCTTCGGCCAAGACCATATCGTCTGCCCATGCGTCATGGGGCTCAACTGGGTCTTCATCCGCAGGAGATACCATCAATGTACCGGCCTCGGGTTTGGCATACCAGTCCTCGGACACTGACGCAAAAAGCGGCCATTGGGAAATATCATGACCAATGGGTGCCGGCAACAACGCGGCTGA
>Ga0209344_10001956_pt1 | contig 24477 bp, 17 predicted proteins | sample Cruoilmetagenom6_FD_187293 | JGI IMG/M metagenome (GOLD analysis project Ga0209344, IMG submission 187293) | Oil polluted marine microbial communities from Coal Oil Point, Santa Barbara, California, USA - Santa Barbara Oil Seep Sample 6 (SPAdes)... | ecosystem: Environmental > Aquatic > Marine... | reverse complement strand
CCGTCTCTTGGCAACTGTGACGTGCTCCTCGAGGGGGACGAAGATCTGCCTGTTGATGAGTACGACGTGTTGTTGGTTGCCGCAATACTCGGTACTTCTGAGGAATTCGTGCTCGAGTTGTATGAGAGGGGGGAGCTTCCTCCGCCTTGTTCGGTATCGCCTGTACGTTGGAAGAGTTCTGCGATTGAACCGTGGATTTGCGACAACTTGTCACACCGGGCATCACTTGCGATTCTGTTTGGTTTCCAACATTTTCATTTGAGCGCTGCCAGTGAGAAGAGTGAGCAGGCCGGCGGGTTTTCCGATCCTGGGATTGACCCGGAAGACAATACTCCCTGGGAAGAGACACGAGGTGGTCTCTTTCCTGGTTTGGAATCCCCGGGTTTGGAGGGACAGATCAGGGATGTGTACCGCTTTTTCGGGTTGGGAGAGGTACCCGGGAGTCCGGTGGATGCAGAGGGCACAGGGTTTGTGGATGACTTCGAGCAGAAGATGCTCGGGTCGAGTAGAATCAGTGTTCCCGTGGAAGGAAATGCTTCTATGGCACAATTTCTGCCACCGCCTCCTGGCGGTTCTTTTCCGTGGGACGATTGGACGCAACGCACGACACCCTTTCTCTGGACTCTCGCGGACGTCGCCCACGCCCTCAAAATCCCTCTCCCGGTGACTGAGAAAATGCATGCACAAGGCCATCTCCCTCCCGAGATGTGGCCTGATCCGCCTCTCCGGGAAGGCCGAATAATCGAGTCGTGGGTTCGGGATACTTTACGGGACGCGAACAAGCTCGGACATGCGCTGGTCTCGCAACAAAAGGGAAATCTGGGTTTGGGCAAAGATCTTGAAGCCGAACAAAAGCTTGTGGCTTCTGGTCTTCTCGGCCTACGGGGACTCGCCCGCCGTATCGGGAAAGACCTCACGACCTTACGGCAGTGGTACCACGATGGCTGCCCTGCATGTCCCATGCCATGTCCAGACGTGCGCGCCGTCGGTTTGGAAACGGGCAGAGAGGAACCCTACTGGTTCACGGACGGCCAGATCCGGGACTGGCTCGCACAAGTGAACTCCGGAAAGCCTCTGGCAAGTGGCAGTAAACTGGACAGGACACAGCCCACCAACACACCGTATGAGCAAAAAGAAAACAAAGGTGTGATGGGAAAAATCTACGACCGCCTCCGCCAAGACTTCGATACCACCCTGACCGTCATGTCGACTGGAGAGGCGAGCCTGAAAGACCTCGCAGAAGACTTCCCCCGTATCCTCGGCATCGCTGCTCGCCTCGACGCCCCCATCGAGAAGATCGTGCCCCTCGCGGACAAACTCGCGCTCGCAGGTATATGGTCGCCATTGGTTGTTGACGCAGACACGCTGCGTAGTCCAACAGCAGCCGGAGTTTTCGCGCGGGGAACGCGTGGGGTATGTCTCGCAAGAACGGGCGCGATTGAACATGCTGCTGCGGATATTGCGGATGCGTTGCGTTCTCCTCTCCTCCTTCCCGATTCCCAAGCACGTGATTTTCTCCGTTTTCAGCAAGCCTTTGTGAATATAGAAGGCAGTCTTTACAGTGTCGCCGCGGCAGAATTCGACACCATCGCAGCAGAAGGCGGTCTTTGCGCTGATCAGGCCCGCTACTGGCGTGCAGACCTCGCTGCCACGTCAGAAAACCGTTTCAAGGACGCTCTTGAAGCTGTCAAAACAATAGGAAACAGGGATTTATCCGGTATTTTCAAGCATCTTTTACGCGGCGACATCCACCGACTGAACGCGCGTTTCGCGGACGCTGAAACCGAATACACCCAAGCACGAAACCTGGCCCAACAAGCCAAAGCCGATGGCCTGGAAGGCCGCGCAATCATGCACCTTGCCGAAACAGTGGCCTGGACCCGCCCACAAGAAGGCCACCGTCTCGCGCTGGACGCAATCGAAAAAGCGAAAAAACAAAACAACAAAATCAACGAATTTCGTGCGTGGCTCGCACTCGCGGTTACTGATGCGGGAATCCACTCCCAAGAGATTGTGCAAGAAGATATCCGCAAGGCGGCCGCACTGGATCAGCTCACAGGTGGGCAGATCGGGCAGGTCCGTATCGGGACTGTCGAGGCCTTCCAAGCGGCAGTGACCGGTAACACGGACACGTTACAGCAAGCCCAACAGATGGTCACTTCTACCACGGGCATGTTGGATACCGAAGAGTTTCAGAACGATGTGTTGGGTGTGTGGTCAGGGGCGAGTAGCGTCGAGCAGTCTCGTCGCGCGCGCGAGACGCAGTGGTTGGATGGCCCGGATGAGACGTTGCGCCGCTGGCGCGAGGTCGTGACTGCCCGTCAGGGTGCCGCATAGTCACGTAGCGTACAGTCTGTTCTTCTTTTTGTGTGCCGTGGGCGACAGAACCGCCCGCGGCCATTGAGAGGGAAAACGACTGTGTGCTCTGAGGCGTGTTTGAGTGGGAGTGTCGGCGGGAAGTTGGGGTTTGGGAGCTGTTGAGACACGCGAATGGAAGGCAAATGAGCTACCAACGTTTGTCTCTTGAACATTTATAGTTGGGACCCCTTGCAGGGATGATGCAACGATGAGCGGCGAATATTGCCGTCTCCTGTACCTCAAGTTGGGACCCCTTGCAGGGATGGTGAAACCACAATGTAAAGTTACAGTTCAGTGGTGGTTTTTTGGCTGTGTTTCGGGGCGTTTTCACAGAGAGGTTGCGGTAATGCAGGGGTGCAGGTCAGAGCCTTGTGCAGAGAGTGATTTTAGTCATGCTGTGTCTCGGGTTTCTGGGGAATGGTCTGGAATGGGGAGAAGAATGAAGGAGGCTGATTTTTCCTCGGCATCCTCTTTCACACCCTGCTTTTTCCTTTTGTTGTGATTTTTTGCAGACTTTCAAGTTTTTCATATCTGCCCTCGAAGGATGTTATCCATTTTGCCAAGCTCGGCATTGCCGAAAACGGGAAAATAGCATGAGGGCAAGGCTGCAGTTTCACTCTACTTGCAGGTTGCCAAAAATCTGGGCAGTGCCAGAAGTACCAGAAAGGGGCTGGGCGAGTTCGCGGCGGACGAGGGTGGCGCAGAGGTCGGCGAACTCTGGGGCGTTGTTTGCTGTCCGCACGCGTGTCAGGGATCCTCCGGCGCGGAGGATCCCGGCGGCAAGCTGCACGTCGAGTTCCACCAGTGTCTCGAGGTGGTCTTGCACAAATGACAAGGGAACGAGCACAAAGTGTTTTTCTCCTGTGGCGAGAAGTTTTTGCACGTGTGCAGGTAGGTCAGGTCCAAGCCATTCCACCGGGCCGGAGCGGCTCTGGTAGGCCAGGTCGAACTGGTTGACTCCGGCTTTTGCCGCGATCAGGGCGGCTTGTTCCTGGCAGGTTTCCGGGTAGACATCGCCTTCGTCGACGAACTTCATGGGCACGGAATGGGCGGTAAACAGTAGGCGGGCAGAACTGGGGGCACGTGCAATCGCCTCCCGCACTTTTGCTGCCATGAGATCGACGTATGCCGGTTCTGCGCCAAAAGCTGGGACAATGGAGAGAGCAAGTTGGTCTGCTCCTGGCGTTTGTGCCATTGCACGTGCAAGTTGCCTGAGGACCGAATCAACTGTGGTGACAGAGTGTTGCGGATATTGGGGGAACACGACGACCCGGCGTACTTTTCGTTTTACTGCTTCGCCAAGGCCGTCGGCAATGCTGGGAGAGTAGTATCGCAAACCGAGAAAAACCTCGATCTCCTCTCCCCTCCCATCTGCCCCAACAAATTGTCCGTCAGGCTGGTTGAGACGCACACGCAGAGCATCCGCCTGGGCACGCATATACGAGAGAAGAGGCGACCCGCCTCCCATGTATTCGTATAAACGTTCGACTCGTGGTGCGCGGTATTTGGAGAGAAGACGAGCGAAAGGACCCTGAAAACGCGTCCCACCTGGAAGTCGAATGATATCGATGTCTTGGAAAATATTGTCCAAGAAGACACGGACTCCCGACTGGGAATCGGCCGCTCCGTGATTGAGAAGGAGAACTGCAGCCCGGTCCTTCTTCTCATTCACGCCAGTTTCCTGTTAAAAGGTGTTCGTCAATCAGTTCGGTAAGCAAGCCAGGCTGCTCAATAGGCAGCATGTGACCGGCATCTGGAAGGATTTTGTAGGAAATATTGCCCTCGGCGTCTGCCTTGGCGGCTTCAGTCATCGCTCGCCGTACCACGCGTGGCGGAACGATCCGGTCTTTCGCGCCTGTCACGAGGAGGAGCGGCATTGTGAGGGTGCTGAGGCGCTTCGTGAGATCTGGGCATTCGGCGAGAATGGCAGCAAAACCGCTGACAGCCGCAAAATCAAAACTCGAAAAATCGTCTCGTTCTGTCTCTGTTTGGCCGGGGTGGTGAAGAAAAAAATTCTCGCTGTAGCGAAGAGGGAAAAAATCTTCGATGGCTTCTTCATCATCGCGCTGCATGCGGGTGAGGAACTTGTCCGTGGGAGTGGAAACCACTCCGCCCCGCAGATCACATGAAATAAGAACGAGGCTACTCACCAGTTCAGGACGGGTTAGGCCGATAAGGGCTGCCAGCAAGCCGCCGGTCCCGTGACCAACCAGAGCTGCAGGAAGCACCGCAAACTCCGTGAGCACGTCAACAAGTTCTTCGACAAAGCTAAGAAGATCAGTGGTCTCACGATCAGGAGGCAAAGGAGAGCTCGCCCCGTGTCCCGGGAGATCGAGCGCCATACAACGCCAGTCATCAGAAAGTGACTCACAAATAGGATCAAACCCTTTTTGTGAGGAGAAAAGGTCATGAAAGAGGACAATAGACCGGCCAGCCCCGACTTCAACAGCGTGATATTCCATCTCAGGAACAACGGTGTCCGAAGTGGGCTCGCCAGACTCCTCTGAGGCGAAAGAAAAATGGCCGTCAGCAATGTCCACAACACCGCTACGAACCAGTTCAGAAACACTCGGGAATGCGCTTTGCGCTACTTGAGGATGCACGAATCGGGAGTTTACTGGCTTACGACAAAGAAACAATCATCCTCGTGCTCATTTTTCAGCTTGCTCACAGAACCTCTATGACATATGGGGATGAAGCACAGGAGAAGCCCAAAAAAATCCCCTTTTTCCTGGAGTTTCGCGGCAGATCTTCTTCATTCTCGCACCCGTACTCGCGAAAAGAAAGAAAACAAACATCGACAAAAAAAACCAGAGACACGCCGCGGTCATGCTCCTTGATACCCCCCCCGCATGCTTTTTTCCACACTCCTGGGAGTTCGTATTCCCTCACGTGCCGACACGATATCGAACAGAGTTTTGCTTGATCCGGCAGAAGTGCCGGACCGAGCAAAACAATTGCAGCCTTACGCCAATGCTTTCACAACTTTGGCGTATTGTTCCTCGAGACCGGAACCAATGACGGGAGTGTAAAAACCGACTCGCTGCGCACGGCTGCCGAAACGTTCGTTGATGGCATTCGGCAAATCGGCAAAGTCGGCCCGCACCGTGAACTTCTCCATTACCTCATCGCTGATGAGGTTGTTCATGTTGCCCCACTCGTTTTTGCGCACCATGTTCGCAAGTTGCGGCTGCAGGTCGTCCCAGCCTTCAATCTCGAAAACGCCTTTATATGCGGGGGTCGAACCGTAAAAGGCAATTTGTTGACGGGCAAGACCGGCGAGTTTTTCTTGTTGTTCTCCTGTCCCAACCAACGCAAAGGCTGAGGTGGTGAACTCGAAGTCGTCGAGGGAGCGTCCAGCTTTGGCAAGGCCTATTTGCACGTTCGGCAAAATAACTTCGTCAAAGTATTTGGCTGTATGAAAAGGGTGAACTTCCATACCGTCGCATACTTCCCCTGCAAGACGGCACATATATGGACCGACCGCTGCGATCATCAGTTTGGGTTGCCCGTATCCGGTAGGTCCAGGCGTGAAGAAGGGGTTGGAGTAGTCGTGCGTGTAATACTTCCCCTTATAAGAAAGCTTGTGTTTGCCATCAAAAGCATCCCAGATATGCCTGATGGCAAGAAGCATGTCGCGCATGCGTGGCCCAGGGGGAGAAAACTCGGCAGAAAAACGCCGCTCCACATGCTTTTTCACCTGCGTGCCCAGCCCCAGGATGAATCTCCCTTTTGAGGCTTTGTGCAAGTCCCAGGCGGTCATGGCATGCACCATGGGAGAACGGGCAAAAGCCACGGCAATCCCTGTTCCGAGCTCAATACGCTCGGTTTCTACTGCTGCAATTGCAAGCGGCAGAAAGGGCGTGCCTTGTGCCTCCACACTCCACAGGGTGGCAAAGCCGAGTTCTTCTGCCCGGCGAGCATGTTCACCCACTCGGTCAAGGCTCCCCATACCAAGGCCGGTATCAATCTTCATTTTCCCTGTCCCCTCGCTGTCAGCAACGATCCCGCTGACATCTCTCCTCCCTCCGACCGTATACGCCGGGATGCCTTCGTGACCAACCGCAAGGTGCCACGGGAAAACTCCGGGCACTTGTCTTCAAAATGAAGAATGAGCCATATCACACACGATTCACTTCATAGTGAATAAAAAGATTGCGGATGACGTCGACAATTGGCGGAAGCAATTTTTGCCAGTCTGTTCCGGGGAGACTGTGAATGGACACCACATTCCCGTAGATGAAGACGCTGACGACACCAGAAATCTCGAAAAGACGGCGCGCAAGTAAATCGGCGGGAAGATCGCCCGAAGCATCCGCCAAAGAAAAATACTCACACGTTCCCATTCCAGTGATCCCGCGGTCCAGTTCAAAATGCCGGACACTGGGTTCGGGCCCCTCAAGCAACTTCGCATTGATGATTTGGCCCACGGGGCACCTCCAGATGGGGCTCGGCAACAGAAGAAGAGAAAAAGCCCACTATCGTGCCGAGGATACCCCCAAAGCCTGGAACCAGGAAACCCGTTCGCAAGAGCAATGTCCAAGAGAGCAAAAAAGATCGACAAATAGTGTAAACAACGCGAAGGGAACTTCCCCCACTCTCTTCCGTCGCTTATAGTAAGATTTAGGTTGTCCTTACAAAATATTTTATCACCCCTCATATATGCAAACTGAAATAGCGACAGAAAACACAACAGAAAAAAAGAGCACAGCCTCCCCTCGTCCTCCTTTCCCCATTTTTGCTCCCACTGCCCTGGTGGCGATCGGCAGCATGTTGCCTGGTGCCTATGTCTTCGCCCGCGCCCTCGGATCAGGATCCGACCTCTTCTCGCAGCTTTCCACCGAACGAACCTTCGAGCTCATCACGCGTACCGGAGGCCTTGCCCTTGCGGTCACGGCAGCAGCGATCATGATCGCCTTGCCTTTGGCCCTCGCACTCGCCAGAACTGACCTCCCTGGCAAGCGTTTTTTCAATATTGCCCTGAACCTACCGCTCGTCATTCCCTCCTTTCTCGGAGCCTTCGCGTACTACTCGGCCTTCCGCCCAAAAGGCCTCATCCAAGAATGGATCGAACCACTCGGCGTCGACCGGCTCCCCGACATCTCCGGTTTTTCCGGCGCCCTGCTTGTCCTGACCCTCTCTACCTATCCGTACATCCTGCTTCCCGTGACCGCGGCGTTACGAGACCTCGACGGATCCACAGAAGAAGCAGCACGCAGCTTGGGTGCAAGTCCATCTCGTGCCCTGTTCAAGGCAGTACTCCCCCAAGTTCGGCCGGCATTGGCATCCGGGGCCTTACTTGTTGCCTTGTACACGCTGGCAGACTTCGGCGGGGTCGCAATCATGCGCTACGAGACGCTGACCCTTGCCATAGAAGGCCGCATGCAATTACTCGACCAGCAAGCAGGACTCAACTTTGCCTCAGTCCTGATCCTGTTGACCCTGGGAATTGTCGGTTTCCAGCTCGTGCTACGCGGCCCACTTCGCCTTGCGCTCACTTCGCCGGGAAGTGGGAAACAGGGCCGTCCACTGCACCTTGGGATCGCACGCTGGCCGGCCGCTGCTGCAGCCACTGCCATATGCTGCGTCTCCCTCCTCATCCCGGTTTTCATTCTTTCCTATTGGACATGGGACGGAATCGGGAGCGCAGCCTTCAACGCTGACTTCGCGCAAGAACTCTGGGAGGCCTCCACACGATCCATGTGGGTCTCCCTCATTACCGCACTTGTCGCAATTGTCGCGGTCCTCCCGCTCGCGGTGACAGTCGTGCGCTATCCGAGTCGTTTCTCCAGAATCGCAGAACGGACCACCTGGTCAGCCTACGGTTTACCAGGTGTGGTGATCGCCGGCGCACTCGCAGCTTTCACCCTCCGCTCCGCTTTTTTTCTCTACCAAACAACCATTGTTCTAGTGCTCGCGTACGTGGTGCACTTCTTGCCACAAGCTCTCGGCAGCGCCCAAGCAGCACTCGGACGTATTAATCCCCACCTCGAAGAGGCAGCACGGGGCCTCGGTTGCACATGGGTACATGCCCTCCGCCTCGTCACCTTGCCCCTCATGTTGCGCGGCCTCACCGCCGGCGCCATTCTCGTTTTCTTGAACGTCATGAAAGAACTTCCCGTGACCGTGATGCTTCATCCACTGGAGTTCAACACGCTTGCGCTCGTGATCTGGAGCGGCGCGCAAGAACCTCGATTCTATGAAACAGCAGGAGCAGCAGGACTTCTGCTTCTCGTCCTGGCTTCTGTCCCAATGGGTATCCTCTCTGCAAGGGAGTGGCACAATGCAAACTGATCCGGGCTCCCCCCCTACCACAAGCCCTTCCTTTCATTTCCCTTTTGGGCCGACACCAGCGCCTCTCTCCGGACTGATCCCGAGACCTATCCTGCAGTCCGAAAGCCCCGATCCACGCTGGATATCAGGCAACGACAGGCTAGAAAAAGCACGCACAACACCACCTTCCCCACTAAACAGTCAGGAAACATCGACAACACAAAAATCAGCTATGCAAAAAGCAACAAAGAACCTCCCGGCGTATACCGCTGCGAATATTGGTTCCCACCTACGAATGCCTGGAAAAAAGACCGTGCCCGCGTCGCAAGAATCTCCGTCTCCTTCCCTACTGCTCTCCCTGCAGGGAATAAAGAAAAATTTTGCAGAAAAACCCGCGGTCAACCAGCTTGATCTCGATGTAGAAAAAGGCGAGATTGTTGCGCTGCTCGGACCAAGTGGGTGCGGAAAAACCACAACCCTCCGCTTGATCGCCGGTTTTGAACGCGCCGACGAAGGCACAATCCGGCTGGCTGGGAAACTCGTGGAATCCCCTGAGACGCATGTTCCCCCAGAACGGCGACAGATTGGCATGGTCTTTCAGGATTACGCGCTCTTTCCCCATCTGAACGTGGCAGAGAATATCGCCTTCGGCCTGACAGGGCGACGACGCGCACGCCGGCAATCTCCCCGAGTCGACGAGTTGCTGTCGCTCGTCGACCTAAAAGAGTACAAACACCGCCGACCTCACCAACTCTCTGGAGGACAGCAGCAACGGGTAGCCCTGGCGCGCGCGCTTGCGCCCCATCCCACCTTGATTCTGTTGGACGAACCTTTTTCAAACTTGGATACGACTCTCCGCCAGAAAATGCGGGCCGAAGTGCAAAATATTTTACGCAAAGCCGGCGCGACCGCCATCTTCGTTACACACTCACGCGAAGAAGCCTTCTCGATGGCAGATCGTGTCGCAGTCATGCAGGACGGACGCGTGATCCAAGCAGGATCACCGGCCGACCTCTACCACAGACCAACTACTGCCTTTGTGGCGAGTTTCCTGGCAGACGCCACCGTGATCGAAACCCAACAACACGCGGGAAGGGCAGAAACTCCCTGGGGCATCGTGCGTCTGCCTTCTCATCAACAACAAATCGCGCGCTGCATTCTCGCGATTCGTCCTGAATCGGTGGTTCTTTTTTCTGCGGACACTCCCGACACCCACGACAGCGCACCTCCTCCCGCAGGAAACTCACTGTCCTCTGGTTTTCCCACCCGTCCTGAACTCCAACATATCGAAAATGCAGAAGAAAACACTCAACAACGCGTGCAACAAAAGACGAAAGAAGATGCACAACAAGGAAACGTGTGTACGGTGATCGACCAAGAGTATCACGGGCACGATGAATTAGTGACGATAGCCGGTAAAAAAGGAGCTCATTTGCGGGCCCGTCTACGCAATGAGAAAAGTTTTGCAGTCGGCAGTCTTGTGCGTGCGCAAATCCACCTGACAGAGCACGATATTTTTCCCCCTTGAACGGGCATCCGCACAAGAGCATCTGTCTTTCAGAGGAACAGATTTTCTACGCCCAGATCTACGCGAAAAAATAAATCATCATTTCACAAAACCGCCCACAGCACCACTCAAACTTCTGCAAAAAGGATGCCGTTTTGTTTTTTTGCAACTTCTTCGCAGTTTTATACTCGCCGGGATCTCCATCGGATCAAAAAATGAGTAGCTGCCCCGTGTAAAAGACATTAGATCGGAGAGCTAATATCTCTCTTACACAAAGAAAAATACTTCTCCCCGCGTGCGCTGCATCAAAAGGTTTTTCGAAAGATTGTTCAAAAACAAGACACAGAAGGATTGACCCATGGGCAGGGACGCGCGTTCCGCCCATGGGTCAATCTCGAGTTCCGGTCGAGCGGGGGGGAGAATGCCCAACCGGGAGGTTCCCCATACTGTCTCTGTCACTATCCACGCCCTCGGGGGGAACGAGGATCTTTCGAGATACTGACGAGACGGGGATTATCCGTGTGAAAAACACTCATCGTGAGTAACACTCATCAAGATGAGAAAACTGGCCAAAATGCAAGTATAAAAATTTCCCTCCACACAAAACTTCACCCACCCCGTTTTATCCTGTCTTTTGACTTCCTTCTTGTTTCCTCAGCACTTTCTTAGCTCGAATATAGCAAGAAAGAAAAAAAAGAGAAGGTAAACACACGCGAAACAATGTCTAGAAACCAGACAAAACATGCTTTTATTCCAGAAAATACACAAGAATCCCCATAAAAATAACACTGGTCAGCAAAAAAAAATACCACATTACGACAATACACGCTGCCCCTTTCCCTCCACGTGTCATTAAGAAACCCACTTCGAAAAAAACCTCTTCCCTTTTTTCTCACCTTCTTCCTTTTCTTCGCCGGCATAACCGCAAAAAAACCCTCTTCGATTTCGAAGAATTCTTCTCCACAACAAGAAAAACACAAGAAGAACAGCTGCCGAAAAAACACCAAATAGTTATTAAATACTCTTGCATACTAAATCTGCACTGTCCTACATGCACAAGCAATACTTTATAAGTATACAAACAACATTTTATAAACGCATAAATGATGAAAGAAACTCCTATACACCACTTCTTGCGGAAAATCCATCACTTTCCAGTAGAAAAAAGACAGAGAATATCCACAAAGGCGAAAAACTGCCTAGGTGTCATTCTCAGGGAGCAAGATCCCAGCACACAGGCCATATCCTCTATCAAAAACAGCCCGTAACCAGGTCATCACCCCGAAATCCCCACTGAAACTCCCTCAAAACAAGGTCGGGGCAGAAGCCAAAGGCAATCGGACAGGGCCAGGAGCAGGGAGAAAGACGCGACGAAAGGGAGGCGCACCAGCGAGAGCACGCAAAGGTGCCCAAGAATGCCGGTGCAACACACAGGGACCATGCTGTTCCAGGGCACGACGGTGCACCGGTGCCGGGTACCCCTTATTCTCCGCGAAGGCATAGACCGGGTAGTGCTCGCTTACGGTTACCATCTGCGCGTCACGCATGGCCTTCGCCAGGACGGAGGCCATCGCCACCGACACACAGTGTGTATCGGCCTTTGGCAGACACATGGCGGGAAGCACACCGGCAAGGAAATTCTGCGTTCCGTCCACAATGAGGTGAGAGGGAACCACACAAAAAGATTCCTCAAGGGCCAGCAAAGCCCGCAAAGACGCCAAACGCAAGGCGGCGTTCATGCCCAGTTCGTCAACCTCGACATTGCTCGCGTGCCCCACTCCGTATGGCAGGCAATCACGTATCTCATTTGCCAGTTCCACGCGACGCTGAGGAGAAAGCAGTTTCGAATCCCGCACCCCCTGCACCACTATGCCTTCTTGCCAGACCACAAGCCCGACTGTTACCGGCCCTGCCCAGGCACCCCGCCCTACCTCATCGAGACCAGCCACAAGTGCTCGCGTCCCAACCCGCTCACGCTCAGCTGCACACAAATCCTGTTCATGCCGGCTCGTCGGTCCCTCTCGCGTCTTCTGTGTCGTCTTCTGTGTCATGCTCTTTCCCGGTTCTGCCTCTCTGTCCGGTCTGCCTCACCGACTCACCTGACTCACTGACTCACGCAAGCAGAGCGATCCACATCACATACTTGGGAGAGGGTGCCCCCACCTGAGGGCAAGTCTGCCGGTCACCCAGCCCAATCCAGGAACAGCACGAGATCACGCCCCCAAGACAAGTTCACTCCTGATAACCATAAGCGATCCAGGTACGCGCCGGGACGCTCTGCACACAAATTCACCAACATATCCATACAAATTTCAAAGATCCCACAGTATTCCCGATAACAACACCATCGGACAACACCATCGAGGGCTCTCTGCACCACACCCCAATAACCCTCAGAACAAAGAAACCCAGAGCACAAAACAGGCTCCGCTCCACATCCGTCAAAAGACAGAAAAACACGACAGGTATCAGAACACGCTGTATATACACTGTTTGGCGCGTGACAGGAAAGCCGCCATAGGCTAGAAGACGCGCAAACACCCGACAAGGAGAGAGGCCACAATGATCTTACGGGGGACAGGCAGAGATCAGCACACATCCCCGAACATATGGGAAAACTACGGCCTTGCGAGATCGGGCCATTGGTGGAACAGACACGTGTGGGGAAGGACGAAAAAAAGTGAAGAACGGGAACAAAGAGAAATCTGAGGACCCGCACTCATTTACCGGCCACACTCCGGCTTCTGTCGCGAAGCCTGCTGCGCAACCCAACCCTGACACTTCCCTCCCCGCCCGGTCTCACGCTCAGCTTTCTCCTCAGCCTCCTCCTGAAACCACACTCCCTGCCACGAGCGCGCGTCCTAATACCACCTTTGCGGCCCTGAACGTGCCCCTCTTCCGCTGGCTCTGGGCAGGATCTCTTTGCTCTTTTGTCTCCACACAGATGCAGGTGATCGCACGCGGATGGCTCGCCCACGATCTCACTGGGTCAAACGCGGCGCTCGGCGGCGTCCTCCTCGGCTTTGGGCTTCCCCTCCTGGTTTTCACCCCGTTTGGAGGAGTCGCTGCTGACCGCTTCTCGAAACGGCTACTCATACAAATCTCTAGCATCACCACGGCATCCACGGCCTTCGCTCTCGGTTTCGCAGTGGCCTTCGATTTCATTCAGTACTGGATGTTGATTGGTGCAGCTGTCGCGCAAGGCACGGTTTTCTCTTTTATGACGCCTTCTCGCATCGCCTTCACGGGGGAACTTGTCGGCACAAAACTGCTTCCCAATGCGGTCATCCTCCAGCAAATGGGCATGAACGGCACTCGTGTTTTTGGGCCGTCCCTCGCCGGGGTACTTATTGGTGTGCCGTGGGTGGGAACAGCAGGCGTCTATTTTTGTGCAGGCACATTCACACTGATTGCGCTCCTCATGTCTTTCCGTCTCCCGCCGGGTCATTCCCTGTCCCGAAAAAAGAGCGGACATGTCATGCAAGACCTCGCAGATGGCCTGCAGTATATGCGCCGCCGACCGACTCTCCTTCTCTTGGCCATCACGTCTTTTGCCGTCGTCATGACGGCCTTTCCCTACGTCGCCTTTCTTCCCGCCCTCGCAAAAGACATCTTTGACGTCGGGTCAAGCGGCTATGGGCTCATGTCGGCGGCAAGCGCGATCGGCGCGCTCAGCGCCTCTTTCTTTGTCGCCCGCATTGCAGGAGGCAGACACTCTCGCCGCATACAGTCCATTGCGGGCACGATCTTCGGCCTCTTTGTGGCTGTCCTCGGTTTAGTGCACACCTTTCCCTTGTCCCTGCTCGTTGTGATGTGCATTGGCGCGTCGACGTCCACTTTCCAGTCTCTCAACAACACTATTGTCTTGCAGCAAACCGACTTGGAGTATCACGGCAGGGTGCAATCTCTCCTACTGCTGAGCTTTTCCGGCTACGGAATGGCGGCACTTCCCCTTGGCGCTTTGGGGGATGCCATTGGAGTACAGACCACCTTGACCATTATGGGCAGCATCACCATGGTGGCCATGTTCGCCTACATCCTGACCCACCGCTATTTATCTTCACGCCCGACAAAAGAAGAGGCAGCATTCGTAATAGTGGCTTCCTCTCGATCTTCATCACAGGCATAAGTTGGCATAGACGGGCAGGGGCCAGGCAGGCCTGCTCTGTCCATGTCGCGCGCGAAAGGGAGCACCCGAGGGCAAAAAACGGCGAAAACTCGTTAAGGGAACAAGTAGCTCTGAAGCCAGCAGCTCTCCGCTTCTTCCGGCTTCCCATACTGGCCTCTACTTCTCATTACTTTCCCTGGTAAAGCACAAGCAGGGACCCATCTGGATCTTGCGTCGCACAACGCAGCTCATGCGGTCCTTCTTCGATCTCGCTCACTTTTTGCCCTCGATCAACGAGCACGGTCCGCGCCTTGACAAGATCATCGACTTTCACCATGACACCCGCTTGCTCAGACACGCGGTCTTTCCCAGCCAGGGCCAGACGAGAGCCCTCAAGGTCGAACTGTGCCCAGCGATCACCATCCACAAATGTCGGAGCCACACCCAGGACTTCGCTCCAGAAAGCGACCGCCGCATCAAGGTCTGATGCAGGGAGAACAGAGTTGAGCTTTTTCGCACCCATAAACATCTCCTGTGCAGGACAATTTGCAGAAAAAAAGCATGCCAGCGCTCTTGCGCGCACACAAATACCGAAAGGCCGAGTCCAGTAAGCAAATCGTAAGCCAAGACACAGGGGCAAAAGCCAAACAACCCGCAAATCTCCCAGCTCAGCAGTCTCCACACATCGAATCCCCGCCGCCTTTTCCCGTTGCACCCCACCTCAAGACAAAGATACGATCAGACTTGGGATTGTGACCTCTCTGCGTTTGCGTACCTGGGCGCGACTTGGACGCTACCTGGACACTAACTTGCACGCGGAGAGAGTCCCACGCCTGACACCACACTGCCGAGACCCAAAGGTCCCATGCCGACATTTGAGCACCTCTTTGGACCGGACCTGCCCGAGCCCTACCGCACGATATTCCGTCGGCGCGATGTGCGCGCACACTTCACTGGCGGAGAAATCGCCCCGGAAGTGCTGCAGCGTGTGCTCTTTGCTGCACATGCCGCGCCAAGCGTGGGTTTGAGCCAGCCCTGGGATTTTCTCATCGTGACCAGCATGGCAAAACGAACATCTTTCCAGGCCCATGTTTCGGCGGAGCGCGAAAGATTCAGTGCTTGCCTGCCCCCTGATGAAAAAGTTTTGTTCTCTCGTATCAAGATTGAGGGCATTCTGGAATCCAGTCTCGGAATCCTCGTGACGTATGACCCAAGCAGAGCTGCCCCCCATGTGTTGGGGCGCCATACGATTCCCGACACCGGGCTGTATTCCGTCTGTCTTGCAATCGAAAACCTCTGGCTTGCCGCGACAGCAGAAAACCTTGGTGTCGGCTGGGTTTCCTTCTACCAAGAAGAGTTCGTGCGAAACCTCTTTGGCATTCCCGCCCATATCCGACCGGTGGCTTGGCTCTGCCTCGGCCCGGTGCACAGCTTCGCGGATATCCCCGATCTCGAACGTCATCAGTGGCGTGCTCGCCGTCCACTCGACACGGTTTTGCACAGGGAAAGCTGGGGGAAGAAAACCGAAGAATCTCCAATTTGCGGAGAAAACCTGAGGCACGCTCCCACAGGCGACAGGCCGCAAAATCCTCATTCGGCGCAGGAAAATGTCGCAGGCTGTTCCCCTCTCCCAGATTCTTCCGATGCCAACAAACCTGCGTGAACGGCTTCCTACCGAATCACTCTCCACGCGCAGCCTTCTCCCCTCTAGCCTGGCAGAGTGAACGAGCAAACTTTGCACATCATTCCGCATACCCATTGGGATCGGGAGTGGTACGAGCCTTTCGAAACTTTCCGGTTGCGTCTCATCAGAGTGATGGACAAGGTTTTGAAACTTCTCGACACAGTACCGACTTACCGCTTCATGCTCGACGGCCAAACCGCCATGCTGGATGACTATCTTGCCGTCCGTCCCGAACGTGGCGAAGACATCCGCCGTTACGCGAAAGCCGGTCGACTCGACATCGGCCCCTGGACAACCCTGCCTGACGAATTCTTGGCGTCAGGTGAAACACTCGTACGCAACCTGGCGCATGGCAGAAAGCGTGCCGAGGACTTTCACCGCCCAATGAACGTGGCCTATCTACCTGACATGTTTGGGCATATAGCCCAGATGCCGCAAATACTACAGCTCTTTGGCTTTTCTCGGGCCGTCGTCTGGCGCGGCGTCCCCTCGGACGTGACCCGCACTATTTTCGCCTGGTATGGACTTGATGGCGCAAAGGTGCGAACAGCCTATCTCTGCGCGTCCTATTCAAACGGGGCGGAACTCCCAAGCGACGCTGATCATCTACACGCGCGCGGACGCGAGCTCTGGCAAGAACAAGCAGAATTCTCCCCGCCCGGTCATCTGCTCATCATGAACGGCACCGACCACTGGCCTCCCCAAACCGGTCTCGACACAAACATGGCCATGGCAAATAAGGTCGCAGAAGCACACAAAGACCCACTGCGATTCGAGTTCTCCAGCCTCGAACGTTTTTTCGACGCAGCAGACGGCGTCCTCGCGCACACCCCACTGCCCATCTGCCAAGGGGAGATGCGCAGTGGTTGGCGGGCAAACGTCCTTATGGGAGTCACCTCCACACGCACCGACCTCAAACGCCTGCAAAGCGAAACAGAACATCTGCTGGAACGCTATTGCGAACCCCTCTCCATCGTGACAGGCCACACTCTTTCCCAACCTCTGCTCGAAGCCGCATGGGAACGCCTCATTCTGAATTCCGCGCACGACTCGATTTGCGCTTGTTCAAGCGACGAGACCATGTCCGGGGTAGAGCTGCGATATCGCGAAGCAAAAATCATCGCCCAGGGGCTTTTTGACGAAGCAATCGAGAAGCTCACCGCCCGCGCGCATGACCCCCGGCACATGACTCTTCCCCCTCCAGCCTGGACCTGCGCGCAAATCCCGCCACATGCCGGCGAAGACACAACCGGCAACCTTCCCGACCCCGAACCCTACCGGCGCCATAGCATCATGGTCTGGAACCCCTCATTACGACAGCGCAGTAGTTTTGTGGAAACCGAACTTCCCATCGGCGATATTCTCCCCGGCTACACGCTCGAAACCCCTGATGGAACGCGCATTCCCTGCCAGGAAACAGCACGGTCCGCGCCTATCGTCTTCGACGAAATATGGCCGGGAGAACAAGCCGGTGATCTCTTGGAGCTGATCCGCCGGCGTGACCTGCACAGCATTTCTGCCGGCCTTCGCACCAATCCCGGAAAAAACCAACCAAGTCTCTGGATCAACACTGTTGCGGTCTTTCCCGACACGCCACCTCCTGCCGGCACACCTCCGACAGACCAAGCACAAACAGAACAACCAGCAGTGAGGCCAGAAGCCTCAGGAAAAGCACAGCGACCCGGGCGACGAAAAGTCTGGAAAAAAGGCCCGCACAGCCCAGAAAAAAGTTCCGGGAAAACAACACACAAGACAATCCCGAAAACAGGAGAAGACGCGGCTTCTGCCCTTTCTCAAACAACAAGCGCGGACACTGTTACTCTCGATTTTCCAAGCGCAGCTTCAGCCTCTTCAAAAACCGAAGCATCGCAGGAAAACCCCGCAACCCATTGGGTCAACGCGCGCATTGTGCTTGGCACCGCACCAGTCATGCGCGGCCATCTTGACATGGGCGCGGTAGAAGAACACATTTTAGCCCTGGCGGCTCAACCCGGTTGCTGCCTACAGGTGACCGCAGTGCAGCCAGCAGTCGCAACGGTACAGTTCCGTGCACCAGAGATCCCTCCCCTCGGATGGGTCTGCCTCACCCCAGTTCCCACAAGTGAAGCCTCGATTGTTCCCTTGCCATTTGCGCCTGTTTCTGTCAACAAAAAAGGCACCGTTCTCGACAATGGCCTGATACGAGTAGAAACCAACCCTGCTGACGGCACATTCTCTCTTATCGGAGCAGACGGCACCCACGTCAAAGGAATGGGACGCATAGAAGACGGAGGCGACGCCGGGGACACCTACAACTATTCACCGCCTGCACAAGACAGAACTGTGTCTCGGCCACGAGAAGTTCGCATCGACACGGTGGATGTCACTGCCCTGCGCGCCACCCTGCGTATTCAACGACGGTTCGAGCTTCCTGCCCGGCTTACTGCAAATGAAACTGCCCGTTCGAAAACGACAGTCTCGTTCACCCTCACAACTTTCGTCACAGTGACCGCCGGCACAAGCACAGTTTCGCTCGCCATTGACTTTTCGAACACTGTGCGCGACCACCGCTTACGGATGCTCTTTTCCCTGCCAAACCCAGTCGACTGCTCCTGGGCAGGAACAACCTATGGAGTCGTGAGCCGTCCTCTCGAAACCGAAGGCAGCAGCCAAGAAGCTCCTTTATCCACTTGGCCGGCACGCGATTTCATCGACTGCGCAGGGCAACGAACACAAGAAAAAGCATCGCCCGCCTCTGCCTCCTCCGCCCAGAAAAACCCGGACACAGCATCAACAGAAAACATGCTCTCCAGTCCCAACTCTGATGCAGACACGAGCGCTTTGTCTGCTCCAGCCACGGATCTTGCCGCACCTGCAAAGCCTGACACCACAGGGCTCGCAGTCCTGCTCAACCAAATTACCGAGTATGAAGTAGTGAACGAAGGCCAGGATTTGGCCATCACCCTGGTGCGGGCAACGGGTTTCCTCGCACGACCTGCTCCGACACTGCGCCCAAACCCAGCAGGCCCAAACCTTGCCGTCGAACATGCCCAAAGCCAGGGCCCACAGCACTTCCGTTGCGGGCTCCGCCTCCACAGAGGAGATTGGCGAGAAGCGCGGATTCCCGTCGCGGCCGATGCCTTCTCTCACCCCTTTTGCACCCAAGCGAAACCCGCAACAAACACACCGCCGGCTGATCCTCTGCCCCCAACCGGCACGCCTCTCTTCCTCGAAACCAGCGAAAAAACAGGCGATGAAACGGTCGACAAAACCGGGCTTTTCACTCTCAGCACCTTCACGCGCACGCAAAATACCCTGGATCTGCGCGTCACGTCCTTTTCCCAGACCGACCTCATCTTTCATGCCCAGCTCGACACCGGTACTGCAGCGGCCAACAGCGTCGCCCCCTCCCCTGCAAAAGTGGACTTACGCGGCCAGTTTGTTCCAACACCGAGAGGGAGCAGAGGAACCTCAAGCGAAAAAACCCTCATCCTGCATCCCTGGGAGATCCTGACCGCCCGCTTCTGGTAATCCCTTCCGCCGCTGCTCCAGCCCGCTGCCATCCAGCCCGCTGCCATCCAGCCCGCTGCCATCTTTCTCGTCTTTTGGCAAAAAACTTTCGAGCAGAACAGTCCATAAGACGAGAAAAGAAGAAAAAACAAAGACCCCTAGCGGGTTTCCTTCGCAGGGGCAATCAATGCGTCAGATATCTCGCGCTTCATGTCGCCCATCCGATAGAGAATGGAACATTATTTTGCGGCAAATATCACATATCTTGAGAAATAACAGGTATCCCAAGTATCTCCAATCGCAGCAAAAGCCTTTCGGCTTTTGGGCAATCACACTGGCCTTTCTCGTTGTACTCGGCATAAGCGCATGCAGCGATACGGATGACACGGGAAGTGCATCTCAGTCGGATAGCTCCAGCAATAGCCAGGATTCTTCCGAAAAGACCACGACAGACATGGAACACAGGACAAAGCCAATATCTTTTACTTTCCCGGAAGTCACCGTCACAGATCTCGCTGACGAGAGCAAAGTCGACCTCGCGTCGCTCACCGTCGACAAACCCACCCTGATCTGGTTCTGGGCGCCTTGGTGCCATGTTTGTGCAGAAGAAGCGCCCGGCATAAAAAAACTGTCAGAAGAACACAGCGACGACCTCACGATCATCGGTCTTGGCGCGCGGGACAAGGTAAATGCAGGCCAGGGCTTTGTCGAAAAGCATGACTTGTCTTTTCGCATGCTTTTCGACGAGTCGCAAGAGTCTTGGGGAAGCCTGCGGATCCCCGCACAACCTGCTGCGATCCTGCTCGATGCAGACGGAATGGAAAGAAAACGCTGGTTCGGGCCACTTCCTCTGAAAGAGGTCACAGGCGCGCTGGCATCACTCTAACGAGCCTGTAAAACCTAAAACAACCATCTCAAACAGGCGCCACGGCAAGATTTCACACTTTGCTTGCGTATTTTTTCGGCAGAAACAGGGAACACCCAAAGATATTGCATGAATTCTCACGCAATTCCACACAAATAAGTGGAAAAAATACGCCAAAGAAATAGACGATCGGAGAGACGAGAACTACTCTCAGAAAGCACAGTCGAAAAAGCTGAGACAATCACTTGCCACACTCTAAAAACAGGCGGCAGACCAGCTGTTTCAGTACCGTGTCGTCTACACCGGAGTCCCCGTTCCCGCCTATGACCACGGATCATTCGCCACACACACAATCCAAAAGGCCCAGCTTTTCTGTGATCTGTCATAAGAACAGTTCCCAGGAAAGAGGCCTTGCGCTACTCCTCATTCGCCTGATCTCAATCGGCCGTCACCTTTGGACAGCACCTTGAGAGATACCTACCCACAGGCGACAAGAGAACAAAGCGTTTCCGTTGGTGTACTTTTTCCCACCGCGACAGCAAACCCGAGCGAGGACATCGACCTTCATTCACTGTTGCGCTTTGCCGAAATGACAGAAAAACAGGGCTTCGACTCACTCTGGATAGGCGACTCCTTCCTGCACCGTCTGCCCTTTGACCCGGTTGTTCTGCTTGCAGGTGCCGCCGCCTTAACACAAACAATTCTGCTCGGCACGGTTCTTCTTTTTCCGGCCCTCCGCAACCCCGTGTCTTTCGCACAGACCGTCTCGTCCTTGCACGGCATGGCAAAAGGCCGTTTTATCTTGGGAATCGGCGGAGGAATCAGTCGGGAAAAAGTTCTGGTCACGAACGACATCACGCTCGAGAATCGTTTTCGACGTATGGCAGCTACTTTGGACCTCGCAAAGCGTTTATGGGAAAAACTCCACACAGGCAAAGAAATTTTCCCTGCCCCCACACAGAGTGCAAGCTGTCACAGGCTTGCCGCTTCCTCGCTTTCTCTGCCTGACACCTGTTCCGATTATTCGGGACCTCCCGTGTGGATGGAAGGCCAAAGCCAATCAGTGCTTCGTCATATTGGAAGTCATTATGACGGATGGTTCCACAACTCCCCTTCTCCCGAGGCATATACGCGGCGCCTGCAGGACGTACAAAAAGCAGCGCTCACTACAGGACGCCCTCGTTGCCCCACACCTGCTTTCTACGCCACTGTCCATATAGATGAGAACACGCAGCGTGCCCGTACACATCTCGATGATTTCATCCGTTCCATCTGTTTTATCGGCACAGACATTCTCCAAGAACATCATGCCTGTTTTTCGGGTGGAGTGAATGCATGCGCCGACTGGCTCTCCCAATATGTGGAAGCTGGAACACGCCATATTGTCCTGCATATCGGCAGTAGAAATACTGGACCGCAAATGGAGTCGCTGCTCGAAGTACGTTCGCAGCTTCTCCAAGCCGGAACAAGTACCGTCACCCAACAAAAAATACGGGGATTTTAAGAAAAATCCGCGGGAGCGTTCCCTCTCACCGTGCTGTGGCACAGCCTTGTCCTGGGAACGCCTCCTCGTGGAAGTGCTCCTGTTGGAAGGGCCTTGTCCTACGAGGGCCTTGTCCTGGAAGCGCCTTCCCCAGCCATATCCCCGAGAAGGGGATGTCGGCACATTTTCACCTGCCCGCACTTTTGCCTGTGCGCTGTGCGCAGCGTCTGCCCCACTTCAGGGCGTCCCAGACGCCTGCGTCACACTTCAGGACAGCTCAGACGTCTACACTGTCTGCGCTTTCCGAGACGATCGTGTCATCGTCCCACACCCTCGTGACTGTCCCGGCTTCATCCCGGGTCCGCCAGCCCGGGCGCACAGCACGAGAAAAAATCTCAGGCTTTTGCGTACCCCATAATCCCCGCCAGGCCAGGGCCGAGGTCTTTTCTTCGCAAGAGAGACACACATCAAGTGACCCATACGGGGTGGGAAGGCCGCGCAGTCCAAGCTCGCTTTCATTCCACGAGGAAGGCAAGATGGGAAACAGTTCAAGCGCGTCTGCTTCGTCTCGCACAAAAAAATCTCGTAGCAACAAGGCCATCTCGGCCACGGTCGGCAGGTCTTCTCCGCGTCCTCCCCCACCACCAAAAGTACGGGGATTTATAAGACTCGGCATGCGGCCGGTACTCGTGACCGCAGGCAAAAGCGCAGCAAACAGCGCCCAGCCCCGCGGATCGGCCTTTGCGACAAGCGTTCCGGCAAGCCCGAAAATGACCCGGGGAAAAAACCCTGCCCTCGCGTCAAGTATCCGCAAGGGCCGCGCCGCCTGCCAATTCTCTTCGAGCGGGCCCAGCAGAGTCGCAATTCCAGGATGCGTTGCAGGCAGAACCCGATGTGGCCAGCATGCACGCACTGCAGCAAGCCATGCCTGTTGCCCTTGTATCGTCTTTCCGGTACCGGTCCAGGCGCAGCGTGCCGCAATTGCAAGCCGTTCCTCCAACACAGGGGCAAGAAGCTCTACACCAGCGTCACCTGCAGCAAGAAGCTCTTTATCGCCAATTTTTTCCCCAAAAAAAGACGTGTCCTGAAACGCCCGGAGCAGAAGCCCAATCGTTTCCGTGCCAAAAGAGGATAACCGTTGGCGTTTCCGTTCTCCTGTCTTCGCGTTTCCTCCCCGTACACGCAATAACCACTGCACCGCGTTGTAGACAACAAGCGCTTCTTCTTCCTCCTCTAGCGGATCACGCGTGTACTTCCAGTGCCCGACAATCGCACTTACCGTGGCGGCAATTCCCGCGACTCGGCCGGCAGGCTCGGCCGTCTGGTCCAGAAAAGACCCGTCCAAGCGTTGCAGTGCACGCAGGCGTGCAGTTCTCTCCTTGGCATGGGAACCAAGGCCCAAGCTGAGTGCCGCCTGCACACGCAGAGATTCCTCCCAGAGCGGTCTTCCCGGCCGAACAGGACGGCACGGGTCGGATAGGGGCGGCGAATCGTCCCCTCCTCCTCCGTGCAGGAGTAAAAAGCTCGGGGCAGCGCGAAAAGCCGCGGTGGCCCGCCCGTCAGGAAAATGCCCTGTCACTGCATGTTGTGTCTGGTTTTTCCAACCTCGCACCACACTCTCAGGAGGAACCAAGCGTTCAGCCAAATGCGCATACGCACCGGATACACCGGACGTGCCGGACCCATCGGACCCGCCGGACTCGCCCGGTGTACCGGACGCAGACCCGAAATCACGCGAGCCAAGCGGAAGCAACACGCTCACACGCGCACCATGCTCTATCAGAAAAACCAGCGCCATGGTGGCAAGCCCGTGCGGGTCAGCAACCGATATCGAGCCGAGCGCAGCAGTGGGCGGGACTTCTTCAAGCTGCCGGCAAACATCGCCCGTTGCCGAAGAGGCAGTGTGCACAGAATGCGGGAAAGTCCCCGCAAGACAGAGCAGGTCCTGCCCGTCAGCTTGCACAGTCGCCCCGTCAAAGGAGAGGGAACCCAGCTCAACCAGCCCCTCCAAGCTGTACGGACGAACCACAAAGGCCAACGCAACCGGGGCATCTGTCTCGTTCTGCACTTGCACAATCACGCAATCCGGGGTGCCGGCCATGCCGAACACAGTGTGAACAAGAGAGCCTTGCGTCCCCACAGAAAGAGAAGTGCGCACAACTGGAGTGCCTGCAAGTATTTCTTGGCGCGTCGTGCACTGGCTCGGATACATCCATCCGGTGGGTCCGCGCACCCACCAATCAAGCGAGGGACCCCAGGGGCTTTGCACCAGACCGTCCGCATTCAGACGGACAGCAGGCCCTTCCAGCAAAGTTCCGACTCCCGTGTGGTTTCGTTTTCTGGTATTCACAAGACCGGTCGCGGGAGAAAGCAAGTGGAAAGCGTGCGATGCGGGGTTCAGACTCTCTTCAATCCAGCCTGGCCAAATCCAGCCAGAAGCCGCATGGACTCCTGCTGCTGTGCGACAGGACAGGGCTTGTTCTTCTCGCGATAATCCCGCGGTCACAGGAATTGTTCCCAGGTCGCCGGCACCGGCTAGCGGGAGCAGATCCCAAGCGGTCGAGGGGGGCGCAGGAGCGTGAACGCGTGCGAAAAAACGGGCACGCTTGCGTAATCCCTGCGGCGCGCCCCAGGCGGAACGCCTCTCACGTTTTTCCACAAAATCACCTGTACCCATCAATCTCAGACTTTGCTTCCCGCGTCAGCAAAG
>Ga0209344_10001955_pt1 | contig 24499 bp, 21 predicted proteins | sample Cruoilmetagenom6_FD_187293 | JGI IMG/M metagenome (GOLD analysis project Ga0209344, IMG submission 187293) | Oil polluted marine microbial communities from Coal Oil Point, Santa Barbara, California, USA - Santa Barbara Oil Seep Sample 6 (SPAdes)... | ecosystem: Environmental > Aquatic > Marine... | reverse complement strand
TGTCTTCAATGTCCTGTCATGGGAAAAAGCAAAATCGGCCGGATTACCTTTAGGCGTCCGGCACACGCGCCTGCGGCAGGGCCGTGCCATCGTTAGGGGCCATATCCGCCAGCCAGTTGATTTCACGCAAAATCCGGTCCCGCTCCGCCTGCGGCCAATTGTGATAATCCAGCGCCTCAAGCAGTTTCAGCCCCTCCAGCGCCAGATAGGCCAGCAAGGCCCCGCGCGGATTGACCGAACTGCTCATGATCCGGTCGATCACGGCACTCTGGTTCTGCTGGATCACCTTTCGCAAGGCGCTGTCCTGTGCCAACGCCGCGCAAAGATTAAGCGCCACCGGGCGAAAATCCTCCGGCAGGGGGTTGGCCGCCGCAACAATACGCCCCCGCACCGCCGCATTGGCCACATCACCCAAACCCGCCGTTACCGCCTGATTGAACTGGTTATCAGCCGCCACCGCCCGCTCGACCACCGCGGCGATCAGCGCCTGCTTGGATTTATAATCATAAAGCACCGAAGCCTTGCTGATACCCGCCTCAATGGCCACCGCATCGAGCGTCAACCGCGCGGCCCCGTCCCGCGCCACAACCCGCTCAGCCGCATCCAGCACATCCTGCTGATCAATAACCCGCTTGCGCCCCATCGGCCCGCTCCAATTTATTTCCAACCGGATGGTTATAAAAATATCGGAATGGAGTCAACCGGGGTGATAGCAATGCCGGAAGCCCATTTTTCCTTCCCTCGCCCGACCGGCAGCAGCGCCAGGGCGGCGCGCCCCTACCCCGCGAAAAAGAAGAACGCCTCGCCCCGGCTGGGCACGACAACCAGCACTACGCCCTCACGCCTGTTCTTCTTGAACGCATAATAATTCCCCGGGGTCGCTATCGCCTCGTCGATCGCCTCCACCACCGATGGCACAATCTCCAAGCCACAGGAATGGAGATGGATGAATCCGAGAAAAGGCGATTTCGCTTCGGGCCAACGGCTATCATCTTTGATCAGCGGCGTCGGCTTCCACTCGGGCCAATCGGGATCAATACCGTCAAAAAAGCTCAAGCCTTGCTGAGAGATCGCGTCGAGAACTGATGCCGGCAGCGGATAAACGGTCACCCCCGCCTCATCATCCCCCGGCATAAACCCCGCACCGCATATTTCCTCACTGCGATACGAAATGCTGCTGGCGCCCAGCAGCACCGGAATCCGGCTCATGCGAAATTCCCGCATTTCGCTCGTCCACCGATGGTTGAGAGAGATGATGCCAATCAGCACCACCACAACGGCCACCAAGACCCAGCGAAGAATATCAAGCAACAGATTTTTCAAGCCAGCCCCCAACTCTGCCCCATGCAGCGGTCAAGTCACTCGTCAAAAACTCTAAATGGACGCTCAGCCACCTCTTCCTGCCCCCTCAGGGGACGGACAAAATGCACTGGCTTTGGTATATCCCACTCTGGATTGCCGCTCGCAATGACGGCGTTTTTCGCAACTCTTGGCTCCCCCACAATGTCATTCCCGTGAAAACGGGAATCCAGTGCGGGCAGTCTGGCCCGCGAGAAGCATCTTTTCACCGCCGACGCGGTGCGCTGGATCCCCGCCTGCGCGGGGATGACGCGGTGGGTATATCGCGGCACCCCATCCCATCGCCCCTTCCTTTTCCCTCCCCCTCAAGGGGAGGGGAAAAAGTGGCCAGTGAGTTCTGTACCCGTCCCCTTGGTTTGCCCCACCACTCTGCCACTCGCAATACGCGCCCGCAACACCCACAACCTCATCCTGAGCCTGTCGAAGGATAGGCGGCACACACCGTGCTAAAACCCTCGTCCTTCGACAAGCTCAGGATGAGGGTTGGGCACCCATCGGGTCACCAAGAGCCGCAGCATTATAAGCATCAGACCGAGGCCCTTGCCCGTGCCTACCCCGCCTTCACCCGCGCGCGCATCGCATGCAGGATCGGCTCGGTATAGCCCGAAGGCTGCACCGCACCCTGCAGTACAAGTTCAAGCGCCGCCTGATAAGCAATTGAGGTATCAAAGTTTCCCGCCATCGGCTGATAGAGCGGATCGCCCTTGTTCTGCCCGTCCACAACCACGGCCATGCGTTCAAAACAATCGCGGACCATCTCCTCGGTCACCACGCCATGCTTGAGCCAATTGGCAATATGCTGCGAGGAAATGCGCAAGGTCGCGCGGTCTTCCATCAGCCCCACATTGTTGATGTCCGGCACTTTCGAACAGCCAACCCCCTGATCGACCCAGCGCACCACATAGCCCAAAATCCCCTGGGCATTGTTTTCCAGCTCGCGCTGTTTTTCACTGTTCGACAGGCTGGCCGGGTCAAGCACCGGCATCGAGAACAATGCACCAAGCCCCGGCGTCGCTTCATTGTGGCGGCGCTTTTGCGCCTCAAACACATCAACCTGATGATAATGCGTCGCATGCAGCACCGCCGCCGTCGGCGACGGCACCCAGGCGCAATTCGCACCGGCATTGGGATGCCCGATCTTGGTCTTCAGCATGTCCGCCATATTGTCCGGCGTCGCCCACATGCCCTTGCCGATCTGTGCCTTGCCAGACATGCCGCAGGCCAGCCCGATCATCACATTGCGGTCCTCATAGGCCTGAATCCATTTCTCGGCCTTGATCTGGTCCTTGCGCAACACCGGCCCGGCCGCCATCGAGGTATGGATTTCGTCACCCGTCCGGTCGAGAAAGCCGGTATTGATGAAAAACACCCGTTCCCGCGCCGCATGCACACAGGCTTTCAGATTGGCCGACGTGCGCCGCTCCTCGTCCATAATGCCGATCTTGATGCTGTTCTTCTTCAGCCCCAGAAGGGTCTCGACCAGCCCGAAAATATCGCAGGCGAAGGCCACTTCGTCCGGCCCGTGCATTTTGGGCTTCACCACATAGATCGACCCATGCCGTGAATTAAGCCGCGTCAGCCGGTCATGCAGCGCGCAAAGGCTGGTCACCGCCGCGTCCAGCACGCCCTCGCCAATCGGCTTGCCATCCGCATCCAGCACCGCGTCCGTGGTCATCAAATGCCCCACATTGCGCACCAGCAGCAAGGAACGGCCCTTCAAACTGAGCGGTTTGCCGTCCTGCCCCACATAAACCCGGTCCTTGTTGAGCGTGCGATGCACCCGCATGCCGCCCTTCTCGAACGTATCCTCAAGCGTGCCATTCATCAGCCCGAGCCAGTTGCGATAAACCCCGACCTTGTCCGCCGCATCCACGGCAGCCACCGAATCCTCGCAATCCTGGATCGTCGTCAGCGCACTTTCCAAAATGACATCAGCCAGCCCTGCGGGATGGGTCGATCCGATCGGGTGCGACCGGTCAACCACCATTTCGATATGCAAGCCATTATGGCGCAACACGATTTCCTTGCAGCCATGCTCGTCGCGGCACCCGACCAATTGCTTGGGATCGGCCAGCCCGATGGCCCCCTCGCTGGTCTCGGCAATCAGCCGGTCATCTTCAATCGCATAGGCCAAAGCCCGTGTATGGCTAATACCATCCAGCGGAAAAGCCCCGTCGAGAAACTCGGCCACTTTAAGAAAAACCGCCGCCCCGCGCGTCGGGTTATATTGCTTGCCCGGTGCCAGATCGCCGCTCTGGGCAATGGCATCGGTGCCATAAAGCGCATCATAAAGGCTGCCCCAGCGCGCATTGGCGGCATTCAGCGCATAACGCGCATTGGAAACAGGCACCACCAGCTGCGGCCCGCACATGGTGGCAATCTCGGGGTCGAGCCCGGTCGTCTCAATGGCAAAATCGCCCGGTTCATCCACCAGATAGCCGATTTCGCGCAAAAACGCCTCATAGCCTGCCGGATCACTGGCCACCGGCCCGTTGGCCGCATGCCACTCGTCAATTTTCGTCTGCAAGATCTCGCGCTTTTCCAGCAGGGCCCGATTGCGCGGCATCGCCTCGGCCACCAGCCGGGCAAAGCCGGACCAGAATGGCTCCGGTCCCACATCGGTACCGGGCAGCGCTTCGCTTTCAATGAATTGGGCAAGTTGCTCATCGACCTGAAGGCCGGCGCGCGTGACATAAGCTGACATGTATTCACCTCGATAAGACCGGCATTTTCTCTCCGGCCATTCTTGTTTGTCCTCAGGTTAACGAGTGGGATCGCCAGAGCCAAGTGCAAGTTTTTCCCCTGCCGCCCTTTCACCAACCCGATAAGTCAAACATCCCCCCAAAAAACCGCAATATTTTGGCCCGGTCATCAACCGGGCCAAAACACGTCTTACGGCATCAAATTGCCTAGAACTGGGCAGTTTCCGTCGAATGGGCCATGGCCGTTGTCGAGGATTGCCCCTGGCTGACCGCCATCGAAACAGCATCGAAATAGGACGTCCCCACTTCGCGCTGGTGCCGTGTGGCGGAGAACCCGTCCTTTTCGGCGGCAAATTCAGCCTGCTGCAGCTGGCTATAGGCCTTCATGCCATCGCGGCCATAATTACGGGCCAGATTGAACGTCGTCAGCGACAGGTTGTGGAACCCGGCCAGCGTGATGAACTGGTATTTATAGCCCATCGCGCCCAGCTCGCGCTGGAACTTGGCCATATCCGCTTCACTCATATGCTTGGCCCAGTTAAACGAGGGCGAGCAATTATAGGCCAGCATCTGGTCGGGATATTCTGCCCGGATCGCCTCGGCAAAGCGCTTGGCGTCCTCAAGGCTTGGCGTCGAGGTTTCGCACCAGATCAGATCGGCATAAGGCGCATAGGCAAGACCACGCGAAATGGCGCATTCAAACCCGCCCTTGAGCTCATAAAACCCTTCTTCAGTGCGCTCACCAGTGATGAACGGCGCATCATACTCATCCACATCCGAGGTGATCAGCCGCGCCGCTTCCGCATCGGTGCGCGCCATGATCAGGGTAGGCACACCCATCACATCCGCCGCCAGACGGGCAGAATTGAGGGTTTTAACAAAGGTGCGCGTCGGCACCAGCACCTTGCCACCAAGATGGCCGCATTTCTTTTCAGAGGCCAGCTGGTCCTCGAAATGCACCGCGGCAGCCCCCGCCTCAATCATCGCCTTCATCAGTTCAAACACATTCAGCGCGCCGCCAAACCCGGCTTCCGCATCGGCAATAATCGGCACGAAGAAATCAAGATCAGTGGTTTCCTTGCCCTCAAGCTTTTCCATGGTCTGGATCTGGTCAGCCCGCTGCAGCGACTTGTTGATGCGCTTGACGACAGACGGTACCGAATCCACCGGATAAAGCGACTGATCGGGATACATATTGCCCGAGGTATTGGCGTCCGCCGCCACCTGCCAGCCAGACAGATAGATCGCCTTCAGCCCGGCCTTCACCTGCTGCACCGCCTGATTGCCGGTAAACGTGCCAAGGGTCGGCACAAAATCTTCCTTATGCAGCAATTCCCACAAGCGCTTTGCACCGTGTTCGGCCAGCGTGTAGCGGATCGGCAGCGAGCCGGCCAACCGGGTCACATCTTCAGGGGTATAGGTGCGGGCAACCTGCGCCCAACGGTCCGGGGCCCAATCGGGGCCGGGGAAATTCTGGTCGGGTTGCGGCTTGTTCTCGGGGTCCAGCATGAAATTCTCCTCCAATGCATTTTATCAAAGATGATCCAGCGCCCAGCCACATGCCGCACGGGGATCAGGTGATGGGGTTTCGTGAAAGGCAAGGGCCGGGCAAAGGCCCGTACCCGCCAATTAAAAGCGTCTAGCGCCCGTCGCGGATGAAGGTTGCCGCACTCATCGGCTCACCGCCAAATGGGTCAGCGCCAGCAAAATTGAACCGGTGCCGCGCGACACGTCCGGCAATCGCATAGCCCTTGGCGGCCAGGCCGCTATCCCGGAATTGCTGCATCACCTCGCCCAGCGTCGGGGCGACAATGGTGATGTAGTCATCTTCGAAACGGGCGTTCGGGGTCTGGTTCTGGGCCGGGCTGTGCATTTTATCCTCCTCAAGGACCTTGTTGCTGTGAACAATGTAAATATTTGACAAAAGCCTCCAACATGCAAGATAAAGCAGCATAAGCGCGTGTTAAGCTGTAAAGTTCAGCAAATCAGCGCGGCAGGATTTGTAAATCCTGTAAAGTATGGGAGAAGGACAATGGCAGAGGATGGCCCGCAAATCGGCGGCAAAATCAGGCGCTTGCGCCGGCAGCGCCATATCGCCCAGGCAGACCTTGCCGAAGCCATCGGCATTTCCGCCTCCTATCTCAACCTGATCGAACACAATCGCCGCAACATCACCGTGCCGCTGCTGTTCAAGTTCGCCGGCTATTTCGGCATCGAGCCGGGCGAACTGGCCGAAAGCGATGATTCCCAGCTGGTTGGCGATCTGATGGAGATTTTCGGCGATAACCTGTTCGCCGATTCCGACCTGACCAACCAGGAAATCCGCGACCTCGCCTTTTCCAACCCGGTCGCCGCCCGTGCCGTCTTGCGCCTGTTCGACAAATATCGCGATCTGGCCACCGGCGGTGGCAGCGCCCCGGCCGCAGCAGATGCCGAAGAGGGGCCCTATCACCGCGCCACCGATGCCATTTCCGATTTCCTGCAGGAAAACGCCAATCACTTCCCGGCGCTGGAAACCGCTGCCGAACGGGTACGCCGCGATATCGACAATGCCTCGGACAATTTCGAGCAGGGCCTGCACACCTACTTGCTCAACGTGTTCGGCACCGGCTGCCGCACTGCCTCCCTGCCCCAGGGCATTGCCCGGCGGGTCAGCGCCGATGGCCGCGTGCTCGAGGTCGCCGACATCCTGCCGCCGGAAACCGCTGCCTTCACCGTCGCCCATCATACCGGCCTTCTGGCCGCCGATACCGAGATCAACCAGATCATTGATGACAGCACCCTGCCCGAAATGGATGCACCGGCGCTGGCCCGCAATGTGCTGGCCGCCTATTTCGCCGCCGCCCTGCTCATGCCCTATCAGCCATTCTTGAAGGCCTGCCAGGACTACCGCTATGATGTGGACCGCATCGCCCGGCGTTTCTCGACCAGTTTCGAGCAGGTCTGCCACCGCATGACCACGCTGCAGCGCCCCGGCGCGTCGGGCATTCCGCTGCATCTGGTGCGGACGGATATTGCGGGCAATATTTCCAAGCGCTTTTCGCTCTCGGGCATTCACATCCCGCGCCATTCGGGTGCCTGCCCGCGCTGGAATGTCTATTCAGCCTTCCTGCAGCCGGGCCGCACCAATATCCAGCTCAGCCAGATGCCGGATGGCGAGACCTATTTCTGCATTGCCCGCAGTTTTGAAAAAGGCGGCTATCGCCACAATGCCCAGCGCCGGCATTTCTCCATCGGCCTCGGCTGCAACATCGCCCATGCCAAAAAGCTGATCTATGCCGATGGCATTGATTTGACCAACACCACCCAGATCGTCCCCATCGGCGTGGGGTGCCGCATTTGCCCGCGCATGGAATGCGAACAACGCGCCCACCCCCCGGCAGACCACCGCTTCCGCCTCAACGACCACGAACGCGCCGAAAGCCTTTACGGCCGGATTGAGTGACCCGTCACTGAGACTCACTGCCCCTCCGCGTCATTGCGAGGGGGCAAAGCCCCCGCGGCAATCCAGAGCGCCAAACACAGCCCCCACCCTGCCGCACTGATTGCTTCGTCGCTGCGCTTCTCGCAATGACGCCCGAGATATCACAACAAACAAGACACCCCGGCCCTGCCCACCGCTCCATCCACCGTCATTGCGAGGGGCAAAGCCCCGCGGCAATCCAGAGCCCCAAGCACACCCCTCACCTACTCACCCCATACACTGGCAGCGCATCCATTCAGAACAACCCGTCATAAAGATCCACCCATAGCGGATTTGCCGCCTCGATCAGCAATAGCTTCCGGCGGCGGGACCCTGCCTTGATCTGCTTCTCGCGCAAGATCGCCGCCTCCATTCCGGCATGCATTTCATACCAGACGAGCAGTTGGCAGCCATATCTGTCGCTAAAGCCGCCCGCGCCCAAACCATTGCGATGTTCATATACCCGCTTCGGCAGATTGGACGTCACACCGGTATAGATCGCACCATTCCGCCGGTTCGCCATCATGTAAACGCAAGGATTCTTTTCCACGGCCTTCCGCCATTCATTGAAACAACGGGGCTGCCATCATGACCAAATGCAGATACCGAGCAAGACCACTCTGGATTGCCTCGTCGCTACGCTTCTCGCAATGACGACGGAGATATCACAGCACGCCCTGGGCCTGCCCACCGCCCCATCCCCCGTCATTGCGAGCGGCGTAGCCGCGCGGCAATCCAGACCGCCAAACACCGCCCTCATCATGCCGCTCTGGATTGCTTCGTCACTCCGTTCCTCGCAATGACGACCGCGGGATACAGCCCTAGCCCCCCAATCCCGCCTTCATCGCCACGCCCGCCACATAAGTCTCCACCACGGCGCGGTCATCGCCCAGCGTTTGCAGTAGGAAGAGTTCTTCCGCCAGCGTTTCCACCCGCTCCATCTTCACGCCCATCGCAGGCGTTGCGACAGCATTCAGCACCACCAGATCAGCATCCGCGTCCGGCACAATGCTCCCGATCTTGCCCTCCAGCGACAGCGCTTCCGCATTGCCGCGCGTCATCATGTAGAACGACATCAGCGGGTTCAGCCGGTTGCCCTGCAATTGCTGGCTTTTGTAAAAGGCATCCAGCGTTTCCAGCATCGAATAGCTGGTGCCGCCGCCAATATCCGTGGCCACGCCCGTGCGCAGTCCCGCTGCCTGCATGCGCTCAAGATCATAGTGCCCGCTGCCCAAAAACATGTTCGAGGTCGGGCATGGCACCGCCACCGCCCCGGTCTCGGCCATCATCCCCACTTCCCGGTCGCTCAAATGCAGGCAATGGCCATAAAGGCTTTTCCGCCCCATCAGTCCGTAATGCGCGTAAATCCCGGCATAATCCGGCGCATCGGGAAAAAGCGACATCGCCAGCTCAATCTCGGCCCGGTTCTCCGAGAGATGCGTCTGCATATAACAATCGGGATGTTCGGCAGAGAGCGCCCCGATCATCTCCATCTGTTCAGGCGTCGAGGTAATGGCAAATCGCGGCGTGATCGCATAATGCGCCCGCCCCTTTCCATGCCATTTGCCGATCAGCGCCTTGCTCTCGTCATAGCCCGTCTGCGGTGTATCCTGCAGCGCTTCGGGGCAATTGCGGTCCATCAGGCATTTACCGCCGATCATCAGCATGTTGCGCCTGGCCGCCTCGGCAAAAAACGCCTCTGCCGACGCCGGATGCACAGAACAATAGGCCGCCGCCGTCGTCGTGCCATTGCGGATCAATTCGTCAAAAAACAGCCCCGCAATCCGCGCCGCATGCGCCGGATCGGCAAAGCGCTGCTCTTCGATAAACGTATATTTGTTCAGCCATTCCAGCAGATTGGCAGCATAGGAACCCACCACCTGCATCTGCACGAAATGGATATGCGGATCGATCAGCCCCGGCAGGATCAGATGCGGGCGGTGATCAATCACCTCCCCGGCAAACGGGGCCGGCAGCGCCGCAAAATCCCCAACGGCAATGATCTTGCCATCGCTGACCGCCACAAACCCGTCTTCGAAATAGCGATAGCTGTCGCTGTCATCAGGCCCCAGCGGCGCGCGCACAAAGCTCAACACCCGCCCGCGCAGCATTTTGGCGGTCACATCCACCTGCCCGAAGCCGCAAGGCTTTCGCGGTACCAGGTCACAATCAGCGCCCGTTCCTCAGGCTCCATATAGCTGACATTACCCGGCGGCATCGCCGTTGAAAATCCGGCCTGCAGCGCAATCTCGCGCGCATGGGTGGCAATCGCCACATCCGTATCCAGATGCACATTCTTGGGCGCTTCGTGCACCCCGTCATAAACAGGCTCCGCCGTATGGCACATCGAACAGCGCCCCATCACCGTGTCGCGCACCGCTTCAAAATGCGCGCTTTGCATGAACGGCGCCGCCTCACGCGACGCCAGATCCCCCGCATCAACCCCCGGCATTTTCGGATTACCCGACAGCCACATGATGCAGATGAACAAGACCGCCGCCGCCGCCCAGGTCCAGTGCGGATTGCCTTTTCGCGCATGTTTGGAATTGAAATAGTGCCGGATCAACACCCCGATCAAAAAGATCAGCGCCGCAATCACCCAGTTATATTCAGTGGCGAAAGCCAGCGGATAATGATTGCTCAGCATCAAGAAAATCACCGGCAGGGTGAGGTAATTATTATGCAGCGAGCGCTGTTTGGCCTGCGCCCCCAGATGCGCCGCCGGCACCCGCCCCGCTTTCAGGTCAGCCACCACGATCTTCTGGTTCGGAATGATGATCAAAAACACATTGGCGCTCATGATCGTTGCGGTAAACGCCCCGAGATGCAGCAGCGCCGCCCGCCCGGTGAACAATTGCGTATAGCCCCAGGCCATGGCCACCAGCATGAAAAACAGCAGCACCATCAGCCCGTTCTGGCTTTTGCCCACCGGTGACTTGCACAAAAAATCATAGATCAGCCAGCCGATGGAGAGCGAACCGAGCGAAATCAAGATTCCGCCCCAGGCCGGCACGTCCAGCACATTGCGATCGATCAGGTAAAGGTCCGCGCCCGCATAATAAAGCACCGCCAGCATGGCAAAGCCTGAAAGCCAGGTCGCATAGCTTTCCCATTTGAACCAGGTCAGGTGCTCGGGCAGCGTCGCCGGAGCCACCATGTATTTGTTGATGTGATAAAACCCGCCCCCATGCACCTGCCATTCCTCGCCAGTGGCCAGTTCGGGCAGGCTTGGGGTCTTGCGCAGGCCAAGGTCCAGCGCAATGAAATAAAATGAGGAACCAATCCAGGCAATGGCGGTGATGACATGCAGCCAGCGCACGCCAAACTGCATCCATTCCCAGAAAATCACAAAGTCAGTCATTTCGGAAACACCTTGCCCACGGCCCGTAAAGGGCACGAAAGGCAGGCAAAACCCGCCTTTCGCAAATTCATTGATTGATCAGAAGCTTTAAGCTTCAACGCCCTCGGCATACCAGTCGACGCCCCAGAATTCGCCATCATCAATGATGTCGCCTTCTTCAACGCGCACAGTGCCCTGATTGTCAGAGATCGGGCCGGCAAACGGATGCAGCGAACCGTCCGCAATCGCGTTCTTCACCGCATCAGCGGCAGCCACAACATCGGCAGGCACCTTGGCATTATAGGCACCAATCATCACTTCGCCCGAGGCAATGCCATCCCAGACACTGCTTTCGGTCCACGTGCCATCAAGCACCGACTGCACCGACTTGGTGTAATGCGGTGCCCAATTATCGATGATCGCGGTCAGGTGCGCATTCGGCGCAAAGGCGCTCATGTCAGCACCCTGGCCAAAGCCGCCAACAATGCCGCGTTCTTCCGCAACCTGCAGCGCTGCCGGGCCATCGGTGTGCTGGGTGATCACGTCCACACCCTGATCGATCAGCGCGCGGGCCGCATCGGCTTCCTTGGCGGGGTCAAACCAGCTGTCGACATAAACCACCTTGGTCACAAATTCCGGGTTCACCTTGCGCGCCGCAATCTGGAACGCGTTGATGCCCATGCGCACTTCAGGGATCGGGAACGAGCCGATATAAGCGCCGATATTGGTCTTGGTCATCATGCCAGCAATCGTGCCGATCACGGCGCGGCCTTCATGGAATTTCGCATTATAAAGCGACAGGTTCGGCGCGGTGGAATTGCCCGTAGCCCATTCGAATTTCACTTCGGGGAATTGCTTGGCAACCTTGTGCGCATAATCGCCAAAACCAAAGCTGGTCGCATAAATGATGTCATGGCCCTGCTGTGCCAGTTCGCGGAACACCCGCTCGCTGTCCGGCCCTTCAGCCACATTGGTCACAACGGTCGTTTCCACCTTGTCGGCACCAATCGCCTCGATCATGGCAATACGGCCCTGATCATGGCCATAGTTCCAGCCATTGTCGTCCGGTGTGCCGATCAGCACAAAGGCGGCCCGGATCTTGTCTTTTTGGGCAAAGGCCCGGCTGCCGATCAACGGCAATACCGCAGCGGCACCACCAATCTTGATCATGGTGCGGCGTGTAAATTTGGTCATTGGGTTTCTCCTGTCTGACGCTTTAGTTACTTGGAACGAACGGCTTGCCGAGACAAGCCGGAGCACTGGCGCTGCCGTCCCGCCGCAGCGAGATGAGGACAAGCACTAGAATAGTGGCGAGATAGGGCAGACTGGCCCAAACCTCGGAAGGAATGATACGGAACGGGCCGCCCGCCGCCTTGGCGTAAAGCTCCATCGTCGCGATCAGCCCGAACAGATAAGCCCCCGCCAGCAGCCGGAAAGGCCGCCAGGCGGCAAACACCACCAGCCCCAGCGCAATCCAGCCGCGCCCGGAGGTCAGCCGCTCCACCCATTGCGGCGTCAATAGCAGCGGAAAACACACCCCGCCAATCCCCGCCATCGCCCCGCCAAAGGCCACCGCCGCATAGCGCACGCCAATCACCGAATAGCCGATGGAATGGGCCGAAAGGTCACTCTCCCCCACCGCGCGCAGGATCAGCCCGGCGCGGGTTTTTTGCAAAAACCACCACACCACCACCACCATGAACAGCGAGAAATAGACCAGCGGCGAATAGCCGAAAATCACTTTGAGATAAGGGTGCGCCGCCAGCTCGGCCGGAAACACCGATTTGAACAATTGCAGCGGCTTGCCGGTATAGGACTGCCCGAACAGCGCCGAAAACCCGGTACCAAAAATCGTCAGCGCCAGTCCGGTCGCCACCTGATTGGACGACAGCGAAAGCGTCAGGAACCCGAAAATCATCGAAACGGCGGCCCCCGCAAAACCCGCCGCCAAAATCCCCAGCCACGGACTGCCCGTATTATAGGTCACGGCAAAGCCCACCACCGCGCCGGTCAGCATCATCCCCTCGACACCGAGGTTCAAGACGCCGCTTTTTTCCACCACCAGTTCACCCAGCGCCGCCAAAAGGATCGGCGTCGACGCCCCCACCAGCGTAATAATGATGGCGATCATCAATTCGACGCTCATGCTTCACCTGCCGCCGGTTTGCCGGTCACCCGCTTCAGCCGGTAGCGCACCAGAATGTCACCGGCCAGCAGCAAAAACAGCATCATCGCCTGAAAAATCCCGACAGCCGCATTGGGCAGGCCAATCGTTGTCTGCGCCACCTCGCCACCCACAAAGGTGATGGCCAGCACAATACCTGCCAGCACCACGCCAATCGGGTTCAACCGCCCCAGAAACGCAACAATGATCGCGGTAAATCCGTAATTGGTGGGAAATTGCGGCACCATGCGCCCGAACGGCCCGGCCACTTCCAGCATCCCGGCAAATCCGGCCAGCCCGCCGCTGATCAGCAGCGCCAGCCAAACGGTCTGCTTGGCGGAAAACCCGCCATAGCGCGCCGCATGCGGGGCAGACCCAACCGTGCGGACCTGAAACCCGAACAGGGAACGCCCCATCGCCAGCCAGGCAATCAGCGCCACGATAATGGCAATCGGCGCCCCCATCTGCACAATGGTGCCGGGAATGATATAGGGCAGCGTCTGGTCCGCATTGAACAACACAGTCTGCGGCTGGCCAAAACTGGTCGGGCTCTTCCACGGGCCGAATATCAGATAATTGAGCACCTGCACCGACACATAGGTCAGCATCAGGGTGGTCAGGATTTCGTTGACGCTGAACCTGGTGCGCAAATACGCCGGGATCGACGCATAGGCCATGCCCCCCGCCGCGCCCGCCAGCGCCATCAGCGGTAAAATCCACCAACCGCTCATGTCATGGGTCGCCAGCGCCACACCGGTCGCGGCCAGCCCGCCGATCACATATTGCCCCTCGGCCCCGATATTCCACACATTGGCGCGATAGCCGATCGACAGCCCTACCCCGATAATGATCAGCGGCGTGGCCTTCACCGTCAGGTCCTGCCATTTGTAATGATTGGTCAGGGGGGTGAAAAAGATTTCGCGCACCGCCGCCGGCCCGTCAAAGCCGATCGCCGAAAAAATCAGCGCGCCAAAAACCATGGTGATCAGCACCGCCAGCACCGGGGTCACATAAAGCATGGTGCGGCTGGGCACCGGGCGTTTCTCAAGCCGGAACAGCATGCAATGCCTCCGTCATTTCCACCGTCGCTTCGGGGTCGCCATGCACGCCCCCCATCAACAAGCCGATTTCCTCAATCGACACACCGCTCACCGGCATCGGCCGCGACAAGCGCCCCTCATTGATCACGCAGAGTGTGTCACTGAGCGCCAGCAATTCGTCGAGATCCTGGGAAATCACCACAATCGCGGAACCCGCCGCCGCCAGATCGACCAGCGCCTGATGGATCGCCGCTGCGGCCCCCGCATCCACACCCCATGTCGGCTGCGACACCACCAGCACGTCCGGTGCCTGCAAAATTTCGCGCCCCATGATGTATTTCTGCAAATTCCCGCCCGACAGCGATTCCGCCGTGGCCCCCGGCCCGGTCGTCTTCACCCCGAAGGTCTCGATGATATGCACTGCATAATCGCGCGCGGCCCCGGCATTGACCATGCCGATATTGACCAGATTCTTGCGGTCCCGCGCTGTCAAAATCGTATTGTCGCTGAGCGAGAAATCCGGGACCGCCGCATGGCCATTGCGCTCTTCGGGCACAGCGCAAAGCCCCGCCCGGCGTCGGGCGCTGGGGTCCATCTGCCCGATGGCCAGATCACCCATCTGCATCACCCCGGCATCGGCGCTCATCACCTCACCGCCCAGTGCATTCAGCAACTCGTTCTGGCCATTGCCCGCAACCCCGGCAATGCCCAAAATCTCGCCCTGCCGCACCGTAAAGGAGATATCGTGCAGCGCCACGCCGAAATGCCCTTCCTTGGGCAGGCTCAACCCGTCCACCACCAGCCGCGCCACACCGATGTGATGCGAGGCCTCGCGGGTCACATCCTTGAGATTGCCGCCAATCATCATCTCGGCCATCGAGCGCGATGTTTCCGCTTTCGGGTCGCACGTCCCCACAACCTTGCCGCCGCGCAAAATCGTTGCCACATCGCACAGCTCTTTGATTTCATGCAGCTTGTGCGAAATATAAAGAATGGAGCAGCCCTCGCTCGCCAGCTTGCGCAAGGTCGCAAAGAGTTGCGCCACTTCCTGCGGCGTCAAAACCGAAGTCGGCTCATCCATGATCAGAAGTTTCGGGGTCAGCAGCAGGGCACGCACAATTTCAATGCGCTGGCGCTCCCCCACGCTAAGGGTAGAGACAATGCGTTGCGGGTCAAGTTTCAACCCGTAACTGTCCATCACCTCGCGCACCTTGGCTTCCAGCGCATTGGGCCGAATGGCAGCGTCCATGCCCAGAGCGATATTCTCCAGCACCGTCATCGCCTCGAACAGCGAAAAATGCTGAAACACCATGCCAATGCCGGCCCGGCGCGCGGCGCGCGGATTGGAGAATACCGTCTCCGCCCCATCCCACCAGATGGTCCCGGAATCCGGCTGCATGATCCCGTAGATCATCTTGACCAGCGTCGATTTCCCCGCACCATTTTCGCCCAGCAAGGCGTGAATTTCACCCTGTTTGACCGAAAATCCGACATGGTCGTTTGCCAGAACCCCGGGGAACCGCTTTGTCAGTCCCTCTAGCTTCAACCGAAGTACTGGATTATCCGCCATGCACTGCCCCCATAACTGAAATCAGTTTGGCACTTTCTGCACCATCCGCACAGTCCCGCAGGGCAAATTTGGCAATAATTTCAGCACATACCAGCGATGCTATAATTTCAGGCCGTTTATCGCCCAACCCTTGCGAGCCGATGGGACAGATCAGCCCCCCAAGCTGCGCCGCGTCCCCGCCTTCTGCGATAAACCAGTGCCTAAATTGCGCCCGTTTGCTCTTTGAGCCGATCATGCCGGCATAGGCCGCATCACCCCGTAACAGGACCTCGCGCATGATCAGAAAATCCAGCGCATGATCATGGGTCAGAACCACAAAAGCGCTGCCCGGCCGCGCCGCCCGCACAGCCGCTTCCGGCAAAGCCGAGGCCTGCACCGCAATAGCCTCGGGTAATCCCTCCAGCATCTCGGCCCGCGTATCCACAAGTGTGGTCTGATATGGCAAAGGTGCCAGCGCCAGCGCCAAAGCCCGCCCCACATGCCCGGCACCAAACAGGATCACCGATGGTTCTGCCGCCCGCGCCGCCTGGCATTCATCCAGCAAGGTCACCAGCAGTTCATCGTCAAGACGCTCAAGCGCAATCTGCACCCGCCCGCCGCAGCATTGCCCGATCTCGGGCCCCAGCGGCACATCCAGCTTTTCATGGGCCTTGTTCTGGCGCAGCATCTGCCGCGCTGTATCAATCGCCATATATTCAAGCTGCCCGCCGCCAATGGTCCCGGCCACATCGTCAGCCGCCACCAGCATATAGGCGCCCCGCTCGCGCGGCGTCGAACCCAAAGCCGCCGTCACCCGCACCAGCACCGCCGCACCCGCACGTGCCACAAACTCTGTGATATCGGGTGCGCGCAAAACCATCAGGCCACTACCTCGCTTTTCAGCCGGGTCACCGCCATCAATATCCGCTCCGGTGTCGCCGGGGAATCAAGCCGCGGGCAGGTCTTGTAATCGGCCACCGAGGCGACTGCCATCGACAGCGCTTCAAGCACCGAAATCGCCAGCATCAGCGGCGGCTCACCCACAGCCTTTGAGCGCTTGATGGTCCGCATCGGGTTTTCAGACCATTCCGCCAGCTTCACATTGAAAATCCGTGGCACATCCGAGGCCAGCGGAATTTTATAGGTCGAGGGCGCATGGGTTTTAAGCTGGCCCTTTTTGTCCCACCACAATTCCTCCGTGGTCAGCCAGCCGGCCCCCTGAATAAACCCGCCTTCCACCTGCCCCATGTCAATCGCGGGGTTCAGCGACTTGCCCACATCATGCAGGATATCAACCCGGTCCATCTGGTATTCACCGGTCAGCGTATCGATGCTGACCTCGGACACCGCCGCGCCATAGGCAAAATAGAAAAACGGCTGCCCGCGCCCCGCCGCCCGGTCCCAGTGAATCTCCGGTGTCTTGTAAAAGCCCGAAGCCGACAATTGCACCCGCGCCATATAGGCTGAATCAATGAAATCGGCGAAAGGCACCCGCTTGCCCGCCACCAGCACATCGCCATCGGCAAAGCTGATATCCGTGGCATTGGCCTGGTATTTCTCCGCCGCGAACAATCCCAGCCGCGCCTTGATCTGCTCGCAGGCATCGAGCGCCGCCATGGCATTCAAATCCGCTCCCGAGGACGCAGCGGTCGCCGACGTGTTTGGCACCTTGCCCGTCGTCGTCGCGGTAATTTTCACCTGATCCATATCGACGCCAAAGGCATCGGCCACCACCTGCGCCACCTTGATATAGAGCCCCTGCCCCATCTCGGTGCCGCCATGATTGAGATGGATCGAGCCATCACGATAGACATGCACCAGCGCCCCGGCCTGATTGAACCAAGTCGCAGTAAACGAAATCCCGAACTTGACCGGCGTCAGCGCAATCCCGCGCTTGATCACCCTGCTGGTCTTGTTGAAGGCAATGATTTCAGCCCGGCGCTTTTGATAATCCGACGACGCCTCCAGCTCATCGACAATCCGGTGAATGATATTGTCTTTCACCACCTGATGATAAGGCGTCACATTGCGGTCGGTCGTGCCATAGAAATTGGCCTTGCGGATTTCCAGCGGGTCCTTACCCAGCGCATAGGCAATTTCCTCGATCATCCGCTCGCCACCGAGCATGCCCTGCGGCCCGCCAAAGCCGCGAAACGCGGTATTCGAGACGGTGTGCGTCTTCAAAGGCTTGGAGAAAAACCGCACAGCCGGGAAATAATAGGAACTATCCGCATGAAACAGCGCCCGGTCCGTCACCGGCCCCGAAAGGTCGGATGAATACCCGCACCGCGCCGCAAACGTCGCCTCCGAGGCCAGAATACGCCCCGCATCGTCAAAGCCGACATCATAATCAACCCGGAAATCATGGCGCTTGCCGGTCGCGCTCATGTCATCGTCGCGGTCAGGACGGATTTTCACCGCCCGCCCCAGCTTTTTCGCCGCCACCGCCGCGATCACCGCAAACAGATTGCCTTGGGTTTCCTTGCCGCCAAACCCGCCGCCCATGCGCCTGACCTGCACGGTCACCGCATTGGATTTAACCCCCAGCGCATGCCCCACAATATGCTGGATTTCGCTCGGATGCTGGGTTGATGAGAAGACGGTCACATCGTCATCTTCCCCCGGGATGGCCATGGCAATCTGGCCTTCTAGATAAAAGTGATCCTGCCCGCCAATATGCATCACATTGGAAATCCGGTGCGGTGCCGCCTTGAACCCCGCCGCAACATCCCCGCGTTCCAATTTGAGCGGCGGTGTCACCAGCTTGCCACCAGCCGCCAGCGCCGCTTCCACATCCAGATGCGCATCAAGATCGGCATAGGTGATTTTGGCCAGTTTCGCTGCCCGCCGCGCCTGATCGCGGGTTGCCGCCACCACCGCAAACAGCGGCTGCCCCCAGAACTCAACCACCCCGTCGGCAAAGACCGGCTCATCGCCACTCCCGTTCGAACTGATGTCGAAATGCCCCGGAATATCCGCCTTGGTCAGCACACCAACAACGCCCGGCGCTTGCAGCACCGCTTCAAGGTCAAACCCGGTAATCGTCGCATGCGCCCGCTCGCTGAGGCCCAGATAGGCATGCAGCGTGCCCTGCGGCTCCACCATATCGTCGATATATTCGGCCCGGCCCGCCACATGTTTGGGCCCGCTATCATGGGCAATCGGCTTGTGCACGCTCATCAGGCCGCTCCCCGCGAGAGTTGAACCACCTGCCCGTCGCTTTCGAGATAAAACCGCCGCACCAGATTCTGCCCCGCCAGCAGCCGGTATTCAGCCGAGGCACGCATATCACCAATCGGCTGAAAATCCTCGGCCAATACCAGCGCCGCCTGTTCCGCGCCCGCCTCACTCCAGGGCTTGCCCAGCAAAGCCGCTTCCGCTGCCTTCGCGCGCTTTGGCGTCGCCGCCATGCCGCCAAACGCCATCACCACATCGCTGACCACACCATTGGCGATCCGCAGCCGGAACGCCGCACTCAGCGCCGAAATATCCTCGTCGCGGCGCTTGGAAATCTTGTAAACCGCAAACAGATCGCCCGCAGGCAACGCCGGAATATGCACGCTTTCAACAAATTCGCCCGCCGCCCGGTCCTGCTTGCCATAGGCAATAAAATAATCCTCAAGCTGCACCATCCGCCGCACATCGCCTTTGCGCAACACAATGCTGGCCCCCAGCGCAATCAGCGGCGGCGGCGTGTCTCCGATCGGTGAGCCATTGGCAATATTGCCGCCAATCGTGCCCATATGGCGCACCTGCGCCCCGCCGATCCGGCCCCAATACGCCCCCATCTGCGGATAATGGTCCGCAATCGCCGCAAACGCCTCGGCATAGCTGACCCCGGCCCCCAGCGTCAGCCCGTCCGGTCCGGCCTGAATGCCCTTCAAATCCTCAAGCCCGCCGATAAACACGGCCGGGGTGATGTCGCGCATGAACTTGGTCACCCAAAGCCCCACATCCGTCGACCCGGCAACAATCGTCGCCTCCGGATGCACCACCAGCACATCCGCCAGATCGTCAGCATTGGCGGGAATGATCAACCGGTCATCTGCAGCCCCGGCCTCCACCCGCTTGCCATCGCGCAAGGCACCAAGCTTCGCCATCACTTCGGCCCGCTCAGCCACCAGAATATCGTCGCCCGGCGCGCCATGGCTCGAAATCGCCATCGCCGCCCTTATGATCGGCGCATAGCCGGTACAGCGGCACAAATTCCCCTGCAAAGCCTGTTCAACCGCATCCACGTCCGGCTGAGGGTTCTGCATCCACAGCCCATAAAGCGACATCACAAAGCCCGGCGTACAAAACCCGCATTGCGAGCCATGGTGCTCAACCATCGCCTGCTGCACCGGATGCAAGCCGCCATCCTGCCCCTTGAGATGCTCAACCGTCACCACATGACAGCCATCGAGCGAGCCCACAAAGCGGATACAGGCATTGACGCTTTCATAAACCAGCCCGTCCCCGGCCAGCCGCCCCACCAGCACGGTGCACGCCCCGCAATCACCTTCGGCGCAGCCTTCTTTGGTACCGCTCAACCGTTTGTCGAGCCGCAGAAAATCCAGCAGAGTCTGTGAGGCGGGCAGATCAGCAAGGCTGATCACCTCGTCATTGAGCCAGAACCGGACGGCTTTCCGCACCTCAACTGCCATGCTGGTTAACTGCCTTTATAAGTGGAATAGCCATAAGGAGAGACCAGCAGCGGCACGTGATAATGCGCATCAGCCTCCGATATCATGAAGCGGACCGGCACCAGTTCGAGAAAGGGGTTCGCCTGCGGCACCACCAGCTTGGAAAAATACGCGCCCACATTGAACACCAGTTCATAAGAACCCGGCGCAAAGCTCTCGCCTTCGAGCAAGGGCCCATCGCAGCGCCCGTCGGCATTGGTCACCACCGAGGCCACCAGATGCGCATGGTCGCCATGCATGGCATAAAGCTCAATCCCCATGCCCGCAGCCGGGCGGCCATGGGCAGTATCCAGAACATGCGTCGTCAGGCGTCCGCTCTCGGCCATCATCGCCCTTTCTTGTCAGTATGTGCAGAACAGGTGATCCACTTATTCAACGCGGCATCGCGCCAATCAAGAGCCACCAGCGGCATTACATATTTTCGCAACGGCAAGGTGCTCCATCCTGCATAGTCATGAGGCTACAACTGCTTCCGCGCGCAAGGCCAGCAATTTTTTACCATCTGGTCCAGTTTCCCATTCGCCAAACCTGCTCCCCACAGCTTATCGATAAAACATCATTGCAAAAAATCGCGGGCTCGCCGACACTTTAGCGCAAAGCTACCCGCACGTTAGACGGCGTAGAACAAGAGAGCTGAAATGAACCGCTATCCCCGCAACATGTATGGCTATGGCCCCAATCCGCCCAAGGCCAATTGGCCGGGCGGGGCCAATATCGCGGTGCAGTTCGTGCTCAATTACGAAGAAGGCGGCGAGAATAACGTGCTGCATGGCGATGCCGCTTCCGAGGCCTTTCTCTCCGAAATCGTCGGCGCGGCCCCATGGCCCGGCCAGCGCCACTGGAACATGGAATCGATCTACGAATATGGTGCCCGCGCCGGTTTCTGGCGCCTGCATCGCCTGTTCACGCAAAAGCAGGTGCCCGTCACCGTCTATGGCGTCGCCACCGCCCTGATGCGCGCGCCAGCTCAGGTCCGCGCCATGCAGGAGGCCGGCTGGGAGATCGCCAGCCACGGCTATAAATGGGTTGAGCACAAGGACATGGATCCCGAGACCGAACGGTCTCAGATCGCCGAAGCCGTGCGCCTCCACACCCTTGCCACAGGGGAAGCGCCACGCGGATGGTACACAGGCCGCTGCTCGGTCAACACAGTTGACCTGGTTTCTGAACTGAAATCTTTGGCTTATGTATCAGATACTTACGATGACGACCTGCCCTATTACCGCACTCACGCCGGCCACCCGCAACTGATCATTCCCTATACGCTTGATGCCAATGACATGCGGTTTGCCACCCCTCAAGGGTTCAATTCCGGCGACCAGTTCTTTGCCTATCTCAAGGACAGTTTCGACACGCTTTATGCCGAAGGTGCAGACGGTGCGCCAAAGATGCTGTCCATTGGCCTGCATTGCCGCCTGATCGGCCGCCCCGGCCGCACCGCCGCGCTCGCCCGCTTCATCGACTATGTGCAAAGCCACGACAAGGTCTGGATCGCCCGCCGCATCGACATTGCCGAACACTGGCTGCAACAGCACCCCTACAAGGCCCCCGCGATGATCCCCTCACAAATGGACCGCTCGGTCTTCGTCGAAAAATTCGGCACGATCTACGAGCATTCCCCCTGGATCGCCGAACGCGCCTTCGAAGGTGAACTAGGTGCCGCCAATGACACCGCCTTCGGCCTTCATTTTGCCTTGCGCACCCAGTTCCGCGCCGCCAGCGAAATTGAACGCCTGCAAGTGCTTCAAGCCCATCCCGATCTCGCCGGCAAGCTCGCCGCTGCCAAACGGCTGACCGCCGAAAGCACCAATGAACAGGCCAGCGCCGGCCTTGACGCCCTGACAGATGCCGAGCGCGACCAGTTCACCACGCTCAACACCGCCTATACGGCCAAATTCGGCTTCCCCTTCATCATCGCGGTCAAGGACAATACCAAGGCCTCCATTCTCGCAGCCTTCACGTCCCGTCTGGAAAACGATGCCGAGACCGAATTCAACACCGCCTGCACCCAGGTCGAACGCATTGCCGAATTGCGGCTCAATGATTTACTGCCCTGAACCGGCAGCGAGGACAACAAAATGACTGACCGCAGCTATTATACGCCCAAGGGCGGCCTCCCGCCGCAATCCGAGCTGCTGACCGGCCGCGCCGTATTCACCGAGGCCTATGCCGTCATCCCAAAGGATACGATGCGCGACATCGTCACCAGCCTCCTGCCCCATTGGGACAAGACCCGCGCCTGGATCATCGCCCGCCCCCTCTCCGGCTTTGCCGAAACCTTCTCCCAATACATCATGGAAGTCAGCCCCGGCGGCGGCAGCCAAAAGCCCGAGCCCGATCCCGCAGCCGAAGGTGCCCTCTTCGTCACCGCCGGCAATTTCACCCTGACCATTGATGGCAATGTCCATCCCATGCGCCCCGGCAGCTTTGCCTATCTGCCGCCAAAGACCGACTGGTCCCTGCGCAATGAAAGCGGCGCGCTCACTGCCTTCCACTGGGTCCGCAAGGCCTATGAATTCGTCGAAGGCCTCGACGCCCCCGAGCCTTTGGTCACCCATGAGGACGATATCGCCCCCACCGCCATGCCCGGCACCGACGGGGCCTGGGCCACCACCCGCTTTGTCGATCCCAGTGACATAAGCCACGACATGCATGTCACCATTGTCACTCTCGCCCCCGGCGCGGTCATTCCCTTTGCCGAAACCCACGTCATGGAGCACGGGCTCTATGTGCTTGAAGGCAAAGCGGTCTATCGCCTCAATCAGGATTGGGTCGAGGTGGAGGCCGGTGATTTCATGTGGCTGCGCGCCTTCTGCCCGCAAGCCTGCTATGCTGGCGGCCCGGCCAATTTCCGCTATCTGCTCTATAAAGACGTCAACCGCCACATGAAGTTGAAACCATGACCAAGACCATCAAGATCGAGCCGCTGACCCATAAGGCTTTCCTCGAATTCGGGGACGTCATCGAGGTGACGCCGGACACCACCAGTCACCCCATCAATGACGGCACCACCCAGCGCTTTCACGATCTGGCCACCGCCGTCGCCACTGGCGAAGATGCCCGCATCATCATCTCCATCGCCCGCGCCCAGCCGTTCACCTTGCCGCTGACCCTCGAAATGCTCGAGCGCCACCCTTACGGCTCGCAGGCTTTCGTGCCGTTAAAACCCACCCATTTTCTGGTGGTGGTCGCCCCCGATGAGGATGGCAAGCCGGGCACCCCGCGCGCCTTCATGGCTTCCCCCGGGCAGGGCATTAATTACTTCCTCGGCACCTGGCATGCCGTGCTGACCGCCCTCGAACCGGATACCGATTTCCTGATCGTCGACCGGGAAGGTGACAGCAAAAACCTCGAAATCCATGATTTCGACACCCCCTGGACCATCGAAAAATGACCGAAACCGTGGCGCTGATCGACAGGCTGCTCGATGTTATCGAACACGACATTGCCCCCATGACCCGGCAGGAGGTCACAAGGGGCAACAAGATTTTCGGTGCCGCTATCCTGCTCAAAAGCGATCTGTCGCTGGTCATTGCCGAAACCAATAACGAGGTCGAAAACCCGCTCTGGCATGGCGAAATGCACGCCATCAAGAAACTCTATGAGCGCGACCGCAACACCCTGCCCGATCCGAAAGACTGTATTTTCCTCGCCACCCACGAGCCCTGCTCGCTCTGCCTCTCGGCCATCACCTGGGGCGGCTATGACAATTTCTATTATCTGTTCAGCCATGAAGACAGCCGCGACAGCTTCGCCATCCCGCATGACCTCAAAATCCTCAAGCAAGTCTTCACCCTCGAGCCGGGCGGCTACAACACCGAAAACGCCTATTGGCAGAGCCACAATATCGTCCACATGGTCGCCAGCCTCGACCGCGGCAATCGCGAACGGCTGGTCGCTCGGATCGACGACATATCCGCCCTCTACACCGACCTCTCCGCCGCCTATCAGGCCGAAAAAGGCCATGCCGGTATTCCGCTGGACTAGAGCCGGGTATGACGCTCGGGGGGTTGGCACGTCCTCCCCCAAACCCTCATGGTGAGCCTATCGAACCACGAGAGTTTCAGCACCGCGCGTGCGGCCCCTTCTTCTCCCTCCCCCTTGAGGGGAGGGACCAAGGGTGGGGGTCGGCCCGTAGGGCCAAACAAGGTCTCTGCAATCTCTCCGCGAACATGGTGTTTGTGGCTCCCCCCCCCC
>Ga0209344_10001954_pt1 | contig 24501 bp, 25 predicted proteins | sample Cruoilmetagenom6_FD_187293 | JGI IMG/M metagenome (GOLD analysis project Ga0209344, IMG submission 187293) | Oil polluted marine microbial communities from Coal Oil Point, Santa Barbara, California, USA - Santa Barbara Oil Seep Sample 6 (SPAdes)... | ecosystem: Environmental > Aquatic > Marine... | reverse complement strand
CTCGGCAGCGACCAGCATAAACGAGAAACTAAACTCAAGATAAACGCTCTCATTCGGGAAATTGACCATTGCATAAGCCAACTTTCCGAATAAAAATATAACAATGGCCGAACCATTAAAAATAAAACTATCAATTGCAGACAGGGTTTATCCCCTTACCATAAACCCTTCTCAGGAAGAGGGACTACGCTTGGCGAGCAAAAAGATAGAAGAGATGATTAAGAAGTTCGAGCAGAGTTATGCCGTACGCGACAAACAGGATGTTTTGGCAATGTGTGCCCTCCAGTTTGCAGCACAGGTTGAGCAAAAACAAATTGATAATTCCAGCGATACGCAGGAAACGGAAGCAAGACTAAATGCTTTGGACCGTTTATTGCAAGAGCAGTTATCATAACGTTCTTTTAATTAAATAAGGTTACTGCCTACATTAATACTAATTTTTGGTAAACTCAACAGGAATTCTTTAAAAAGGGTGAGTTGAAGTTGTAAAAGCGAGCCGTCTTTGAGCGGATACTTGACCAGCTTGTTAACCCTAAACTTGTTTTTAAGGAGTTTATTCAAAATAATAATATTGATGTAGGCTTTTTTTATACATATAATTCAACTAAAAATGGACATCATAACTATTGTAATTAGTGCCATAGTTGGTATTGCGATTGGTTTTTTTATTGCAAAAATAATGGAGCGCAATAACGCCTCCCAACTTATAACGAGAGCAAAAAAGAGCGCATCTTCAATACTGAAAGAGGCAAAATCTGAAGCCGAAACCATAAAAAAGGATAAAATTCTTCAGGCTAAAGAGAAGTTTTTGGAACTGAAATCTGAACACGAAAAAGTAATCCTGAACCGTGACAAAAAAATTTCAGAAGCAGAAAAGAGAATACGCGACAAAGAATCACAAGTTTCCAGCGAACTTGCAAAATCAAAAAAATTAAATGCTGAGCTAGAAGGTAAAAAGACTGATTATGACGAGAGAATTTCCATACTCGACAAAAAGCAAAGCGAAGTAGAAAAGCTTCACCGCAGTCAAGTTGAGCAGTTGGAAGTAATCAGCAGTCTTTCTGCCGAGGATGCAAAGGCTCAGCTGATGGAAAGTTTGAAAGATGAAGCCAAAACCCAAGCAATGGCTTATGTTCAATCCTCTATGGAAGAAGCAAAAATGACAGCCCAGCAAGAAGCCAAAAAAATCATAATCAATACCATTCAACGCATAGGAACGGAAGAAGCAGTGGAAAACTGTGTATCTGTGTTCAATCTTGAAAGCGACGACGTAAAGGGTAGAATCATTGGCCGCGAGGGTAGAAACATTCGCGCCATTGAAGCTGCTACAGGTGTTGAAATTATAGTTGACGATACTCCAGAAGCTATTATCCTGTCGTGTTTTGATTCCGTACGCAGGGAAATTGCACGGCTATCGCTTCACAAATTGGTTACCGATGGACGTATTCACCCAGCACGTATTGAAGAGGTTGTTCAAAAAACTACCAAACAAATTGAAGAGGAGATTATTGAAGTGGGAAAAAGAACCGTTATCGATCTGGGAATACACGGTCTGCATCCCGAACTTATAAAAGCTGTTGGACGTATGAAATATCGTTCGTCCTACGGCCAAAACCTATTGCATCACTCTCGCGAAGTGGCGAGACTGTGTGGGGTAATGGCTGCGGAACTTGGACTGAACGCTAAATTGGCTAAACGGGCCGGATTGCTTCACGATATTGGAAAGGTTCCCGAAACCGAGACCGAAATGCCACACGCACTTTTGGGAATGCAGTGGGCCGAGAAATATGGTGAAAAACCTGAAGTTTGCAACGCAATAGGCGCCCACCACGACGAAATTGAAATGACGGGACTCCTGTCCCCAATCGTACAAGTATGCGATGCTATCAGCGGCGCAAGACCTGGTGCGAGACGTCAAGTACTGGATAGTTACATCCAGCGATTGAAAGATCTGGAAGATATAGCGTTCGGATTTGGCGGTGTGAACAAGGCGTATGCCATCCAAGCGGGGCGTGAGCTTCGTGTTATGGTTGAAAGTGAGAAGGTGAGCGATGAAAAAGCAGCGCAACTCTCTTTTGAAATTTCACAAAAAATTCAGACGGATATGACATATCCAGGGCAGGTGAAAGTTACGGTTATACGTGAAACTAGAGCCGTGAATATTGCCAAATAAGAGACCCCTAAACCCCGAAGGGGGAACTTCACGTTATAATTAAAAAAGCTCCTTTTGGAGCTTTTTTTAATCTGATATTCTAATCTATAGCAAGTAAATTCTCTAAAAAAGATTTTTCACCTTTTGAATACCTTTTTTTACACCTTCCACAATTGGTGAATTTTCGTCATAAATATCCTTATATCCTTTGCTCGGTTCTTCAAAGAACTTACCTGTAATGAAACGATAGTGCTCATCCAACTTTGCAATGGCCTTCATATCGGCCTCGTCCAGTTCTATTGAGGCAGCTTTAAAATTCTCTTTTATGTGTTCTTTGCTTGTTGATTTGGGAATGGCGGCGTTACCCCGATGGTTGTGCCAACTTATTAAGATTTGTCCTGCGGAGGCATTGTGCTTTCTGGCAATATCTTTTATAGTATCTATTTCCAAAAGGTTGGGTTCATTCTCTCCTTTCATACTGTTAGACCGATCCCCGGATCCCAAGGGAGAATAGGCCGTAACCAATACATTTTCCGACTTACAATAAGCCAGAAGTTCATCCTGTTGCAATAAAGGATGAAGTTCCACTTGGTTCATTTCAGGTTTTACGGACGCCTTCTCAATGAGTTCCTTCAATTTTACATCACTGAAATTGGACACGCCAATATGCTTTGCCAGCCCATCCTTTTTTGCTTTTTCCATCTGTTTCCACGTTTCGATTATGGGCGCTTCTTCGGGAGTCAGATAGTCTTCGGGTTTTTTTGGGAAATCTACACCGTTTCTAAAGGCTACGGGCCAGTGGATCAAATAAAGATCTAAATAGTCCAATTGCAATTTTTTGAGGGAATCCTGTAAGGCAGGGATAACTTGACCTTCGGCGTGGGAATCGTTCCATAGTTTTGACGTTATAAACACATTTTCCCTAAAGATTTTTCCTTCTGCGAATATTTCCGATAGGGCTTCACCTATCACTTCTTCATTGCCATAGGCGGCTGCGGTATCTATGTGTCTATATCCAGCGTGAAGCGCATCCTTTACAGCTTTCTTTACGTCGGCTCCCGTAGATTTCCAGGTTCCGAGACCGATGGCGTGCATAGTATCTCCATTAGTGAATTTCAATGTTTTCATAGTTTCTTTGGTTTTTTAAAATTTTATTTTGAAAATACAAAAGGATGTGTGTTTCGTAAAGAAAAATGCCTGGTTTAGCTTTTATTTAACCTTGGCAGGATTTAAACAAGTATTATTGAGCGTGATTTTTAGGATATGTTTTTGGGTACAGTTTAAAAATGTATGCCTTTAATTATGTTCTTCAAGATTAAAATTTTAAGACGCTCATTTCCTCGGGTGGAACCGATTGATAATTTCGGTTAAATGCCTACGGTCAATATGTGTATAAATTTCGGTAGTAGTGATGCTCTCGTGACCTAGCATCTGCTGGATGGCGCGGAGATCGGCCCCGTTTTCAAGCAAATGGGTGGCAAAGGAATGGCGAAAGGTATGGGGACTAATGGTCTTGTGGATCCCTGCTTTTTCTGCCAAACGTTTTACAATGGTAAAGATCATTGCACGTGTTAATGGTCTTCCGTGCTGATTCAAGAAAACCGTGTCCATAGCCGCGGGATGAATATTATGGTGAATGCGGACCTCTTTCCTATAAATGCTAATATACTTTTCAGTGGTTGGTCCAATTGGTACCAGACGCTGCTTGTCGCCTTTTCCGGTAACCTTTATAAATCCTTCCTCAAAATAAAGATCTGAAATTTTAAGATTGGTAAGTTCTGAAACGCGCAGGCCGCAGCCGTAAAGCGTCTCAATAATGGCACGGTTGCGCTCGCCTTGTTTCGAACTCAAATCTATAGCACTTATAATGGCGTCTATTTCTTCCACGGCCAAAGTGTCGGGTAATTTTCGGCCTAACTTTGGGGCTTCAATAAGTTCTAGGGGGTTGGTTTTTCGATAATCCTCAAAAATTAGGTAATTAAAAAAACCTTTAAGCCCCGAAATCAAACGGCTTTGGGTACGGGGATTTACTTTTTTTGCAACCTCATAAATAAACTGCTGCAAGATTTCCTCAGAAATATCTACTGGTGAAACCTCGATTTTGTTGGTGTCCAGCCAGTGGGCAAGTTTCTTTATGTCCAATGAATAATTGAGGATGGAATTTTCGGAAAGTCCACGTTCCAAACGGAGATAATTTTGATAATCCTTTAAAACTTGAAGCCACTTCATTCCGCTATATTACTGCTAAAAACAATAGTTAACAAAAAACTAAATGTATTTTTAGGCATAACATTAACGGTATCTTTGCGTTTTAATTGAAACCTCAAAAAAAATAATATCATGAAAAAATTAATTGTAGCAGTCATTACATTATTTATTGGAACCACCGCATTTTCGCAGGAACTAGATCTTGGAATTAAGGCAGGGGCCAACTTTGCCACTATTTCTGACGCAAATATCGATCTTTCAAATAGAACGGGTTTTCAGGCCGGTATTTTTGCAGGTATAAAATTTACCGATAAGGTCGGTATTCAAGCAGACTTGCTATACTCACAGCAGGGAGCCGAATTTGATGCTGGAGAGTTTGATTTAACTTATGTAAATGTACCCGTAGTTCTAAAATACTATTTGGTTCAAGGATTAAATATACAAGCAGGACCACAGTTCGGGTTTATAGTTGACGATAATATAAAAACGGTGATAGGGGACATTGAAAAGCAAATAGAAGCTGAAAAAACGGATGTGTCAGGCGTTGTAGGTGCTGGCTATGATTTTCCATTCGGCGTTAGACTGGATGCCCGATATAATTTTGGACTTACCGATGTTTCAAAAGTAAACGGCTCGGAAGGGAAGAACAGTGTATTCTCCCTTGCTTTAGGATATTCATTTTTATAAACAATGCAAAAAGCTCGGAAGATCATAGAAGTTTGACAGTTTTCTTATAAAATTTTTAAGACCAATTGCTAAAAAGCCCCTAAAACCGGGGCTTTTTTCGTTAAAAGAAGGTAAAAACCATTGCGATTCAATGAATAATTGTTTCATTTGAACCGTTAACTAAAAAAATCACAGATATGAAAAAGCTAGTAATTATTGCTGCAATCGCAGTGTTTGGCATTACCTCTGCCAATGCCCAAGAAGTACGTATAGGTGCAAAGGGAGGTGTAAATTTGGCAACCTTAGGGGGTGATGTGGAAAACGCAGATCACAGAACGGCCTTCCACCTTGGTGGTTTGGTAGAAATCCCCTTAAGCGAAAGATTCGCCATCCAACCAGAGATATTATATTCAGCACAAGGTGCAGAATATGAAGATTCGGGCTCCTTTGCTGGGGTACCTTATGATTATACTGTTACTACCAAATTAGATTATATTCAAGTTCCAGTTATGGCCAAAGTTTATTTGGTTGAAGGACTTGCCCTGGAAGCCGGGCCGCAGGTGGCATTTTTGGTAAATGATAAATATGAATATGACGGAGATTTAGGTCCATTTGGAGATAGCGGCGAAGGCGATTTGAATGAAAACGATCTTTCCTCCATAGATGTCTCAATTGGTGCCGGAGCTTCCTATAGACTCCCTATGGGTTTGTTTTTCGGAGCTCGTTATAATTTTGGATTGGGTAATGTAAACGATGGTGCCGATAAGGATGACTATAAAATTCATAACAACGTATTACAAGTTTCGGTAGGTTATTCATTTTAAATGAAAATCTAACATTTAGAACAGATGAAGCCGTCTCAGTTTTTGGGGCGGCTTCTTTTTTATTTTATATTTACGACTAATTTGTTCTATTTAAAAGTTTTAGCTATTTTTAACACTACTAATCTTAAAACTTTTAATTATGAAAAAACTTTTACTCTTTTCTGCAATTGCCATACTTACGTGTAGCGTTGCAAAATCACAGGAATTACGTATCGGAGCCAAGGCGGGTGTGAACTTTGCCTCAGTAGGTGGAGATTTCACAGATGACTATGATGGTCGAACTAGTTTCCACATTGGGGGTTTAGTCGAAATTCCTATTTCTGAAAAATTCGCTGTGCAACCTGAACTTTTATATTCCTCCCAAGGATTTAAAGTGGAAGATTCTGACAACTTTGCTGGAACCACAATCACTTATAAGGATGTAATAAAATTGGACTATATTAATATTCCTATTATGGCTAAATATTATATAATTGACGGCCTAAGCGCAGAAGCGGGACCTCAATTTGGAATTTTAGTTTCGGCAAAGGATGATTATGAAGTTTCTGGGGGGGGTGAAGATGAATCAGGAGATGATGATATAAAGGATTTCTACAACACTTTGGATATCGGATTCGGCTTTGGAGCTTCTTATAGATTGAACAACGGGGTGTTTTTCAGTGCCCGCTATGTGATCGGTCTAACAGATATTACTGATGATGACGATGTCGATTTTGGACCTTTTGATATTGATGGTTATAAACAACGCAATAGTGTAATTCAACTTTCCGCGGGATATTCATTTTAATCTACCGTAAACTTTAAATTTTATAGGGCCGCTTTTTAAAAGTACGGCCCTTTTTTAAAATGAAGAAATGGTGTTTTTCCAGACTAAAAATTGGTTCATAGTATTTATGTAAGTTATACTGTTACATATGTTTTAGGTTTTGTTACATTATTATAGAGCGCAATGGTGGCATAAGTTTATTTTTGATTCGACAATAGTGTCAAATCCAATAAACCTTAAACTTAATTATTATGAAAAAACTTTTACTTTTTACTGCAGTAGCATTATTTGCATTAACTTCTGTACAATCACAAGAATTTCGCTTAGGTGCGAAAGCTGGTTTAAACGTTGCCACTTTAGGAGGAGATAGCTATTATGGTGGTTTAGGTAGCCTTGGCTCAAGAACAAGCTTCCACATTGGCGGTCTTGTTGAAATTCCCTTAATGGGGAAATTTTCTTTACAACCTGAATTATTGTACTCTTCAGAGGGTTCAGATTGGAGTTTTGGCACTTTAGGAGAAGATACAAAATTGGATTTTGTTCGGGTACCTGTATTGGTAAAATTCTATGTTATTGAAGGCTTAAGTGCTGAAGCCGGACCTGTATTTGGGGTTTTAGTTAATGCTGAAGGAACCTATTATGATGATGATGGCGATCTAGTAAGTGGTGATGCTAAAGATTATTACAGAAGTTTTGATGCTCAATTTGGCATTGGCGCTTCATATCGATTGAACATGGGTGTTTTCTTCAGCCTACGTTATAACAAAGGATTGTTAAATGTAAATGAAGAATATAGAGTTTTAGGTACAACCTACAATTCCGGTAAAAATCAAAGTAACGTTTTCCAAGTTTCCGCGGGATATTCATTCTAAATTTCAAATTTTCATATTTCAAAAAAGCAGGGCAAGGTTCCTGCTTTTTTTATTTATGTTCAGTTTTGTTTGTTTTTTTTGAGTTTTAGCTATCTTTAATGAGATAACCTTTAAATCTTTAATTATGAAAAAACTTTTACTATTTATTGCAGTTGCTATACTAACTATTAGCACTGCCCAATCCCAAGAATTGCGGATAGGTGCAAAAGCTGGTGTGAATTTCGCCTCGGTAGGCGGGGACTTTACAGATAATTATGATGGGCGTACAAGCTTCCACATAGGTGGTTTGGTTGAAATTCCCCTTTCCGAAAAATTTTCCATTCAACCTGAACTTTTATATTCCGGACAAGGTGCAAAATCTGAATATGATAACAGTTTTGGAGATAGTTTGGTGATCGGGAAGGAAAAATTAAAATTGGATTATATAAATATTCCCATTATGGCGAAATATTATATTATTGAAGGTTTAAGTGTGGAAGCAGGGCCACAGTTTGGAATTTTGGTTTCTGCAAAAAATGAATACGAGGAGTCCGGCTTTAGAGGAGAGATATCTGGTGAGGAAGATGTAAAGGAATTTTATAATACGTTAGATATTGGCTTTGGATTGGGTACATCCTATCGATTGAACAACGGGGTATTTTTCAATGCTCGCTATGTGATCGGTCTAACAGATATTACTGATGATGACGATGTCGATTTTGGACCTTTTGATATTGATGGTTATAAACAGCGCAACCGTGCAATACAACTATCCGCTGGATTTTCCTTCTAAAAATTCTATATTTAATTAATTTCAAAAAGCAGGAGCGATGTTCTTGCTTTTTTTATTTTATATATTTACGAGATGAAAATCATCATAATAAACGGCCCAAACCTAAACCTGCTCGGTAAGCGTGAAAACGATATATACGGGAACGAAACCTTCAATGATTTTTTTGAAAAATTAAAAACGAAATACGCAAACCAAGAACTTTCCTATTTTCAATCAAATATTGAAGGGGAACTGATAGATAAACTCCAAGAAGTAGGGTATGACTATGATGGGATAATTCTAAATGCCGCTGCTTATACACATACTTCCGTAGGCATCGCAGATGCTGTTAAAGCAATAACAACTCCTGTGGTGGAAGTGCATATATCCAACACCTTTTCAAGAGAGGATTTTAGACACAAAAGCTTCATTTCACCAAATGCGAAAGGGGTAATTGTTGGCTTTGGGCTGCAGAGTTATGAATTGGCTTTGCAAAGTCTTTTAAAATAAAGCGAAGAGGAATTAGCGATGAGCGAAAAATTCCACTAAAATATGGCAAATAAAAAAACCGCAACATTGCGGTTTTTTTATTTTTCTAACGTCTAACGTCTAACGTCTAACGTCTATAAGTGAATCACTTCCCCATAAGCATCGGCGACCGCTTCCATCACAGCCTCGCTCATAGTAGGGTGCGGGTGGATCGCTTTTAATACTTCATGGCCAGTGGTTTCAAGTTTTCTTCCCAACACGGCTTCCGCAATCATATCGGTAACGCCGGCGCCAATCATATGGCAACCCAGCCATTCGCCGTATTTGGCATCAAAAATCACTTTTACAAAACCGTCCTTTTCACCCGAAGCACTTGCTTTTCCACTTGCTGAGAAAGGGAATTTCCCTACTTTCAATTCATACCCAGCTTCTTTCGCTTGCTTTTCAGTCATACCAACACTTGCAATTTCGGGAGAAGCGTACGTACAGCCTGGGATGTTTCCGTAATCTATAGGTTCTACATGAAGGCCAGCAATTTTTTCCACACAGGTTATTCCTTCTGCGGAAGCAACGTGGGCTAGGGCAGGACCGGGTACCACATCGCCAATGGCATAATAACCGGGAATGTTGGTTTGGTACCAATCATTCACCATAATTTTTCCTTTATCGGTAACGATGCCGACTTCCTCCAATCCAATATTTTCAAGGTTTGAGGCAATTCCCACAGCAGATAGTACAATTTCGGCTTCCAGCGTTTCTTCGCCTTTTGAAGTCTTTACGGTAGCTTTAACCATTTTTCCGGAAGTATCCAATTTCTCTACGGAAGAATTCGTCATCACTTTAATTCCCGCTTTTTTGAAGGAGCGCTCAAATTGTTTTGAAACGTCTTCATCTTCCAAAGGCACTAGGTTTGGCAAAAATTCAACGATAGTGACTTCCGTCCCCATGGAGTTGTAGAAATGGGCAAACTCAACGCCTATGGCGCCACTGCCCACAACTATCATGCTTTTAGGCTGTTTCTTTAGCGTCATTGCCTCTCGGTAGCCAATTACTTTTTTGCCGTCCTGTTTTAGGTTTGGCAATTCGCGAGAACGCGCGCCAGTTGCAATGATTATATGGTCTGCGGAATATTCCTTTCCGTCAACATCTACCTTTTTTCCGGGTTTTAATTTTCCAAAACCATTAATGACTTCAATTTTGTTCTTCTTCATCAAAAACTGCACGCCCTTGCTCATACCTTCGGCAACACCACGACTTCTTTCAATTACTTTACCGAAATCTTTATCAAACTCCTTTACGGTAAGTCCGTAACTGTCTGCGTGTTTTAGATAATCAAAAACCTGAGCGCTCTTTAAAAGCGCTTTGGTGGGAATACACCCCCAATTTAAACAAACGCCTCCCAGGCTTTCTTTTTCAACAATTGCGGTCTTTAAACCTAATTGCGAAGCCCTTATGGCGGTAACATAACCACCGGGACCGCTTCCTAAAACTATTACGTCGTATTTACTCATTATGTAATTTTAAGTGTATTTCTTTTTGAAGCAACGAATTTACGAAATACCAAGGGAATTACTCAATTCCTATTTCCATTTTCCAAATAAATTTTCTTGGCCAAGGATGAGTAAAAATCTCTAACCATAACCAAAGTAGTGCTTTACAGAAAGTTTAAACATAATATTAAAGTTTACATTTATTTTTTTGATGAAAATTTGCAAAGCCCTATATGAATGTCGTACATTTAAAATTTGATAGTCAAGACTCCCCAAAATTAAGTCAAATTTCAAACCTTCGAAATTTGGTATGCCGACTGTAAGCCGACTGTAAGCCGACTGTAAGCCGACTGTAAGCCGACTCTAAGCCGTCTCCATGCCGACCTTACCCCACAGATACTTCATTGCTGCTCCCTAATTTAACCTATTAATCTCTCCTTATAATAGAATATTAAGGCGACAGTCCTTTCCAAGTTTTATAAAGGTTTATGGATAGAAGGATTGCCAATAAAAATGGAATAAACGCTAGCAAACGGACTGGGGTCATGATGGACTGAAAAGGCTAAATTAGAGAATATCGAGCGTTCAAACATAAAAAACATCAAAATCCAAAATTTTAAAGTTTTGGATTTTGATGTTTTTTATCCTTTTGAGAATCTAAAACTTGAAGTTAAAATATAGGGATTACTTCTTATTAAAATTCAATGAAAGTGAATTTACACAATACCGCTGTCCCGTTTCCGTAGGGCCATCATTAAAGATATGCCCTAAATGGCTACCGCAAGTAGAGCAAAGAATTTCAGTACGAAGCATGCCGTGCGAAGTGTCTTTCACATATTCTACTGCGCCTTCAATTGAATCGTCAAAGGAAGGCCAGCCGCAGCTGCTATCAAACTTGTTCTCGCTTGTAAATAGCGGGGTAAGGCAAGCGCCACAAACATAAGTGCCGTTTTCAAAATGCAGGTTATACTCCCCCGTGCGGGGGAACTCGGTGCCCTTCTCACGAAGAATGTGGTAGCGTTTTTCGCCCAATTCCTCGCGCCATTCGGCTTCAGATTTATTGATGGGATATTTATTTGGATTCTCCATTTTCGGGTATGAATTTTAAAGCGACCCCGTTAATACAGTGCCTTTTACCAGTAGTTTCAAGAGGTCCGTCATTAAAGACATGTCCTAAATGGCCCCCGCAGGTTGCACAATGCTCTTCTGTTCGGGTATATCCAAGCTTAGTGTCTGTTGAATACGCAACATTTCCTTCAATGGCACGGTCAAAGCTTGGCCAACCTGTGCCGCTATCGAATTTGTGTTTACTTTTAAAAACGGGCGTTCCGCAGCCAGCACACACGTATGTACCCTTTTTATGATTATCATTTAAGCTACTTGAAAATGCACGTTCGGTACCTTCGTGGCGTAATACCTTATATGCTTCAGGTGATAGCTGGTCTTTCCATTCGGCATCCGTTTTCGTAATCTCAAAAGTCTCTTTCTTGGATTCCTTGCTTTTCTGTGCTGGTGAATTACAGCTGAAAAGCATCATGCATAATATAAGTAGGGTGCTTAATATTTTCATATATTAAAGTTCTATTTTTTCAATTTGTGAACCATCGGCTTGCATCACTTCCAGAATATCTCTCATAGAAGGATTTGTTTTTGCAAATTCGGCAGGGACTACAGCTACACGGAATGTTTGACCATTCACATCATTGGGATCAATATTCGTCAAGTCGAAATTTCCTTCAATCGTGAATTGAACACTTATAAAGGTGCTATTGTAGTTATATTGAAAAATATCTCCAGTACCATCCTGATAATAGATGCTTTGTGGAAGTTGTGTCCAAATATCGGCTGGAGGTGATACGGTATTATCTTGACCTGATAAACGGTAAACCAAAACTACGTCGCTCTCATACACCTCAAAAGGATAATTATAAACCGAAGTAAAATATATATTTTCGGGATAGTCACTATAACTGAAAGCGGGACTTACCTCAAATACATTGGCAAACACTAAACCTCCATCTTGTCCCGGAGGTCCTGGGTCACCTTCGCAAGAAGAAAATAAAACTGTTGATGAAAGGGCTAAAAAAAGAAGTATGTTTTTCATATTGAGTAAATTTTTAAATTACGACTTTATTTATTCAAAAGTCGTTCCAAGTTTTTTAAAGTCTATAAATTTAAAGGCTTGCGGAACATTTCACTATTAAAAAAACATTAAAGTTTAAAAATTGTGGAACAATTGTTGGAAAATTAATTTTACAATAATTTTAGGAGTGTAATAAAATTTATATATCTAATTTTAACATTTAAACAAAACCATCATTTATGAAATTTATAAAATCACTTTCCATTTTACTTATAGGTGCACTGGTCGTTGCGTGTAGTACCAACCCTTTTACGGGAAAACAAACTTTGGCATTGGTTCCAAATTCGCAGATATTGCCGATGGCATTTCAGCAATATCAAGAATTCTTATCTGAGCATAAAGTTGTGAATAATACTGCGGACTCACGAATGGTTAAAAGTGTAGGACAAAAAATTGCAGCTGCTGCAGAAAGATATTTGACCGCAAATGGTTATGCTGGATATTTGGCAGATTATAGATGGGAATATAATCTTGTGGATAGCAAAGACGTAAATGCTTGGTGTATGCCTGGCGGTAAAATAGTAGTGTATACAGGCATTTTGCCAATCACAAAAAATGAAGCAGGATTAGCTGCGGTAATGGGTCACGAGGTAGCACATGCGCTTGCCAATCACGGACAGCAACGTATGAGTGCGGGTCAATTGCAACAATTAGGGGCTGTAGCTGGAAATATTGCTTTGGCTAATAACCCAGAAAATGCGCAAATTTTCAATACAGCATACGGACTGGGTACAAGTGTGGGCGTAATGCTTCCTTTTAGTAGAAGTCACGAAACAGAAGCAGATCATATAGGTTTAATTTTGATGGCAATTGCGGGTTACGAACCGAGTGTTGCCGCAGAATTATGGCAGCGTATGCAAGCCCAGGAACAAGGTGCGCCACCAGAATTTTTGAGCACACACCCTTCAAGTAGTACAAGAATTCAAAACATACAGGCTTGGGTGCCCGAAGCAAAAGCTGAAGCTAGAAAATTTGGTGTTACAACTTTTAAAAGATAAACAGAATTACATAAATTTTTAAAATCCCGCATCACGCGGGATTTTTTATTAGATTAGTGGCGTCAAAAATTTAAAAGAATATGCCCAATTTAGCCAAAGGAAGTAAGAAGCTACTAAATGCGTGGGCTTTTTATGATTGGGCAAATTCAGTTTATAGCCTTGTGATTGCATCGGCTATATTTCCTATTTTTTATCAGGCATTATTTAAGACCGCGGGGGTAACGTCAGTTTCTATTTTTGGTGGTACAATTAGAAGTACTCCATTAATTAGCTATACTACAGCAGCAGCTTTTTTGTTGGTTGCCATTATTTCTCCCTTACTTTCGGGTATTGCAGATTATGTGGGAAACAAGAAAAACTTCATGAAATTTTTCTGCTATCTGGGCGCACTTTCGTGTATGGGGCTTTATTTTTTCAGTATTGAAACTATTCATATTAGTCTGCTATTTTATTTTGGTGGGCTCATAGGTTTTTGGGGAAGCCTCGTTTTTTACAATTCCTATCTGCCGGATGTTGCTTTTAATGAGCAGCAAGACAGGGTGAGTGCACGGGGATATTCCCTTGGGTATGTAGGAAGTGTTGTATTACTGCTGTTTAACTTAGCAATGGTAGTGAAGCCTGAACTTTTTGGATTCGGTGAAGGGGGAGAAGCCAGTATGAAAGCCATGCGGTGGTCGTTCGTTACCGTAGGAATTTGGTGGATACTTTTTAGTCAGTACTCTTTTTATTTTCTTCCGAAGGGAAACAAAAGTGGAAAAAAGGTGAGTACAAAAATACTATTGAATGGTTTTAGGGAACTGAAAAGTGTTTATAGTTCATTATCGGAAAATATTCATCTAAAGAGGTATTTGGCGGCGTTCTTCGTATACAGCATGGCCGTACAGACCGTAATGCTTGTGGCTACCTATTTCGGTGAACAGGAAATTGCTTGGGGTGGTGACAACGCAAAAACCATGGGGTTAATAGTGAGTATTCTTATTATTCAATTGGTGGCCGTGGGGGGCGCAATTATAACTTCCCGAGCATCAGAGAAATTTGGCAATATTCCCGTGCTTATTGTAATCAATATTATTTGGGTGGGCATTTGCGTGGTTGCATTTTTTATTATAGAACCTATTCAGTTTTATATTACTGCAGGAGTGGTAGGCTTGGTTATGGGCGGGATACAATCACTTTCACGCTCTACATATTCAAAATTTTTACCAGAGACAAAGGACACCACTTCCTATTTCAGTTTTTATGATGTTGCCGAGAAAATAGGGATTGTTATAGGAATGCTTATTTACGGATTTATAGATCAAATAACAGGAAGTATGCGTAACTCAATATTATTTTTAGTCATATTTTTTATGACCGGAGTATTTTTATTGGCAAGAGTGCCACGAAATAAAAACCGTTAAACAATTTTTGTTTAAGTTTGCGTTTATTACCTACAAACTACTTATTTATGAAGAAAATGTATTTTTTAAAAGGAATGCTTTTAGTATTTCTTGCATTTCAATTCTTTTCCTGTGAAAACGAGCCCCTTACAGGTGAATTTGTCCAAGAAGAACAGAACGATGCAGATGAGGGACAGTTTAAGGCACAAATAGAAGGCCAAGAGTTTATTGCAAATTCTGTTTCTGCTACACTTACTACCGATAACCAATTGGTAATTACAGGTTCAAAACCAGGGGGCGAAAATATAACTCTTGCAATTGTGGATGCTGCAGTAGGGTCTTTCAACCTATCCCTTGGTGGGGCCATTCAAAATTCTGGCTCATATTTTGACGGTTCAAATAATCCGCTTCCTTATATCTCGGCAGATGCTTTGGGAGGATATGGGTTAATGAACATTACCGCTCTGGATGCTAGCGCTGAAACCGTTACAGGAACATTTAGTTTTGTAGGAGTACGAATTAAAGTTGATGGTGACGGCAATCCGATTCTTGATGGCAATGGAGATCCCGTGTTAGAAGAAATTGCAATAACAAATGGAGCTTTTAATGCCATTCCTTACATTATTGATGATACCGGAGGTGGGGGAGGAACAGGCGGAAACCCTGAAAATGAATTTTTCGCTAAAATAGATGGAGTTGATTTTGTAGCTGATACTATTTCGGTTACAGAACCGATGGTTGGCGATGTACACATGATAAAGATTGAAGCTAAGTCCAATACCGGAGAGCAAATACGAATTGACGTTCCCCGTTCCTTAGGCGTGGGTACATTTGAGATGGTACAAATTTCTGACGGAACAAAATTAATCGGAGTTTACAACGCAGGCAATGGCGCCGAAAACCTGACATCAAATCCAGGGACAATTACAATTTCTGAATTTGATTTAGAGTTAGGGATATTAAAAGCGACCTTTGCCTTTACGGCAACCGATCCATTAAACCAACTTCCAGATGTTGTTGAGGTTACCGAAGGTAGTTTTACAGCTTACTTTGAAGGGGTGCCCGGAGCCAATAATGTGTTTAGAGCCAATGTGGATGGTGCAGCTTACAATTCTGAAGATATTACAATAACTACCGATGTTTTCAATCAATACCCTACTATAACCATTACTACCCTGGTAGGTGACCAAAGAATGAAACTTACTTTTCCAGCAACCATTACTGAAGGTTCATTTGAAATGAGCACTGAAGTAATAGATGGAGATGAAATTGTAGCAACTTATACCCCAGTTGTGGGAACCTCGATAACGTATGTTTCAAACCCAGGAACTATTGTAATTACAAATTACGATATTCCAAATGGTATCATTGAAGGAATTTTCAACTTTACTGCTGTAGATGCCACCGGGCAAGATCCAACGGTATATCAAATAACTGCAGGAGAATTCTTGGCAGTGCTTCCGTAAATAAAAAATAAACAAATTTTGAAAAGCCGTTTCTGGAATTTCCAGAGACGGTTTTTTCTTTTTAAAAAAGGAAGAACAGATAATATCCAGTACCAAAATGTTTCACTAAAACAGTAAGGTGCCAATAAAATATAACTGGCACAACTCTTGACCTATAAAGGATAAGAACACATAAAGCTATTGAGAATCAATACTTTTTTATTAAGAAAAACATAAATTATAAATTTTACACATTGTGCTTACTACATTTGTGACACAATGTCTTAAAAACATATATGGCGAATTCAAAACTTACATCGTTAGACAAGTTGTCATTTCAAGATTTAAAGGAAGATGCAGAGTTCATCCCACTTATGTCCGCTGAGGATGAAGATGCTATGCACAAAGAAGAACTCCCTGAAATACTACCTATCCTACCTTTACGAAATACAGTACTTTTCCCCGGAGTAGTTATTCCAATTACTGCAGGACGGGACAAGTCTATTAAGCTTATTAATGAAACCAATAAAGGCAACAAGGTAATTGGTGTTGTTTCCCAAATAGATGAAAACGAGGAAGAGCCCGGTATTGGCGATATAAATACAATTGGTACCGTAGCCCAAATACTTCGTGTTCTCAAAATGCCCGATGGCAATACCACAGTAATTATTCAAGGAAAAAAACGCTTTGAGGTGGCTGAGGTAATTACTACCAGCCCCTATATGACTGCTACCATCAGAGAAGTTGCTGAAGCGCGTCCAGAAAAAGAAAGTGACGAGTTTAGAGCCATAATAGATTCTATAAAGGAAATGGCACTGAAGATTATTAAAGAAAGTCCAAATATTCCTTCTGAGGCTGCCTTTGCCATTAAAAATATTGAAAGCTCTAGCTTTTTGATAAATTTTGTTTCTTCAAATTTAAATATTGAAGTAGAGGAGAAGCAGGCACTTTTGGAGATTAACAATCTTAAGGATCGTGCACTGGAAACGCTCCGCTATATGAATATGGAAATTCAGAAGCTCTCACTTCGTAATGATATCCAGTCGAAGGTTCAGAGTGACATAAACCAGCAGCAGCGTGAGTATTTTCTTCAACAGCAAATGAAGACCATTCAGGAAGAATTGGGTGGATCATCAATGGAAGAAGAAATAGAAGAAATGCGTGAACGTGCTACAAAAAAGAAGTGGAACAAAGACGTTGAAAAGCATTTTAATAAAGAACTCTCAAAAATGCAGCGCATGAATCCACAGGTTGCTGAATTCAGTATCCAGCGAAATTATTTGGACCTGCTTTTAGACCTTCCTTGGAATAAATACAGCAAAGATAAATTCGACTTAAAGCGCGCCCGAAAAATTTTGGATCGTGACCATTATGGCCTGGATGATGTTAAAAAGCGCATCATAGAATATTTGGCCGTTTTGAAACTAAGAAACGATATGAAATCACCCATTCTTTGTCTCTACGGACCTCCCGGTGTGGGTAAAACCTCTTTGGGAAAATCTATTGCAGAAGCTTTAGGCAGAAAATATGTGAGGATGAGCTTGGGCGGACTTCGCGATGAAGCTGAAATAAGGGGCCATCGTAAAACCTACATTGGGGCCATGCCGGGGCGTATAGTGCAAAGTATTAAAAAGGCTGGTACAAGCAATCCTGTTTTCGTTTTGGATGAAATTGATAAAATTTCCGCAAGCAATCAGGGCGACCCTTCTTCAGCAATGCTCGAAGTTTTGGACCCAGAGCAGAATAATGCCTTTTACGATAACTTTTTAGAATTGGGCTATGACCTTTCAAAGGTTATGTTCATAGCTACTTCAAACAGTTTGAGTACCATTCAACCTGCTTTGCGGGATAGAATGGAAATAATAAACGTAACAGGATATACCGTAGAGGAAAAGGTTGAAATAGCAAAGCGCCATTTGCTTCCCAAACAATTAAAAGAGCACGGAATGGAAAGTGAGGCTTTGAAAATAGCCAAGCCCCAACTTGAAAAAATTGTGGAAGGTTACACACGTGAAAGTGGTGTACGTGGATTGGAGAAGCAAATTGCCAAAATGGTTCGCTATGCAGCAATGAAAATTGCAATGGAAGAGGAGTATGAAATAAAAGTGACCAATGATATTATTATTGAAGTCCTGGGCGCTCCCAAACTGGAACGCGACAAATATGAAAATAATGATGTAGCAGGCGTGGTTACTGGTCTAGCTTGGACTAAAGTGGGCGGAGATATATTGTTTATTGAATCTACCCTTTCCAAAGGAAAAGGTGCGTTAAATATGACCGGAAATTTGGGTAAGGTTATGAAAGAATCTGCTACAATTGCTTTGGAATACATAAAATCCAATGCTGAAAAACTTGGTATCAATCCAGATATATTCGATAATTATAACGTTCACATTCACGTGCCGGAAGGTGCAACGCCCAAAGATGGCCCAAGCGCCGGTATAACAATGCTTACTTCATTAGTATCGCTTTTCACACAAAGAAAAGTAAAGAAATCCATCGCAATGACCGGTGAAATTACTTTGCGAGGAAAGGTATTGCCCGTTGGCGGTATTAAGGAAAAAATTCTTGCAGCAAAACGCGCACGAATTAAAGAAATTCTACTTTGTGAAGACAATAAACGCGACATAAACGAAATAAAACCTGAATATTTAAAAGGGCTCACTTTTCATTATGTAAAAGATATGAGCGATGTCTTAGAGTTGGCCCTAACCAAGGAAAAGGTAAAAAACGCCAAAAAGCTATAATTTTGAGCAAGAAGATGATTAATGCAGAGTTGCCAAAACCAATTATGCATTAATCATCAATCATATTATTGCCTACGTTATTTTTAAAGTTTAATTGGAACTTGCAGCTATCAAGCCCAAGCATTATAAAAATTAATCATGGATGTTTCTTTCCTTTGCAAAAATAAATTATACTTGCATTCGTTTAGTTTTTAGTTACGGTAACTTACGTCTATGACCCAAAAGGTTTTCTTAGTTGTTTCCTTATTTATATCTCAGCTTTTGGCAGCCCAGATAGGAGGTAAGGCAACTTATCAGTTTCTAAACCTTGTTAATAGTCCTAGAATGGCTGCTTTGGGCGGAAAAGTAGTTACTAATTATGATTACGACCCTACCCAGCCACTATTCAACCCCGCAAGTATTAATCCTGCAATGGACAACCAGCTTTCGCTTAATTATACAAACTATATTGGGGATGTAAACTATGGTACGGCCACCTATGCTTATCTATGGGATAGAAGAACACAGGTTTTGCATGCGGGTATTACCTACGTTAACTATGGGCAGTTTGACGGCTATGATGAATTGGGAAACCCAACAAACAGTTTTAGTGGGGGCGAAGTAGCCCTTTCTTTGGGACATGCCCGAAATATTGCATTCACAAATTTTCACGTAGGTGTAAACCTAAAGCTTATTTCTTCTAAACTGGAAAATTATTCTTCATTTGGAGGCGCTTTGGATATTGGTATTATGTACGTTTATGAAGATTGGGATCTTCATATTACGGGAGTTGCTAGAAATTTGGGAACACAATTCACACCCTATCACGAAGAATATGAACCCCTTCCGTTTGAACTTATTTTTGGAATTTCACAAACATTGCAGAATGTGCCTATTCGCTGGCATTTTACCTTGGAGAATATGCAACAATGGAACGTAGCTTTTTCTAACCCTTCAAGAGAGGAAACTGATTTGGAAGGAAACACTACCGAAGAAAATATAAATTTTATAGACAACGCTTTTCGGCATATGATTGCGGGAATTGAACTATTTCCCGAAAGCGGTTTCAATATTCGGTTGGGGTATAATTTCAGAAGAGGTGAAGAGTTGCGAATAGCAGAAAAACGGGCTTTCGCAGGAGTAAGCGCCGGTTTTGCAATTAAACTGAATAAATTAAGATTGAGCTATTCCTATTCAAAATTTAGTACCGCTGCTTCATCCAGTTTTTTCGGCTTAAATATAGATCTTCAGTAATGGGAAAAATTACTATTGCCATTGACGGATATTCCTCGACCGGAAAAAGTACGGTTGCCAAACAATTGGCCGATTATCTGGGCTATGTTTATGTGGACAGTGGTGCAATGTACAGAGCCGTAACGCTTTACGCTATGCAAAATGGTATTATTTCCAAAGATCATTTTGATACTGCTAAACTTAAAGAATCACTTCCATTAATCCATCTTAAGTTTTATAAAGAGCCTAATTGGGGCAAAGCACATATTTTTTTGAATGGAAAAGATGTGGAAGATAAAATAAGAAACCTTGAAGTATCAAAGTTTGTAAGTCCCATTGCGACAATTCACGAAGTGCGAGCAAAACTGGTGGCCCAGCAAAAGCAGATGGGCCTGGAAAAGGGAGTAGTTATGGATGGTCGTGATATTGGTACAATTGTGTTCCCCCAAGCCGAGCTAAAAATATTTATGAATGCCTCAGCTAAAGAGCGCGCCCAGAGAAGGTATAAAGAGCTTTTGGAGCGTGGTGAGAACATACAGTATATTGAGGTTTTAAAGAATATTCAAGATCGTGACCACATTGATACTACCAGAGAAGACTCTCCATTGGTAAAAGCAGGCGATGCTATTGAAATTGATAATTCTGAAATGAATCTGGAAGATCAGTTCCATACAGTACTACAGCTTGCAAACGACCGAATTGCGGGTCGCGTTTAACTTTTTTTCTTTCTGAAATCTTTTCTATTATTACACGGTAACAAAAAAATCAACACATGGCTTCATTTTTTCAGGAATTTAAAAACTTCGCCATAAAAGGCAATATGATTGATATGGCGGTGGGTATCGTAATAGGTACTGCCTTCAATAATGTAATAAGTACAATTGTAAAAAAGATTGTAATGCCTCCGCTCTCAATGCTTACTGATGGTGTAAACCTGGCGAATAAAAAGTATATTCTGCGTCCTGCAAGTGAGACATCTGAGGAAATTGCAATTGGTTATGGGGAATTTATGGAAGTGTTGATCGACTTCTTCATTATTGCCTTTACCATTTTCATGGTAATAAAATTCATCAATCGCTTTAAGAAAAAGGCAGAGGATCCTCAGGATAAAACCGTAGAAACGCCAAAGGACATCCAACTGCTATCAAATATTGAAAAATTGATGGAAGAGCAAAATACCCTGCTGAAACACAAAGGCAACTAATGCTTTGCTCTTTTTGCCGTAGCCTTGCTCGTTTTGGTTTTGCCCACTTCACTGAACTCAAAAGTGTAGCTGTCTTTATCAGTGGTTAAAATTTTGATGTGAATGGCTTTCTTTTCAGCTTGATTTTTCGGATTTATTTTTTTTAAAACATATTCACAATCGTTTATCCATCTAATAGAAGAAGAATCTGTTTTCCCTTGAAAATAATCAACCTCTATGGAATCATTGCGAATTATGGTTGTTTTGAAGACCTCAGTGCCCGAAAACGCCTCAAACTCGAAGGTTCCGGTTTTAAAATTGGCACAATCTCGTTGGGTTTCATAGCATCCCGCCAATAATAGAAAACTTAATAAAGCTAAAAAAAAACGCATGCTTAAAATTTATGCGAATTTCCGAAAAATTACTGAAACCATTTAGTTTTGGTAAACATTAAAGCTACCGTCTGTATAAAAAATTACAATTCTCTCAATATTCTTTACATTTTGATTCACTTGAATGTTTCTTTTGACCTCGGTGTCATTTTCTGCAGAAAAAAGATTCAATGAGTTTTCTTTATTTGAAGTTTCAATTTGTTTTTGATTGTCCGGACTTTTTAAGTTTTCTCCGGTAGAAGGGAAGCTCCCTTTTCCGAAAAGTAACCAATCCATATCAACCTCTGGAAATTTTTGATAGAGCTTCATAACAAATTCCAAGCTCGGTTTATTTCTTCCTGAGAGTAAATGTGAAATGGTCGAGCGGTTAAAATCAATTTCTTCCGCAAACGCAGCAGCAGATAATGAGTAATAATCCAGTATTTTTTCCAATCGTTTTGTGAAATTCGAGGTGTTTACCATTGTAACATATTATGAATAACAATAACGGTTACAAATGTAATTTATTTCTTTTCACAGGCCTAAATAAATGATAATAATTACAGATACTGTAAAATTAAGACTTTATTTAATTTAATATAAAGTACTGAAATACAATGATATAGCTTCATAATACAAACTATAAGCTATAATTTAATAAAATGGTAGCAAATCAATAACATTTTCGTTTACAAAAGTAATCAATAATTGATAATCTTCCTGTTTACAATTGTGAACAAGTCATTGTTTAACTTTGTAAACTATAATTTTAGAATATGAAAATAGAAGACTGGTACAAGAATCATTTTGAGGCTAAGTTAAGAGGTCGATACATCACTATGAAGCACATTTATCCGTTACTGGATATGTATAAAATTAAGTATGAGGTTTCGGTACCTGGAGTTTCAGAAAAAGGACAGGATATTCCCTTGATTAAAATTGGAAATGGTAAAAAGGTGGTCTTGGGGTGGTCTCAAATGCATGGAAATGAATCTACAACAACCAAAGCTCTTTTTGATTTTATACGATTTATTGATCAAAAGGAAAATTTTCAATCAGAAATTGATGAATTTTTAGGCACATATACCTTTTATCTATTTCCTATGTTAAACCCCGATGGCGCCCAACTTTACACGCGTGAGAATGCCAATGGAGTAGATTTGAATCGAGATGCCCAGGATTTATCGCAAAAGGAAAGCAAATGTCTGCGCAAAGTATTTGAAACGCTTAGACCTGATTTATGCCTTAATTTTCATGATCAGCGCTCTATTTATGGCTTTAAAGATGGCAAGGCTTCAACTATTTCTTTTTTATCTCCAGCAGCAAATAAGGAACAATCTATAACTCCTTCCAGAATAATTGCGATGGAACAAATAGTAAAAATGTATAAATTGCTGCAACGTTACATTCCCGGGCAAGTGGGCAGGTATGATGATAGCTTTAATAATGCTTGTGTGGGCGACACCTTTCAAAATGCAGGGGTTCCAACTATATTATTTGAGGCGGGTCAATATTCCCAAGATTACCATCGTGAAAAAACCCGAGAATTTATCTTCTATTCCTTACTTGCCTTATTTAATATTATTGGGGATATTGAACCTGCAAAAAATTACAGAGATTATTTTAATATTCCAGAAAATCTTAAAAATTATAATGATTGTATTTTGAGAAATGCAAAATTGAAGGATAAAAGAGTGCAAGTATCAGTTGCAATCCAATATCGTGAAATTTTAAGAAATGAAACCATTGTCTTTGAGCCATTTATTGATGAAATTGGGTCATTAAAGAACAAGTTTGCATATATTGAAAATAATGTGGAAGGCGCTGAAATTTTAACAAATTCACAAGATATTTTAACAGTGGGTGATAATATTTCAGAAATTATTGATAAAAATGATAAATCAATGATTTATTTTCAAAGAATAAATTCTATTATAGCTTAAAAGTTTATAATTTTGCAAAAAAAAAATAGATATATGCCAAAGTTTAAATTAGACGATGTAGACCACAAAATTCTTGATTTATTAATTGATAATACGCGAATCCCCTTTACAGATATTGCAAAAAAATTAGAGATTTCTGCAGGAACAGTTCATGTGAGAGTGAAAAAAATGGAAGAAGCCGGCATCATTACCGGTTCATCACTTCAAGTAGATTATAAAAAGCTTGGATATTCCTTTATTGCTTATGTGGGAGTTTTTATTTTTAAAACTTCACAAACTCAATTTGTTTTGGAACGAATAAGTGAGATACCCTTTGTTACTGTAGCCCACGTAACAACCGGAAAATTCAATATTTTCTGTAAAATTAGGGCAAGGGATACTGCCCACGCAAAAGATGTAATCTATCAAATAGACGACATTGAAGGCGTAAGCCGTACCGAAACAATGATATCAATGGAAGAGAGTATCAATGATAAAAAAAGATTGCTACATTCCATTTTTAACGAAATTTAAGTAGCACCTCTTAATTAAATTAAAAACCTTTGTTTAGCGACAAAGGTTTTTTTTATCTTTAAAAGAAAACTATGAAACCTACTGAAATTAATCCTTCAGAATATAATTCCTATTATCAAAAATATATTGACTTGGTTGACGATGTGTCATTACCGGAAGCTTTGGAAATGGGCTTACACGATACCCCATCATTTTTTAAGAATATACCACAAGCAAAATGGTACTATCGGTATGCTGAAAATAAATGGACGCCAAAGGATATTCTACAGCATATTATCGATACGGAAAGAGTTTTTTCATATAGAGCACTTTACTTTTCAAGAGCCGATAACGCAAATTTAAAAGGTTT
>Ga0209344_10001953_pt1 | contig 24504 bp, 19 predicted proteins | sample Cruoilmetagenom6_FD_187293 | JGI IMG/M metagenome (GOLD analysis project Ga0209344, IMG submission 187293) | Oil polluted marine microbial communities from Coal Oil Point, Santa Barbara, California, USA - Santa Barbara Oil Seep Sample 6 (SPAdes)... | ecosystem: Environmental > Aquatic > Marine... | reverse complement strand
GTTAATGTGCCGCGTATTAAAGGTACGCATAATGCCATGAAAACTGGGATGCTTGCAGCTGAAGCCGCATACGATGCTATCTCAGGAGGTTCTGATGGGGCTGATGAGCTTACATCATACACAACATCCTATGAAAACTCTTGGGTTTATAAAGACTTACATAAGGTACGAAATGCCCGCCCAGCGCTTTCTAAATGGGGTGTTGCAATGGGTACGATCTATTCAGGAATTGATCTTTGGATCAACTCTATTGGTCTTGGTTTCTTGATGCCGTGGACACTGGATCATGCGCACAAAGACCATGAAGCCACCAAAAAAGCGGCTGACTGTACGCCTATTGAGTATCCAAAACCTGATAACAAGGTCACTTTTGATAAATTAACCAGTGTGTTTTTGTCCAACACCAACCATGAAGAAGATCAACCTTGTCATTTGAAGCTCAAGGACGAAGCTGTACCTGTTTCGGTAAATCTTTCAGAGTATGCGGGGCCAGAGGTGCGCTTCTGTCCTGCTGGGGTATACGAGTTTATTGAGGGAGACGCTGGTCAGAAATTGCAGATCAATTCACAGAACTGTGTGCACTGTAAGACCTGCGACATCAAAGATACGACACAAAATATCAACTGGACCGTGCCTGAAGGTGGCGGTGGACCCAATTATCCGAATATGTAGGGTATAGGGTGAATTAGGATCGGATGGGATTTGATCTCACGCAATTTCATGACTGCTATAGTGCTCGCTTTGACCTTGTCAGCTTGTGCAAAAAATGATGCTGTGGATAAGGCTGTACCATCCATGTATGCTGAGGTTATCCCGTGGGAGAGCGATGGGCCGAACCCATTTTCATCATTTGTTGCTGCGTCTCTTGCCATGCGCGACAATGATGATCGTTTGGCAGCTAGTTATTATTTAGAAGCTCTCAACAACGCACCTGATAATCAATTTATTACTGAGAAAGCCTTTCTGCAGCTGGTTACCAGCGGTATGATCAACGACGCTGCTGGGATTGCAGCACAAATAAATACCGGATCACAACTTGGCGGCCTGGCCAACTTGACTAGAGCAACTGTAGCCCTCAAAGAGGGAGATGCAGAGAAAAGTAGTGCAGCGGCAAGCGACTTGAGAGGTGCTTCTTTTGGCTTTATTTTCCAGCCACTTTTTGATGCTTGGTCTGCCGCACTAAACGGTGATGATCAAGTCGCGATAGACATTCTTAAAGGGCTGGGGGACCGTGCTGTGCTACGTTCACTTCGGCTAGAGCATAAAGCTTATATCTATGATTATCTTGGTAAAAAGGCTGAAGCAGAAGCGGCGTACCAATCACTTATCTATTCTGATGAGTTCACCGGTTTGCAGCCAGTTATTGCCTATAGCGACTTCTTGTACCGTCAAAACCGAGGAAATGATGCTCGTCAACTCATTGCAAATGAATTGAAGAAAAATAAGGAAGATCGCTTTCTGCTAAGAGAAGCACAGTCACTGATGATGGGGAGAGGGCCTTCGCTTAGGGCAGCAACACCCGAGGGTGCGATGGCAAACTTTTATTACCGGATGGCGGCGGAAACCATGCAACAAGGTCCAAATTTGATGACAATTATCTATGGTCGCATGTCCGAGTTCTTGGCGCCTGATAATGATGATACAAAGTTACTGCTTGGTGATGCCTTGATGTCATTGGAGAGGTACGGCGAGGCTACGCGTAGTTATGATGCCATCGTTATGACAAGTCCAATATATAAAACAGCCGTGATGCGCAATGTGAGCGCTTTACTGCAAACAAAGGCCTACACCAAAGCGGCTGACCTAATGATCAATGAGCTTAAGTCATCACCCAATAACCGTGTGCTTTTGACATCTATCGCAGAGATCTACCGCGAGGCAGGACGATGCGAAGATGCGATACCGTATTATGACAGGATCATCACAAGCTTCAGCCGAAAAAATGACCGTATTTGGCAGGAGTATTTTTCGCGCGGGGCCTGCTATGAAGAGCTTGGCGATTGGGAGAAGGCTAAGATGGATTTATACACCGCTAAAGACCTAAACCCCGACAACGCCATGGTGTTGAACTACTTAGGCTATAGCTTACTCATTCGTGATGAGAAGCTTGAAGAAGCGCTAGGATTCATTCAAATAGCCGCCGAAAAAGAGCCTGAAAATGGCTCTGTAATAGATAGTTTAGGTTGGTTGCAGTACCGCACAGGTGACACAGTTAATGCTCTGATATCACTAGAGAAAGCTGTTCGCCTTTCACCAGATAATTCAACTATTAACGATCATTTAGGGGATGTTTACTGGGCGGTTGGTCGCCGACGTGAGGCGCGGTTCCAGTGGCAACATGCTTTGACTTTACTCAGCAGTAAAGACGACCTGAAGCGTCTAAAAGATAAACTTGAGTTTGGGCTGGGCTTCGCCCAAAAAGCACAGTGAAAGTGATGGATGAAATGACAACATGCATCACTAAAACAGCCCCTGCAAAGGTTAATCTATGCCTACATATCACTGGACGCCGCACTGATGGTTATCATCAGCTTGAAAGTTTGTTTGTCAGGACCAAAAATGGCGACCAGATCACAGTTGCTCCTAATGAGGGACTCTCCCTTTCCTTATCCGGGCCATTCGCCGCGGATTTAAGTGATGCAGGGGTTCAAAGTGATAACATTATCTTAACAGCGGCTGGCTTGCTGCGTAGTAAAGCTGGTATTGAGCAGGGCGCTTTAATAACGTTGGAGAAAAACCTACCAATTGCTGCGGGTATCGGTGGTGGTTCAGCTGATGCTGCGGCAACCTTGCTAGCGCTAAACGAATTATGGGGGCTCAACTGGTCGAAAAATCGACTGGAAAAAATTGCCGTACAACTGGGTGCGGATGTTCCAGCCTGTCTATACAATCATCCACTTTGGGTGACGGGCGTGGGGGAAGTGGTTACCTCCGTTGATCTTGATGTTCCTATCTATATATTACTCGTGAACCCTATGGTTGGGCTTTCAACGCCTGCTGTATTTAAAAGGTACCGTATGGATGTTTGTGAGTTTGATGCGTCACTTAAAAATATACCTGTTTCGTTATCTGCATTGCAAAGCACGAAAAACAGCTTAGAGAGATCAGCCGTCAAGCTTTCTGGCGAAATCACACGGGTACTATCATTGATGAACACTCTGGCGGACGTTAAGTTAGTGCGGATGAGTGGAAGCGGTGCGACCTGCTTAGCGCTTTTTCAAAGTAGTGAGGCAAGAGACAAGGCGGCGCTTGTGCTTAGTAAGCATCACGCTGATTGGTGGGTTCATCCAGATATAATCAATGTCACGAAGGAGCCATAATTCCCTTGCAGGATAAGGCACTTGTGGTATCTTCACGCTCAAATAGAATATTTTACCCTTAGGAGGGATCGCGTCACCATGTCAATTTTCAAGTCATTGACCAAAATCACAGTAGCTGCAATTTGTGGGTTAACAATCATTATAAACGCGGCTAGTGCAGTAAATGCGCAAGATTCTGCGCAGGATATTCTTAAGAAGATTGCAGGGCAAAAGGCAGGCACCGTTGACGCTGGCGCCTCCACCACTGATAAATCTCGTGATAATGCACAAGCAATTGAGCAGAAAACGGCTCCAGTTATTGGTCGTGCAGCTCCCGTTTTAAAGCAGTTTAGTGCCATCGAGTTGGCCTATCAAAACCGCGCAGGTCAAGCAGCTTTACGCCAACAATTGGTCGATGCCGTATCAGAAGGTCGCCAAGCCTATGTAAGAGGTGGCTCAGCTGGTAATGAGGATATGATTGATCAGTTAGATCAGCAGCTCTTGCAGCATTATGGTCATGATATGTTTGCTAACCTATCCACTGTGTCCGGTTCCTATCTTGGTGAAATGTCACCTGATTATGTTATCGGAGTTGGCGACGAGTTTTCAGTAAGTTTAGTGGGCGCTAATCCACAAAGTTATGTTGTAAAAGTTGACCGCGAGGGCAAGCTTTTAGTGCCAGGACTAAACCCGATGAATGTGGCGGGCAAAACTTTTGGTACCGTACGTACATCTTTAAGTGAGCAAATTGAATCTGCCCTTGTTGGTACTGAGCTCTATTTATCTATGGGAGGCTTGCGGCGCTTTACCGTTCAGCTTTTCGGTGAGGTTAACAGGCCTGGAACAGTGGTCGTGGATAGTAGTGCTGACCTTTTAACGGTGATTGCGCGCGCTGGCGGCATTCGTAAATCAGGGTCGCTTAGAAACATTAAAGTCATTACAAATGGTAAGAGCCGTATTGTTGATTTTTATGATCTGATTTTTGGCGGTGAGGTTGATCTTAGTATCATAGATGGTGCGCGTATTGTTGTGCCGCCTATTGGGAACACAGTTGCTATTCAGGGCAGGGTCTTGCACCCAGGTATTTTTGAAATTTCTGAGAGCGATACGATAGGATTAGATGATTTTATCTCAATAAGTGGTGGCCTACTACGTAAAAACGGTAACCTATATCGTCGTAACTATATTGATGAGGAAGGTCGTACAAAGCTTGGAATAATCAGAAGTGATAAAGCTATCGTTCAGATTAATGATCTGGTTACCGTTTATTATGATAGCTGGAAACCAGAACGTGGTGTGAGGGCGGCAGGTAATGTACGGTCTCCTCAATCATTTATTTTGGAAGACCGCCCAACAGTAAGTTCACTTATCAAAGACGGCGAGATGCTAGGGGATGAATTTTATCCTTATTTTGCGGTGCTGCGCACAAAAGACGAGCCCAATGGTCGCTTTTACTTTAAGCCGATCAATCTAAAAACCATTCTTGCAAAAGCAGAAGATGTAAACCTGCGTGATGAAGATTCGTTTATTGTATTTTCTCGTGCTCATATGGATTTTTTAAGTAGCCCGCAAGTTAAGGCTGCTCTCTACGGTGGTGGCGGAGGCTGTCGTTCTCTTGTTGAACTTAGGAAAAACCAACCAAGTGGTCGATTTGATCATGTCCGAAGCTTGGTGGGTGCAGAATCTGTGATCGCCACACCTGAGATGGCTTGCCCAGCAATATTTGAAGAGACCGACGGCCTGCTGCCGTTTGTTTTAGAACATGCGCTTGCTGTGCAAGGGTCTATTCGTGCTAGTGGTCTGTTTCCTGTAACTGGCGACGTAAGTTTAAAAGAACTTGTCGCTTATAGTGGGGGGTTGTCTCGTAACGTGGACTTAAGACACGTGGAAGAGAGCTCTGTAGCAGGCGGTACAGACCTTAGAATTGTACGCGTCAGTCATGACTTTACTCAGACTAATATGAGCACAGTTCATGTGCAGTCTGGTTCTCGCTATACCTTCTACTCTAGTGATGAGAAGCTTGAAATTGGTACGGTAAGTATCAGCGGTGAAGTAAACCGTCCTGGTACCTATGCTATTCGCCGCGGTGAAAAACTCACAGACGTTATTGAACGTGCTGGTGGGTTGACCCGTGAGGCCTATCCATTTGGCTCAATTTTTACACGAGTGAGTTTAAGAGAGCGTGAATCTCGTAATTTACGACGAGCAGCGAACGAAATGAAGGATGCGCTTTTGTTTGCCTCTTTAAAGCACAGAGATATGGTGATGGGTGCAGATGTGGTGGCGTTAGCCATGTCTACATTAGATGCGGATGATACTCTTGGCAGAATGGTGATTGAAACAGACCCTGATGTTTTGGCAGCGCGCCCTGAGGAAGACACGTATTTAGAACCTGGTGATCTGCTGTATATACCAAGTACACCGAGTTATGTGATCATGTCAGGGGATGTATTGAATGCGACGTCATTGCACTACGATCCCAATAAAACGGTTAAGGACTATATCCGTGAAGCTGGCGGCATTACGCAAACTGCAGACGAAGATAGTATCTATATAGTGCAGCCTAATGGTGAAGCGCAGCGTGTTACAAAATCGTTCTGGAAGAAGAAAGAGCTTGTTATCACACCTGGCACAACTATTTTTGTTCCGAAGAACATGACACCGTTTAATAGCATGATGCTGATAAAAGATATCACGTCTATCTTAAGTCAAATGGCATTATCTGCTGCGTCAATTGCCGTCATCTCTAGGTAAAGATATGATATTGAAGGATAGTAATTATCGCGCATACCTCACGAGGTATGCGCTTATTACCGCTATATTTATTGGGCTTTCAGCTTCTGTAACTTCAGTGTCTCCAGTACATGCGCTCTCTAGTAATAGTATAAAAACTCAAGAGCAAGATACTCTCATCCTCATCCACGAATTGTTGACAGACGCTAATATTGCGCTTTTGGGGCATGAGTATAGAACGGAGGGGCACAGGCTAAGCGTAACCACAAAAAACCATACTAATATTATGGCACTTGGGCGTAGCTTATTTGATGTTTTGGACCCGTCTACGCGCCGATTAGAAATCTCAATTAATGGCGCGCCGTATGTGGTTATTACCCGCTCCATGGTCGGAGCGTCCGTTGGTAAAAAGATAGTGCCAAATGCTAGCCCTGCGCCCGAGCCTGAGTTAAGTAAAGACGACTTTGTTGGTTATGTTGAAGTCTCAGCGAAATCGCGAGTACGCGCGAGCGTTAAGAATAATACTCTGAAGGTAGCAATGCGTGCAGGCGGTGCTGATGGCCGTACTTCTCGTGTAGTTGAATTTGCGCGTAGCTTTGCCAACCAAGCCCCCAGTGACATACAAATTATTGACGTAGAGCTACAACACCGTGGCGGTAACGTCGGCAACTATTCTTTTGTTACCAAGCATTTACAGCGCCTGAATGCGGGTACAATCTCTGCTGGTGAGGTCAAAGCGAGTACTAGAATGACCTACGGTCTCACGGTGCCTGATGATTATCAAACCCTCAGTATACTACCTAAGCTTGACTTTGCGGTCATGGCAGATGTGGAAAATCAAATGGGGGAAGGCCGCTTCGCTGCAACAGATTGGTTTATTGCTGCTAACGCCTCACTTACCTTTGATAATGGTTTGCGCCTATCAGCGCGGGCGCGTCAGTATGTTGGGGGTGATTTTGATGATGTACTCATAAAGCCACAAAGTCATAACTTGCCTGTGGTTCGCAGTGATCTTCAAAGCTATATTCACAGTCGGCACCCAATGCTAGAACGTATGGTGGCAGAATACGGAAAGCCACTGGGTGATGCTCTATACGGTCAGATATCAGTGGGTTATTTTGATACCCAGTTCGCTGGTGTACGGGCCGAGGCAGTTTATGTACCAACCTATGACAATTGGTCTGCAAGCTTGGATATAGCCGTGGTTAAAAAAAGGGTGGCAGGGTCTCCTCTAGATTTTGGTGGTAGTTCTATAGCCACAGGTCACTTCACACTTTACAAAGAAGTTCCAGGTAAGGGCATAACGCTCTCCATGTCCGCGGGGCGTTACTTGGCAGGTGATTGGGGTGTGACGAACGAGATCAAGCGTAAGTTTGATAGCGGCGTCACTCTGGGTATTTATAACACCAAAACAACGGCCTCTAAGGGCTTCTTTAGCCGAAAGGGCGACCAAACCGGTATTTACTTGAGCATTCCACTCTCAATCGGCACAAAGGGTGCCGTGGTAAAGCCAGCACGCTTTAATTATTCTCGACGTCTGCGTGATGCCGGACAGAAATTAGCCGGCAGCGAGGCACTGTTTAACGAGTTTAAAACAGTGAAAGATTGGCGCATGCGTCTTGGCTGGCCTAACAGATAGAGGCGGACGAAGGACTTTCGCTGTTGATATCATTTGCCGCAGATATTTTTATGAAAAAATGGGCTTTACAGGCACCCTAAACCTGTGCTTTATAGCCTCCGCTGAGCTTTGGAGTGTAGCCAAGTGGTAAGGCAACGCCTTTTGATGGCGTGCACCGCAGGTTCGAATCCTGCCACTCCAGCCAGCATCTTCCATAAATAGACAATCTTTACCTGTCATATATTTCGGCGATGAGCCGCAAGTCTATGATGCTCTTCCCTTTTTTAATTTTTTGATGTAGGCTTCTTCTTCGCAGTTGGGGCGGGGGAATAGATGTCACTCATATCTGAGCTAAAACGTCGTAATGTTATTAAGGTCGCGGTCACCTACGCTGTGGTCGCGTGGCTAACTGTGCAAGTTTCAGAGACAATTCAACCCTTGATGAGTTTACCAGAGTGGGCGCCGTCCTTTGTGCTTTTCGCGCTAATTATAGGCTTTCCAATCGCAATCCTTTTCGCATGGGCGTTCGAGATGACACCCGAGGGCGTTAAACGCACTAAAGAAGTGGATAAAAATGCTTCCATCACCACGATAACAGGGCGCAAGCTAGATCTAATTATGATCGGGGCTTTGGCCCTCATTATTGTTGGTATGGGTGTGGAACGCTTATTTTTTGCTGGAAGCAATGCTGTTGGTGTTGAGGCCGTTAAATCTGAGAAGGTTTCCATAGCTGTGCTGCCTTTCGCGGATATGAGCGAAGAAAAAGACCAAGAATATTTCACTGACGGTATCTCTGAAGAGCTTTTGAATGTGCTGGCACGCGTACCTGACTTGCATGTGGCGGCGCGCACGTCATCTTTTGCCTTTAAGGGTAAAAATGAAGATATTCGTGAAATTGGCAAGATGCTTGCTGTTGACCATATCCTAGAAGGCTCTATACGTAAATCTGGCACCAAACTGCGTATAACAGCGCAGCTTATTGACGTTAGTAACAATTATCACATGTGGTCTGAAACCTATGACCGTGAACTAAACGATGTGTTTGCCGTGCAGGATGAAATCTCCGCGGCGATTTTAGACGCGATGAAAGTGCATCTTCTGGGCGAGGAAGCAGAAACTGCGGTTACTGTTTCTACTACTTCCAACACTCTTGCCTACGAGCAATACCTCATTGGGCGCAATCTGATTATAAAGCGCACGCGCTTGGATATTGAAGCTGCGGTGGACTACCTGAAAAATTCTATCTTACAGGACCCTAATTATGCCCCAGCTCAAGCGTGGTTGTCGCTGGCCTATATCCTGTTGGAAAACACTGGTTCTACATACGGTGATCTTTCAAAGCCTGAGATGATTATGCTTGCGACACCGCCGATTACCCGAGCATTGGCGATAGAGCCAAATAATGCTGAGGCACATGCCATACATGGCCTTTTGCTGGAGAACAGTACTGAATCTAATTTCAGTGATGAGGGGTTGGCGGCTTATAATAAGGCGATTGCATTAAACCCTAATTTAGCGATGGCATATACATGGAAGTCCATGACCTTACAAGCTATGGAGGACGATGAAGGTTCCATAAAAGCACAGGAGGCGGCCTACAAACTTGACCCATTGTCTATTCTGTCTGGCGGTAACATGGTGGCTGCTTATTTCAGAGAGAAGCGCTATGATGAGGCACTCGCCATTTTAGATCGTTTGGAGAAGGTGCATGTTCGGGCTTCGCGTTTGCCAGAACTTCGCGCCACTCTTAATCGACGTCTTGGTGACTACGAAGGATCGATAAAGCAATATTACAAAGCCTTAAAATTTGAACCAAGTGACCTTAGGGTGCAGTCTAATATATCAACGCTATATTCAGATGTTGGTCTTTATGAGCGAGCGCTGAAGTTTGCTGACCTCACCAATCAGGTTGGTATTCACTGGCAGCGAGAAAACTACCAGCAAGCCAATGAGTTGATGAAGCAAGTGTTGGTACGAAACCCTAATGCTGAGTGGGCGCAGTCATGGGGTGCGATTATAGCCTATGATGCTGGTGAAAAAGATCGTGCTGTAGAGCTAGTTAAAAAAGGCGAAGCAATCCTCATCTCAAATAACATAACAGATTGTCAGATGAGTATAATCCACGCTTGGGAACATTTGGAAAAGCCTGAACACGCAGAGCGCTGGCAAAAGCCTTGCATTGCTGAATATGCTAAGCGTAAAGCTCAAATCAAAGCGGGAGACCATCTTATTCACGTTCATGATATTTTTTGGGCGTTCAAAGCGGGTGAGGCTGACCTAGCACATGCCTGGATGGAGCAACCCGTAGCTCCGTTTGTGACTTCTGTGGTTGGTAATGTGGATCATGAGAATAAAGAGTATGCCAGTGATCCTATGTGGCAATCCTACAAGGCTAAGAGGAATGCGAAAGCTGCAGATATTCGTGCGCTTTATTTACTTCTAGAAAAGCGCGGTGAGATACCTAATCCGCTGGCAAACTAAGCAGCTTACCTCTTGAGAATATCATTCAATATCTTTAGGCTCGTCTGATGGACGATGCATAAGGATTTTCAATGTTAAAAGCACAAATAGTTCCGGTTACTCAGTTTCAACAAAATTGTTCGGTTATATGGTGTGATGAAACCATGGAAGGGGCGCTTGTTGACCCTGGTGGTGACGTGGCTAAAATCATGCAAGTGGTTGAAAAGCATGGCATTACGCTCAAAAAAATTATTCTGACCCACGGCCATTTAGATCATGCTGGTGGCTCGCAGGATATCAAGGAACAGCTTGGTATCCCAATTGTTGGTCCTGAGAGAGAAGATAAGTTTTGGCTCGACGGCATCGAAGATCAAGCAAAAAAATATGGTATGGATGGCCTTCGCTGTTGCCTGCCTGATGAATGGCTCGACGAGGGCACGGACGTTGAGGTGGGTAATGTAACCCTGCAAACTCTACATTGCCCGGGGCACACACCGGGACATCTTGTGTTTTACGACCCTGACAGTAATGTGGCCTTCGTGGGTGATGTGCTCTTTCAAGGGTCTATTGGGCGTACTGACTTTCCGCGCGGCAATCACGGTGACCTTATCAGCTCTATCACTAGCAAACTATGGCCGCTGGGCGATGATGTAACCTTCGTGCCAGGCCACGGTCCGCTCTCCACATTTGGACGGGAGCGAGCTAGTAATCCTTTTGTTGGAGACGAAGTACTCAAAAATGGGTAAGATACGTTAATCGGTGAAGACGAGGGGGCTTGTCATGTGGCAAAAATATAAAAATTGGCGAAAGTCCGTAGCTGAAAAGCGCGTGGCAGCGGCTGAATCCTTTTTGCGCAACAAAAAAACTGATCTTGCTCTGATTGACGCTGAATACGGTGAGGTTGATAAAACCTGCATGAACTGTAAGGCGCCTTTGCAAGGCCCCTTTTGCCGCGCTTGCGGGCAGAGAGATGATGACTTACGCCGCCCAATATGGACCTTCTTACGGCAATTGACGGATGCGTTGTTTGATGCAGATAACAAAGTTTTCAAAACTCTTATTCTATTGATTTTGGTGCCGGGTGGCTTAACCCGCGCATATGTCTCAGGAAAGCGAGCTACCTTCACGCCGCCGCTCAGGCTATATTTGGTGATCTCGGTGCTGTTCTTCCTGTTCTTAAGCGCCACAGACCTTGTGCTGCTTGATATTAGATTTGTGCCCAAAGATCCTGCTGAGATGCAGGCAACAGAACAGACGGTAACACCCGAGGAGGGTGATGCCACGACGCAACCAGTTGAAGGAGAAGCCTCTCCACCTCCAGAGGGAGCTGTCGATCAGCTGCCCGTTGAAGAAAAGACAACTGGTGAAAAGGTTGTGGATGCTGGTGAGAGCCGCATTGAAGAGGTTATGAGCAAGCTTAGCCCAGAGGACCGTGCGACTGCAGAGGCAGCCCTTGAAAAACTAGGTGCGACTGACTTGGTTAAGGTTGATCCTCTTGAGGATAGTTCGGTTAACTTCAATAATGGTAATCTAGAGATCAATGGTGAGTTTCCGTTCAAACCCGATATTTCCATGTTTAGAAAACCAAATCTGGAGAACCGTCACGGTATAACCAAAGAGGTTTTGGATGATATTTATGGCTCTGATGAGCCTGATTTTCTGAAGGATATAGTCAAGGGATTCGAAAAACTTATCTTAAACCCTAGTGCCAGTAATGACCTATTTAATGACTGGTTGCCGCGCATTATGATTTTTGTCGTGCCGATCTTTGCACTCTTCCTGCGGATGTTCCATTGGGGTAAACAGCGTTATTACTTTAACCAACTGGTGTTTTCTCTGCATTATCACACGTTCCTCTTTGTGCTGATGGGGTCACTCATGGTCATCATTCCGCAGTTCGGAAGTTCCATTGGTGCAGCGGTCTTTGGCTGGGGGAGTGCGCTATATCTATTTATCTCGCTGAAGGTTGCGCAGGATCAGGGCTGGTTCCGCACCATTATCAAGTTTTTCTTTATAGGGATAATTTATTTGCAGCTGATTATGATGGGGCTTTCGGTAGCGTTCATCTTTGGCCTGCAGGATATTTAACTTGCCTTGAGCTTTAGGGACGCTGAGTTGATGCAGTGGCGCATGCCCGTTGGCTTCGGGCCGTCGGTAAAAACATGACCTAAATGGCTGTCACAGATAGCACAGGTTGCTTCAACCCGCTCCATACCGTGGCTGCTATCTCGCTTTTTTTTCACTGAACTTTTATCAAGAGCCTCCCAAAAGCTGGGCCAGCCTGAACCACTGTCATATTTTGTCTCGGAGCTATAAAGCGGGGCATCACATGCCGAACAGTGATAGGTACCTGCTGTTTTAGTGTCCCAGTACTCGCCCGTAAAGGCCATTTCGGTGCCACCGCAGCGCACGATGTTATAGCGTGCGTCACCAAGCTCTGCGCGCCACTCTTCGTCGGTTTTGTCACTATCAGCCATGGTTCGCTCCTAATGTACGCTACAGTCCATACAAACTACATATTTGCCCGTTGGGTCATTGAGGTTGGCAAGAAAGGCTGCATCAAGTTTTAACTGCATCGCCAATTTCATGAACGGTGAATAGGCTTGCATCATTTCAGGTGTGTCAAAGCTGGCCTTAGCGGCCTGGCCAAACATCGCGTTTAGCAGCTTGGTAAATTCGTCCGGCGCTTTCTGGTAAAACACCAGCTCATAGTCCTCAATGTCAGCTAGCTCAACCGCGGATGCCACCGCAGTTTCAAAGTCACCAAGTTCGTCAACCAAGCCAAGCTCTAGGGCTGTTTTACCCGACCATACCCGGCCTTCTGCTATACGAGATACGTCGCCTAGGCTCATGCCGCGACCTGTTGCCACAAGGTTCAAAAACTCAGCATAGCCATTGTCGATAGATTGTTGAATAAGTTCAGAGGCAATAGGGGAAAGGCTCTTGGTGGGGTCGAATGCACCCGCAAGTTTGGTTGTGCCAACGCCGTCAGTATGAATGCCAATAGCATCTAAGGTCCGCTCAAAGGTTGGAATAATACCGTAAATACCAATGGAGCCTGTAATAGTGGTAGGTGCCGCGATGATCTTATCTGATGTAGCGGAAATCCAGTAGCCACCAGATGCCGCGACACTAGAGAAACTAGCAATAACTGGAATACCTTGGTTTTGCGCAGCTACTAGCTCTTGGCGAATTAGCTCAGAGGCGAAGGCGGAGCCACCTGGGCTATCAACGCGCAAAACAATCGCCTTGGTGCTACTGCGGCTCCGCGCGCGGCGCACTTGCTGCACGATGGTCTCGGCGGCAGCTACTTCATTACCTGCATTGCCCATAACGATGTTGCCTTGCGCAGTGATCACGGCGATTTGATTGTCGCTATCACTTCCAGCAGTTTCTGCATTAGTTGCAGCTAGATAGTTTTTAAAGTGGATTTGATTGAAACTATCGTTGCCGCGCATACGTCCAAACTTTTCAACAAGTTCAGCGCGCCATTCATTGCGAGAGACTAGCTTATCTACCAAGCCACGCTGCTGCGCCATCTTTGCTAGGTTGCCTTCTGCTGCGCGCAAGTTTTCAATAAGGTTGTTGGCATCTTTGGTCAGGCTATTGCTGTTTAGGTCACGACCATCAGCAACGGTTGCTTGATATTCATCCCACAACACATTCATAAACTTAAGGTTCGCTTCCTTAGCATCCTTCGACATATCATCACGGATATAAGGCTCAACAGCTGACTTATAGGTGCCTACACGAAAGACATTTACGTCTACCTTAAGCTTGTCGAGGGCGCTTTTAAAATAAGCACCATTGCCGCCGTAACCTGGTAGCAACACATTGCCTGCACTATTCATAAAAATTTGGTCTGCCTGTGATGCTATCAGGTAATCAGCCTGCGAGTAGGCGGTGGAGACCGCATAAATAGGTTTCTCACTGGTTTTGAAGTCCTTAAGGGCCTCTGCTATCGCATGCAATTTGCTGGGTCCGCCGCCAACCATGCCGTCGGTGAGCAAAACAATGCCCGTAATGCGGTCATCGTCTTTGGCGCGCTTAATAACAGTTAGGATATCTTTTAAGGCTGTTTCGCGGTCTGGTTGGTTCTCTTCCATCAGCAACAGGTCCGTGCGGTCCCGCCATGTTAGCGCCTCGACGATGACGCCAGAGGGGGCTAGTACGAGCGCTCCGCTTTTCGGCACAACAGGCACGCCGTCTGATTTGCTGGCATTCACAAACGCTATTACGCCAATTAAAATGACAAAAGCAAACAGCGTTAAGATGGTCTGTTGAGCCAGAACAATAACTTTCCAGAGTAAGCCGAACAGCGTTTTAAGGGTATCCATGTTTTGATCCTCGAGGCGAAAAGCCTTCATTGTTATCGTGTTTTTTTATATTAAAACCTTCGCACGGTGTTATCACAAGCGTTAATACAGCATATAGGTGTTATTCGGCCAAAAAAAAGGCCCGCTGAGCGCGAGCCTTTCTCTTGGAATAATTTATGTTTAGCTTTTCCAAACTTTCACACAGCCAACAGTTAGGACGATAAGCCCGATGAGGAATACAAAGCCGCCCCAGCTATAATCGCCAACATTGGTTAGGATGCTGCCAGCCATATCAGATAGCGCACCCCCAACTTTACTACCAACTTTGCTCAAGAAACCATCGTTCTCAACTTTGAACCAGCCTTTGATTATAGGGTAGAACAGAGCAAGCCAAGCCACGACTGCGGATGCCATGATAAATTTTTGCTTATTGAGAAACAGCATTGCAGGACCAGCAATCACAGCTATCAAAAAGATATATTTTTCAGTACCGCCAACGTCATAGTATGAGACATCAGAGCCCATAAAGCTCGCCAGTGGTAAAAAGGCGCCTACAATCGTTAAGACCGCTCCGATAAAAACCATCATGGCATTATTATTGTTCATCATTTAATCCTCCTTCATTACAGTGATAAAATCACTCATTCCCCATAATGAGTTTTAGTCATGGTCGATAGCTTCTATCATTTCATCTAAATCTGCAAACTTTATTCGTGGTGCATCCTCATCGCTTGCTGCGCCTTCTTCTGCGGCTTCAATTTTTTTCCAGTCGCGGAAGGTAACGATATCAAGATTGCGCTCGTCTGCTATTCGGTCTAGCCCAGCGTGGCCTTCACGGCCACTAGCTGTAACCTCACTGAGGATACGGTCAGCTATAAAGGCTCCGTCAGGTTTGTTGGTGCCAATGGTACCTGTGGGTCCACGCTTTGCCCAGCCCACACAGTAGAGACGATCACTGATGAAGCCGTCTTCATTGTCAAAATGCCCACGCTCTTCATTGTAGGGAACATCCTCAATGGGGCTGGTGCGGTATCCAATACAGGGTACGACCATACCAACTGGCACGGTTTTGGTATCGCCTGTGCCTTTGGCTTTCCCGTTGATGACTTGGGTGCGCTCAATACGTATGGCCTCTACAGATGTTTGGCCGATAATGGCCATTGGGCGTTGATAAAAAGCTAGATGAATACGAACGGGCTTTTCATTAGGGTCACGTTCAGTCATTACAGTGAGTGCTTTTAGGTTCTTTTTGGTGGCACCAGACATATCTTCAGGTAAATCCGCTTCGTCGGGTAAGTGGGCTGGGTCCATTAGTGCTACTGCATTGTCTAAAGCGTTCATTTCCCCCAGCTCTTTGGGTGTGAAACTAGCTTCCAGCGGTCCTCGTCGCCCTAAAATATAAATATCCTTAATCGGCGAGCTGTGGATTTGGTTTGCTGCGTGATCTGCCAAGTCACTGGACGCCATTTCTTCAGCGGTTTTAGCCAGCACACGTGCCACGTCGATGGCGACATTGCCGTTTCCAACCACAGCAACGGCGGGAATGTCTAAATTAGGATTAAGGTCTTTGAAATCAGGGTGGCTATTATACCAACTGACGAAGGCACCACTGCCGATTACACCGTCTAAATTTTCACCGTCTAGCCCAAGGGGGCGATCTTTTGCTGCGCCTGTTGCCAGCACGACCGCATCATATAGCTCCATAACTTCTTTTAGGGTGATGTCTCTGCCAAGAGAGAGGTTGCCGACGAAGCGGACGTTGTCTTGTGCGTTGGTTTTTTCATAGCGCCGCGATACATTTTTGATGGATTGATGATCGGGGGCAACACCAGCGCGAATAAGGCCGTAGGGAGTGGGTAGGCGGTCTAAAATATCGACATGAACATTAATGTCTGGGTTTTTGGTCAGTGCCTCCGCTGTGTAATAGCCCGCCGGGCCTGCTCCTATAACCGCAACCCATAAGGTTTCCCCCGTACCGTTCGCCATACAATCCTCCCAAATTATAAAACCCTTGAAGGGAGCATGACACAAAGTTACGCTGTGGAAAAGGGGCAGTATTTTTTAGGGGATAACCATTATTGTCTCTAGTATAAAAATACCTGTGATATAGTTTTGGGTAGTTGATTCCAATCAGTAGAAGAAGCTTTAAAATGGCAGAAACTAAGATATCCGCACTCGCACTAGACCCTAAGCGCTATTATTGGTTGATATCGCTCGCTTGGGGCTTTCTTCCGCTTGTTTTCATGTATGGGGCGCACCGTTTAGATATGCCTAACTTTGTTTGGTTTTATTTTCTGTTTATATTTTTCGTTATGCCAGCGGCTGACCTTTTATTAGGAGAAGATAGTTATAACCCGCCAGAGAGTGAATATGTGCGCCTGCGTGATGACCCATATTATAAGTGGGTAGGGCGGATCACAGCTCTTGTGCCATACGCTGCGCATTTGACGGGCGCTTGGTATCTCGCAAGCCATGAGGTCACCGCACTCACTTATTTTGGTTTTTCAATCGCCGCAGGATACGGCATGGGCTTAGCGGTCAATGCTAGCCATGAAGTGGGGCATCGCCGCAGTAAGGTTGATCACCTCTATGCGCGTTTGGGGCTAATCCCAAGCCTGATGGGCCATTTTAGGATCGAGCATAACTACGGCCATCATATTGAGGTGGCAACGCCTGAGGATAGCGCTACTGCCCGTATGGGGCAGAGTTATTATGGATTTGTTTTTCAGGAAATCCCCGGTGGTTATATCCGTGCGTGGCGTATTGAGCGTGACCGCCTTATCAGAAAAGGTAAATCCCCTTATTCACTGAAAAATGAAGTGGTGTTATCAGCGCTTTATTCGCTGGTTTATTATAGTCTTGTCATTGCTCTCTTTGGTGTGGCGGTGCTGCCCTTCCTGTTGATCTCTGCGCTTAACGGCAACCTACTATTATCATCTGCCAACTACATTGAGCATTATGGGCTGCTGCGCAGTAAGTTGGAGAACGGTAAATACGAAGCGTGTCAGCCGCGCCATAGTTGGAACAGTAATCGGTTTTTATCCAACTTGCTGATTTTGCACCTTGAGCGCCACTCAGACCACCACGCTAATGCACAGCGCCCATTTCAGTGCCTACGCCACTATGATGATGTTCCGCAATTACCCGCTGGGTATCTGCCAATGTTCGTGCTGTCGTGGATGCCGCCGCTGTGGTTTAAGGTGATGGATCCGCTTGTTGCTGATTGGGCTGGCGGCGATATGGACAAAGTTTTGATCAAACCTAGCAAAGAAGAGAAAATTCGTGATCGATGGCATAACCCTCAGTAAATAAATGATTTTTCCTGATTTTTCCTAATAGTCGACAATTTTAAGCAAAAAAAAGAATCTGGTTGCCCTTGCAATCGTCTAGGCCGTGCCCTATTTAGGTTTCGCATGATTGGCACTCTATGATGAGAGTGCTAAGACGCAAAAATTAAGACATGCTGCGGGCAGGTGCCGTGCGGCTTTAATAACTTAGGAGACTAAACCATGGCTTTTCGTCCATTACATGACCGCGTGTTGGTCAAACGTATTGCAAGCGAAGAAAAAACTGCTGGCGGCATTATATTGCCTGACAGCGTGCAAGAAAAACCATCCGAAGGCGAAATTGTCGCTGTTGGAAGCGGTGCTAAAGCAGAAGACGGCTCAATTGTAGCGCTGGATGTTAAAGCAGGCGACCGCGTATTGTTCGGCAAATGGGGCGGTACTGAAATCACAGTTGACGGCCAAGAGCTGTTGATCATGAAAGAATCTGACATCATGGGCATCGTTGAGTAAATCTCACGATGCTTTTTTGTCACTTGTAACGTAACGAATTAATTAGGAGAATTATTATGGCCGGTAAGGACGTAAAATTCGGAACTGAAGCCCGCGCTAAAATGCTTGTGGGTGTTGATACTCTTGCTAACGCTGTGAAAACCACTTTGGGCCCTAAAGGCCGCAACGTGATTTTGGACAAAGCTTTCGGCGCGCCGCGCATCACCAAAGACGGTGTATCTGTAGCCAAAGAGATTGAACTTACTGATAAGTTTGAAAACATGGGCGCTCAAATGGTGAAAGAAGTAGCTTCTCGCACCAATGATGTGGCTGGCGACGGCACAACCACTGCAACCGTACTTGCTCAAGCGATTGTTCGCGAAGGCTTGAAGTCAGTTGCTGCTGGCATGAACCCAATGGACCTTAAGCGCGGTATTGATCTTGCAGCAACAGCCGTTGTTAATGAGCTTAAAAGCCGTACTAAAGACGTGACCACAAACGAAGAGATCGCACAAGTTGGCACAATCTCTGCGAATGGTGACAGCGCTGTTGGTAATATGATCGCTGAAGCAATGGAAGTTGTTGGTAAAGAGGGTGTTATCACCGTTGAGGAAGCTCAAGGTCTTGATAGCGAACTTGATACCGTTGAAGGTATGCAGTTTGACCGTGGTTACTTGTCACCATATTTCATCACCAACTCGGAAAAAATGACCGTTGAGATGGACAATCCACTGATTCTTCTTCACGAAACAAAACTTTCAAGCTTGCAAGCAATGTTGCCACTTTTAGAAGCTGTTGTGCAGACAAGCCGTCCGCTTCTCATCATCGCAGAAGACATTGAAGGCGAAGCTCTTGCAACACTTGTGGTTAACAAACTTCGTGGTGGCCTGAAAATTGCTGCTGTTAAAGCGCCTGGCTTTGGTGATCGCCGTAAAGCGATGCTCGAAGACTTGTCAATCCTCACTGGTGCACAAGTGGTTTCTGAAGAGCTTGGTGTTAAACTTGAAAATGTTGGTATTGATAGTCTTGGTACTGCCAAGAGCATCAAAATCACCAAAGACGATACAACAATCGTTGACGGCGTTGGCTCGGAAGCAGACATCAAAGCGCGCTGCGAGCAGATTAAAGCACAAATCGAAACCTCTTCATCTGACTATGATAAAGAGAAACTTCAAGAACGCCTTGCCAAACTTTCTGGCGGTGTAGCTGTCATCAAAGTTGGTGGCATCACAGAAATTGAAGTGAAAGAGCGTAAAGACCGTGTTGATGATGCACTTCATGCAACTCGTGCGGCTGTTGAAGAAGGTGTTGTCGCTGGTGGCGGTACTGCTCTTCTTTATGCTTCACGTGTACTTGCTGGTATGACAGGTGATAACGATGACCAAGAAAAAGGCATCGACATTATTCGTCGTGCTCTCCAGTCACCTATTCGCCAAATCGCTGAAAATGCGGGTGTAGACGGTGCGGTTGTTGCTGGTAAGCTTCTTGAGCAAGACGACACATCTTTCGGCTTTGACGCTCAAACTGAAGAATATACCGACCTTGTAGCGAAGGGTATTATCGACCCAACTAAGGTTGTTCGTACGGCCCTTCAAGACGCTGCATCTATTGCTGGCCTTATGGTCACAACCGAAGCGATGGTTGCTGATGTCCCTGAACCAGCTGGTGCTCCTGCAATGCCAGGCATGGACCAAATGGGCGGCATGGGCGGCGGCATGGGCGGCGGTATGGGCTTCTAAGTCAACCGCAGCTCTAAGAGATTATAACCCCTTCCAGTTGTGCTGGGAGGGGTTTTTCTTTGCCAAGGCGGCAAGCGCTCGCTATCGTCAAATAATGGCAAGTAAAAAACTAACCTATGGTCTATCTGCTTTAGCGCTCATAGCGCTCGCTGCTGGCTATATATGGTTTGCGCCTGTAGCGCCGATCGCTGAAACAGGTTTCATCGGGCAAAAGGATATCATTGCGCACCGCGCAGGCATGGGCCACGCCCCTGAGGATACCTTTGAAGCAGCTATAAGAGCCGATGAGCTCGGCGCAACCATGATTGAGATGGATGTGCATGAAACCCAAGATGGCTTTTTGGTCACTATCCATGATGAGACTATAGATCGCACCACGCAGGGGCAGGGTGCAATTGTCGACATGACGCTAGATGAGCTGCAAAGCTTCAACGTCGGTTACGGTTTCATCGACGAAGCAGGTGAACGGCCCTTTGAGTATCAAAATATTGCTATTCCTGACATTGAAGACGTTTTTATAGCCTTCGCGGGCGGGCGGTTCACACTGGAAATCAAACCAGAGCACTCAAATGTCCCTGAAAAACTTTGTGAAATGTTGAAGGTATACGATCTTACAGCGACCACGGTCGTCGTGTCGAGGCATCAAGCGCCCATTGATGTGTTTCGCGTTGCCTGCCCTGATGTTGCTACCGCTATGACCCCTGATGAGGTGAAAAACTATGTTACATGGCAAAAAATGGGGCTTAGTCACTGGGTTGATGTCAAAGCCGAGGTCATTGCTGTGCCAGAGTATTATGGTGAGATGCTGATTTTAAGTGAGAGCCTGATCGAAGTGGCACACGCACGCGGCCTTGCGGTCCATGTCTTCACGGTGAATGACGTTGCAGACCTTAAACGCTTTTACGCTATGGGTGTTGACGGAATTATTACCGACTATATCGACCGTGCTGTAGATGTTTTGCAATAGCCCTTCACAGTGCGGCTTCTCCTGCCTATATTAAATTTATGAGTGATACTACGCACGATGCACCCGCCGCGAGCCTGCGGCTCGAAGAGATTTTGAAGCATGTCGACGGACAGAGCTATCCGCCTGTGCATCTATGGAATCCTGAGTTTTGCGGCGACATTGATATGCAGATCAAGCGTGACGGTACGTGGTTTTATATGGGTACGCCAATAGGCCGTAAACGTATGGTGCGGCTGTTTTCAACGGTTCTGCGCCGCGACGAAGATGGTAAAACCTATTTGGTCACACCTGTTGAAAAGATTGGCATCACGGTTGATGATGCTCACTTTGTTGCCGTGACCATGGATGTGGTCGGCGAGGGCGAAGACCAAGTGATCAGTTTTACCACTAATGTGGACGACACGTTGATTTTGGACAAGAACCACCCCATGCGAGTGGATATTGCCCCTGATACACAAGAACCCAGTCCCTATGTTGTGGTACGAGACCGCTTGGAAGCGCTCATTGGGCGTTCGATTTTTTATGAACTGGTAGGCCGTGCAGTGGACCGGGGTGGAAAGCTTGGCGTTTGGAGTAGCGGTATCTTCTGGGTGATAGGAGACGCACCGTGATCGAGTTTCTGCGGGAGGATATCATTGCTGCTATAAGCTCCAACAGCCCAGCTCACCGTGGCTTGCGTAGTGATTATGATATGAATCCAGGTTTGGGAGCGAGCCCGAGCGGTATGGGTAGAAAACTCAGAAAAGCCGCTGTGCTTATCCCAATCGTTGAGCGTGTGGATGGCCTTACTCTATTGCTTACCAAGCGCACAGCACATCTAAACACTCACGCGGGTCAAGTGGCCTTTCCCGGTGGCTCGGTGGACGACACTGATGCTGATGACACCGCCGCCGCGCTCAGAGAAGCACATGAAGAAGTTGGCCTTATCCCAGATCATATTGAAGTGGTAGGCACACTTGATACCTATGAAACGGGCACTAATTTTTCCATCACGCCAGTTGTTGCGATTGTGCGACCGGGCTTTGATCTCACGCTAGACCCGCACGAGGTAGAAAGCGCTTTTGAGGTGCCATTGTCGTTTATGATGGACCATGAAAATCATGAGCGTCAAAGTGGCATCTATAAAAATATTCGCCGTTATTACTATTCTATTGAGTATGACGGACAGGTAATTTGGGGTGTCACGGCATCCATCTTTATGAATTTATTTGACGTGCTCGCTCATCACGCGCACACTCAAGGACAAGGAGAGGGGTCATGATTTCTATTCGTATCTTATTGTTTTTAATACCGATATTGATGCTTATTACCTTTATGGTCTGGTGGTCGCAGGGTAAGCGTAGCCGCCACGACCTAAGCGAGAAGGAGCTTAGCTATTTGCGTTACGGCCTTATTGGTTCTATCATTTCGATCGTGGCGCTTGGGGTTGTGCTGCGCGTAACCGATACCTCTACGTCGGACCGCGATGCAGAATATGTTCCGCCTCATATGGAGGAGGGTAAGTTGGTGCCTGGAAGTTTTAAGGAGCCAGAAGAGCCCGATGCAGATACGAAGGAAGACTAATTGGATAAAGCCTTCACATGGTTAACTAGTGATTTTGTAACTCGCGTGGTGCGCGCCCTTGGTGAAGACAATATAAAATTTGTTGGTGGCGCTGTTCGTGACAGCTTGCTTAAAAGGCCAGTAAGCGACATTGATGCGGCGACGTCTTTATTGCCGCCAGAGGTGATGACATCTCTCGAGATGGCTGGCATCAAGACCGTTCCAACCGGTATAGATCACGGAACCATTACAGCTGTGGACCGTTCATCTGGTCAGCATATGGAGATTACGAGCCTTAGGGTGGATGTAAAAACTGATGGTCGTCATGCTGATGTGGCTTTCACTGATGACTGGACGCTGGACGCCATGCGCCGTGATTTTACCATGAATGCTATTTATGTTTGCCCAAACGGCGAAATCTTTGATCCTTTAAACGGCCTTGATGATGCAAAAGCAGGTCGTGTGCGCTTTATCGGCAATGCCTCAGATCGGATTAAGGAAGACGCCCTCAGAATTTTGCGCCTGTTTCGCTTTCATGCCCATTACGGACAACATCCACTGGTAAGCGAGGACCTGATGGCGGCGATGAATGCCGTCCGCAGAGTTGGGGACCTTTCAGTGGAGCGGGTCCGCGATGAGGTGATGAAATTATTGTCAGCAGACACACCCGCAATCACTATGGATTTGATGCTAGATATTGGTATGTGGCATGCTGTGCATGGGCGTAGAAAAGATGCAATGACAGCCCTCGCACGGCTTGAAAAGCGGGATCAGAAATGGGGAGGGGCGACCCGAGCTATTCGCCGTATTGCTGTGATTACGGCACAAGAGTTTTGGGTAGATGCGTTGGAAAAGCTGCACTGCACCAACAAAGAACAAGCCTACATGGCGACGCTTTCAAAAGCGGCTTCTGATACTGAAAACACTGACCTTGAAATTCGCGCTTACCTTTACGGAAAAGCGGCAACACTAGATGCCTATTTACTCGGTAGTGCTCCGATGGATGATAAGGCCCTTGAAGCGCTGGAGGCATTTGAAATACCTGTTTGCCCTGTGAGCGGCAAGGATTTACTAGAACGTGGTGTAGCTGCTGGTGTTGAAATGGGTAAAATGCTTAAAAATATTGAAAAACAATGGCTTGAATCTCATTTCTCAAGTGATAAATCAGCTTTACTAGCTGATATTTAAGGCCATTTTGCCTCAGGTGGAAGCGACATTAAGATGGCTTCTACGTTACCACCAGTTTTGAGACCAAAGGTCGTCCCGCGATCATAAACCAAATTAAATTCCGCATAAAGCCCACGGTAAATAAGGAGCATTTCACGCTCCTCTTCCGTCCATTTCTGGTGCATTTTACGGCGAACAAGCGCTGGATAAATATCTAAAAATGCTTTCCCGACATCCTGTGTGAAAGCAAAATCATTATCCCAATTTCCGCTGGCGAGCTGATCATAAAAAATACCACCTTCGCCCCGTGCGCGGTTGCGGTGAGGCACGTAGAAATAGTCATCACACCATTTTTTGAATTTATCATAGTAGGTTGGGTCATGCTCGTCACAAGTCGTTTTAAAAGCAGCATGGAAATCAGCCGTGTCTTTGGTATTTGGCAGCGCGGTATTTAAGTCTGCCCCGCCGCCGAACCACGACTTAGTAGTGACCAAAAAGCGGGTATTCATATGCACGGCTGGTACATGCGGGTTATGCATGTGAGCGACAAGGCTGATACCTGTGGCAAAAAAACGCGGGTCCTTATCGGCGCCGGGAATATTTTTAGCAAACTCAGTGGAGAACGTGCCTTCTACCTTAGAGATATTGACACCGACCTTTTCAAAAACACGGCCTTTCATGATGCTCATAGTGCCGCCGCCGCCATGTTTGTCTTTGTGTTCACCGCTATTTTCGGTGTCACGGTCCCATGTTTTACGCTCAAATCGGCCAGCAGGGTGGGTGCTATCGCCCGCAAAGTCGTCTTCTATGGCTTCAAAAGCTGCGCAAATATCATCGCGCAAAGCGCGGAACCAGTCAGCAGCCAACTGTTTTTGCGTATTCAGGTC
>Ga0209344_10001950_pt1 | contig 24546 bp, 22 predicted proteins | sample Cruoilmetagenom6_FD_187293 | JGI IMG/M metagenome (GOLD analysis project Ga0209344, IMG submission 187293) | Oil polluted marine microbial communities from Coal Oil Point, Santa Barbara, California, USA - Santa Barbara Oil Seep Sample 6 (SPAdes)... | ecosystem: Environmental > Aquatic > Marine... | reverse complement strand
GGCGTTTCAGTCTGCGCCATATCCCATTTGGAAGACATCCCTCAACGGCGATGTCATTTGGCAGAACAAGGCATATTCGGATCAACCAATCCTCACGGATTATACCTGTTCGCATGGTGCATCAGATAAAACTTTTTCCGACACCAAACGTGTCTCTGTCGAACAAGAGGCCAACGAGAGCCCGATCTGGTTCGAAGTGCGGTCGTCCGCAGACGAAAACTACATCACACACTATGCAACCGACATATCCAAAGTTGTCCGAGCCGAAGCGTCCCAGCGCGAATTTGTACAAACACTGACCAAAACATTCGCCTATCTTACGATTGGCCTCGCTGTGTTTGATCGCAAACGTCAATTGGCGCTTTTTAATCCCGCCTTGGTGGACCTTACGGACTTGTCCGCCGAATTCTTGTCTGGCCGACCAGACATGATTAGCTTTTTTGATAATCTGCGAGACAAACAGGTCATGCCTGAACCGCGCAGTTATCCATCGTGGCGGGCACATATCAATGCGGTTGTGCAATCCGCCAATGACGGGTTGTATCAGGAAACCTGGTCGCTTCCCAACGATGTCACGTACAAAGTCACCGGGCGACCGCACCCTGATGGGGCCGTCGCTTTTTTGTTCGAGGATATATCTGCCGAAATCATGCTTGCACGGCGGTTCAGGGCCCAGCTCGATTTGCGGCAATCCGCCCTCGATAACATTCCACAGGCGGTAATGGTTTTTGGGTCCAATAATGTTTTATCTTTTTGCAATGAACCTTGTGTACAGCTTTTGGGCGTCGATCCTGACACAAGTTTTGCCGATATGTCCGCAAATGACCTTATGGGCATCTGTAATTCGGTCCTACCTCAGATGCGATTATGGAAGCGCGTCGAGGCGGGTTTGCGCCAACGCCAAATAGAAACCCCTATTCGAGAACAAGCTGTTACAGATCACGGTGTCACGCTTTCCTATCGGGTGGAACCTTTGGCAGGCGGGTCCAGAATGCTGATACTGGATATCGAAACTGCAGAAATTTCTGATCCCGTGGTGTCTGAAGCGTCGTGAACTCTGTTGCAGGTGGCGGTGTCGGGTGTAGTGTCGGCCCATGCATGCGTTTTCTGAAAAACTCCTTCTGACGGACCCTGAACAGACCTGCCGAATGGCTGGCAGGTTGGCGCCCGTGTTGCGGACGGGTGATGTTGTGCTTTTGTCCGGCGATGTCGGCGCCGGGAAAACGCATTTTGCGCGATGCGTCATTCAATCGCAGATGGACATTCCCGAGGACGTACCTTCCCCCACATTTACACTTGTCCAAACCTATCCCGCGCGCAATGCGGAAATCTGGCATGCGGATTTGTATCGGTTGAGTGACGTGAACGACGTATTTGAACTTGGTCTGATCGACGCCTTTGAAAACGCGATTTGCCTGATTGAATGGCCGGATCGTCTGGGTGATCTGACTCCTGCATCCGCATTGCACTTGGAAATGCAAACGTTGGAGGACCCAGACCATCGCGAAGCAACATTTCGCTGGACGGATCCTGTGTGGAACGATCGCATGAGTGGGGTTTTTGATGTCTGATCGTATGAATGCAATTGTTGATTTTCTGAAAGGCACAAATTGGGCGGATGCGAACATAGCGCCATTGGCCGGAGATGCGTCGAATCGACGATATATGAGACTATTCATGCCCAAAACGGGTGATATGGCGGTATTGATGGATGCACCGTCAGACAAGGGAGAAGATGTTCGCCCCTTCGTTCATATCGCCAAATACCTAGCAAGTGTTGGCCTGAGCCCGCCTCGTGTTTTTGCAAAAGATCTGGATCAGGGGTTTCTTATTCTCGAGGATCTGGGTGACGATTTATTTGCGCGGGTTGTTGCGAACACCCCCAGAAAAGAAGACCTGCTTTATCTTACCGCAACGGATGCTTTGGCCGCACTTCATCAGAATGCCCCGCCAATCGGATTGGGCACTTATTCCCCAAAATTGATGGCAGATTTGGCAGCGCTGGCATTTGACTGGTATGCAGCGTCTTTGACAGATGTCGATCCCGGCACGCGGGCGTGGTTTCTTGAAAACATCATCCCTGTTTTCGAAACCCATTGCCCGGACGCCGACGTTCTGATCCAGCGGGATTATCACGCGGAGAACCTTCTTTGGCTTCCGGATCGTCAAGGTGTCAAACGTGTTGGATTGTTGGATTTTCAGGACGCTTTATGTGGCCACCGAGCCTATGATCTTGTGTCACTGTTGCAAGATGCACGCCGGGATGTCCCCGCGGCGGTTGAGGCCACAATGATCGCCCACTATGTCGCAACGACGGATCAGGATGCGACAATGTTTGAGGCGGCGTACCGCGTGCTTGGTGTACAAAGGAACATGCGTATATTGGGCGTTTTCGCACGGCTTTGTATCCGTGACGGCAAACCCCACTACATCGATTTGATTCCCCGGGTGTGGGACCATCTCATGGCGGATTTGTTGCACCCCGCCCTGTCCGACGTGTCCGAAGTCGTCTTGCAAAACCTGCCTGAACCCACGCCCGAAAATTTGTCAAAACTCAAAAACCAATGTGCATGACCCCGCAAGCCGTCATGATGTTTGCCGCCGGATTTGGCACCCGGATGGGCACGCTGACCGCAGACAGGCCCAAACCGTTGATCGAGGTCGCCGGGACGACATTGATTGATCACGCAATTGATTTAGCGCGCGATGCGGGTCTTGGTAAAATCGTGGTTAACACCCATTATAAAGCTGGCCAGATATCGGCGCATTTAGCAGAAACAGATGTTGCAATATCACACGAAGACCCGGATATTTTAGATACCGGGGGTGGATTGCGACACGCCCTGCCCCTTGTGGGGACCGGGCCGGTATTTACCATGAACACCGATGCGATCTGGCAGGGGCCCAACCCCTTCCAACACCTTGCGAACCATTGGCAACCGGACCGCATGGATGCGCTATTGTTGTGTGTGCCACGGGACAATGCCGTTGGGCACAATGGGAGTGGGGATTTTATCGTTGACGATACTGGTCGTGCGTCACGTGGGTCTGGAATGGTGTATTCCGGAGCCCAGATTATCAAGACGGATCGAATCGGCAAGATCCCTGAAACTGTGTTTTCCCTCAATGTGCTTTGGAATGACATGCTGAAGGCTGGTCGTGTTTACGCAACGGCGTATGCCGGACAGTGGTGCGATGTTGGTCATCCCAAGGGGATCGAATTGGCCGAAAACATGTTGGGGTGGCGTGATGTTTGATCCTTCCCAAACCCCGCGTGTTTTTGGTGTCCCTCCGGGTGTTGATTTTCCGGCTGCCTTGGTCGATGGGTTTTGCGATCGGATGCAGGGCATGCCGCCGACGGATGTCGCGCGGGTTCAGCTTGTCGTCAACACACGCCGAATGGCCCGTCGGGTCAGGGTGCTGTTTGACCAGCGCCCTGCAATGTTATTGCCGAAAATTGGGCTTGTGACCGATCTGGGTCAGCATTGGGACATGGCCCATATCCCACGCGCTGTTTCACCTCTGCGGCGCAGGTTAGAATTGATTCAGCTGATTTCGTCCCTGTTGGACAGGCAACCCGACCTTGCCCCGCGCGCAAGCATGTATGATCTGGCTGATAGCCTTGCCGCGTTGATGGATGAAATGCACGGCGAAGGCGTGTCGCCGGATGCGATTGATCAATTGGATATTACGGACCAATCCGGCCATTGGGATCGCATTCGTAGTTTTCTAAGTATCGTTCGGCATTTCAGTGATGGCGCTTCAGAACCAAGCCCCGAGAAACGGCAACGTCTGGTCATAGAACGGTTGGTTCAACAATGGGAGGTTGAACCACCACAGCACCCGATCATCCTTGCAGGATCAACCGGATCACGTGGCGCAACCCAAGTTTTGATGCAGGCCGTTGCGCGCCTGCCGCAAGGTGCAATTGTGTTTCCCGGCTATGATTTCGATATGCCAGACCCGGTTTGGCGGGCAATGGACAACGCCTTGTCGTCTGAGGATCACCCGCAATATCGGTTCCATGCATTTCAGTCTGCGGTGAAATTGAATCGCACTGATGTTGTGCCTTGGTCAGACTCTATTCCAGCCAATAGTGCACGAAATAGGGTCATTTCCCTTGCGCTGCGACCGGCCCCGATCACGGATCAATGGCGTCAGGATGGCCCAGGCCTCACGGATATTCCCAAGGCTATGCAAGACGTGACATTGATCGAAGCGCCATCCCTGCGCATCGAAGCATTAACAATCGCCATGCGATTGCGGAAGGCGGCGGAGGACGGTCAAACCGCTGCGTTAATCTCGCCTGACCGGATGCTCACACGTCAGGTGACGGCGGCGTTGGATCGATGGAACATCGTGCCAGACGACAGCGCGGGAACGCCGCTTCATCTTTCGCCACCGGGTCGGTTTCTGCGCCACACCGCCGAACTGTTTCGCAATCGATTGACGGCGGAATCGTTGCTTACGTTGCTAAAGCATCCGTTGACCCATTCCGGTGCGGATCGCGGGCCGCATTTGCGCCTGACGCGCGAGTTAGAATTGCATCTGCGGCGCAATGGTCCGCCCTACCCTGATGCCACCGCCGTTCAGGCCTGGGTCAACACCCGGAACGAAGATTTTGCACCTGGTTGGGGGAATTGGGTGTGCAAATTCATCACCGGTCAAGTCGATCCAACTGACGCGGCATTGTCCGGTTTTGTGGTGCGCCACGTCGATGTGTCCGAAAAAATCGCGCTTGGTAGCACGGCGCAAGCCGACAACAGCAAGCTGTGGTCACAGGACGCTGGACGCGAAGCGCGTGTCGTCATGGATAATTTACGTCAGGAATCGGAACATGGCGGTCAATTCAACGCCGCCGATTATGCCAATTTGCTGCATTCGCTGTTGTCCCGCGGAGAAGTGCGAAATCCGACGGCCCCTCATCCCGGAATTCTGATCTGGGGTACGTTGGAGGCGCGTGTTCAAGGCGCGGATTTATTGATCCTTGCAGGTTTGAACGAAGGCAGCTGGCCCGAGGCCGCAAAGCCCGATCCGTGGCTGAACCGGGCACTCAGGCATCAGGCCGGTTTGTTGCTGCCAGAGCGGCGCATCGGATTGGCAGCGCATGATTTCCAACAAGCCGTGTCAGCCCCTGAAGTTTGGATCACGCGGTCCGTGCGGTCCGATGATTCCGAGACCGTGGTGTCGCGATGGTTGAACAGATTGCAAAACCTGTTGGCAGGATTGCCTGCGCAAGGCGGCGCAGAGGCGTTGGATGATATGCGTGCGCGTGGCGCCGGTTGGATCGAAAAGGCATCCTTGTTGGAAGCGCCAGAGGCGGTCGTCGCACAACCGCGCCCTGCCCCATGTCCGCCGGTTGGCGCGCGCCCTACACGGTTGTCGGTGACCGAAATCAAACGATTGATCCGTGATCCATATGCGATTTACGCCAAACATGTCTTAAAGCTACGACCGTTGAACCCGTTGATGCAGGCCCCGGATGCGTTGTTGCGCGGCATTATCCTTCACGAAGTTCTGGAACAGTTTATCGCCGAAAGCAAAGACGACAATTCGTTGTGCACAAGAGAGCGCCTTATTGCAAAAACAGAGTCTATCCTTGCGGAAAACGCACCATGGGCGAGCGCACGAGCGATGTGGCTTGCACGGATGGAACGGGTTTCGGATTGGTTTGTCGAAACTGAACACCTGCGCCGAGAGCAGGCGCAACCAACTGCGCTTGAAACCAAAGGCGGTGCAGAGATTTCCAAGCTTGGCTTCACTTTGGTTGCTGAGGCTGACCGCATCGATTTGGATGCCTCGGGCAATTTGTTTATCTATGATTATAAAACCGGCGCGCCGCCGTCGAAGAAAGAACAGGTCGTTTTTGACAAACAGCTGTTGCTTGAAGCGGCAATCGCCCAGCGCAATGGGTTTGGTGACTTGGTGGCAGGCCCGGTTGCGCGCGCTGTTTACATTGGACTGGGCAGCGGTGGGCGTGAAATGGATGCCCCGTTGGACGACGAGCCGCCAGAAACCGTTTGGGCAAAACTGGCCGAATTGATCGAGGCGTATCAATCGCCAACTATGGGCTATACATCCCGGCGCGCAATGCAGCGCAAGACCGATGCCGGTGATTATGATCAACTCGCCCGGTTTGGCGAATGGGACATCACCGACTTGGCCGTAAGGATGAAAATCCGATGACCCAGCGCGACGCCGCCACACAACGACAGATCGCCGCCGCGCAGCCGGACCAATCAACATGGCTTTCGGCCAATGCGGGGTCGGGTAAAACCAAAGTTCTGACAGACAGGGTTGCACGCCTGTTGTTGGACGGGGTTAATCCGCAGCATATCCTGTGCCTGACCTATACCAAGGCCGCGGCCAGCGAGATGCAAAACCGTTTGTTCAAGCGGTTGGGCGAATGGGCCATGCTAGATGATGCGCTGTTGATTCAGCAGCTACATCAATTGGGCGAAGACAGTGATTTTGGCGATGGTCGTTTGCGGGATGCACGGCGTTTGTTTGCCAGCGCGATTGAGGCGCCCGGCGGTTTGAAAATTCAAACCATCCATTCGTTTTGTGCCGCCTTGTTACGGCGCTTTCCGCTTGAGGCGGGGGTCAGTTCGCAATTCGTGGAAATGGAAGACCGGACCGCCGCATTGTTGCGCGCCGAGATTGTCGAAGACATTGCCGCCGGTCCGGATGCACAGGTCATCTTTGACGTCGCGCGCCATTACGCCGGCGAGACGTTTGAAGACCTAACAAACGAGGTTGTACGGCATCGCACGGAATTTGGCGCCGACGGCAAATTACACGAAACACTGGGCGTTGTGGATGGCGATAGCCTTGAAACCTTGTCGCAAGCCGTTTTTCTTGGCAGCGAACGGGCAATCCTGGATCAGGTTGTTCCGGTTTTATTGGCCAGCGGAAAAATGGATCAGACTGCAGGAAGCCGCCTTGGTAATTTGACCGCGCTTGATGCGTCAGATCTTCTTGTTCTTGAGAAGGTGTTTTTGACTGGCGCAAGCGCAAAAGAGCCATTTACGGCCAAGTTAGGGTCTTTTCCTACAAAAGGCATACAGAAAGCCCTTGCCCATATTATGCCTGAACTTGAGGCATGGATGATGCGGGTCGAAGACGCGCGGGAACGGCGGTTGGCGTTAGGGGCAGTCGCGAAGACCCGGGCATTGCATAGCTTTGCCCAAGTGTTCCTGCCGGCCTACGGTGCGGCGAAAATGGCGCGTGGATGGCTTGATTTCGACGACCTGATCCTGCGCGCGCGCGACTTGTTGACAGATGACAAAGTGGCGGCGTGGGTGTTGTTCCGATTGGATGGCGGGATCGACCATATACTTGTGGACGAGGCCCAGGACACCAGCCCGGTGCAATGGCAGGTTATCGAGCGATTGGCGCAGGAATTCACCAGTGGCGCGGGTGCGCGCACGGATGTGTTGCGCACCATTTTTGTCGTGGGTGACAAGAAGCAATCGATCTATTCATTTCAGGGGGCGGACCCCCGTGAGTTTGATCGTATGCAAGACGAGTTTGCCGAAAAGCTTGCCGCGGTTGAGCATCCTTTGCAGTCCCATCAGTTGGAACATTCGTTCCGGTCGTCGCAGGCCATTCTTGATCTGGTGGATCAGACGTTTATCGGGCGGGAAGGATCCGGGTTTTCAACGGATCAATCACACAAGGCGTTCAAATCCAATTTACCGGGGCGGGTTGATTTGTGGCCGATTACCTTGCCCCCTGACAACCCGGACGACCCGCCTTGGGAAACCCCGGTTGATGTGAAGGCAAACAGCGACCCCGACGTTGTGCTTGCCAACCGTATTGCTGATCAGATTGCAGGAATGATCGCGAATGGTCATGCAATCCCGGACGACAGCGCGCCGGGCGATGATTTTCCATCGCGCCCTGTGCACGCAGGGGATTTTTTGATCCTTGTGCAACGTCGCGCGGATTTGTTTCACGAGATCATTCGCGCCTGTAAGACACGTGAGCTGCCGATTGCGGGTGCCGACCGGTTAAAGGTCGGGGCGGAGTTGGCTGTCAAAGACCTTGCAGCGTTGTTATCGTTTTTAGCGACACCCGAGGATGATCTGTCGTTGGCGGTGGCATTGAAATCACCGCTGTTTGGGTGGGATGAACAGGACCTGTATCATCTGGCGCAGGGCAGGGCACAGAAATACCTGTGGCATACGTTACGGGACACTGCCGAAGAATACCCCGGCACGATGGCGGTGATTTCAGATTTGCGCGCACAAGTGGATTATTTACGCCCCTACGATTTGATAGAACGTATCCTGACGCGCCACGATGGGCGGCGAAAATTGTTGGGCCGCCTTGGCCCGGAGGCCGAAGATGGGATTGATGCGCTGCTTAGTCAGGCGTTGGCCTATGAACAAAAGGCCGTCGACAGTCTAACCGGGTTTCTGGTTTGGCTGGAAACCGACGACCTTGAGATCAAGCGCCAAATGGACAGCGCCGGGGATCGTATCCGTGTGATGACGGTGCATGGCGCCAAGGGGTTGGAAGCACCGATTGTGATTTTACCAGACACTGGTAAACGCACGGTCCAAATCAGGGATCAGATCGTTGCCAAGGATGGCGTTGCCCTGTGGCGGACCAAGGCAGACGAAACACCCACAGCCGTCGCCAATATTGCAAACGAAATGAAAGCGGCACAATTGGCCGAGCGGGATCGGTTGTTGTACGTGGCCATGACACGTGCCGAAAAGTGGTTGATCGTGGCGGCAGCCGGTGATCCCGGGACCAAAGGGGAAAGTTGGTACGAAAGCGTTCGGGCCGGGTTAGAGCGGTGCAATGCATCACCACACGACTTTGACGCAGGTGAGGGTCTTCGCCTTGAATATGGGGAATGGGATCAGCCCACCGATACCGTCGTGGCCGAATCCGCAGTATCAACGGCAGCTTTGGATGCATTTTTCAAACACGACGCGCCTGTGCCCATTCCTGCAATCTCTACGTTAAGCCCGTCAGATTTGGGTGGGGCAAAAGCATTGCCTGGTGAACAGGGAATGGATGAAGATGCGGCTTTGCGACGGGGCCGGCTTGTGCATCTGTTATTAGAGTTTTTGCCGGATGTTCAGCCCGATGATTGGGGCCTGATTGCCCAGCATTTGTTTGACCAGACACCTGATGTGACTGTGCCCGAAGAACGCGCGCTACTTTTGGCCGAAGCAACCAAGGTTTTGACCAAGGATTCGTTGGCCCCGCTTTTTGCACAAAGCACCCTGAGCGAGGTTTCTGTTTCAGCGCCAGTTTCCGCATTGGACGGCGTGCGAATTCATGGGGTCATTGATAGATTGGTCGTTGAAGATGATCGGGTTTTGATCGTTGATTTCAAAACAAACGCATTGGTTCCGGACACGCCGCAGGATTGCCCCGATGGGTTGCTTCGGCAATTGGGGGCCTACGCCGCGGCCATTTCGGATATCTATCCAGGCCACAAAATTGAAACCGCCATTTTGTGGACACGCACCGCCAGCCTGATGATGTTGCCACACGATCTTGTGACAGATGCCATATCAAACACCCAGATATCTTGACGTTTGCCCTAGGGCTACATAGGTTCTGATGCGAAACCCATCCCCCGAGGAGAACACGATATGGCCACTGTTGCCGTCACCGACGAAACCTTCGACGCCGAAGTCAAAAATTCCGATGTCCCCGTAGTGGTAGATTTCTGGGCTGAATGGTGTGGCCCTTGCAAACAAATCGGCCCCGCGTTGGAAGAGTTGGCTGTTGAAATGGGCGGCAAGATCAAAATCGCCAAGGTCGACGTCGACAGCAACCCGAATTCGGCGGTTGCAATGGGCGTTCGCGGTATTCCTGCGCTGTTCATCTTTAAAGACGGCGAAGTTGTTTCCAACCGTGCAGGCGCGGCCCCCAAGGCGGCACTGCAAAGCTGGATCGAAGACGCGATTTAAGCATTATCTAAAACGTTTCTACTTAATTCTGAGACAGGGTTAAGTGGAAACGCCGCGCAACATATTAATCTCGTGGGCGTTTCGCGAAAACCAGCAATTCTGATTTTCTCAAAACGCTTTAACACCTCGTGAGATTGAGCGCCCTTTGTGGCGCTCTTTTTCGTTTGGGACGTCGAGACTTGCAGACACGTGACCACCCATCCATATATGCCTGCAGCAACGGGAGAACCTTTATGGCAGATGATCAGTTTCCAGGATGGCACGGCACCACGATAATTGGTGTGAAAAAAGACGGCGAAGTTGTCATTGCCGGTGACGGACAAGTCAGCCTTGGTCAGACAGTCATCAAAGGGACGGCCCGCAAGGTGCGCCGCCTGAGCCCTGGTGGGTTTGACATTGTTGCCGGATTTGCCGGATCGACAGCGGATGCATTCACATTGCTTGAACGGTTAGAAGCCAAGCTTGAAGCGACGCCGGGGCAATTGCAACGCGCGAGCGTGGCATTGGCCAAAGATTGGCGCATGGACAAGTACCTGCAGAAACTTGAGGCGATGCTGATCGTCACGGACGGCGTGGAAATTTACGTCATCACAGGGGCAGGGGACGTGTTGGAACCCGAACATAACGTTGCGGCCATTGGATCAGGCGGGAATTTCGCACTGGCCGCGGCGCGGGGCATGATGGACAGCGATAGAAACGCCGAACAGATCGCGCGCGATGCTATGGCGATTGCGGCAGATATTTGTGTGTACACCAACGGCAAACTGACCGTCGAAACCATCAAGGGTTAAGTTATGAATATTACTGAAGAAGACGTGCGCGCCGCCACCGCCGCAGGCATCATCGACGAAGGCCAGGCCGCGCGGTTGACGTCGCTGGCTCATAGCCGCGCATCACGCATCGCACGGGATTTAGCCGAAGATGAACCGTTCGAATTGTTTCGCGGGTTTGCCGAAATATTTGTGTCGGTTGGATTGATCTTGTTGGTTTCTGGCACGATGGCACTTGCGGCATTTATTGGCGGTGTTTTTGTAATTGCCCCTATGTTGATCATCTCGTGCTGGGTTGCAGCGCTGTATTTCACCGTTAACCGCCGGATGACGCTTCCGTCGATTGTTTTGGTTTCCGGCTTTAGCCTTGGCGTGGGAACGTTTATCGCGTGGTTGATGGAACTGGTAGGATTGCCCGACGATCAAGGGTGGGTCATTGCCCTGTTTGGTCTGTTGGGCATCGGCGCAATGTTGGCATATTACCGCAAATTTTATGTGCCTTTCGCGATGTTTGTCGCGGGGCTTTATGGGTTGGCCGTCGTGTTTGGGGTGATGGGCACCGTGACAACGGGCGACATGGTGGGTGAAGACTGGGAAACCATGTTTGATCTTCGTCAGGGTGGTAGCTTTGCCATAGCCACATTGGTCTTTGGCGGGTTGGCATTTATTGCAGGTCTTTGGTTTGACACCCGCGATCCGCACCGGATTGGACGCATGGCGCGGTCTGCGTTCTGGCTTCACTTGCTGGCCGCACCAGCGTTGGTCAACACGGTTATGATGACCGCCTTTAACGTCCAAGGATCGACTGGCATGGTATTAACCATTGTTGGTCTGATCATAATTACAGTTTTCGCTTTGGTCATCGACCGGCGTTCGTTTTTGACGGCAGGCCTTGGATATTTGGCGGCCGTCATCATCTGGGCGATGCAGATAGGCGACAACGATCTGTTGTTCCCGGTTTTGATGCTAATTTTGGGTGGAATCGTCACGTTTTTGGGAACGTTCTGGACGCAACTTCGCGTGCGTGTGATGCGTGCTTTGCCAAATTTTCCGGGCAAGGATCGCCTGCCTCCTTACGAGGCAGGCGTCTGATTTTAGTTCAGGCTGGCAACGCCCAACGGCACGCTGGCCACGTCACACCAGATGTAAACTTCGTTGAATGCGCTTGCGTCCATTGTTGACGGAACGGCGTAGCGTTGCGCGCCATTCAAACTTAGCAATGCACCCAGATAACCAGCATTGTCAGCATAGGTGCCGTCATTGCCAAACCCAACGCGTGGGTCGGGGCCGCCGTCCAGCATGAAGTCATCGCCGAGCTCAACAAATGTGCGCCCGCCTTCTTCGATCACTTTGACCGAACCGGATGTCACGTGGTTACTACGGCCTTCGAACGTACCGCTGTTTTTGGTCATCATTGTTTCGGCCATCACGGGCGCGGCTATCATGCCTGCTGCAGCGATTGTTCCCAGTGTGGCGGCGTTGCGTAGAAATTCACGGCGTTTGATCATTGTTTTTCCCTCAATTGGTGATTGCGATCGAGCCAGAGGTAACCGGTTCGGTCGGCTAAACAACCTGTTGAAACACGCCTTCACAGCCTCCTCATCCAGCGTGACGGTTTTCGATGGTGTGCGTGATAATTGTTTCAATGGTTGCGTTTTCGGTGCCCATGCTTAGGTTCCGGCCAACACTGATTTTCGGAGATACTGAATGACCGACCTGACCCCGCGCGAAATCGTTTCAGAACTGGACCGGTTTATCATCGGCCAAAACGACGCAAAACGTGCGGTGTCTGTTGCCTTGCGCAACCGGTGGCGTCGCAAACAGTTACCCGATGATCTGCGCGATGAAGTTTATCCAAAGAACATCCTGATGATCGGACCCACCGGAGTTGGGAAAACGGAAATCAGCCGCCGGTTGGCAAAACTCGCGAATGCACCGTTTATCAAGGTTGAGGCCACGAAATTTACCGAGGTGGGATATGTTGGCCGCGACGTAGAACAGATCGTTCGTGACCTGATGGACAGCGCCATTGCGATGATCCGCGACAACATGCGCGACGAGGTCAAGGCCAACGCCCACAAAGCCGCCGAAGAACGCGTTGTTACGGCCATCGCCGGTGAGGATGCCCGTGAAGGCACCCGCGACATGTTCCGCAAAAAGCTGAAATCGGGCGAATTGGACGACACGATTATCGAACTGGAAGTTGCGGACAATTCAAACCCGATGGGCATGATGGATATCCCCGGCCAACCTGGTAGCCAGATGGGCATGATGAACATCGGTGATATTTTCGGCAAAGCGTTTGGTGGTCGGACCGTGAAACGTAAACTGACCGTTTCGGAAAGTTACGAGATTCTGATTGGCGAAGAGGCCGACAAACTGTTGGATGATGAAACCGTCAACAAGGCGGCGTTGGATGCGGTTGAACAGAACGGAATCGTCTTTCTGGACGAAATCGACAAGGTTTGCGCCAAGACAGATACCCGCGGTGGCGACGTCAGCCGCGAAGGGGTGCAACGTGATCTGCTGCCGTTGATCGAAGGCACAACTGTGTCCACCAAATACGGCGCGGTCAAAACCGATCATATCCTGTTTATCGCCTCAGGCGCGTTTCACATTGCCAAGCCATCCGATCTTTTGCCCGAGCTTCAGGGCCGTTTGCCGATCCGCGTCGAGTTGCGCGCGCTGACGGAAGAAGATTTCGTGCGTATCCTGACGGAAACGGATAACGCGCTGACCCTGCAATACACCGCATTGATGGGTACCGAAGAGGTTGAAGTTTCCTTCACTCCGGAAGGCATTGCCGCGCTGGCCCATATCGCAGCCGAAGTGAACCAAAGCGTCGAAAACATCGGCGCGCGACGGTTGTACACTGTGATGGAGCGGGTGTTTGAAGAGCTGTCGTTCAACGCACCGGACCGATCCGGCGAGGCGGTGGTTGTGAACAAGGAATTTGTCGAAGCAAACCTTGGCGAATTGATGAAGTCATCCGACCTGAGCCGGTACGTTTTGTAAGCAATCGCAAATCCACGCTTTCTTTTTTTCCCGTTTCGGGTGACAGAGGATTATGTCGATTCTCGCGTTTCTTCAGGACAATGCCCGCTGGTTAGGTGCCGGTATGCTGCTGACGTTTCTCAGCAGTTTTGGACAGACGTTTTTCATCTCAATTTTTGCCGGTGAGATCCGCGAGGGGTTTGATCTTAGTCACGGACAATGGGGTGGCATTTACACGCTTGGCACAACTGCATCCGCCATTGTGATGGTGTGGGCGGGCGGTTTGACCGATCAGTTCCGGGTACGCTCGTTGGGCGCGACCATTCTCGCGATGTTGATGTTGGCGTGCCTGTTTATGGCACTTAATCCAGTGTGGTGGTTGCTGCCGTTTATTATTTTTGCACTCCGGTTCACAGGGCAAGGCATGGCCGGCCATATCGCCGTTGTCGCGATGTCCCGCTGGTTTATCGCGACACGCGGCAAAGCATTGTCCATTGCAACGCTTGGTTATGCCTTTGGTGAGGCTTTGCTTCCACTAATCTTCGTTTCATTGCTGGCAGTTTTTGACTGGCGCATTTTGTGGATTCTGGCCGGAGTAATTGCTGTTGCTGGAATTCCGGTTTTGGCGTTGCTTTTGCGCAGCGAACGTACACCCCAATCCCTTAGCCAATCAGATCAGGCACTTGGCATGATGAACCGTCATTGGACACGTAACCAATCATTTAAACACTGGTTGTTCTGGTTCATGATCCCGGCATTGTTAGGCCCGGCAGCCTTTAACACCGCGTTCTTTTTTCATCAGGTGCATTTCGCCGAGATTAAGGATGTCGACCATATCGAATTAGTTGCCTTTTTTCCATTTTACACAGGCATTAGCATCGCCGCGATGGTCCTGAGTGGGTGGGCCTTGGACAAAGTCGGCACCGCGAGACTTATTCCGTTCACGCAATTGCCGGTGATTGCCGCCTTCCTGACGTTTGCTTATGCAAACGGATCGGGTGGTTTGTTGGTTGGATTCCTGTTTCTAGGGCTGAATACAGGGTTCAACGTCACATTGCCCGCTGCGTTCTGGGCCGAGTTTTACGGAACGCGACATATCGGATCGATCAAGGCGATGGCGGCGGCGGTTATGGTGTTAGGGTCGGCAATAGGGCCAGGTTTAACCGGTATAGGGATCGACCTAGGAATGGGGATCGAAGCCCAATACGTTTTCGTCGCACTCTTTTTTGTTTTTTCAACTGTGATGATGTTTATAGGCATCAAACGCGCGCGGCCTTTGTTACCGGTGTCGGCGTAGATAGATATAGTACGCACCGCCGCCACCGTGGCGGCCATGTGCGGCGGTGACTTGCATTACAACTTCGGACAGGGGTGGCATGGTCAACCAATGAGGAACATTGTGTCGCAAAACACCCTGACGCACTGGGATTGGGCCCATATCATCGGATCGTTTTCCTTTGCCCGTGATCACCAGAACCAGACGTTTTTGTTGCGTGTACGCGCGCATTACAAAACCAGTTAACGCATTGTGTGCGCGATCCACCGTCATTCCATGCAAATCCAGCCGGGCCTCTGGTGCCAGCTTGCCACGCTTTAGTTTGCCAAACGCCTTTTTGTCCATGTTTACCGGCAACTCCTGAAGTCGGTCGGTCAAGCCAGGCAAAACATGACTTCCAGCGCTGCGCCCACGAGATTTTTCACCGACGGTAAAAACTGGGATTGGTTCTGGGATTGGTTTCAGTCGGGTTTTTAGTTGCAGAATTTGCGGAAGGGGGGCCGATTTAGCACGGGGGTGCATCGGTTCTGTATTTTCCGCCACCCGTCGCCACAGCGCGATTTCATCATCGTGCAATTTGCGGCGACTCATTGAAACGTATCCGGAGCCAGTGCAAAAGCACGCTGGATCGGCAGCAAAACTGCCATGCGCCCGGGATCACGCAATTTTCCCGCGGCACGCCCGGCGGCGTCACCTGTGCCAAAGAAGATGTCGGCCCGTTGCGATCCTTTGATCGCTGATCCGGTATCTTGGGCAATCATCAGGCGGCGAAGCGGGGTATTGCCATCCTTTTCGATCCAAACAGGCGATCCCAATGCAGTAAATTTTGGGTCGACAGCGATCGACCGCATCGTTGTGATTGATCGGTTCATTGCCCCCAAAGGCCCTTGATCGCTTGCTACGTTTTTCAGTTTTCTAAAGAAGACATAAGACGGATTATGATGAAGCAATTCCTCTCCCGAGATTGGGTTACGACGTACCCAATTCTTGATCACCTGTGCCGAAACCTGATGCGCCTGATAAACCCCACGGCGAACAAGTTCTTTGCCGATAGATCGGTAGTTATGCCCATTTGAGCCACCGTATCCCACGCGAATGGTGCGTCCATCCGCGAGCTTGATGCGTCCGGACCCCTGGATTTGAAGAAAAAATAGTTCTACCGGGTCATCAACCCAGGCAATTGCGTAACCTTTGCCCTTCATGAATGGCCCGGTTTCGATTTCCTTACGCGTTAGCCAGGGATTTATCCGCTTTGATTCCTTCGGTTCACGATAAAGGGGATATTTGTACCTGCTATTCGGAGTCAGCGAGCCCTGCAATTCTGGTTCGAAATAACCAGTAAAAAGTGCCTTCTTGCCTTCGCTGATCAGAACCGGGCGAAAAAACAGCTCGAAAAAACCCTTGGCATTGGGTTTTTGTTGCGCCAAAGCGCAAAGCGACTGCCAATCGGCGTCTTTCATGTCCGGGCACGTGTTCAGAAAAACATCCAGCGCCTTGGAATGGTCGTCTACGTCCCACCCATCAAGATCTTTGAAATCAAGAATGTGGTAGGTGGTTTCGTTGGCAAACAGGCCACCGGGTACCGACAGCCCACAAAAAAGCGCAATACAAAACGCCCGGATCATTCGCCCGTAGCGACAAGCCGCCAATTAGGGTCATTGGATCCCATGACACGCTCGAACGTCCATACGTCTTTTTGACGCTTGGCCTTGTCGGGCTCTCCCTCGACAATCGTGCCTTCGCTATCGCGCACCACCGAAATAAGCTCGCCAACGAATTTCACCGAAACCTCGGCCTTGTTAGACCCGGAATCGAATGTAGCATCGGTTAATTCAACCTCGCGCACACCAACAAATTCGGCCTCGATCACAAGGTTATTTTCCTCTCGGATCGACACAACTTCGGCAAAGGTTTCATAAACGTCATCGGTCAGAAATGGGCGAAGTTCTTTGATATTGCCGCGTTCAAAACCCATTAGGATCATTTCATAAGCGCCACGCGCACCACCCAGAAAATCGGTAACGCCAAACGAAGGCTCTGCACGCTTCATTTCGGCCAACGCCGCCGCCGCGTCAGAATCTTCCGGAACATGGTCTGTGATATCCAGATCAGGACCACCATCGATGACCTCTAATCCGTGACGGCGTTCAGGTTTCGCATCGGATATCGGGCGATTAGGGTTTTCAAACCCTTCGCGGGTTCCCAATACACTTTTCAGGCGCAAAATAAGAAAAACAGCAATGCCAGCCAGAACCAGAAGCTGTATGATAGGCGAATTCATGGAGACCTCATTCAGGGCAAGACGTGGAAAGCTTAATCATCTGCTCTTATGTAGGTGCTCATGATACGCAAGTCCACCTTGCGACCCGTAAAACGAAGGAGTTTGGCCAATGTGGCTTTTACTGGCATTTGTTGCCGTTCCAATGATCGAAATCGGCCTGTTTATTCAGGTGGGTGGATTGATCGGTTTGTGGCCGACGCTGGCCATCGTTTTGGGTACGGCCGTCGCAGGAACTTGGCTTGTACGCACGCAGGGCGCCTTGGCGATGCACAACTTGCGCCAATCTTTTGCTGCACAAGCCGACCCGACAGAGCCGTTGGCGCATGGCGCTATGATTCTTGTTGCGGGGGTTTTGTTACTCACACCAGGGTTTTTCACGGATAGCTTGGGTCTTGCGCTTTTGATGCCGCCATTTCGGCGCGCCACGTTTGCCTATTTGAGGTCGCGTGTGAAAGTGCAAAGCTTCAACACGGAAATGCACCGCCATCCTCATCAGAACAACCCCGGTGGATCAACCATTGAAGGTGATTTTCACGAAGTCGAAACACCATCTAATTCGAACGGTGCTCCCTCAGGTTGGACAAAGCATTGAGACCCATGTGGTGACCTGATAAAGCTGCGCGCAACTAAAGACGCTTTTGGAGAATTTGATGTCTGAAAAAGAAAACGGTGCGGCCACAGAGGCCCCACAAGTCAAAATGAATATTCTCACACAGTTTGTGAGAGATCTTTCCTTTGAAAACATTTTGGCCCAACGCGGCACCGGTGGAGAAGTCCAGCCGGATGTGACGGTAAGCGTGAACCTGGATGCAAAAAAACGCCAGGCGGACCACCAATATGAAGTTATCGCAAAGCTTAAAGTCGGCTCAAAAAACAAAGGCACGGACGAAGCATTGTTTTTGCTGGAGCTGGAATATGCTGGTGTCTTTCACGTCGAAAACGTTCCAGAGGACCAGCTGCACCCGTTTTTGATGATCGAATGCCCCCGTATGATGTTCCCTTATTTCCGCCGCATAATCGGCGACGTGACACGGGACGGTGGGTTCCCGCCGTTAAACTTGGAAAACATTGATTTTGTTCAGATTTACCGTCAGGAAATCGCACGCCGGCAGGCAGAACAATCCGACAAGCCGCTCGTCTGATCGTCAGGTAAACTTGCCCCAAAGCGCGTTATCGCCCATGTCTTTTACAAAAAGGTCATGGGCGGTGGCCTCATCGGCAGTTAAACGGCTTTTGAGGGCATTTGGACGCGGGGCTGCCCGCCACTCGGAACCCCCGGATTGCAATGACGATTGCGATTGGCCCGCACCCAATGCAAAATCTGGTTGGCGACCACCGATAAGTTCCAGATAAACTTCGGCCAGAATTTCAGAATCTAGAAGCGCGCCGTGTAACGTGCGCGATGAATTATCTATGCTGAAACGGCGGCACAACGCATCGAGTGATGCAGGCGATCCCGGAAATTTTTTCCGGGCAATTGCCAGCGTATCAAGCGCTTGTTCGAAAGGAAGTTGTGGAAGCTTTAGCCAACGTAATTCAGCGTTGAGGAACTTCATGTCAAATGACGCGTTGTGGATCACCAACCGCGCATCTCCAACGAACTCCAGAAAATCCTGCGCAATCTTTGCGAAAACCGGCTTGTCACGCAAAAATTCATCGCCCAGACCGTGAACCTCGAAGGCCTCGTTGGGCATTGCGCGTTCCGGGTTGATGTATTGGTGATACGTGCGGCCGGTCGGCATGTGGTTCAAAAGTTCGACGCAGCCGATTTCAACGATCCGATCACCTTGTTCCGGTTCAAATCCGGTGGTTTCTGTATCCAGAACAATTTCACGCATCGATGCGGGTTTCCCTGATGTCTTTTATCACAGCTTGCACCTGACGGCGCGTATCCTCAAGCGTTCGAGTGGAAATAACATAGTCTGAGTATTTTTGTTTTTCGACGTCCGGCATTTGTTTGTCCAAAATTGCGTCAAGTTGTGCTTCGGTCATGTTTGGACGCTCTAACACACGGGCGCGTTGGACATCAGCAGGGGCCGTAACACATACTACCGCATCCATAGTGGCGTTCGACCCCGTTTCAAAAAGCAGGGGGATATCCAAAACAGTGATGTCTGCCTCGGTTTTCGCCAAAAAATCGTTCCGGTCCTGTACCACCAGTGGATGCACGATTGTTTCTATTTTTTTCAGGGCGTCCGGGTCGTCGGCAATAATGCGACGCAGATGATCGCGCGACACGGCGCCGTCCGAAATTGCGTTTGGAAATGCAGCGGACATCGGGGCAACAGCAGCGCCACCGGACATGTACAACCGATGCACTGCAGCATCCGCATCCCACAATACGCATCCTTCCTGAACGAACATTTTAGCCGTTGTTGATTTACCCATGCCGATTGACCCTGTCAGGCCAAGTTTGAATGTCATCTTAGTGCTGCGGCACGGGTTGCGCTGTCGACTTCTGGCCGTTGCCCGAACCAACGTTCAAAACCGGGCACCGCTTGATGCAATAACATACCCAAGCCATCAACCGTGTGGCATCCCATTTCTTCGGCTGTTTCCAGTAGCTTGGTTTTCAGGGGAGCATAGACAAGATCAGTGACAACCGCGCCTTTTTGCAAGCCATCCAACGGAACGCGCAAAGGTGGTTTACCAAGCATTCCAAGCGATGTCGTGTTCACGACTGTGGATGCATAGTCCATCATATTACCGGCCTGTACCCAGTCAAAGACGCGTAACCGTTGCCCAAATTCAGATTGCAACGCTTCTGCGCGGACACGCGTGCGGTTAGAAATCAAAATTTCCGGAACGCCGGCATCCAATAGAGACGCAATAACCGCCCGCGCCGCGCCGCCAGCCCCTAAAAGGGCCGCGGGACCGGCTTTGGCATCCCAACCGCTTGGCGATTCCTGTAAGTTTTTAATAAAACCGTAACCATCCGTGTTGTCCGCGTGAATTTTTCCATCTTCCTTGAAGATCAATGTATTCGCAGCACCGATCAACGTTGCACGGTCTGTCACATCGTCAGCTATTTCCAGAACCCGTTCCTTGTGGGGGATGGTTATGTTTACGCCGACGAACCCGGCCTTTGGCAATGTCGTTAACACTTCGGCAAGGTTGTCCGTCGTTACGTGCAAAGGCACGTAGTGGCCGCGTATCCCTAGTGTCGTCAACCAATGTCGGTGAATTTGCGGTGATCTGGAGTGTGAAATCGGGGATCCGATCACACCTGCCAGAGGTATTTGGTTGTCGCTCATGATTTAAGGTCTCCGCGTGACGTCAAAAATGATAGTAGTTCCAACAGAGGCAAACCAAGAACTGTAAAATAGTCGCCATCAATCCGGGCGAAAAACCTGACACCTTCTTCTTCCAGTTTGTAGGCGCCGACAGCATTTTGGATGCTGTGCCAGTTACGATCAAGATACTCGTCACGATATTGATCCGAAAAGAATCTCATTGTCATTCGTACAACACCTACATGGCGCCATAAAGGAAGACCGTTTTCATAAACAACCACAGCCGACAGTAGTTCATGGCGGGCCCCACGCATCTGTGTCAACTGTTCGCGGGCGTCTTCTTTGGATTGTGGTTTCGAGAGAATTGAACGTTCAAAGCTTAGAACCTGATCACAGCCAATAACCAACCGCCCGGGATGTTTGTCGCTGATTTTTCGCGCTTTCATTTCTGCAAGAGCATCAGCAACGTCCCGAGGCGAGGCCTGTTCGTTCAGCATAGCATCGCGCATGGCGGTTTCGTCTACGCGGGCGGGCATCGCATCAAATACAATCCCCGCGTTGGCCAACAATTGACACCTGATTTGGGATTGCGAGGCTAGTATGATTTTATCGTTCATGTGGACAACTTCGTGGAATAATCCGTGACAGGGATGGGACGATGATAGGTATAAACCTTACAATGTCACGCAACACGGGAAAACGTTGAAGTGCCACGGAAACTCGAACAACTTTTACACCTGTGAGTTTTAATAACTTGGAAACGGTTCATTATCTATTTCAAATATTTTTGTTCTTCAGTTAGTCACAGGATTGTCAGCATAATTTTTCCTTTAAGATTTTGATAACAATAATTTTATATAGGAATTTGGCCTTGCTCTACATAATTTATCCACACAGATTTCTGCTGTTAATATGTCTGTTGAAAACTCAATAATCCACAGAATGTAAGTATCCCTACTTAATCATCATCCTTTCTTATCTTTCTATTTATTTATAGAGAGAAGATAGCGAAGCGAGGATAGCCGTGACCGATCTATTGAGCACTTTATATCCATGGACCAAGGCATTTCATATCATGTCTGTAATTGCATGGATGGCTGGGCTTTTCTATCTGCCCAGATTGTTTGTGTATCACGCAGAACAATCCAAACCCGGCGATAGCCGTGATGAGATTTTCCAGACCATGGAATTGAAACTTTTGCGCGTGATAATGAATCCAGCAATGGTGGCCACTTGGGTGTTTGGGTTGATGTTGGTTTTCACGCCCGGCATCGTCGATTGGTCTGAGATCTGGCCCTGGACTAAGGCAGGGGGTGTTTTAACGCTGACATGGTTTCATCATTGGTTGGGGTATCGGCGTAAGGAATTTTTAGATGGCTCGTGTGACGTGTCCGGTCGAACCTTTCGCCTGATGAACGAATTACCAACCGTTATGATGGCTATTATTGTTTTGTCTGTGGTCCTGCGGTTCTGAGGTGTTTGACTAAACTGTTGTCACGCTGTATGCCCTGCGCAGCCGCCCGTTCGGGATGCGCGTTTTCCTATTGCACATAATTTTTCTGCTTCGTTGAAGCCGGAATGAGGACTTTCTATGTCACAAGACCGTTTGAACCTGTCTGAACTCAAAGCCCAGAGTGCTAAAGATCTTTTAGCGATGGCTGAGGAACTTGAGATCGAAAACGCATCGACGATGCGCAAGGGCGAGATGATGTTCTCGATTCTAAAAGAACGGGCTGACGAAGGATGGGTTGTTTACGGGAATGGTGTGCTTGAGGTGCTTCAGGACGGTTTTGGCTTTCTGCGGTCCCCAGAGGCGAATTATTTGCCGGGCCCGGACGACATTTATGTTTCTCCGGAAATGATTCGCAAATATGCGTTGCGAACCGGTGATACGATTGATGGGGAAATGAAGCAGCCCGAAGAAGTAGAACGTTATTTCGCACTAACGGGTGTTACGTCGATCAATTTCGAAGAACCGGAAAAAGCACGCCATAAGATTGCATTTGATAACCTTACGCCGCTTTACCCGGACGAGCGTTTGAAAATGGAAGTCGAAGATCCAACAATCAAAGATCGTACAGCGCGGATTATTGATTTGGTTGCGCCGATTGGTAAGGGCCAACGTTCATTGGTCGTGGCGCCGCCACGCACCGGTAAGACAGTTATCCTTCAAAACATCGCCAACAGCATCGAAAAGAACCACCCTGAGTGTTACCTGATCGTTTTGCTGATCGATGAGCGCCCGGAAGAAGTTACTGACATGCAGCGTTCTGTTAAAGGCGAGGTGATTAGTTCTACCTTTGACGAACCGGCAACACGACACGTTGCCGTTGCGGAAATGGTTATCGAAAAAGCCAAGCGTTTGGTCGAACACAAACGAGATGTTGTTATCCTTCTTGATTCGATCACAAGACTTGGTAGGGCATTCAACACTGTGGTGCCGTCATCCGGTAAGGTTTTGACCGGTGGTGTGGATGCAAACGCATTGCAACGCCCCAAACGGTTCTTTGGTGCAGCGCGGAACATCGAAGAAGGTGGGTCGTTGACCATTGTTTCGACGGCGCTGATCGATACAGGCAGCCGTATGGACGAAGTTATTTTCGAAGAATTCAAAGGTACGGGTAACTCGGAATTGGTTCTGGATCGTAAGATTGCTGATAAACGCGTGTTCCCGGCGATCGATATTCTGAAGTCCGGTACGCGGAAAGAGGACCTGCTTGTCGATAAGATTGATTTGCAGAAAACTTTTGTTTTGCGGCGTATTCTCAACCCGATGGGTACAACCGATGCGATCGAATTCCTGATTTCGAAACTGAAGCAGACCAAATCGAATGCTGATTTCTTCGATTCTATGAATACTTAATTCACTTAACATTGCGGGGTTTCCCCAATGGATACGATTTTTGCGACGTCCACGGCACTGGGTAAGGCTGGGGTTGCAGTTCTGCGTATATCCGGCACTCTGGCTTTTGAGGCTTGCAAGGCCCTGTGTGGTGACGTGCCTGAGCCTCGTCACGCCTCGTTGCGTATTTTGAAGCGATCTGATGGGTCGCGTTTGGATGAAGCCCTGGTTTTGGTGTTTGAGTCTGGTCACAGTTTTACAGGCGAAAAAGTTGTGGAACTTCAGACACACGGAAGCGTCGCTGTTGTGTCGGCAATTTTGGAAGAACTTTCAGGTTTCCAGGGGTATCGTTTGGCGGAACCGGGTGAATTTACCCGGAGGGCGCTTGATAACGGGCGTTTAGACATGGCTCAGGTCGAAGGCCTGGCCGATCTGATAGATGCGGAAACCGAGGCGCAGCGACGGCAGGCGCTTAGAGTGTTGTCAGGAGATCTTGGAAAACGGGCTGATGTATGGCGCCGGAATCTGATACGAGCCGCCGCCCTGTTGGAAGCTACAATAGATTTTGCAGACGAAGATGTACCTGTAGATGTGTCACCTGAGGTTAACGCGCTTGTTTCGGATGTTTCAGATCAGCTTCGTGCGGAAATCACCGGAGTTGGCGTTGCCGAAAGAATTCGGACAGGTTTTGAGGTTGCGATTGTTGGTGCGCCGAATGTCGGAAAATCAACCTTGCTTAACACACTTGCGGGGCGTGACGCGGCGATTACATCGGAATTTGCTGGTACAACACGCGATATTATTGAAGTTCGAATGGATATGGGGGGCATTCCGGTCACTATGTTGGATACCGCTGGTCTTCGCGAAACGGACGACATTGTTGAATCCATGGGTATTGATCGGGCGCGTAATCGGGCAGCTCAAGCAGATTTGCGAATTTTCCTTACTGAACAAGGCCATGAGCCTGAATTTGCGCCTGTTAAAGATGATATTGTTGTGTTGGCAAAAGCAGATCTTTTGGATCAGGACGGCGATGCAGTATCGGGAAAAACCGGTAAGGGTGTGTCCGATCTGGTTGACCAAGTCACACATATTTTGAAATCACGGGTTACTGGTTCCGGGATCGCGACGCGTGAACGTCATAAACAAGCCATGGAACGTGGGTTGCTTGCTCTTGAGGCATCAACAGTGTTGTTGCCCGGTGGCGAGGAT
>Ga0209344_10001949_pt1 | contig 24598 bp, 27 predicted proteins | sample Cruoilmetagenom6_FD_187293 | JGI IMG/M metagenome (GOLD analysis project Ga0209344, IMG submission 187293) | Oil polluted marine microbial communities from Coal Oil Point, Santa Barbara, California, USA - Santa Barbara Oil Seep Sample 6 (SPAdes)... | ecosystem: Environmental > Aquatic > Marine... | reverse complement strand
GTATCTTAAGGCCTGCAACGCGGTTGCCCATGCACAGCAGAGTATTGAGAGTGGCTGAACTTCTATAATCAGGACAGGTGGCACCCCAGCTTGGGCAGAATGACGCCAGATCAGATATATTATGACCTACCTTCAGAACTGCCTTTAGCAGCTTGAAGCAGACTCAGGGATATCACTTATAAAAGCTGATTCAGTGTGTCAGTGATGGGATCCACTTCTTATTAATTAATTTTAGGGGCTGTCCTGGATAACTAGTTTAGATACTTTCTAACCAATTGTTTTAATTGGTATAACTGAGATGCTGGGTCACTGTTGTTAAATCTCCACTCGCATTCTTTCAAAAACAGCCCAAAATGCTCCTTCGGGACGCCATTGAATTTGCGCATGTGGCGCTTGGCCTGGTTCCAGAAATTCTCGATGCCGTTGATGGGGTTGTGACGATCTGCGAATAGTCTGGAGTGGTTGATCCGAAAGTGATGAAAATCGGACACAGCCAGCACATTATAGCCCTTCCAGCAATCCGAATAAACGATGCTGTCTTGCACAACCTTACGCTTGATAATCGGCATCAGGGTGATTGAGGTGGCGTCTGGAATGATCCTGGTATATACCTTTCCACCCCTTTTTAATAGCCCGAAAACCGGGATTTTACCTGTGGCACCCCTTCCACGTTTGCCCTTGCGTTTACCACCAAAATAGCTCTCATCCACCTCGATCTCACCGCTAAACATCGCCTCGCTCTCTACTTCCAATTCATAGGCAATGATCTCGCGCAGACGCAGAAAATAGTAAGCGGCTGTGTTGCGAAATCTCACACAAGCCAGCCGCCGTTCGCGCTGTCGTCCCGGCTATAAAATGCTTGATCAGACGGGCTTGTTTATGCTTGCTTGGACGACTCTTTCTCATACCGCCCATGATAACCTCTTTATTGGTTATCATGGGCAGCCCCTTATATTTATTACCCAAGCTCATTTCCTTGAATGCCTAACGCTTCACATCACCGACAGCAAAAAACGCCGCTCGTTCCTCGCTCTGCTTTTTGCTGTCCGAGTGCATGTGTTTGTTATGCTTTTGGCTTGACTGCTTCAATAGTTGCAGAAACAACATAATCCTCAATCTTGCTGTCAGGTACCCAATTTCGGATAAACTCTCTGCTTTCATCGTTTGGCTTTATTGCAATAGCTTCAAATCCAGCATCTTTGAGCATGACTTCAATTTCTTTTATTGATGATGCACCAGACATACAACCAGTAAACAACGCCATATCGTCTTTCAATTTATCTGGTAACTCAGCTGTAGCCACAACATCTGAAATAGCCAACCGTCCGCCTGCTTTTAACACCCGGTATGACTCTTGAAATACTTTTGATTTTTCAGGCGAGAGATTGATAACACAATTTGAAATTATTACATCGACCACATCGTTTGCCACTGGCAGGTTTTCTATTTCTCCGAGACGAAAGTCAACATTTTTATGACCTGCTTTATCGGCGTTGGCTCTTGCTTTAGACACCATTTCTGGTGTCATATCAACGCCTATTACTATTCCTGATTCCCCCACTTCATTAACAGCCAGAAAACTATCAAAACCGCCGCCGCTACCTAGATCAAGAACGATTTCACTTGGTTGCAATGAGGCTATTGTATGTGGATTGCCGCAACCCAAACCCATATTTGCGCCATGAGGGACTTGATTTACATCTGTGCTTGAATAGCCAAGTTCCATTGAGATGGTTTTTGCGTCGGAACCTGATTCATCACAACCTGAAGTTGTCGAGCATCCACAACCAGAATTATCTGATTCAGCTACTTTGCCATATTGTTCACGCACTGCTTTGCGTATGTTGTCATTTGCTAATTGAGTCATGTGTCTCTTCTATTTTAAATGTTTTAAAAAAGCAACTACACCTCTATAGACGGAGACAGGGGGAAAAGGACGCAAAGATTTTAGAATTAGCAAGATTTGCAGTCTGGTTTCTTTTTACCATACGATATAACTTGATTTTCCTTATTGATCTCAAATTGGCAGCAGTCAAACAACATGTTTTTCAATAAAGCTCTACCTCTTTGGACTCTTGATTTTGCACCAGATAAAGAAATGCCTTCCTGTTCAGCCACTTCTTTTTGAGTTTTATTTTCTAGTTCAGACATTTGAACCGCTATTCGATATTTTTCAGGTAATTCTTTAACCATCGGTTCAAGACATGATGATAGTTCTTTCCTGATGATTTCCACTTCTTCGGGTTTAGGTTGCTCTATCCAGTCAGGAAGTTCTTCATTTATACGCTGTGAACGATAATGGTCTATTATTGTGTTTCGTGTTATCTGATATACCCAACTTTCAAGCTTTCCTCCTTCTTTCAAAGAAGCGATCCGAGTGTGAATTTTTATGAATACATCTTGAAGAAGGTCGTCCACGGCATCTTCAGCAACTTTGCTTCTTATAAAATCAGCCAATTTTGTATGGTATTCATGCCAGATATTTTCAGTTGCTTTCACGTTGGTTCCTTTGAGGCATAACGCTCACTGGGGCGCGCGCTTTTTGCGCGTCCCAGTGAGCGCAGCGAACGAACTTGATGTTTTTGTTAGCTGATTTTTGCCTTGAGTTCACGCTTTTTTTCTGCTCCTATGTCATTCCAATGCTTATTTGAAGTGGCGCCCTCAAATGAATATAAATAATAACAAACAGGAAGAGTCTCATTAGGGTATTTATTCTTTATCATTTCATGGGCTTTGGCGGCACCAACTATTTGTAATTCATTTTCTGAGAAGATGCCTGCTTCATTGAGGCGTCCAGCTATTTTTTTTCCAATATTTTTTAGCTCAATAAGCTTTCTATTCTGTTTCATAACCCTGTTGATATTCCTCTGCCGGTTCAATTTCTTGAACAATATCTAGATGAATTCCGTTTGGGTCTTCAATGCAAAAATGGTGCTGCCCCCAATCTTCGGAACGAAGTTTTAATACAATGTTGAGCTCTTTTTCCATTGCTTCAGAGTAAGCTGACTCTACATCATCTACCTCAAGACTAAATATTGCCCCATTTCCATTATATGATCTATGGAATATATCTGGCTGTGTTGGTTGATTAGGCAATAAAAATCCTATTTGGATACCAGTACTAGACACAAGGTGAAGATACCATTCATTTTCAAAAGCTACACCAAAGCCAAAATGGGTTGAATAGAATGTCTTTGCTTTATCAAGACTTCCAACAATAAATACTGGAAATGAGCTATTTGGATTAATCACTACAGTCTCCTTATTCAGCTAACGTCTCGGAGCTAAGCAGATTCCGACGAGAGGGAAATGCGGAGCATTTTCCTGAGGAAGGAATTCTGCTTCAGCGGGTTGATAGGCAGCGCGTCTGGCCTATCGCTTTGTTCAGCGGCAGGCAAAAGTGGCGGAATTTTTATGCGAAAATGGAGCGGAGCGACCCGCACAAAAAGGCCGATGCTTTTGACTATTAATTCCGGACAGTAAGTTAAGATTTTCTTCTGCAACTGCAGGCGCCTTTCCGTTATTTCTGGAATGTGGCCGGTATCCATTCAGATTTCGGCTTCTGAATAACCGCTCCATCGGGGCGTTATCCCAACAATGATCGACCTTGTCTTTTCATGGAACACCTCTCTGGTGGTAATTTTACCACCTGTGTTGGTGTCCGGTTTTATTAGACCACTACACTCTGAACAAGTCTGGACGAAAACAGGTGTGATTCATTATGTTCAGATTCGAGGCGTAGATTGCGCATAACAGCAGGGCTATTGCGAAGATTTACCACAATGAATCCGGGCATAAAGAACGCAAAATACGAGTGCATGACTTGATCAGAGATCCCTTGGCGTTGAATAAAGCTGCACTCATATCGCGGAGGCGATATAAGCGTTTTCATAGTTATCACCTGCTTCACGGGACGCCTATGACCGTCCGTCTGCAAGAATTGTTAGCTTTTACTCCACTTCGTCCTCGTGAACCCAGCCATCGTTCATCAAAATCAATCTGGCTGACTGGGCTTGATTCTGTTCCAGCTTTCGGAGTAATCGCGGAAACGCCTTTATAATAGATATGCTTCATTATCTCTCCTATTGAATGCCAGGCATTTTTGTATATCTATAGCTTATGGATTGATCCACTGGGCAAACCCGGTAATATTTATTGGAATAGTCTACGCTACCTTGTCGGCAAAATTTGTTCCATGCTGGTTTAAGTACAGCCGGGGAAGAGTGAAAGCAATGATACTTGTGGCAATCATCTCACGGCTTACCCAGAAACCGGCTCAAGCTGCGGTTTCGTCAATGCTTCGCCTGTCTCTTGTCATATTCGCATCATGTCAATTATGATACCGGGTAATGAATATTGTTCCATGCTGCGATAATATGGTTCTATACAAGTGTCCTGATAGTACGCATTATCATAAATCCGGTTGGACGCGAAAGAGTAGATAACCATGCCATTGTTGTGAGTTCAGGGTTGCCTGACATCATGCCGGAAGATCACAACAGCCAACAGAAGTCGGTTTCGATGAATGAACAGGATGGATTCTGGACGAAAGAGGCGCTGGCGCAAGCGCAACAAAGTCTCTCAGAAGGCGGTATCATCCCCATTGGCTCAATCCTGGTGTATAGAGGACAAATCATTGGGCAGGGATACAATCAACGAACACAGAAAGGAAGCGCCATTCTGCATGCCGAAATGGACGCGCTCGAACAGGCCGGCAGACAACACGCGCTTGTCTATAGTGAATCCACCCTTTATACCACATTATCTCCATGCGCCATGTGTTCGGGCGCTGTTTTATTATATCAGATCCCAAGGGTCGTCATCGGAGAGAACCAGAATTTCATGGGTGAGGAAAACCTTCTGCGAGAGCGTGGTGTCGTAGTTGACGTGCTCCAGGACAAAGAATGCATAAATTTGATGTCCACTTTTATCCGTGGAAACCCGGAACTGTGGCAGGAAGATATTGGAAAATGACGAATAACAACCCGATTACTGGAATCTAATTCTGATGAAAGGAACATCATCTGGCGTGCCCGAAAAAAACCATGAGGGTATCATGATTTCTCATAGCAAGATCATCGCGTATGCGTTAAAAAATCATGACAGATGAACGGCTGGCCGTAGAATTACGTGGTTTGAAATTTACGACACCCTTGATGCTTCTATCCGGTTGTGACGGTTTTGGGCAGGAGCACGAAAGGGTAGTGGGCGCTGATACCTCCTTGATTGGTGCTGTTTTTCTCAAGGGCACCACGGTCGAACCTCGTCTGGGAAATCCTGCACATCGCTTATGGGAAACGCCATCCGGTTTGCTCAATGCCATCGGATTGCAAAATCCGGGCGTTGATGTGGTCATCCGGGATCTGTTGCCTCGACTCGATACCCGGACGACACACTATATCGCCAATATTTCCGGTGCCACGCTTGAGGAATACAGGGAATTGGCGCGTCGTTTTGATGAAACGGTAGTCAGTGCCATTGAAATCAATGTTTCCTGTCCCAATGTTAAAGCCGGTGGTATGCAGTTCGGGAATGACCCGGATATGTGCGCTCGCGTGATTGAGGCTTGCCGATCAGTCACAGGAAAACCACTGATCACCAAACTGACACCCGCATACCACGACACTGCATTGCTGGCGCAAAAATGTATTGATGCGGGTACCGATGCCTTGTCCTTGATCAACACCGTTTCTGGAATGGCATTTGATATCAGAAAGCGCCAACCAGCGCTCGGTTTCGGGCAGGGCGGATTATCCGGCCCGGCGATCAAACCTATTGCCTTGCTGAAAGTTCATCAAGCGGCGCGCATCTGTCGGCCAAGGGGTATTCCAATCATCGGCCAGGGCGGTATTACCTGTTCTGAAGATGCCATTGAATTTTTCCTTGCAGGCGCTGATGCCATAGGTATCGGCACCGCGTTATTTTATGATCCGTTGATCTACAAAAGAATCCACGAGGATCTTCTTGACTATCTCGCGCAGCATCAATTGAATCGAATCACTGATATCAAACCATGGAGTAAGCAAAAATGAGAATTTACCGCAAAATCTGGATTTTGCCGACGTTAATCCTCCCCTTGTTATCCTGGAATGCGCAGGGACATGACCGCGATGAGGATTACTGGCCCAAACTGCCTTCGATTGAAAATCGATTGCCGCCACTGCGGGCTCTGCGTCAGGAATTACACTTGAATGATCAACAGTTTGAGGAAATCAGCGAAATCATGCTGGAAACCCGGAAAGAAAGGCGGGAGATCATGAAAGAAGCGTCCGATGAATTAAGTAAGGTTTATGCAGAAACCAAAAAGGATATTAACAAACAGCTAACGCCAGAGCAACGGGAAACGCTGGCGGATATGGAAAAATCGCACGATTACTGGAAAGATGAAGTGGGTAGATGGAAAGATCGGCTGGAAAACCGCCAACAGCGCCGCCAGGACGATGATTGGAATAACTACCATGACAGAAAATCACACGATAGGAAATGGCAGCGCCATCATGAGGATTAATTTCTAAAAATGCTCTCCCTACCAGAGTGATGAATCAAACTACCATGCAATAGCAGAATGGAACCATCAACATGTTACCGCTATAAGTAGTAGCATGTTGATCTCCATCCCACCTTATGAAACCACGTTCAAATGCTATGAGCCATACGATTCACAGCCCTGCACCAATCCGGAACACGCCGTCTTTTCACCGGCCCAGGCTCTCTGGCATGATTTGAAAATAAGTCTACACATGAAAGATCGTGCATTGTCCACCATATAAAAGATATTGATTGATGATTGCTTCCAGAGTTCGATATGGTATTTATACGCTCATTCCAATACTTATAGTTGCCCTTTTAGGAGTAACCGGTCTGATCCTGGGAAATTATCGGGAACACGAAACTATCGAGCAGCAACATTTTGACTCCTACAAACTTGCCGAAGGCTTCCAGCAAAGTTCCGAAGACCAGACCCGAATGGCGAAAAACTATATCGCAACGGGTGATCCCATCTATGCGTACTGCTATCAGGAGATCATAGGTATTCGCAATGGTGTTCAACCCCGCCCCATGAGCCTTGGCGCGAGTTACTGGGATCATGTGATTGCAACCGGGGAAAAGCCCACGCCTGACGGTCCTGCGGTTTCATTCGAGCAACGCATGCATGAAATGAACTTCTCCGAGCCACAGTTCCGGAAACTGAAGGAAGCGCAGGATATTAGCCTGAAACTGAGCCAATTGGAAACCAGAGCCATGGAATTGGTCAAGCAATATTCATCGGATACAGCGTATCCAGGCAACCTTGACGCAAATACTGTCTTCGTGCGCGCGCGCCAGATATTATATGGTCCCGAATATCTGGCAACCAAAGCCAGGCTCATGTTCAGCATCAATCAATTCAAGCAGGCGCTTGATCAAAAAGCCAGTCAAAAATTGAAAGACAACCAGGAAATAGGCATTTTCTATATTCAGATAGAGTTCATTCTGACTGGATTACTCCTGGTGTTGTTGCTGATCGCTTTTTTTTCTGCCAAAGGAGTAAGAACCGAAAGAGTGCAACCAGTGGCTATGGGCAAACCACAATGGATGCGGCTCAAAATTCTGCTTTCCTCCATTTTCATTATGGCCCTGATTACACTCACTGCAGATATAGTATCCACTGTATTATTTTTCAAAGCTTCGATCCATCAGCAAAGAGATGATCTGTTACAAATGGCGCAAGCCCAGAGTCGCCTGATCCGAACGTTTGCGACTCTGGAACAACCGGCTCAATCCGGACCATTGAATGAGGCCAATATAGCGAATCTGCTTGAGCGAATTACAAAAGCGCATGCTCATAGCCTGAGAATCGGTAAAACAGGTGAACTGTTGCTGGCACAGCTTGAGTCCGGGGAAATCACCTTCCTGCTCGAACCTCGTCATGTGAATCCCGGGCAAAGCATGCATCTGCCATTTTCAGATAGTGGGCGTGGAGGCGCCATGATGCGCGCGCTCTCAGGGGAATCCGGCACCATGATTGGTCTGGATTACCGGGGCGAGGAAGTTCTCTGTGCTTATCAGTTCCTGCCCGAGCTCAAATTGGGGCTTGTCACCAAAATGGATATCTCGGAAATTCGAGCGTCCTCGATCCGTGCGGGACTGGTTTCTGCTGCCGCCGCGCTTCTGTTTGTTGCAGCAGGTTCCGTACTGATGGTGTGGTTGAACAATCCTCTAATTCGCCGGGTCATTGAAAGCAATGACAAGCTTGGACAGGCTAATATCCAGCTCGAACAGGCCAGCCGTACCAAGAGCGATTTTCTGGCCAATATGAGCCATGAAATCCGCACTCCCATGAATGCCATCATCGGGATGTCACACCTGGTCAATATGACCGAACTCAGTGCGAAGCAGCGGGATTATATTGAAAAAATTCATCAATCGGGGCAGCACTTGTTGGGCATTATCAATGATATTCTCGATTTCTCCAAGGTTGAGGCGGGCAAACTCAACTTTGAAACCATTGATTTCGAGCTCGAGAAAGCTTTGGTACAGGCAGGTCAACTGGTTGGAGAAAAAGCACATGCAAAAGGGCTGGAACTTATTTTTGATCTGGATAACACCATTCCCGATCATCTTCTCGGTGATCCGCTGCGCCTGAGCCAGATTTTGGTCAACTACGCCAACAACGCAATAAAATTCACCAATGAAGGCGAAGTGATTATCCGCTCCAGGCTTTTGGAAAATAGTGACCATGACATTCTGGTACGTTTTGAGGTTCAGGATACCGGCATTGGTCTGACCGAAGAGCAAAAAGCCAATTTATTCCAATCATTCCAACAGGCGGATACTTCCACCACACGCAAATATGGGGGAACCGGCCTTGGACTGGCCATTTCCAAGCGGTTGGCTGAAATGATGGGCGGCGAGGTTGGCGTAGAAAGTGAATTTGGCAAGGGCAGCACTTTTTGGTTCACCGCCAGAATAAAGAAAGGGCTCTCTGAAATCCAGGCAAACGAATCACACGTGCCCGCTATCGAAATGCGGCAGCGACATGTTCTGGTGGTGGATGATAACGCTATGTCGAGGCAAATTATCTCCGAGATGCTCCAGGCCATGACATTCCGCGTCGAGGAAGCTGCATCCGGCGCTGAAGCAATCGAAGCGGTAGTCAAGGCGGATGCCGCCGGGAATGCTTTCGACGTGGTTTATGTGGACTGGCGCATGCCGATAATGGATGGCTATGAAACGGCGCAAAAAATCAAATCATTGACATTATCACAGGCAGTTCCGCATTTGATCATGATCACGGCTTATAGTGAAGCCGGACTATCACCCGATAATGGATCCGGTTTGGAAGCGCTGTTGTTGAAGCCGGTCGCACCTTCTATACTGTTTGATACGACCATGCAGGTTCTCGGTGGTTCATCACGGCAACGTATTCAATCGTCATCATCTCTGGAAATTCCTCGCAGCATGGAACTTTCAAGGGTGCGCTACGCACGTATTTTGCTCGTTGAAGATAATGACCTTAACCAGCAGGTGGCTCTGGAATTACTCGCAAGCGTGGGTATTCAAGCAGATCTGGCAGACAATGGCGCTGTAGCAGTAGAAATGGTTCAACAACATCACTACGACCTTGTCCTGATGGATGTACAAATGCCGGTGATGGATGGCCTGATCGCAACGCGGAAAATCAGAGGATTAGCGCAATTTTCCGATCTCCCGATCATCGCCATGACCGCCGGCGCTACGATTGAGGAGCAACAAAGGTGCATGGATTCGGGGATGAATGCCCATGTAGCCAAACCCATCGACCCGACCCATCTGTTCGCCACGCTGGTAGAATGGATTCCACCACGCGAAGTTGAGCCTGATGATACGCAGAGCTGGCCTGTCATGCCAGCGAACCGAATCAGCCCGGATGTCAACGCTTTGCCAGACATCGCGGGTCTGGACACAAAATCCGGTCTCCGCAGGGCCTCGAACAACCAAAGCTTTTACCTGGATCTTTTGCGCATGTTTGTGCGTGGGCAGCAGGATGCCCCGGCGCAAATACGCACCGCGCTCGATGCTGGCAAGTTCGAGGAAGCGCAACGCATTGCCCATACTCTGAAAGGGGTTTCCGGTAATATAGGGGCCAACGAAATCTACCACGGTGCCGCTGCTCTGGAAGATGCTATAAAAACATTCGCACAGAGGAACATCATTGATCCAATTCTGGTAGATGCCGAAAATCGGCTGGCACTATTAATCAGCGCCATTTCCATGGCGTTGTCTGAGAAAGAAACCGCTTCACAAACAGAAAAATTTTCCATGGATGAATTTGCACCAATCGTAGCCGAATTGGGAAAACTTATGGCGGAATCGGGTGCGGACTCGGTGGAATATTTTCAGCAACACCGGCAGATATTACAGCAGGCTTTTGGTAACGCCAGCATAAAAATTGCCCAGGCACTTGAAGATTACGATTTCGAAGCAGCTGAAATCCTGCTGCAGGAAGCCAACGCATATTTTGTTGAATCGGAAGGAAATTCAAATGTCGAGTGAAACAACGCATATGTACCAGGCAACCATTCTGGTCGTAGACGATACCCCCGACAATCTGAGCCTGATGAATCATCTGCTCAAGGATGAATTCAAAGTCAAGCTGGCCAACTCCGGCAAACGGGCGCTTAAGGTTGCCTGCTCGGATCAGCCACCGGATATCATTCTGCTGGATATTATGATGCCGGAAATGGATGGCTACGAAGTTCTGCGCAGACTCAAGGCAGATGATAAAACCCGGGATATCCCCATCATCTTCCTGACAGCCATGAGCAGCGCCGAAGACGAGCACAAAGGGCTGGCGCTCGGGGCCATCGATTATATCTCAAAACCCATCAGCCCGCCGGTTGCATTGGCACGCATACGCAATCATATCAACCTTAAAAAGATGGGCGATTTTCTCAGGTCGCAAAGCGCATTCCTCGAAAATGAAGTCCGTGAGCGCACCCGTGATCTACAGGCTATTCAAGACGTAACGATTCTAGCCATGGCTTCTCTGGCAGAAACGCGCGACAACGAAACCGGCAATCACATCCGTCGCACCCAGCTTTATGTCAGAACTCTGGCACACCATCTCAAGAATCATGCGCGCTTCGCCTGGTTTCTGACTCGTGAGAATATCGATCTGCTCTATAAATCAGCGCCTTTACACGACATAGGAAAGGTTGGAATCCCTGATCGTGTATTGCTAAAACCGGATCGCTTGACAGAAGATGAATTTGAATTGATGAAAACCCACACCACTCTGGGGCGTGATGCGATTCAGGAAGCGGAAGACAGGCTGGGCATGAAGGTTCCTTTTTTGAACCTTGCCAAAGAAATAGCCTACGCACATCAGGAGAAATGGGATGGTTCGGGCTATCCCATGGGATTATCCGGTGATGATATCCCGATTTCAGCCCGCCTGATGGCACTGGCTGATGTTTATGACGCGTTGATCTCCAAAAGAGTGTATAAACCAGCCATGAGCCATGAGCAAGCGCGGGATATTATCATCGCTGGGCGGGATAAACATTTTGATCCCGCTATCGTGGATGCGTTCATCGCCACGGAAGATGAATTCCGAAGTACCGCCGCCAAATATCAGAATTGAGTTTCGTCCACCCAATCCACTCTCGATCATCTCATTGTTACCGCAATCGTAAAAGCATTGCCATGTTTGAGGGGATGGTTCACACTGGACTGGTTACCGGATGGACCTCAAAATTCAATACAATCCGGCTTTAAGTTCCGCGTTGAGCAATTCTGCCTGTTTTTTAAGACCATCCAATATCGCCTGTTTCTTCTGCGTCGAGACTTCCGGTCGCCGCATAGCGGACAGTTGTTGCTCCATGCGCTCGATTTGCACGCTTAGAGCTTCGTTCTCCACGCCAGTCTGTTCCACAGCGGCGCGCAGTTGCCTCCATGAACGATCAAGCGCTTCGTAGTCTGCCTCTTTAGCCGTTTTTTCTTCGCTGGTTCTTAGTTGTTCCTGTTTCAGAGTAGCCGACCACTGTCTCAAGGCATTATTGAGCGCCTGCTGATTCGCGACCTGCTGTTCCATTCCCCGTTTGCGTGCTTCATAGCCATAATCTGGACTCATGCTGCAATTTATGGCTCGGACAAAACCGCTCTTATCGGGATCGCATTGTTCATAACTGGTTGCGCAAGCAGCCAGCCCACAAATCACCCCCAAACTCAAAACTCGATACGCAAGCTTCCTCAATTCTTTTCCTCCATCCAGGGCGGACAATCAATCACGCTTTATTAATGGCTTATGTTCTATGGGCTTGTTTCAATCAGCATATTATCCACTATCGGGTCAGGTTTGTCCTTTTATCTGGCGCACATGCTAAAATCGGGAGCACGGTAACAGTGCATATGCCGCGTGTGGTTGACCACTCACCCTGCAATAAAATACCTCCATGTACGGCGCTTATATCCTTATACGATGCAAAAATTCAAACGATGCAGGCATCTCTTATTGCATTAACGTTTGACGAAGATAAAACGCTGCTATCTATCTGGGACAGGATCTACTCTGTTACAGCTTTTTATGTGGGATTCTCAGATGATTTAGGTCCCTATGAATATATGGAAGCGCTGAATTATGTTTTTAATGGCAAGTTTTCTGCTGCTTCCCTGACAGATGAGAGTGTGGGAAGATTAAAGGCAAAACTTGCAGAATATAGATCACCCAGGATATACGGTGGTACGGGGGAAGTACAGCTTAATCCGCCATTTACGCCCGAGCAGGCGGATGAGATTCTTGAGGTTATAAAAGGTTTCAGGCTTATGGGGCAGAGGTTTGTTCCTGATTCATATATGTTTTCTGAGCTGGTCTTTCCTGCTGTGGGGAAGTTTGCAGGAGATAATTGTGGTCAGGTTTTTACCTGCGAGATGACAATAGTGGGGCCTGTCAGGGCTTTTCCAAGGGGGCTTGATGAATGGCGCTGCTTGGCTCTGAAAAAGCATTGCAGCTTTTAAGGGAACTTGGAGATACTGAATATGAAGGCCTGGATAAACAGGGCAATAGTATAAGCTATGACACGAAGGTTCTTGATAAAGCCTCTGAAGAGAGATTAAAAAATCTTGAGAATATATTGGATCGGCTGTTGCACTTAACTCAATGAGTGATAATTAATTGCGCTAACGTTCGGTTTTTCGGTTGCTTTAGAGCGCTAGCGGAAAAGCAGTCCGACAACAGTCGCTTGGTGCAACTTGCCTCAATTGTGGTATGTTGCTGCAATTGATTATACGCACCATTGAGGGAATTAAAATAGCAAGGTCTCGCCATGGTGCTCCTGTACGAGCAATCCAAATCACTGCTTCCAGCAAGGTTCGGTTATCTTTTGCCGTGACGCCACAATCCGTTTGTTTTCCAGGCAGCAGGGGGCGAATTCTTTCCCATTGGTCATCACGAAGAGACATTCTGGCCATTTTCATCCTTTGAAAATCACTACAAAGCCAGAATACCAAATGAAAACCGCTTAAAATAATAAGCTGATTGAGAACGCCCCCTGGGGTTTTCCTTTGGCATTGTTATTAATAGCGTCCGGTTAAACTCCACAATCGGCAAGTAACCAGCTCAATAAAGGTATCAATCTGCCCCGGGGCACAAACCAGCAGCGGTGGTCCGGGAGGATTGTTCCGGTTGCCCATACCCAGACAGGCGGAAGGCCCACCCGAGCAATCAGGTCTGCCTGAATTTCCTGGAAGTCCGGGAGGATTGTTGCGTCCCTGCAACGCATTTCTGTGTTGATTCTGATCCGGGTAATGATGATTAACGGCCAGCACTGTTACGGGGGTGCTTAAACAGATGGTGAGGATGGCGGTCGAAAACAGGTGTAATAGTTTGAAAGGCATGAAAGTCTCCTTTTGTCTCTAAATCCATATAGGCGCATAGTCACATCATACTCCAAATTCGGTATGGTATGAAACAGCCTGTTTGAACTCTATATCTTTGGCGGGTTCTCGTAGTACGGCTCTCGCGCCTCGGCATCTGCCGGATTTCAACCGTGCAGGTTTAATTTGTCCCACATTTCATCGACCCGCTTGATGATCTCTTTCGACATGGTAATGTTTTCCCCCCACGGGCGGTCCACTTCCCCAGCCCATTTATGGGTGGCGTCGAAACCCATCTTACCGCCCAGACCGGGTTTGGGCGCGGCGAAATCAAGATAATCAATGGGGCTGTTGCGCAGGGTCAGTGTATCTCTTTCAGGGTCACAACGCGTAACCACCGCCCATATTATATCCTGCCAGCAGCGTATATCGATATCATCATCCACTACGATAATGAATTTGGTGTACATGAACTGGCGCAGGTATGACCAGACTGCCATCATGACCCGCTGGGCGTGGCCAGCATATTGTTTGCGGATACTGATTACCGCAAGTCGGTAGGAACATGCTTCAGGAGGCAGATAAAAATCGATAATTTCAGGAAATTGCCGGATAAGAATCGGGATGAATAATTCGTTCAGAACCTCGCCGAGCACGGCGGGCTCATCGGGAGGACGTCCGGTATAGGTGCTGTGGTAGATGGGGTTGGCGCGATGCGTTATGCGATCGACCGTGAATACCGGAAAACGTTCGACTTCGTTATAATAGCCGGTATGATCACCGTATGGACCTTCCAGCGCCGTGTCATTGGGATGGATATGACCTTCCAGGATAATTTCAGCGCGGGCGGGAACCTGAAGATCAACGCCGATACCTGGCGATATTTCGGTGCGCTCTCCGCGCAGTAAACCGGCAAAGGCATATTCGGACATCTGATCCGGCACTGGCGTGACGGCGCCAAGAAGTGTGGCTGGATCGGCGCCAATGGCTACCGCAACAGGAAAAGGCTGATCGGGAAATGCCTGTTTCCACGCCTGATAATCCAGTGCCCCGCCCCGGTGTGAAAGCCAGCGCATGATCAATCGGTTGCGCCCGATCACCTGTTGGCGGTATATACCCAGATTCTGCCGTTTTCGCAGTGGCCCGCGCGTGATAACCAGACCCCAGGTGATTAAAGGCGCCGCATCGCCGGGCCAACAGGTCTGTATCGGTAATTTACCAAGATCCACCTCATCGTCGATCCACTGCTCTTCCTGACAGAGGGGTCGTTTGACGATACGTGGCGCCATATCAATGGCCCTGCGCAATTTGTGCCAATCCTCCCAGATTTCCCTGAGACCTGAAGGCGGTTCAGGTTCTTTGAGCCACGCCAGGATTTTACCGAGTTCGCGCACCTGTTGAATATTCCCGGCGCCCATTGCGGCGCAGACCCGCTGGGGCGAACCGAACAGGTTGCCCACCACAGGAATGGAATAGGCTTTGGGGTGATCGAACCATAGGGCTGGTCCGTTTTGCGCCAGTACCCGCCGACATATTTCGGTCATTTCGAGAGCGGGGTCGACAGATTCGGTGATATGGCGCAGCTGTCCTTCCTTCTCCATTTGGGTCAGGAAAGTTCTCAGATCACGGTAAGCCATGCCGGTTTCACCAACACCAGCGATGCAATACTGATGTCATTCGCAGGGTTAATGGGAATCTGAGAATAATATCTGGAACTATGCCTTGCATTCGTACCGTTTCACGGTACGAATGCCTCCAAAGCAAAGCCGAGAATTGTTTTTTGAGCAGTTTGCATCTCCTCATTCGCCTCGAATCCAGCCAAATTCCTCGACCGAGCGCACGATATCGGTTTCACTGACCATGCCGATTGGCTCATTGTTCTGAGATACCACTACGCGGCGTATGCCGCGAATCATCATCATATCCGCACAATCGTGGATGCTCATATTTGCACCCACGGTAATAATAGGTTTGGTGGCAATTTCCCGTACTTGGGTAATCATCGTGTTTCGGTTGGCCTGAATGATGCGTGAAACCACATCGCGCCGGGTCATGATAGCCCATTGCCCGTCCTGTTCCGGATCAACCATCAGACCTGAAATGTCGTTCTCACCCATGAGTTTGAGCGCCTGCTCCACCGTTGCATCGGGCGCGATGGTGATTAGATTGCGTGACATGATATCATCAACGGTCGTCGGTTTATGCCCACTGGCTTCCTTTTCCTCAGCCGGGGTGCGTATGCGGCGCTGTTCCCTGAGTTTGCGTTCCTGTTGCTGCTGCTGTTCTTTGCGTAGTATGTGCGCTTCCACATTGATGCCCCGTTGAATTCGCTCGATTACTGCATCAGCGAAAGCACTGGTACTGACTTCCGTTGCTCCATGCATCTGACGGGCGAAGTCATAAGTGACGAAGCGATCGAGAATGGTTTCTTCGTAGGCAAGGCGAATCAGTTCAGCGGCATCTGTCCAGCCCATATATTCCAGCATCTCGACTGCGCTGAACAGCAAAGAGCCTGGATTGACTACATCCTTATTAGCGTATTTTGGCGCTGTGCCATGCGTGGCTTCAAAAACCGCGACCTCATCACCAATGTTGGCTCCCGGCGCGATACCGACGCCGCCTACCTGGGCTGCAATAGCATCCGATAAATAATCACCATTAAGATTCATGGTGGCAAGGACATCGAATTCTTCCGGGCGTAATAACATGAGCTGGAAGATGATGTCTGCGATACGATCCTTGATAAGGATTTTTCCCGCGGGTAATTTGCCGTGATAATTTTCATACAGTTCATTTTCACTGATGGTCTGATCTGGAAATTCCTCCCGAGCCAGATCATAGCCCCAGCCGCGAAAGGCGCCCTCTGTGTATTTCATGATGTTGCCTTTGTGGACCAGCGTTACGCTTTCGCGTCCATGATCAATGGCATAACGGATTGCTTTGCGAACCAGGCGTTTGGAGGCAAACGGGCTTATGGGTTTAATGCCAAGGCCAGCATCTTCAAAGAATTTGGCATGCAGATCCTGGCGCAGGAAATTGGCCAGAGATTTGTTCTTTTCTGAACCGCTAGCGTACTCAATTCCGGCGTAGACGTCTTCTGTGTTTTCTCTGAAAATCACTACGTCGATTTTCCCAGGCTCTTTGACTGGAGATGGAACTCCGGCGTAGTGCCTAACCGGGCGCACACAGGCATACAGATCAAGCGTCTGGCGTAAAGATACGTTCAGGGAGCGGAATCCTTCGCCTACCGGGGTGGTTAAAGGACCCTTGATCGCTATTTTTAATTCCTTGATGGCTTCAAGCGTTTCGTCCGGAAAATAGTTGCCATCATATAAGGCAGCCGCTTTCTCTCCAAGAAATGTTTCAACCCAGTGAATGCGCTTGGCGCCATTTGAAACCTTATCAACGGCGGCATTGACGATTCGATGGGTGGCGCGGGTAATATCCCGACCAATGCCATCCCCCTCCACATAACCAATCCATGGTTGATCCGGCACATGAAGGATGCCATTTTCCATAGAGACGGGAGTGCCTTGCTCCGGGAATGTGACGTGTTGATAATTCATGAAAATCCCCTGCCGATTTCGGCTTTAATAGCCAAATTGATACTATGTTTCCTAAAGTTTTGAATATATCTTAGTTTCCAGGATTAATCAAAGAACTTGTATCCAGGTGCGTTTTCTGATATAAATTTTCAGATTATAAAATCTGCGCGTACAGCGTGACCTCCCTGCCAGGCCAGTAAGGCATTGGGGTGAAATGGCAGTTTTAAGATATAGGCGTGAGTTTTTGAGATCCTGTTATTTAATGTTGACGGATCATCTTCGGGTTAAAATCCGGCTGGTTTAACTGGTGTTTGAACATGGCTCAACGTTATTTTACACTTTTGGATCGCTGCATTAGCGAAATCGATCATTGTATTCATACTTTATCGGCTCATGATAAGGTTCCGAAAGATGATTTCCCTCCTCCTGCTGCATTGCCCGATGGGCAGCGCAAGCAAGTGGCGTCGATGATGCGAGTAAATCATGCTGGAGAAATCTGTGCCCAGGCTTTGTATCGTGGGCAGGCATTGACCAGCCGCGACCCAGCCATTAAAAGTTTGCTGCGGCACGCCGCATCTGAGGAAGAAATTCATCTGGGGTGGTGTCAACAGCGATTACAGGAACTCGACAGCCATACAAGCAAACTGGCGCCAGTCTGGTATGGCATGAGTTACATGATGGGAACAGCAATTGGCAAAACCTCGAACGGTTTCAGTATGGGATTCGTGGCCGAGACTGAGCGTCAGGTCGTGATTCATCTTGATCAACATCTCAAGAACTTACCTAAGAGTGATGCAAAATCAACGGCCATATTGCAACGCATGCGGCAGGATGAGAATCAGCATTCCACCATGGCATTACGGTCAGGAGGGCGCAGGTTACCCAGGCCTGCACGGTCATTGATGCGCGCTACGTCACGTATTATGATCAACACGGCAGCGATCCTCTAAAAACATAATGTGTAATAGGTGCTTTCTCATTCCAGGATGATTTCCTCTTAATAAAACGTGCCCAGGTTTGGGCAGCGAAGCTTACAAGCGCCTTTGTCGAGCCAGGGTGTGTTCCTTTTACCTTTTTATACTTCATCAAAACAAAAATAGCACTGGCTTGCCTGGATTATGCCGCAGGTGGAGGCGAATTCTATGAATATTAAATGCAAGGGAACCGGGTGTCATCGTTTCTGAATTCCAATCGGATCCCCGAGACTTGCGCTAAACCTTTTTGCGTGTTTCATGTAAAATTCGCAGCCGCCCGTTGGCAGGATACGCTGTCAGGTCGTCGGTGGGATGGAGGGCCTTTTCATTTTTGTGCTTCGATTGGCTGGCGGTCGGATGGGGCACACCAAAAAGCCCGCGATCGATTATTGGAAATGGCAGATCGTTATCATGGAACGTTGCTGAATGAAATCATGTCCAATGTGGATAATGGTTCATTGCTTAATCATTTTGCTCGCGAGATCAATTGTGATGACATGGAACAGTTATGGTTAGCTGCGGGAAGCAATGATGGCGCTTCCATGGGGGCGGATGGGCGAACCCGCATATGGCGAAAATTTCAGTTTGAAGCCGCGCATCGCTTGCCACATGTAGCTCCGGCGCATCCATGTGGGCGGATGCACGGACACAGTTTTACCCCGGTCCTATCTGTCGATGCTGGGACTGCAGCACAATTAGATATCGCCGAAAGCGTATTACTGGAATGGCTGGATGGTCGTTGTCTGAATGCCATTGATGGGCTTCACAATCCTACAAGTGAGAATCTGGCGCGTTGGATCTGGCGCAGATGGCAACCGACATGGGGATGTCTGCGTCGGGTGGACGTAGCAGAAACATTAAACAGCCGTTGTCAGTATGATGGTCAAACCTATATGATCCGTTACAGGAAAAACTGGGATGCGGCGCTCGGTGGTTATGGGACGATACCTCTGCATGGGCATGGTTATCTGTGCGATGTTTTTCTTCGCCCCGCTTACGATGAAGCCATAGGTTGGACCATGGATTATGGGGAGGTACGCCGGGCCATGGAGCCGTGGATCAAAAGGATCGACCATCATCGTATTGAGGAAGTAATCCGGCACGAACAAACTGATGACCTGCATATCGCAGACTGGATGATAAAAGCCCTGCTTCCCGAACTGCCGGATTTGTGTCAATTGGTAGTGAGGCGGCAGGACGGTGATGGTGCTGGCATTCAATTGGTCACAGAGTAGCGGATTTTGGTTTTTTACCCCTGTAGTTTGAATGATCGCTCGTATAGAGGGCATTTGATCTTTGCATTTTGACGTTTCGAGGGGTACAATGCGCATGTTTTCTAACATAAATCCCATTGATAGTAGAGCGCTATTATATGAAAAAAAACAAGCCGGAGCTACAGGAAAAGACCGGGCAACAAGCCCCACTACAATCCCATAATACTGATGGTCGGAATTCTGGTCGGCTTGAGGAAACAGGTGGGCCGAAAGGTCCCGAACCGACACGCTATGGTGATTGGGAACGCAAAGGTCGTTGTATCGATTTTTGAAATATTACGGTATAAAGGCAGGGTTCTATGCAGGAAAGACCACTATCACCCCATATCCAGATTTATAAGCCGCAATTGACCTCGGCTTTATCTATCATGCACAGGATGACCGGGCTGTTGCTCTCCCTGGGACTGATGGGTATGTCCCTTTGGTTGATCGCGCTATCAACTGGAGAAAAACCTTATGCTTTGTGGTTGACCATCGCCGGAAATATCCTGGCGCGGATTTTGTTGGTCGTTTGGACCTGGTCCTTTTACTACCATTTATGCAACGGCGTGCGTCACTTGTTGTGGGATAGTGGGCATGGACTGGAAATTTCCGCGGTTTATCGCAGCGGGTATCTGGCTCTCGGGGCATCTGTCGTGCTGACCGGGTTGACATGGCTGATGCTGGCGGCAGCAGGCTAAGGGGATTAATAATGGCTGATTATCGTACACCATTAGCGCGGGCGCGTGGTCTGGGCGCCGCGGGCAACGGATCAAAGCACTGGATCGGTCAGCGCGTGAGCGCTTTGGCGTTGCTGGTTCTTGGGCTGTGGTTCGTATGGAGCCTGGCTTTGCATAGCGGTTTCGATTATGATGCCGCCATTGCATGGGTGCGTCGTCCGCATGTGGCCGTGACACTACTATTAACGGTAGCGGTGGGATTCTATCATATGTATCTCGGTCTGCGAGTTGTGATCGAGGATTATGTTCACCAGATAGCCTTGAAGTCAGCGCTGTTGGTTATGGTATTTGCTGGATCCTGGCTCATGGGTGTGGCCGCGATCGTATCCGTTTTGAGGATTTTTTTCGGAGGTTCGGTTGATGGCTAATGCTTATGATATCGTGGAACATCAGTATGATGTTGTCGTGGTTGGAGCCGGTGGCGCGGGGTTGCGGGCTACATTGGGTCTGGCAGAACAAAATCTGGCAACTGCCTGTATCTCCAAGGTCTTTCCTACCCGGAGCCATACTGTGGCGGCGCAGGGCGGTATCAGTGCATCTTTGGGCAATATGGGTGAAGATGACTGGCGTTGGCACATGTATGACACCGTTAAAGGCTCAGATTGGCTTGGGGATCAGAATGCTATTGAAATGATGTGTCGCGAAGCTGTTCCGGCGGTCATCGAACTCGAGCATTACGGTGTTCCATTTTCGCGTACTCCCGATGGACATATCTACCAGCGCCCTTTTGGCGGTATGACTACCCATTTCGGGGAAGGCCGCGCTCAAAGAACCTGCGCTGCAGCAGACCGTACCGGCCATGCTATGTTGCACGCTCTGTATCAGCAGGCATTACGCAACCAGGCGCAGTTTTTTATCGAGTATTTTGCTATTGATCTGATCATGGATGAACACGGCGCGTGCGTCGGCGTTCTAGCGTGGGATCTTGCAAGCGGGCGTTTGCATCGTTTCCGTGCTCATATGGTCATATTGGCGACCGGTGGTTACGGGAGAACATTTTTCTCCTGCACATCGGCGCACACCTGTACCGGTGATGGCAATGCCATGGCGATAAGAGCCGGACTGCCCTTGCAGGATATGGAATTCGTCCAGTTTCATCCCACTGGAATCTATGGCTCGGGATGCCTGATTACCGAAGGCGTCCGCGGTGAAGGCGGATTCCTGACCAACAGTGATGGCGAGCGTTTTATGGAACGGTATGCGCCCAATGCCAAGGATCTTGCCTCGCGTGATGTGGTCAGCCGGGCCATGACCATCGAGATACGCGAAGGTCGGGGTGTGGGCGAACATAAGGATCATATCCATCTGCATCTTGAACATCTCGGCGCGGAAGTCATCCATGAACGCTTGCCCGGAATCGCCGAAACCGCAAGAATATTTTCCGGCGTGGATGTGTCCCGCGAGCCCATACCTGTCCTGCCAACAGTACATTATAATATGGGGGGAATTCCCGCCAATCCTTATGGTGAGGTCGTGACGCTCGATGAGGATGGTCATGACACGGTCACCCCTGGGCTAATGGCCGTAGGCGAGGCTGCTTGTGTGTCGGTTCATGGCGCCAATCGACTCGGTTCCAATAGTCTGCTTGATCTGGTGGTATTCGGTCGGGCGGCTGCAAAACGCTGTGGAGAATTGATAGAACCAGGCATGGCTCATAAAACGCTTTCTCAGGAGCTGGCAGACAAGGGTCTGGATCGTTTTGATCGGGTACGACATGCCAGTGGTGGTTCGTCAACAGCCGTTGTGCGAGCCAAAATGCAGCGAGTGATGCAAAATCACGCTGCGGTTTTTCGAACCGGAGAGGTGCTGCAGGAGGGTTGGGATCAGATGCGTGAAGTATTTGCGTTGTGGTCTGATGTGGGATTATCTGATCGTTCCCTGATATGGAATTCTGATCTGGTGGAGACACTGGAACTCGAAAATCTGCTGGCCAATGCCATGGCAACGATGTTTGGAGCTGTGCATCGACTCGAAAGCCGAGGCGCACATGCCCGCGAGGACTATCCCGATCGTGATGATCAGAACTGGATGAAGCATACTCTGGCTTGGATGAATGCGGATGGTTCGGTTTCCCTAGCTTATCGTCCGGTCAGGCTTGAGCCTTTGTCCGATGAGATCGGAAGCATTGAACCCAAAGCCCGGGTTTATTAATTACTCATTTCAGGAGATTTGAAGCCATGGCAACATTCCGTTTGCCCACCCATTCCAGGATCAATAAGAATGGCAAGACCTTTCGCTGTAAGGATGGCTCCGGCGATATCCGAGTGTTAAAAATCTACCGATACGATCCGGATCAAAATCAGTCTCCGAGACTCGATACCTATGAAATAGATTTGCAAAAATGCGGCGCCATGGTGCTTGATGCCTTGATCAAAATCAAGAATGAGATTGATCCAACCCTCACGTTCCGCCGTTCATGCCGCGAAGGTATCTGCGGCTCGTGCGCCATGAATATCAATGGTCGCAACACGCTGGCCTGTACCCAGTCTATGGAAGATTCGAATGGGGATCTTACCATTTATCCTTTGCCGCATACGGAAGTGGTTAAGGATCTTGTGCCCGATCTGACGCATTTTTATGCCCAGTATGCGTCTGTAGAGCCATGGTTGAAAACTACCACGCCACCGCCTCCGGATCGTGAAAGGCTTCAGTCCGTGGATGAGCGTGCAAAGCTTGATGGGCTTTATGAATGTATTCTGTGCGCCTGTTGTTCGACCTCCTGCCCGAGTTACTGGTGGAATTCGGATCGATATCTGGGTCCGGCGGCTTTGTTGCAGGCTTATCGGTTTATCGCAGATAGCCGGGATGAAGCCATAGGTGAGCGCCTCGATGCGCTTGATGATGCCTATAAGGTTTATCGTTGCCACACCATTCTGAATTGCACCAATACCTGCCCCAAAGGGTTAAACCCTGCTAAAGCCATTGCCGACATCAAAGGCTTGATGGCATTACGCCTCCTTTGACCTGATCTTCCAGCATGGATAATCTTGTTGATCCTGCGCTGCTATCCAAACTTGTGCGTTATCGTTGTCGGCGCGGAGTGCGGGAACTCGATGTCCTGCTAGGGGGATTTTACGATCAGTCTTTTTCCTCATTATCCACCCAAAGTCAGCAGGCAATGTTGCGCTTGCTGGAGTGGGAAGATATGTTGTTGATTGATGCGCTCTTTGGTATATTTGAGGACACCAAAGACCGTGAAGTGGAACGATTATTGGAGCAATTACGACATTATGCAAACCGTCTATAATATCAAACCTTCCATGTCCATGGCTGTTTTTATTGCTGTCTTGTATTTGCTATGCGCTGCCTTGCTTGGTTTGCATTTGTCACCATGGCTGGCGGTGTCAGGATGCTTGGTTCTTGGGATTGCCATGGTGCGCATTGCCGCATATCATTTCGGCGATATTTCCGTTGGACGGATTGTGCTTCAGCCGCAAGGCGAATGGATTTTATATGATCGAAAAGGACGCTACTGGACAGCGGAAATAGAATCTTCCAGCGTGATAACACCCTGGATCATGGTATTGAATTTCAGAACCGGCGCCCAATCACACAAGTATCTCGTGCTGTTGTGGGATAACCTCGAATCTCAGTCTAGGCGCAGCTTACGCATCCAATTGAAAAGTTCGCATGTGTTGTGTCTCAAGCGCTTGAAACATCGTCACATTCGGTGATGGTGTTTCGCAATACTATCGTCCGATAGACGCTTCTTATGCGTTTTGTCCTGTCATGCCAGAAATGCGGGTTCATCCATGAGTTGACTGGTTGAATTAACCGGCTTGGTACGGTTTGTTGCAAATACTTTATAGCTAAATATTAGTGCGCTACTTAATAGCAATGCTTCCTTAAATATAAACCAAATTTAGTCTAAATGGTATAATATCTGGAAAGCAGTATCAAGAATTTACAACATAATATGTAAGAATTAGCCGCATTGTTTACACTTTTACGGGGTAGAAATCGTTTAGCAGCAAAGCATGAGGGGTCATATTATCAAGTCCTTTGCGCGGTTTAACGGAGTTATAGCAATTGATAAAGCGGTTCAAGGAAGTCTTGCGATGCGTGCGGCTGGCTTACATCTCTTTTTCATGCCACATTTCCATAAGGGCGCGGATAACCCGTTCAGCCTTGCCATTGGTCTGGGGGCGATTAACACGGGTGAACTTTTGTCCAATGCCATGCTCTTTGCAGGTTTTAGCAAACTCGCGGCTGTTCAGTACCCCGATACTCTTTACCATTATCTGAACAGG
>Ga0209344_10001947_pt1 | contig 24615 bp, 28 predicted proteins | sample Cruoilmetagenom6_FD_187293 | JGI IMG/M metagenome (GOLD analysis project Ga0209344, IMG submission 187293) | Oil polluted marine microbial communities from Coal Oil Point, Santa Barbara, California, USA - Santa Barbara Oil Seep Sample 6 (SPAdes)... | ecosystem: Environmental > Aquatic > Marine... | reverse complement strand
GCCAGCATATCCTCGACGTTCCTCAGGCTCAGAGGAAACCGCACATACATCATCACAACGAGCCGAATAACCTCAGGCGATGAGTTGAAATAGCGGAACGGACTGGCTGGTTTCTTAGGTCTAGGCATTGCATCGCCTTACCCTCACCGCTTCGTCCGTCAATCAGGTGCATTTAATCTGACAGAACCGCCCAAACACTCACCTGTTTTAAACCACAAACTATCTCAAATTATCTGACGGCGGACATTATGCAGATATATTAACGTGGCTGATTGAAGATCGTTTTCCCGACGAATGGTAAATATTTTTAATTCAAAATTCAGATTCACGTCAATATCATTCGCCAGTAAAAGCTGGCCAACAATAAACTGAGAGGAAACGCCGATTATGTCTCAAGAAAAATTTTCCCGTCGAATAGCGGCTGCCAAACGTTCGTTTGTAACCCGGCGGGTTGATTTGGAGTGTGCCACCACATTGATTGACGTCGCCCCAAAGGCAGGTGATATCTGCTTGGCAAAAATAGATCGATTGGGACATCACCGTCGCCTAGAACTGCCCTGCGGAAGACGGGCTTCCCTGCATCTGGGCGACGAAGTCTTGCTTGCGTTTGGCGCGCGATACGCAACGGATCAATTTTACTCTAAAGTACCTGGCAGTCTTGATCCATGTCAAATGGTGGCGGCCGGCGGGATTGCATCCTCAGTGATGTCGCGTCATTCCAAGACGCGCCAACCTACACAGATCACTCCGATAGGCATCCTCGCTGATGGAAAAGGAAACGCAATAAATTTGAATGGTTTCGTGGTCGATCCTGTCGAAGCACTAGATCGTCAACGACCCCATATCCTTGCGGTCGTCGGATCGAGCATGAATTCCGGGAAAACCACAACCGTGGCCGAGATTGGAAGGCTGGCATTGCGCGGCGGATTACGTCCCAGCGCAATAAAACTGACAGGTACCGGTTCAGGCGGCGATCTATGGAAGTATCTGGATAGCGGAATCGATCCTGTCTTTGACTTCTCCGATGGCGGATATGCGACCACAGTAGACGTATCTATTGCATCGCTTGAAAACCTTTTCAGCCGATTGGTGAATGCAGCGTTGCCTAACTGCGACTTGATTATTGTGGAACTCGCGGATGGTCTTTATCAGAAAGAGACAGACGGATTGCTCCAATCGCCGAGCTTTCGTTCTCGGATAGACAGTATAATCTTCGCTGCATCCGATCCAATGGCTGGTATTGCCGGCGTTCAGGCGCTGCGTAAATTGGGCTTAGAACCGAGCGCACTATCGGGCGCCGTTACCGCATCACCATTAGCAGCTCAAGAACTTGAGACTTTGTCTGACGTAGAGGTGTTTGGGCTTCAACGATTCATCGAGGACGACGATGCGTTGAGCATTTGTATGCGCAGCGCACACACCTTTGAAGAGCTGCACTTTGCAAAATCTGCCTGAACTCCTGACCCCAAAACGACGCTGGTATCTGGCAGCTCTTATATTTAACGGCTTCCTACAAGCGGGAGCCATGGTCGGCATTGCGTTCGTTATGAAAACGATGATTGATGGGTTGTCAGCGCAGACAGAAGCGGCACCAATATGGCCGAACGCTTTAATAATGGTGTCAGCTTCGTTTTTGATCGGTTGGTTAAAGCGACGTGAGAGAATTGACGCTGAAACAATGGGACAAGACTATGTCGCGGATATCCGGCTCAAAGTCTTTCAACATGTCAGCCGATTATCTGCAAGGGCTTTGGGCGAAACACGCAAGGGCTTCGTCTTGCTGCGTTTCGTCAACGATCTCACAGCTCTTCGCCAGTGGGTAACAATGGGCATTGCCCGCTTGGCAGTATCTGGCGTCGTTCTGATTGGCGCCATGTCTGCCTTAACTTTTATGAATCCGATACTTGGCGGGCTGTTGTTCGGTCTCATTGGAATTGGGTCTGTGGGTACTCTTTTCCTTGGACGTGCGATCGATCTGACAATGCGCGAATCTCGAAAAAGACGGGCTAATATAGCAGCCAATCTAACGGAAAAGCTTGAGCATATGGTCATTGTGCAAGCCTTTGCGCAGCGTAATAACGAGCGACGAAAAGTGAAGCGCCAAACCCAAAGCTTGAAGCGCGCAATGATAGCTAGGGCCGGGGCGATAGGCACTTTCCGTGCGATGGTTTATGTTGTGGTCGGCTTGGCGCTGACAGTCTCTGTGATTGTAGGCAGTGTCCTCGTTGATAGTAATATGGCAACGACTGGCCAGATTATTGCCGCATTGGGTGTTTTATCAATGATCACACCCAATCTTTTCGATTTCGGCCGAGTATATGAATATCGCAAGAGCTATATAATTTCTCTGGAAAAGACCGAAAATCTTTTGCGCAAGGGTCCCGTCATTGAACCGGCTGCCGAACCTAAATCACTGAAGCGCGTCCAGGGTCATTTGAAATTTGACAATGTTACTGTAACGGGAGCTTTAAAGGGTTTCTCGGCTGAAGCATTGCCTGGAACTCGTGTACTGATCACCGGTCCAAATGGTTCCGGAAAATCCACTCTTTTGCTTCTTGCTCTGAGGTTGATCGAGCCTGAACAAGGCTCCGTCTTGCTAGATGGTCAAGACGTGAACGACGTTAAAACAGGCCAGTTGCGCCGGTCCATCTCAATTGCTTCTCCAACGCTTCCCCTCCTGCGGGGATCGATAGGTTCAAATATTGCCTATGGCTCGAAGACTGCAAATGAAGATGATATTCAGCTAGCTGCTGCACGCTGCGGCATGGATGGATTAAATTCCGATTCCCCTTATTGGCTTGGCTCTCCGGTTGAAGAGGGCGGCAGCAATTTAAGTACGGGCCAACGTATGCGCATCATTCTCGCGCGCGCGTTGCTCGGAAACCCGTCCGTTCTACTCTTGGATGAACCAGACAGCCATCTTGACGAAGGCGGCATCAAGATTCTGAACAATATTATTCGTGAATACGAAGGCACCCTGCTCTTCACGACGCACAATCCGGCATTCTTGAAACATTCGAAAATTCGCTGGCATCTTGACGTTGGCAGCGCCGAATTCACGGATGCCGCAGCATGAAGGAGCCTTATTGCTTGATCGACGTTTCAGCTACTTTACCACCCATAGAGGAATCTATCGACGCGGCGCGGTGGAAAGGGCGGGTTCTGTCGATCCACAGCCCAATTCCCGAACATCTGTCGTATTTTATTTTTCAACCAACAGCGCCGCTAACTGGCGTCGCTCCTGTAGTTTCAATCCATGGCTGGACGCGTAATGTAGCCGAGCACGCTTTCCGTTTGGCCAGCTATGCAGAGGCTAGAGGGGTTGCGGTGATTGCGCCACTATTCTCGCGAAAAATGCATAAACACTATCAAAGGCTCGAAGTTCGCAAGGGAGAACAATGTCCTGCTGATGCTTTGGAGCATCTCTTGCAAGATGTTAAACAGAGGTTCGCTATCGACACCCGAACCATCAATTTATTCGGATTTTCTGGCGGAGCCCAATTTGCCCACCGCTTCGCAATGATGCGTCCCGAGCTTGTAAACAGATTGGCCTTGATGGCAGCCGGGTGGTTTACGATGCCGGATCCCGCTATTTCTTACCCTCTTGGATTGGCGCAATCTGAAATTTTGGCCGACCGAAAGCTTGATTTGCAAAGTTTTTTAGAATGCCCAACGCGGGTGTTCGTTGGCGAGCGAGACGTACGGCGCGACGACTCTCTAAATACCGGAAAGCAGATTGATTTAATTCAAGGACGCAACCGAGTTGAACGCGCGCAACACTGGGTTGCTGCGATGCAGCAAGCTGCCAATGCCCATCATGTGAACGCGGATATCGAACTTCAAATTATAGAAAAGGCCAAGCACAATTTTGGCACCTGCATTCAGAAACACCAACTAGGCGAGCTAATTTTCGATTGGCTCACACCAGTTCAGCAAGGAGAAAAACATGAAAAAATTGATGTTATGGGGAAGCGTGCTTTCAGCTTTAATCGCTTCACCGGCCTATTCACAAGATATAACTGCCGATGAAGATGGCCTAACGTTTGAAAACGATAATTTTGAATTGGTCGTCGGCGGGCGACTTCATTTGGATACCGTCAGTGTCAACGATGATGTCACTCTGATTCCGAGCAGAACGGATATTCGTCGATTTCGTTTGGACGCTACTCTAACGATCGCTGACGATTTTCGTATTAAGGTCGATCACGATATTGGTGGCGTGAGCACCGGTTGGAAAAACCTTTGGGTAGAATATCGCGGGATCGATAATTTATCATTAAAAGCAGGGCAAATGATTGTGCCTTTCAATGGCGAAGATATGAAGAGCTCTAACAATTTGAAGCTGATGGAACGGGGCTTGCCATCAGCTCTAGCACCAAATTTTGCCGTGGGCGGAGCCGCTAGCTATCGAGGAAAGAATTGGTCATTGACCGGCGGCTATTTTGGCAACCCGCTTGACCAAGATCCCATTCGAGCTACCGATCAAGGAAGGAGCATTGTTGGCCGCGTAGTTTTTGCTCCGATAGACGAGAAAGAGCAAGCTATCCATCTTGCGGGCGCGATCGAGTATCGTAAACTGAAAGACCTAGAGCCATCGAAGGTAAGTGCACAGCCAGAATTCGGATTATCGGGTGTCACACTTATCCGCACTGGGTCACAAGCTGACGTTCTGTCATATGTAAACTACAACATCGAGGCAGGATATATGAATGGGCCATTCCTGATCCAGGGACAGCATATCATGCGCAAGAACAATGCGCCCGTGATTGGAGACCCAACCTATAAAGGCGCCTCAGTCGAAGCGGCCTTTGTACTGACTGGTGAACGCCAGCGTTATAGCAGCTCCAGCGGAGCATTTGGCGGCATCCGCCCAAAAGGAAAATTTGGCGCGGTTGAAGTTGCTGCGCGTTTCAGCACTCTGGACTTAAAAGATGGCCCGGTTACAGGGGGGAAGCAGACAAACTACTCCGTTGGTGCCAACTGGTATATAACGCGAAACTTCCGCTTAATGGCCAATTATGTCCATGCTAAAACCAAGCCCAATAGCATTGGAATCAACGAAAAAGTAGATGCATTCATGGGCCGGTTCCAGATTGCATTTTAAGGAGCTTGGCGGAAACGCAAATAGTCCGGAGCCTATTTGTCCCAGACTAATGCGGCAATAGGTCGGAAATGAAATGGATGCGCGACGCATCGCTGCAATTCTCTGCTTCATGTTCGGCCTTATTGTCGAACCACCATAATTCTCCAGGCTTCACCAGACTTGCTCGCCGCCGGCCTTCAGATAGCTTCTAGGGTCGCTGCGCAAGACGAGGTGATACCGGTTCCGTATCCGGTAATAGTTTCCTCTATCGATATACGTATATTTGACGGCAGCTTTCAGTCGATTGTGGAATTAGCGTTTATGTCCGATGTTGGGGCGCATTTCGGTCATTCGTTTGCTTCCCACCATTCGGGCCATATGACCTTTTGCGGTGTGCGGGTGTTGGCGAACACTTCGCGCTGCTCATCTCGCGTAAGCTGACGATCGCCTAGACGCTCCAGCGCTGCTTGGACGATCCAGGGACTGATCTCCCAACGCACGCGGTTTTTGTCTGTGGGATGCTTAAGCTTCGCGAGCCTTAGTGTTTCAAGGATTGCGTCAACACCGCTTCCTATCGATGCAAGGATGATCTTGCTGATGCCTTGAACCTGCTCCTGACGGTTCTCACGAGCCTTCTCGATGGCTTCGAGCGATGAGCGCGCAGCAGCACTGTCTCCGGCAAGACCCTTTTGCGTGAGCTGAAGCAGGAACGCTTCAGCAGCGGTTACGCGCCGCTCGAGACCGTCTTCGCGGATGGTGACCATCTGGCCAAGCACAACATCGTATGGGATTTCGCGATGGCGGTTTTTGGGCCGACCGCGCGGATTGCCGGACTGGCCCTTCGCGAACCGGGCCGAACGTGGCGGCTGGCGATAGCCTACAGGTCCATGTTCCCATTCATTGCTGCCAGATGTGCCCTCGATGCTCATCCGATCCTGCCGACCGGCCAGCTCAATGTGTCTGTATCATTTGTGAAGAACTTGATCTGTTCGACATCGCGCCTTGAGAGCTTCTTGTGGGCGGGCCTGCTTAAAGCTGCCTGGGCAGCCCAAGCGTTGAGCTTCCATCTGCCAGGATGCGACGGATCGGTTTCTGCAATATCAAGAATGCGCATCGCTTCATTGGCATTGCCTGCAAAATGATGCCGCACCATCGTTACAGCTTTCGGCTGCACCTTGTTCTTCTTGGCAAGCGCTACTTCGCGCTTCTCGATCATCTTGAGGACCTTGCGGATCGCCATGCGTTTGCCGGCAAGCGCATCCTTTAAAGTCTGTTGCTGCAAGGCTTCTTCAATGCTCGCTTCACGCGGCTTGCCATTGCGCGATGTCTGCAGGGTCTTGTCGAGGATGATCTGGAACGCAGACACATTGGGGCGCCGCGGCTTACGAGGGCGGCCCTTTGGGTTGCCGGATTGTCCAGGCTTAAACTGCGTGTCCTTGCTCATGCTGTAGCCTGCGATGCTGGCTCTCGGTGCATTAGCTCTGGCTCCTTCCCGGTCAGATCGCTCCAGCGCTGCATGGCAAGGTCCACATAGGCAGGATCAATATCGAGACCGCGGAAGACACGCCCAACACGTTCCGCCGCGATCAAGCTGGTGCCCGAGCCAAGGAAGATATCGAGCACCAGCTCGCCTTGTTTCGTCACATCACAGATTGCATCTGCTACCATTGCCACCGGCTTGACCGTTGGATGGAGCGCCAAGTCTTCGCGGCGCGAGCCGCGCATTGAGTTGACCGAAGCATAATCCCACACATTGGTGCGATTGCGGCCGTGTCTGCCTAGCTCGACATTGTTGGTATGTTGTTCATCTCCCACTCGGTAAACGAACACCATCTCGTGCTTGGAACGATAAAGCGATCCCATGCCTGCATTGCTCTTGTTCCACACACAGATGTTGAGGAGCTTGGTGTAGACATCCTGCACCGACGCGGTGACGTCATCTATATGACGCCAGTCCATGCACACAAAGTGGACCGCGCTTGTCCGCGAGACCTTGGCGCAGGCGCCAAGCGTATCACTGAGGAAGGTCCGGAACTCGGCCTCGGTCAGCTCGCCCGACGCCATGGCGAACTCGCGGTGACGACCGGGCGCGTTCACATGACCGTTGATCTTTACATTATATGGCGGATCAAGGAACGCGCAGTCGATTGCTGCACCCTCTCCCACAACACGCTGCAGGAACTCCGCATCGCGCCCATCACCGCATGCAACCCTGTGCTCACCAAGCTGCCAGATGTCGCCGGTTTGTGCGCGCGGAGCTTCTGGTACAGGAGGGATGACCTCATCATCAGGATCATCGCTTTCAGCAAATACAACATCGATCTCGCCAGGGCTAAAACCGGTCAGCCCTAAGTCGATATCGATCTCCGGCAGCGAGAGATCGGCCAGTTCGAGCTTGAGGACCTCTGTATCCCATCCGGCATTGAGCGCGATCTTGTTATCCGCAAGTCTAAGCGCTTTCTTCTCAGCCTCGCTCAGTCCACCAAGTTCGATCACCGGGACCTGCTCCAGGCCCAACTGTTTGGCAGCACGCAATCGGCCATGCCCAGCAATCAGGCCGCCGTTTGGATCAGCCAGGATGGGATTGGTAAACCCGAACGAGCGGATTGAACCCGCAATCTGTTCGATCTGTGCCTTCGAGTGCGTCCTTGCATTGCGCGGATCGGGGGTCAGGCTCTTGGGGTTACAGTAGGTAACCGCGAGCTGGCGATTGGCAGAGGTGGCTGCCGGATGTTTTGGTTTGTTCATGCTCGCACCATACAAGAACATGATAAGAACAAAAAGGCTGCACTTCGACCTAAACCACTCTCTTGCCTGTGGATTACGGGGATATCGGTTTGAGCTGGACTTCGCGCGCAACTCGAGCATTGCTGTCTGACGCGCCCGGCAATCGGGCTCGTCTCGGTGACAGCAGCCATCTGCGGCTGCTGCAAAACCGGAGAAAGAGAATGACCAACCCAACCACGACGACAGTAGCCAAGACAGGAACTGCAAAGGCCACGCCAACAATGACGAGGCCGGGCAAGCTCGACCAGCTTGAAGCGCTGCTTATGCGCAAGAGCGGCGCAAGTATCGCCGAGATGATGGAAGTCACAGGCTGGCAGCAGCATTCAGTGCGCGGGGCGATGGCAGGAACGCTCAAAAAGCGCGGGCTTACCATTACCAGCGAGAAGATGGACGGCGTACGTCGCTACCGCGCGCAGAAGTCAGCATGAACGCAGATCTTGAGCTGGTAGCCCAAGCCATTGGCGCAATGGACCTGGATCAGGTTCGAGCCGAGTGGCAGAAGCGTTATGGTGCCCCTCCACAGTTACGCTCGTTACCCATCATGCGTTTGCAGCTCGCATGGCGGGTGCAGGCCGATGCCTATGGCGGGCTTGATACAGAGACCAGGAAGGCGCTTGCACGCAAGGGCGCGCCATATCCAGAAGGTAAGGAGCTCGGCATCGGTGCGCGCCTCAGCCGCAACTGGCAAGGCAAGCGCATTGAGGTCGTCGTCGAGGAACAAGGGTTCCGCTGGGAAGGTGAGCTCTACCCATCACTATCGGCCGCCGCCCGCGCGATCACCGGCATTCGCTGGAACGGACCGCGCTTCTTTGGGCTGAGGCAATAAAGATGGACGGGCAATAGGGATGAGCCAAGCCAAGCCGGATACCATCCGCTGTGCGGTCTACACCCGCAAATCATCAGAAGAGGGCCTGGATCAGGATTTTAACTCATTGGATGCGCAACGCGTGGCCGCAGAAGCCTATGTTCAAAGCCAGGCCGGGGAAGGCTGGACGCCCCTGCCTGAGCTTTATGATGATGGCGGGTTCTCAGGCGGCAATATGGAGCGGCCCGGGCTTAAACGCCTGCTTGCCGATATCGAAGCAGGGCTCATTGATGTCGTTGTTGTCTACAAGATCGACCGGCTCACCCGTTCGCTGACTGACTTTGCCCGGATCGTCGAGATTTTCGAGAAGTCAGATGTCAGCTTTGTGTCGGTCACCCAGTCGTTCAACACCACCAGTTCGATGGGCCGACTGATGCTCAATGTGCTCCTCTCCTTCGCCCAGTTCGAGCGCGAGGTGACCGGTGAACGCATTCGCGACAAGATTGCAGCATCCAAAGCGCGCGGCATGTGGATGGGCGGGCTACCTCCGCTTGGCTATGATATTCCCGAGGAAGGCTCGCATACATTGAGGGTGATCGAGGAGGAGGCTGAGCGCGTGCGCCACATCTTCGCTCGCTATCTCGCGCTGGGTTCAGTCTACACGCTGCAGCGCGAGCTTGAAGCGGAGAGCATTCTTTCCAAGCGCCATATCACCCGCAAAGGCAAGGTCCTGGGCGGCGCTCACTTCAGCAGAGGTGCACTGTTCCATCTCCTCCGCAACAAGATCTATCTCGGTCTCATTACCCATAAGGAAGAAGTCCATGATGGTGAGCATCAGGCGATTGTCGACCAGGCCCTGTTCGACCAGGTTCAAGACCAGCTTGATGCCAACTCGCAAAAGCGCATCAAAGGCCAGCAGCGTTCGGTCGCAAGATCACCCCTAACAGGCAGACTATTCGATGCAGCAGGCGAGCCTATGAGCCCTACTTTTAGCCGCAATCGCCACGGCACGATCTATCGATATTACGTCTCCGCTTCGCTCCAGCAGGGCCAACCGGTTCCCGATAACGACATCGTCCGCCGGCTGCCTGCGGCACAGCTTGATGGTCAGATTAAGGTTACGCTCAAGCGTTGGCTCTCCAGGACGAATGATCCGCTCAGTGTTCTGGAGGAAGTGCGCCTTGCAGCAAGCGGCATGCTGATAACTCTAACCGGCGATCGGTCGGTAGAGCTTCATGGCTCGCTGGATAACGGCGAACGCATCATTACATCGAGCAAACGCCGAACCGTCATCGAGATCGAACTTGCTCTGCCGCTGCGCGGAGGCAAGCGCCACATCATCCTTGGCAAGCGCAACCCGCGCCAAAAGGACGCGACACTAATTTCAGCGCTGCGCCGCGCGCATACCTTGGTACAAAAGGACCGCGGCATGCCGCTCGCAACCGAGGTCTCGCGCTCACCATATGAACGCCGGATCCAGCGGTTCGCATTTTTGGCGCCCGATATTCAGCGCGCCATCATTGATGGGGGGCAACCTGCCGGCCTCAACCTTGAACGCCTGGCAAAAACACTACTGCCGATCAGCTGGAAAGTGCAGCGCAAAGTATTCGGGTTTGAGCAACCAAGCACTCCCTGTTCTGCCCAATAACTGGCCCTGTTACAGGCGATATCGGCCCCTGTTATCGCGATTAAATACCCTGTTCCGGCAAAGAACAGGAAAGCACAGGTTTGGTGCCGACAAGCTCCTGTAATCGCGTAGGTTATTCAGTTGCGGAATCCGCAATACCTCCCCAAAACTCCTGTTTTGAGCCCCAAATGAGCATTATTCCCTGTTTTTCCCCTGTTTAACAGGCAAACCGAACCGATTGCGATCCGCCCAGAGACGGCATGCGCAATTCCGCCCTGAAACGCGCAGAGACTGATGATGAATTGACGCCAGATGACCGATTGAGCCAAAATTGTGCCCACACTTCCGGCGGTTACAAGGCCTCCTTGATAATAGAGACTTGTGCCGGGGGTGGGTGGCGGAGACGGAGGGATTCGAACCCTCGATACCGCTATAAACAGTATGGTCCCTTAGCAGGGGACTGGTTTCAGCCACTCACCCACGTCTCCGCATCGCATTCGCATGCGAAGAGCGCGCTATAATGAGCAGTGCGTAAGGCGGCAAGCTGAGTCTTCACAAAAATTGCGATCGGTCCAAGAAAATGCCGCGATGGGGCATTTGGCGACGATAGGACTCGGTTCGCCGTATTTTCGATTCCGTTCATCGCCGCGCAATTGCTCGCCACTCATCAAAGGATTCTGTTCACATCGGATCGGCCCGCGTATGGGCCCTGGAAGGGCAAGATGAAAAATATTCTCGCAGGTTTGAAAACGCATAGCATCGCGCTTGCTGCCTCGTTCGCATTGCTTGGGAGTGCTGTTAGCGCCCAAGAATTAGAAAGCATCGATCCTGACGCAGCCTATACTGGCGCGATTGATGGCGATCTGGCTCCACAAGCCGAGCTTCCGGTAGGCGATGCCCCCACTCCGCCGGGCGTAACCTATGCTGCAGCACCTGCTGAGCCATCTGCCGAGCCCTATGCCGATGCGCCCACCGCGCCGCAATGGGCAAATCCGGTGTCGGTTGACCAAGCGCCAGACGCTGGCTTGCCCGAAGCAGCCGCTGGTCTGCCCGAAGCGGAAGCTACGACCACTACTGCTGGAGCAAGTACCGAGACCACCTATGGCCAAGATGATCTGATCGGCGCTGCTGAAGGTGTCTTTGGTAAAGGGGCCAAGGGTCTGGCTGGGCTGATCGAAAAAGCCTTGAAAGATCAGGGCCAACCCAATGCCTATATCGTGGGCCGTGAAGCTGGTGGCGCATTCATTGTGGGTGCGCGTTATGGTTCAGGAACGCTGTTCCACAAGGTTGAAGGCGAACGCCCGGTTTACTGGACAGGCCCATCGGTGGGCTTTGATGCCGGTGCCAATGCGGGCAACACTTTTGTGCTAGTCTACAATTTGTATGACAGCGAAGATTTGTACGAACGTTATCCTGCCGGCGAAGGTCAAGCCTATGTGGTGGGCGGTATGCATGCCAGCTATCTGCGCAAAGGGGACGTTGTGATGATCCCCATTCGCGTGGGTGCCGGACTGCGACTGGGCGTAAATGCAGGCTATATGCGCTTCTCCAAAAAACAGCGCTGGTTGCCGTTCTGATCCCAATATTGGCTCGGGCGGTTTACTGGAGAGTGACAAAAGTACCGGAACGATAGCTAAGCTATCTTTGCCAACAGGCGATTGCCTGTTGCGGGCGGGCGAGCGGCGCGGCATGGGACGCATATGTTAGAACGACTCACAGCCCAGCCCGCCGATGCTCTGCTTGCCTTGATCAAGCTCTATGCCGATGATCCCAGCCCGGATAAAATTGATCTGGGCGTTGGCGTATATCGCACAGGGCAGGGCGATACGCCCGTCTTTCAGGCGATTAAGCGCGCTGAGAAAAAGCTGGTCGATACCCAAGACACCAAGGCCTATCTCGGCCCAGAAGGTGACATGGGGTTTGTCCATGCGCTGAAGCCTTATATTTTTGGTGAGAAAGACCCAACATTGGGTGGCCGGGTACAAGGAATGCAGACACCCGGCGGCACTGGCGCAGTCCGACTGGCCGTTGCGTTGGCGCAGCGCGCCGGGGTCGATCGTTTGTTTATCGGAACACCAAGCTGGCCCAACCATGGCCAGATCCTGGGTGATATTGCACTGGAGACGGTCGGCTTTCCCCACGCTAATGCCGACGGAACAGCCAATGTTGCCGCTCTGCTCGATGTGATCAATAACGCTGGTCCAAGCGATGCCGTTTTGTTGCACGGGGCATGCCACAATCCCACGGGCGTCGATTACACCGATGCTGAATGGGACGCGATTGCTGATGCGATTGCAGCAAAAGGCGTCTTTCCTATCATTGACAGCGCCTATCAGGGGCTGGGTAATGGGATGGAAGAAGATGCCTATGGTTTAAGGCGCGTTTTGAGCGCCGTGCCAGAGGCGTTTGTTGCCTATAGCTGTGATAAAAACTTTGGCGTTTATCGTGACCGTGTGGGCGCATTTTATGCAATGGCGAGCAAGCCAGAAGGCTTGGACAAGATATTCTCCAACGCCAATGCTTTGGCGCGGGCCAGTTGGTCCATGCCGCCCGATCATGGCGGGGCAGCTGTACGGATAATCCTGCGCGATTCCGAGCTGACCGCGCTGTGGCTCGACGAGCTGGAAACCATGCGCAAACGCATGCGGCAGGTGCGCCAAGTGTTGGCAGAGGCTGGTACTGCTGGAAGCGTTGATCTTACGCCCTTGGCTGCGCAGAATGGCCTGTTTGCCACCCTTCCTGTTTCTAAGGAGCAGGTGAAGCAGATGCGGTCAGATCACGCGATTTATATGGCGGGTTCTGGGCGGATCAATATTGCAGGATTGCACATGGGCAATATCGGGAAATTCGTCAAAGCGTTGACCGCAGTTACGGGTTAATCTGTTGATAGTGTCGTCTGGGAAACCAGCCGAGCTGAACCGACGCAGCTATGTTGGTTGAGGCTTGGCCTGTGCGATCAACAGTTTTTCCGCTTCTGCGGTGCGGCTCATCGATATCACGTGATCGACCCCCTCGATAGTGATGGACAATTCGGCTTGCTCGGTCATGCCGATCAGACCTTTGGATTTGAGATACCAGACGTGAAAGTCGAAACTCTCTTGCGAACAGCCGAGCATTCTTTGCACAAAATATCCTAAAACGCCGGGATGTTCGGCATTTTCGCGCCTTTGCTTGTACAGATGCATCAAGATTCTTCGATGTGCGTCAGCATCGGCCAAGGCCTCGGAATCTTTTAGCGCGGTATCTTCTGAGCCGGGAAAGGCAAAGACATTGTCGCCGTGATGGGCGGCATATTGTTTGTTATAATCGGCGCGCTTTTCTGGATCGCGCAGCACGGTATAGGCATCGACCACTTCCTGAAATTTCCCGACATCCGCCGTTTCAGCCTGGTCTGGGTGAAATTTGAGGGCGAAGTGGTGATATGCTTTTTCCAGTATTTTATCGTCGCAATCGGGGCTCACCTGAAGGCGTGCGTACAGATCGATAAATTCCATATTTTCGGTCATCGCATTGTTCCGTCGACTGGGATGAAATCACCCCCACTAGCTGGATTGACAGCGCCGGTTTGGCGACGTGTCTATGGCTGCGATAGGCTCTCTAACTGGTTAACTACCAATGGAGCCTTTGCCCGTGCTCTTTATTCAGTCGGAAGGGGCCATTGTCAAAGAATAAGCCACCATATGTGCCGAAATTGTGGTGCAAACATGCAGTAAACTGCACGACTTTAGCGTTATTGTTCGGCCACTTCGTCCGTCGGCTTTTGTGGTTGGGTGCGAATTTTCTCAAGTGCGGCTTCTTCTGTAGCGCGTTCTTCGGCAATTTGACGCTCCATTGCGTCCACATCCATTCCCGAGGCCCGGCCCAGCGAACGGTAAAGTTCTTTCCTGCGCTCTTCAATTGCTTCTAGTTCGGCGGCAATGGCATCTTGCTGACGTTGGTTTTCGACGTTGGAGGCGATGATTTCGGCATCGCTACGACCTTCTTCAAATGTGGTTATATATTCGATGACGGGCCGTTCCGGCGGATAAAAATACTGTTCCTTGACGAGGCCAAAAAGCAGTCCGAAGGTAAGCAGCATTGACACGCCCAGTATCGGCCAACGATGCGGCGTTGGCCTTCTGAATTCGTTCCAAAAATCAGTGATCCCGGTGCCGGGGTTAAAGTGAGACCTGCGAAGCATGGGCCCGATATAGGGGCAAGCTGGTTCCTTCGCCATGCAAATTTTGGCGGCCCGTGTTGCCACACCGGCGACTAGCCAAAGTTGGTGTATAGATTGCGACCATTTTCCTTCAGCCAGCGATCCGCAATGGCGATGTCATCTTCGAATAAATCAGCCAGCATTGCGTGGAAGGCGGGGCTGTGATCAAAATGGACCAGATGCGTTACTTCATGCGCGACCACTGATCTGCGCACCATGTCGGGGGCTTGGACCAACCGCCAATTCAATCGGATACGCAGACGGTCAGAACAGCTGCCCCATCGTCTTTGTGCTCTGGAAAGCGCCACAGGCACCTGCGCCAGTTCGGCCCTATCGCAATAATGCGCGACGTCGTGCTCGAACATCGCCAGCGCTCGCGCCTCTAGCCAGCGTTTCAGCCTTTGTTCGAGTGTGTGGAGCGGCCCTCCCAATTGGACCGAGCCTGCCGTAGCAACCGGCTTGCGCGGCAAGTCCTGTCGCCATTCAATCTGTAGATCATCCCCGCGATAGGCGATTGTGCGGCCCGGCTCTGGTGGAATGCGCTGCGGGATTTTTTCATGCTGGCTGGTCAGCCATTCTTGGCGAGAATAGGCAAATGCAATCGCTTCTGCACTGCGCGCCCATTTGGGCATTGTTATGCGCACTTCGCTGCCATCGGGCGCAAGGCGCAATGTAAGGCGGCGAGCGGTCGGGTGACGGCGCAGCACAATCGGGACGTTATTGTGGCCCAGCATAATCTCTGGTTCCAGCATGTCGCGTCGCAGCCAATCGATCATGGCGTGTCCCAACTGACCACATGATGTTCAAGCGGTCCGGCATCGGTCTCGCTGACCACTCTGGCGGCGACTGAAATGCCCGCTCGTTTCACTTCCTCGCGGTCTCTGCAGATCAGATAGTGCCATGGTTCAAGCGGGCGATTGTCCGCCCGCAAGCGATAGGCACAGCTGCTGGGCAGCCATGGAACATCATTCACAATCTTCAGCGTCAGGCGCATACAATCGGGCACAAAGGCTTTTCGATTGCGATAATCGCTGCATTGCGCCGTGTTTGTATCGAGCAATTTGCACGCGACATTGGTGTCTTCTATCGCGCCGGTATCGGCATCTTCAATTTTGTGCAGGCAACATCTGCCGCAGCCATCACACAGGGCTTCCCATTCAGACCGGGTCAGGGCCTCTAATGGCAATTCCCAGAATTGGTCCCTTAATTCACCCATTTGGCCAATTCTGCTGCAACGGCCTGGGCACCTTGGTCGGTTGGCAGGGTCGCCAATGGCTCACCCGATTTGCCGAACAGATAAACAATCGCTGAATGGTCAACCAGATAGCCGCCGCCGGGCGTGTCTTCCCCGCGTGAATAAAATACGCGGAATTTGGCTGCTGCGGCTTTCACCTGTTCCGGGGTTCCGGTCAGACCGATCAAATCATCGGAAAAAGCTGCGGCAAATTCGCCTACGGTTTCCGGTGTATCCCTGTCAGGATCGACAGAAATGAAGATGGGCTGCACCTGCGTAGCGCGTTCCGGGGCGCTCTCGGCAAACATTCGCAGGCCCTGCGACATGCGTTGCACATCATTGGGGCAAATATCGGGGCAGTAGGTAAAGCCAAAATAGACGATGCGATACTGGCCTTCGAAATCCTGCCACCGAACGATCTCACTGTCCTTGTTGATCAGTTCGAACGGGCCACCAATGTCGGCCCCTGCCAAAGGCGGTTCTGGGGCTGGCTCTGCAGGTCCTGGAGAGCAGGCGCCAAGGGCCGCTGAGATCAGTATTGCGGGAAAGGTTTTTGAAAAATTTGAAAACATGGCGTCGCTGTTCATCGTCTGCTAACTGGCAATGGATCAGGGGTTGTAACACCCTATTTGGCAGGAAATGTGAAAGGATAACAGCATGGCGCGTGCCGTTATGCGCAGGTTGGCAATTGTTTTGGCGGCTTTCGGTGCTGTCTTTGCAATTCCAGTTGCGGCGCAAATGTTCTCAGAAGGCTATGAATTTCTGGAAGCGGTGAAGGAACGTGATGGTACCGTAGTGACGGAGGCTTTGAACGAGCCGGGCAATGTTCTGATCAATACGCGGGACATCACTACCGGAGAAACTGCCTTGCATATCGTCACCGCCCGTCGAGATGCGACCTGGGTGAAATTTCTGACGCAGCGCGGGGCCAATCCCAATATCAAGGACAAAAAGGGCGTCGCGCCTTTGCAGCTCGCGGTTACCTTGGGCGAGGAAGATTCGGTTGAAGCCTTGATTAAGGCTGGTGCCAACATCGACATTACCGATTCATCGGGCGAGACTCCGCTGATCGCGGCAGTGCATAGCCGTAATGTGTCGATCATACGCATGTTGCTGGAAAAAGGTGCTGACCCTGACCGGACAGATAATTCGGGTCGTACTGCGCGCGACTATGCCAAGTTGATGACAGGTAATAAGCGCGTGCTGGATGAATTCGATCGGGCCGATGCAAAGCGCGAAGCTGGTAGCACCGATCTTAACTACGGTCCGTCCTTCTAATGTCACAAGCGCTAGATATGGCTGACCTGACGCTGGACGAACTGCGTCTGGCGATGGTGGGCGAAGTTGCCTCTGCGGCAATTTTCGATGGTTGGAGCGATGCCGCTTTGGACCATGCTGCGCAGGTGGCGGGCGTTGATAGAGATGTGGCGCGGCTGGCCTATCCGGGCGGCGCAATGGATATGATCAGCGCCTGGATTGCCTCGATCGATCTGGCGATGGTCGATGCTTTGCCTCCTGAAAAACTGGCTGAAATGAAAATCCGCGAGCGTATTCGCGCTTTGATCACATTCAGATTGGAAGCCGTCGATGGTTTGGAAGAGGCATTGCGCCGCGCGATGGCTATCATGGCGATGCCACAAAATGCCCCGAAATCATTGCGGATGGGCTGGAAAAGCGCCGATGTGATGTGGCGTTTGGCGGGCGATACGGCGACCGACTACAACCATTATACAAAACGCACGATGTTGGCCGGGATTTACACTGCAACCTTGGCCGTTTTCATTGATGACGACAGCGAAGATAAGGCCAGCAGCTACGCTTTCCTTGATCGGCGGATTGATGGTGTGATGAAATTTGAAAAGACCAAGGCCAAATGGCTGGGCGGCGAGCGCGAAAGCTTCAGCGTTGCGCGTTTTCTAGGTCGGCTGCGCTACCCGGCTCGATAAATGCTCGACCTTACTAATGATAATGAGTTGCAATTAGCTGCGCTGTCTGGCAGCGCGCAGGCATGACGCTCGACCAGCTTGCACGCGGCGAATCGGCCCGCATTTCGTATATCGATTGGGACCAATTGGTTCCATCAGAGGGCCAGCGCTTGCGCGCTTTGGGGCTGGATGAAGGGGTTGAGGTTGGCATCGCCCATCGCGGCGTATTCGGCAGCGCTGATCCGATTGCATTGACTGTGGGCAGGATGACAATTGCGGTGCGCCGCGCGCATGCCTGTGCCATCCAGATCGAGCATGATTGAGGGACGCTGAGATTATGTTTTCTCCCCGCACTATCGCTTTGGTTGGAAATCCTAACGCTGGTAAAAGCGCGCTGTTCAACGCGCTCACTGGCGCTCGTCAGAAGATCGCCAATTATCCCGGTGTGACGGTTGAACGCAAAGCGGGCCGGCTTCAGCTGGCCAGTGGTGACACCGTTGAACTGCTCGATTTGCCGGGCAGCTATGGTCTGTCAGAAACCAGCAGTCCCGATGAAGAAGTCACTCGCAGAGTGGTGATGGGCGAGATTGACGGACAGGCCCAACCCGATGTGTTCATTATTGTTTTGGATGCCACCAATCTGGAACAGCATCTGGTCTTTGCGCAGGAAGTGATTGCGCTGGACCGTCCAACCGTGATCGCGCTGAACATGGTCGATCTGGCCGAGCGTGATGGGTTGGTTATTGATCCTGATGCATTGTCTCATGCGCTGGGAGTGCCAGTAGTCTCTACCGTGGCTGTGCGCCGGATCGGTTTGGATGAACTGCGCCAGATTATAACTGGCTTGGGCAATGATCCTGAAATCTCCAGCACGGGTCAAGAAGAGGAGCGGCGAACGGTTCCGATCAGCCTCCCGGAACGGCGACTTGCAGCAAAGAACATCGCTAAGGCTGCTATATTGTCCGAAAGCGGCACCCACCGCATCAATTCTGGGCTGGACAAGGTGCTGCTCAATCCGTGGATAGGTCCGATTATCTTATTCGGATTTCTATTCGTGATGTTTCAAGCGGTGTTCGCATGGGCAGACCCCTTTATCGTCCTGATCGAAGGCGCAACTGAGGCGGCATCGGGGCTGGTCACGGCCTATTTGCCTGACAGCCTTGTCCGCGATTTTCTTACAGAGGGCTTGATTGCTGGCGTCGGTTCGGTGGTCGTGTTCCTGCCTCAGATCGTTATCCTGTTCGCCTTTATTCTGGTGATGGAGGCGAGCGGATATATGGCCCGTGCTGCCTTTTTGATGGACCGCCTGATGGCCAGTGTCGGCCTATCGGGTCGCAGTTTCATTCCGCTGCTGTCCAGCTTTGCCTGCGCCATTCCCGGTATCATGGCAACGCGCAGTATCGCTGATCCCAAGGATCGGCTGACGACCATATTGATCGCCCCGCTGATGACCTGTTCGGCCCGGCTTCCGGTCTATGCTGTCATCATTGCTGCGGTTATTCCTGCCACCAAAGTGGGGCTGGGAATTGGGTTGCAAGGTTTGGTGCTTTTCGTGCTGTATATTGCCGGAATTGTGGGCGCGATGTTGGTCGCGTTGGTTCTGCGCCATACAGTGACGCAGGGCGGGGCAAGCGGGTTGATTATGGAATTGCCGCGCTATCAATGGCCGCGGGTAAAGGATTTGCTGATCGGGCTGTGGCAGCGTGCATGGGTGTTCCTGCGCCGCGCTGGTACGATCATTTTTGCGGCCACTGTTATTTTGTGGCTGTTGTTGACCTTCCCCAAGGCTGATCCGGGGGAGAGCCAGCTGGATGCCAGCTTGGCCGGACAAATCGCCACCGCAATGGAGCCTGCCTTCAAACCGATCGGCTTTAACCGTGAGATAACATTGGCTCTGGTGCCGGCCATGGCCGCGCGCGAAGTGGCCGTGGCCAGCCTGGCCACAACCTATGCGGTGGATGCAGATGGTGACGAGGAAACCGAGGCCGCTTTGCGCGACCAAATCGCTGCCCGGTGGAGCCTGCCAACAGCGCTGGCCTTCCTCGCGTGGTTTGTATTTGCCCCGCATTGCCTTTCCACCATCGCGGTAACGCGCCGCGAAACGAATGGATGGAAATGGCCCATATTTATGTTGGGATATTTGTTCGCGCTTGCTTACGCTTTTGCAGGGCTGACGTTCTGGCTGGCCACGGCTGCCGGGCTTTAGCCTGGACCGTGTACAAAGTGTCGCTGGGCGGTTGGCGGCCAGACCCCTGGGGCCTACATATTACAAGAATCACTTAATTGTAGCGCGCTGACATTCGGATTGTAGCGCGGCGGGATCAAAGCGAAGGAAGTTTGAATGGCCGGGTCACTGAATAAAGTCATGCTCATCGGAAATTTGGGAGCAGATCCGGAGATTCGTAGCTTTCAGAACGGCGGCAAGGTCGCCAATCTGCGTATCGCCACCAGCGAAACCTGGAAAGACCGCAATACCGGAGAGCGGCAAGAACGCACCGAATGGCACACTGTGGCAATCTTCTCAGAAGGTCTGGTCAAGGTGGTGGAAAATTACCTCAAGAAAGGCTCCAAAGTCTTTATTGAAGGCAAGTTGCAAACCCGCAAATGGCAGGATCAGCAGGGCAATGACCGCTACTCAACCGAAGTGGTTTTGCGCGGTTTTGATGGCACGCTGACCATGCTCGATGGGCGCACCGGCGGCGGTGGTGGCCAAGGTGGCGGCGGCTATGGTGGCGGCTCCGGCGGCGGAAATGGCGGCGGCGGCTGGAACCAAGGCGGCGGCTCTGGTGGTGGCACTGGCGCTGGCAACCAAGGTGGCGGTTCAGCTGGCGGCCCTCAGGGCGGCGGTTATGATGATCTGGACGATGACATTCCGTTTTGATGCCAGTTTGAGGGCGCTTTGATGCCGGTCGTTACAGATGAAGGTTGCTTGTAATAGCAGCCAGTAGCTGGGCGGATTGCATTAAGCGTTCCAATCTATTGGAAAGCCGCCGGTTGTTTCCGGCATAGTGGGTATTCATGGCTGAACTCGACGTTTGGCTTGCCCCTCAATTGCGGACATTCCGATTGCAACAGGCACTGCGTTTTGGGGCGGTGCCGAATGTCGAACTTAGGTATGGATCACAGGACAAGTTGGCCAGTGACGGCGCCCCAAATGACGCGCCGCCACCGGATGTTCTTATGCTGGCGGTACAGACATTTTGATCGTCATTTGCCCGGATTGTTCATGCATGTATCGTTCGGTTTCAATGAAACCATAGGCGTCATAAAAACGGCGACCGATACTATTCTTCTCGAAAACCTCCACGCACAATAACCCCTTTAGACTAGCAGCATGGTCAACCATGGCTCGTCCAAAGCCTTTTCCGTGCGCAATTGGTGCCAGAAATAGGCCGCCGATCTCATTGCCGATAAGGGCAATGAAGCCCAGCGGCTTGCCGTCTCTTTCCAAAACCCAGGTTTCGGCATTGGGAAGATACAGATTGCGAATATCTTCTCCGACTTGTGACGCGAATTTCTCGGTCAAGAATGGATGAGCCAGGGCATTTGCCGCCTGCCAAATCTCGATCAAGGCGTCAGTATCTGTTGTTAGATATTGTCTAATCATTGGTTTGTTTTCTTTCTTCTGGTGTTGGTTTTATCGGTTGTCGAGCTGTGCTCGTACCGACACAATTCCCAGCTTTGATATCTGGTAAGGACTTCCATTTCGGGAGTGAACAAAGCGCCGCTTTTGAAGGCGCTGGAACACTTCAAGAGTGCAATCGGTCAACACATGACCGTCGCGTGTGAAGCAGGTTACATCGCGAATCTTGCCGTTATCAGCGCGTGAATGGCGAACCATTCCGCCTTGCGCCAATACGTGCAAAACGCGCTGTTCGCATTTTGATATATTCAATGGATTTTCGATTTAATTAGAGTGCAAAGAAAGGCTCATCCAACGCCAAAGCGTGAACGTCCTTTTGACTTCAGCTGTTCCAAAAAATTGGAACTAGCGGACTACCGCAATCTCTAACAAAAAATCTCCGTGGCCTGATGGGTTTGATATCAGACAAGGCTTAGTTACCGTCCTCAATTAGTCATGGCAAGTTTCGTTTATTTCTCACGCAAGTGAACAGCAGCCAAATTTTGGAGCCATTTCCATCTCAGTTGCGTCGCCACCTGGAATATAGGCTTGGGCAGGGCAGAATGAGTAGGTGGCCGATCTGGAAGGTGCGCGCTTTCCTACTTGGCTTGGATTTGCCAAACATTGCGCTGTTCTTTTACATCGTCAGGCCAAACTTCTTCACAAAGCGTGCAGTTCCTCGCGCCAGAATCATGTGCCAGAATCAGGCGCGCAAGAATGCGTTTCTCAGTTAGAAAAGTGTCAAAATTGAAAATTGGGCGCAACACCCTCTAATCGCTTAGGAATATTCCCGGACCCGACAAAACACAGTGTCAAATGTGTCAAAATTGAAATTGTGCGCGGTTCTGCCGCTTCTTTTCATCACAAAGGGTAAGAAAATCAGGCCTTAGCCCTTCTTCAGCGCCGCCAAGGCTTCTGCCAGCGGGCCGGATGGTTGGTCATCGGCGGATAGGCCCGCCTTGGCCCGCACTGCGTCGGCATCGGGGCCTTCTGCATAAGGGTCAATCGCCAGACCCAAGGTCTGCGCAACTGCCTCGCCCAGATCGAAAATCCCGCCTGCATATTCAATTTCATCGCTGTCGCCAGAGGTCAGATCGACCTCGATCTCTTCGCCTTCCTTGGTGACCGGGGCAGGAGTCACTTCAATAAAGTGCAAGCGTAACTTTTCCGAAACCACCGTTGCAAAATCATCGCCTGATACAGCGCAGGTCTGGATTATGCGGGCGCTAAACTGTCCTGTGGCCAGCACAGCTTTGCCATCGGGTTGCAGCGTAATCTCGGCCTTCAGCCGCTTAACCGACGGAATGGCGAAGCGTTGCGCAAGTGCGGCGCATTCATCCGGCTTTGCATGGATGCGGACCTGCTCGGCGGGCAGTTGGCGATCCTTTACTGGACGAGAGAATTCGGGCGCGCTCATTGCACATTCTCTGCGGTCAGAATGGCGTCATCGTCCAACTGTGCAAGGCGCTGCGAGAATGCGAGCAATCGTTCAGCTACGCAATTTGCCGAACCATCTTCCAGAAAGCTGATGTTGCGCTGCGCGGTCTGGGCCAGTTCGCGGGCTGGATCATCGCTGTTCAAGGCGGTGCGATAGGCACCCAAGCGTCCACCCATGGCGGCCATCAATTTGCCCATCCGTTTGCCCACAACAACGTCATTGGTGCCCAGTTCACGCAATTGCCCATCCATATCTTCGACAAACAATTCGGTGATGAAGGCGCTGTAGGATCGCAATTCCTCGCTCTCCTCTACCCGCACCAAAGCAATAGAGAGCGTGGCGGTGATCATATCAAACCTGCCATCCACTGTATCTGCCACTTTGCAGCTGACATACCATTCTGGATCGCGCGCAACGGCAATGATCTGGTGCCACAAGGGGCGTACCAACTCGCGTGGATCGGGTTTGGAGGAAAATAATCGGGCAAAGAATGACATTGGCAATAATGGTCCCAAAACGCCGAAACGCGGATGCGTTCAGCCAGAATTCAAACGGTAATACCCAATGGCTTGTGCTGATAGCGTTGCAAGGCGCGCAGCATGGCCTTAAGGCTTTGCCCACAGATATAGGTATGCAACGCTCGGTAGCAAACACTCGCTGCATTGGGTTGGTTGAAAGTGAAAAGGTTGGCGTTTTGATGAACATGCACATGAACTTGCATAGGGCTGTGAAATTTGGCCTGATTGCGGTGGTTGGTGTGGCTCTGTCAGGTTGCAGCTCGATCCGCGAATCGCGCGGCTATGTGGTTGACAATGTGCTGCTCCAATCGATCCAGCCAGGCATTGATAATCAACGCTCGGTCGAAGGCACTTTAGGCCGCCCGACCTTCACCAGCCAATTTGGTGAAGCCACTTGGTATTATGTCTCGTCCGTGACAGGCCGCAAACCTTTCGTGCGCCCGAGCATTCAATCCCATGCCGTAATTGCGATACAGTTTGACGAAGCTGGCAATGTCGCTTCGACAGAACGGAGCGGGGTTGATCAAATCGTGCGCCTGCGTCCTGATGGTGACAAGACACCAACGCTGGGCCGTGAACGTGGCTTCTTTGAAGATCTGTTCGGCAATATCGGACAAGTCGGCGCGCCGGGTGCAGGCGGCGGGGCCTAACGCTATCGTTTTAACTGGGCCCTAAGTTCTGGGTAAAGTGACTTGATCGTAGTTTGCCACGCCCCATATTGCGGTGATGGACGATAAACATTCTGCTCACGGCCTAATCCAATGGCACGGGACAACTATCATCGGCGTGAAGCGCGGTGAACACACCGTGATTGCAGGTGATGGCCAGGTTTCCATGGGCAACACCGTGATGAAACCCAATGCACGCAAAGTACGCCGGATTGGCGAAGGCGGCAAAGTAATTGCCGGTTTTGCTGGCGCTACAGCGGATGCGTTCACTCTGTTCGAACGGCTAGAGAAGAAGCTGGAACAATATTCCGGTCAGCTTTTGCGCGCTTCAGTTGAATTGGCCAAGGATTGGCGCACCGATAAGTATCTGCGGAATTTGGAAGCACTGATGATTGTCGCCGATCACGACACCATGTTGGTGTTGACCGGCAATGGCGATGTTCTGGAGCCTGAAGGCGGGATCGCAGCGATTGGCTCGGGCGGAAATTACGCTCTGGCCGCTGGACGAGCATTGACCGAATATGAAGACGATGCCGAAACGCTGGCCCGCAAGGCGATGCAAGTGGCGGCCGACATTTGCGTTTTTACCAACGGCAATGTGACTGTCGAAACCATCTGACTTCCCCTTACCGAAATTGCAGGACTTATGACCGACAACCTCACCCCCAAGGCCATTGTTGCCGCGCTCGATGAACATATTATCGGACAAA
>Ga0209344_10001946_pt1 | contig 24629 bp, 25 predicted proteins | sample Cruoilmetagenom6_FD_187293 | JGI IMG/M metagenome (GOLD analysis project Ga0209344, IMG submission 187293) | Oil polluted marine microbial communities from Coal Oil Point, Santa Barbara, California, USA - Santa Barbara Oil Seep Sample 6 (SPAdes)... | ecosystem: Environmental > Aquatic > Marine... | reverse complement strand
CTCCTCTTGGGCTCGAACCAAGGACCCTCTGATTAACAGTCAGATGCTCTAACCAACTGAGCTAAGGAGGAATTTTGCGTTAGCGGTTGCAAATATACCTATTTTTTAATTCCGTCAAAATAAAAATCGAAACTTTATTAAATTTGTTCTCGTTTGATCTTAAGCATCAAATAAAATGTAAAATCCTACAGTGTTTTTAATTCTTTGAGAAGTACAATATTAGCAGAAGATTCACTTTGTTCAAGTACGTTCTTGGCTTCTTCTATCTTGTTTTCTTTAAGTAGGGAAAGTGCCAAATAATATCTAATTTCTTCGTAAAAAACGCTTTCGGTTTTTTCTCTAATCATTTGAAGGTATTTTTCTGCTTGGCGCGCCTTTCCCTGGGCTAAGTTGGCCACCCCCAGAAAATACACCACTGTATCATTCTCAGGATTTGCCGCATATAAGGGTTCCCAACGATTAATGGCTTCTGCATATTCCTTGCGCTTGTAATTCACCATTCCGTAATAAAATTCATAATCTGAAGCAGTCCCCATAGTTGTGGGAAGACCGGGGTCGGGTTTAAAATTGGAAGTAAAAACCTTTTCCGGCGAATTTCCGCTGTTAAGGAAGGCCCAAGTACTCACACTAATTAGAACTAAAATTGAAGCAGCTAATGCCAGCCATTCGCGCGACATCCATTTTTTGTGAGGTTCGTCTTTTATTTCGGTGTGAAAATCATTCAGCGAATTCCGAAGATTCCCTTCTTCAATGCCTTGCATCAAAGTTTTTTGCTCATTTACCATTAGGCGGAAATCTGGATAGAGATCCATCCGTTGTTTAAATTCAAAAAGCTGGTCAGAATCTAAATTTCCCAATAAATAGGCATCTATGAGATCCACATTTTCTTGGGTGTTCTCTATATTATTATTTGGATCCATTGGGGTTTGTTTGGGTCATTTTCTTTATTTGTTCCTGGCAACGGTATTTTGCCGTTCGTGCATAAGCCTCGTCAATACTCAATATCTTGGCTATTTCTTTATAGTTTTTTCTTTCAAAATAGAACAGTTTTAGCAAGATTTGGCAACGTTCGCCGAGGTTGCCTATACACTCCATGATAATTTTGATCTTTTGATTTTTCAAATCTTCTATTTCAATTTCGGGCTCATCATATTCTATGTCACGGTTTATAAACGTTGTATTTTTGTACTTCACGGAGCGCACATGATCCAGCCATTTGTATTTTGCTATCTGAAACAGATATCCATTGATTGCTGTTTCACTTTCTGCGGAAAATTGATTGTTTTTAATATTTCGCCACATTGCCAAAAATGCCTCTTGATAAACGTCTTTAGCCTGTTGCTCATCGCCACTGTTTTTTAGTACGTAGCGCTTCACTTTCGCAAAGTTAGTTTTGTACAATTCCTTTAATGTGGTAGCGTCATTTTCTTTAATGAGTACTACCGTTCTGTTGAATGGCAAATCGTTTAATTTTTGGATGCTATGCTTGTGCATTGGTTATAAAACAATACAGAAAGATACAATTTATCTGTAATCGTTTTATCATTTTTGGACAACTTAAGGTAAATAGCTATTTTTTTTCGTTTAAATGAACTATTCCTTTACCCTATTATTGTGCAAAAACCCAAAAAAACCATTTTGCCATTTTAAACACATCGAAAATGAAGGTGAAATGTCATCAAGTGAATTAAAAAAAATACTTCGGAAATTAGTCCGAAGTATTTGCATAGCCTATTCTGAAATTGTTTTATTCAAACAACCAGCGATAGATATCATTCCCATTGGCGAAAAGTACCAGGGCTATTAAAATGAAGAAGCCTACCATTTGGGCATATTCCATAAACTTGTCGTTTGGTTTACGTCCCGTTACCATTTCATAAAGCAAAAACATTACGTGGCCACCATCCAAAGCCGGAATGGGAAGAATGTTCATAAACGCAAGAATTATGGATATTAAAGCAGTGGTTGCCCAAAAGCTCTGCCAGTCCCAAGCATCTGGAAAAAGGTTGCCAATTGCGCCAAAGCCACCCACCTGGGTAGCGCCTTTAGCGGTAAAGACGTACTTAAATTGCTTAACGTAATCTTTTAAAGTATTGTAACCGAAACTGATTCCGCCCACAACACTTTCACCCAATGAGTATTTTATTTCGGTTTGGCCAACTTGAGGAATAATATCCCTACCAAATGAATTAACCCCAATTATTCCATCTTCGTTCGGAGTTACCCGCAAAGTGTCTACTTGGTCCTCACGGGATACAACAATGGTGTTTTCATTATCTTTTAAAGTAAGATTTTGGAATTCATCATAAAATTGAACAGATGTACCATTAACAGCAATAATTTTATCATTTTTTTGGAAACCCGCTTTGCCGGCTGGGTGGTCCACAAGTACTGTATCTAGAATAGCCAAACGCCGCGGCGTAAAAGGAAAATGCGTGTCATTTTGAAACATTTTGGTGCCAGCATCTTCCGGTACCGAAATGGTTTCAACTGTACCATCACTGTGTCTCACTTCCACTTTTGAAACATCGCGTAAAAATAGGTACCTATTAACGTCCATTACATCCTGCAACGGTTCGCCATTCACGCTCAATATATGGTCGCCGTCGCGGAATCCATATTCCTTAAATTGCTCGGTAACCGCAAAACCTTGCGGAATATCTTCGTTGGTAGTTATATTTCTGCCATAGAAATACAGAATGCCCATATAAATTACGAACCCCACGATAATATTTACCGTCACACCACCCAGCATAATAATCAATCGCTGCCAAGCCGGTTTGCTTCTAAATTCCCACGGCTGCGGTGGCTGAGCCATCTGCTCCTTGTCCATGCTCTCATCGATCATTCCAGAAATTTTCACGTAACCCCCCAAAGGCAACCAGCCGATTCCGTAAACGGTTTCACCAATTTTCTTTTTGAAGAGCGAAAATTTCACATCAAAAAAGAGATAGAATTTCTCTACCCTGGTTTTAAAAAGTTTTGCGGGAATGAAGTGTCCCAGCTCGTGAAGAACAATAAGTAATGATAAGCTTAGAAGAAGTTGTATAGCTTTAACAGCAAATGGACTCATAATTTTTTAAATATATATTCTTATTAAAAGACTCACTTTTTTGCTCATTCGATACCAAAATCGAGCCTAAAATGGACTTACCTGCCAATAGTCGGTATTCAGCAAAAATCGGACAAAAGTAACCTTTTAGAACGTGCAAAAAAAATAAGCGGGTATGTTCCCGCTTATTTATTATTCTTTCGATGAAATTTTCAACAAAAAATCTTTATTTTTTTACTACTCTTTTATTGATCACGCCCTCTGAGGTTTCTATTTGGAAAATTAAAATTCCGTTGGAAAATTTTGAGATATTAACGGTTTCTGAATATTTTTCAGAATATAACAATTGCCCCAAAGTATTGTAAACACTAATTTGGTTAATATCTAAATTCGCTGGCTTTTGAAAATGGATAATTCCCGATGCAGGGTTTGGATAAAGAACGAGTTGCTGATTCATTGTTAAATCTTCAGTTCCCAATACTACGGTGTTATTGCTGGAAATTAAATGATAATCTGGATCAAATTGCACACTTTGTACCGTAAAACCAACGGATGGTTGGAAAACTTGATTGTTTGTACTATTGTCCAGCACAATATCCAAGATTTCTCCTTGCGTGCCGTTAATCCGTAATGGAACGGGAGCCTCAAAAAAGGAAACTGAAGGATGACTTTGGGTCTGGGAAATTTTCAGATTGATGGTCGCCGAGCCGTTGCCTTGGTTCCAACTAACTGTGTAGCGTGGATAACCTTCGCCGTAAATCCAGTCTTCAAAAAACTCTGATAAATCTTCACCTCCCGCAGCTGCTTCAATATTTCTGATGAGGTCCGGGGTTTTGGCATAGCCGTAAGCTAAAGCAGGATCTGCCAAATAATCTTTTAAACCTTGAAAGAAAACTGCATCTCCCAATTTTTTCCGAAGCATATGAAGCACCATTGAGCCTTTATTATAACTCAGCCTGCTGCTGAAAATACGATTGACCGAAGTTGTATCCTGCGCTGGAACATACACAGAACCGTCTGGCGAATCTGTTATGGAGCCAATTTTATCTTGCCTCCACGCCCTAAAATCTGATGCGCCATCAAAATCTTCAATTACCAATCCCGATAAGTAGGTGGCGAAACCTTCATTCAACCAAATGTCCTGCCAACTGCCACAAGTAACTTTATCACCAAACCATTGGTGACCAAGTTCGTGTGCGATCAACCCACGGCTTAGGCTTCCCATAAATGAAACAGTTGTGTGCTCCATGCCGCCTCCCCACCCAAATTGTGCGTGCCCGTACTTCTCGTTTGCATAGGGATAAGGTTCAAAAAGATCTGCAAATAAATTCATAATATCCACGGTTACCGGCGTGCGCGCTTGGGCGTAAGCAAGATCTTCGGGATACATGTAATTAACAATTTCAAAGGGATTTCCATTGTTCGCAACGGTATGCGAATATACCGTATAGTTGGTTACTGCAATGGCAATCAAATAAGCGGGAATAGGATATTGGTGTCTATAATGTGTGGTTTTATTACTTCCGTTTATAGTCTGGCTAATTTCAATTCCATTTGCTACAGCTATATATTCTTCATTTGATGGATTGAATCGTGGTGTGGTAATATACACATCAATCATATCAATCTTATCGTTCAAATCCTGCTTGCACGGCCACCAAGCCTTTGCCCCAAAAGGCTCCGAAAGCGTCCACATTACTGGATCGCCATTATGGGTGTCTGTTTCAAAAGAACCAAAACCAGAGCTTACGGGATTACCGGAATAACTGATGGATAGCGAATCCAAAACACCTTGCGCCTGCACTTGTGGAAGACTTATTACAACCTCATCATCATTATTTTGTGAAAAGCTAAGTGGCGTTCCCCGCTGTGTAACTTGCGAAACAGTCATATTATCCACAAGTTCAAAGGTTACACTATTTAGATTTTCTTTTGCAACAAAATGGGAAGTAACCTTTCCAGTAATAAAGGGTTGTGCCGGATTCACGGTAAATTCCAGGCGATGGTATTTTAGGTCATAATTTCCCGTGTTCAAATTTACGGGTTTGCCAAACCAGCCTGTTGCGGCCTTTGCTTCGGCTTCGCTAATATCTTCTTGAAAATTCTGCGAAAATGATAAAAAAGAAGTTAGGATAAAAAAAGGGAGTAGTAGTGCTTTCATTTTTGAATATTTTTAATTCAATGCGCCATAAATAATAAAATATCATTATAAAATTCGGATGTTAAATGTATTCATTTTGATGTTTTTAAACTTATTTTTGCGGCCAATTATATGCCTTGAGTCTAAAATTTAACGCGATGCTTACTTTTTTCAAAAAATATAAATTCTTCGCAGTGGTTTTATTGGTTTTATCAGCCATAATTATTACTGTAATCTATCAAATAATGAAACCGAAGGAAGTGCTGAAAGTCTATCAGCCCGCCGATGTTTCTGCCGAACTTGTGGATAGCACGCTTCAATATGTGAAGAAATACCACACCATTGCAGATTTTAGCCTTACCAACCAAAATGGAAAAGAAATCACCCAAAATGATTATAAAGGCAAAATTTATGTCGCCGATTTTTTCTTCACCACCTGCCAGACCATTTGCCCGATTATGACGGACCATATGGTGAAAATTCAAGAAGCGTTAAAGAATGACGATGAGGTTTTACTTCTTTCGCATACCGTAACCCCAGAGATCGACAGCGTTGCGCAACTTAAAAAGTATGCTTTGGAAAAAGGGGTAAACGACGCTAAATGGAATTTGGTTACGGGCGATAAAAAGGAAATATACAATCTGGCCCGAAAATCATATCTGGCCGCCAAAGATGTTCCCTATTCCGAAAACGATTTGGTGCATACCGAAAACTTTGTACTCGTGGATAAAAAGAAACGCATACGCGGATTTTATGACGGAACAGACGCTGAGGCTATTGAAAAATTATTGGCAGATATTCAAATTTTGAAGCAGGAAGAATAATTCCTCCCGAATCGAGAAAATTCCCTTATTTAAAAAATCTTAAAAGGTCTTTTCCCACGTCCTTTTTTTCCTTTACTTTTGCCTTGTTTAAAATCAATCTAAATAAATAGATGGTTATTACTATCGCTTCCCTAAAAAAAGGCCAACGTGGCATTATCAAGGAGTTTTCCGTAGATGTTGTTCCTCTGAAACTTTTGGAAATGGGCTGTCTTCCGGGCAATGAGGTTGCCCTGGTACAAATGGCTCCCTTCAACGACCCACTCTATTTGAACATAAATGGAAGCCATCTCGCCATTCGGCGGGAAACTGCCAGCCAGATTGAAATTGAATTGATATAATAAGAATGGCGAAGCACATAAACGTTGCACTTATTGGAAACCCAAATACTGGAAAAACCTCTGTTTTTAACCGGCTAACCGGGTTGAACCAAAAAGTGGGAAATTACCCCGGCATAACCGTTGAAAAAAAACAGGGCACCTGCAAGTTCGGCCGCGCCTGCAAAGTACACATCCTCGATTTACCCGGTACTTATAGTTTAAATGCTTCTTCAGTAGATGAAAATGTAGTAATAGAATTGCTGCTGAATAAAAACGACAAGGATTTTCCCGATGTGGCGATTGTGGTTGCAGATGTTGAAAACTTAAAACGAAATCTTCTCCTTTTTACGCAAATAAAAGACTTGGGAATCCCCACAATTCTTGCAATAAATATGTCAGACCGAATGAAGCGGAAGGCAATTTCGTTGGATGTTGATTTGTTGGAAGATAAGCTAAATACAAAAATTGCACTTATAAGTTCGCGGAAAAATCTTGGTTTTGATTATTTAAAGGAATTGATTGAAAACTACAACCAGCTTTCAACAAAACCTTGTTTGAATGCCTCCAGCATTTCTCCGGAATATTTTGACCGCTTGCGAAAAGCGTTCCCAAACCAAGATCTTTATAAATTGTGGTTGGTAATTACACAAGATGTAAATTTTGGAAAACTGGATCGAAATGAATTGAAGGGAGTTGCCTCTTTTCAAACAGAATCGGTCAGCAATCTTAAAAGGCTTCAGCAGAAGGAGACTATTGCACGTTACCACTTTATTAATGAAACCTTAAAACTTACGCTGCACATAGACACGGCAAATGCCAAGGATCTAAGAAGCCGTTTGGATAGGATTTTAACCCATAAAGTTTGGGGATACGTAATTTTCTTCGGAATTCTGTTGCTAATCTTCCAGGCTATTTTTGATTGGAGCGCTTACCCGATGGACTTTATTGACAGCTCCTTTGCTTCCTTGAGCGAATGGATAAAAAATTCAATGCCGCCGGGAGACTTCACAAATTTAATAGCTGAAGGTATTATTCCTGGTTTGGGGGGAATAGTAATATTTATTCCGCAGATTGCCTTTCTTTTTCTTTTCATTTCCATTTTGGAAGAAACGGGTTATATGAGCCGCGTGGTTTTTTTAATGGATCGCGTAATGCGCCGTTTCGGCCTCAGCGGAAAAAGCGTTGTGCCGCTTGTGGCAGGAACAGCCTGTGCCATTCCAGCAATTATGGCCACTAGAAATATCGAAAATTGGAAAGAGCGATTAATAACCATTTTGGTAACTCCATTCACTACTTGTTCGGCACGCCTTCCAGTTTATTTAATAATTATTGCTTTGGTAATTCCAGATACCCGGGTGCTGGGAATTTTCAGTTTACAAGGGCTTACGCTAATGTTTATGTACATTCTGGGCTTTGGAGCGGCAATTTTCTCGGCCTATTTACTGGATAAGATTCTGAAAATACGAAGCAAAAGCTTTTTTGTGGTAGAAATGCCCAATTACAAACTTCCGCTTCCAAAAAACGTAATAATTACCGTTGTTGAAAAAACTAAGGCTTTTGTGCTGGGTGCCGGAAAAATAATTCTTGCAATTTCAATTATTCTATGGGTTTTGGCATCTTATGGCCCCGGAAATTTTAATAATGCCGAAGAAATAATTCAACAAGAATACGCTTCCCAAAATCTTTCAGAAGAAGATATGCAAATGCATATTGACTCCTATAAACTGGAGCATTCCTATATAGGAAGAATTGGCCATGCTATCGAGCCAGCTGTGCGTCCTTTGGGATATGATTGGAAAATTGGCATTGCTATTGTAAGCTCCTTTGCGGCTCGAGAGGTTTTTGTGGGAACGCTCGCTACCATTTACAGTGTGGGAAGTGAGGAGGAGGAAACCATAAAAAACAGAATGGCTGCCGAAATTAATCCCGTTTTGGGCGGACCGCTTTTCAATTTTGCCAGCGGCGTTTCGTTGCTATTGTTTTATGCTTTTGCAATGCAATGTATGAGTACGTTGGCAATTGTTAAAAAAGAAACAAATAGTTGGAAATGGCCTATGTGGCAATTATTCGTAATGAGCGCAATTGCCTATGTTGTAGCATTGGCGGCCTATCAATTTTTGAAGTAAAATAAGTATCTTTGCACTATGCAGACAATATTGGTATTAATTACATTTTTAATTGCAGCAGGCTTTTTGCTAAAAAAGTTTGTATGGAATCCTATTTTTGAAGCACGCCAAAATTCTGGTGGCACATTGGACGGTGGTAAAACCAAATGTGGTAAAAAGGATTGCGGCTGCCATTAATTATTCTTCTCTTCGCAGATCAATAAAACATAATTCTTTGTATTACTAGCATTTTCCTGAGTGGGATACGGCTTTACGGTCAATCCATTTATGGCAAAGTTGGCCGAGTTATAGAGATTTGTATTTTTTTCCTCTCCGGGCCTTACCTCTCCAAAGGTTAAAAGTTTTTCCTCAGTCTTTCCGTTTGCTGTTACTTTTGCCTTCACAATAACACGGCCAGCCCAAATACAGTCCACGCCTTCGGGGCAACGGGAATCTTCCACAACTTCCATAAATTTTATAGAAATTCCTTTTAAAACTACGGTTTCACCTTTTGGGATTTTTACGGCAATTTTTGGGGTTTCTGCAGAATCAACTTGACCAATGGCAATAGTTGAAAAAAGAACCAGGCATGCTATAAGTATATTTTTCATTAGTATAAATTTTATCTTTTTTTAAAGATACATTAAAAAATAGTGCCAAAAAACTGACTGTAAAAATTCGATTTTGAAATTTCTGCATTGCATTTTATACTGGAATCTGAATACTATCCCCTGAAAAGGAAAAAATCTTCTTTCATCGGCTCTATTTTTTCATCCCTATTGTTGATAATGTATTCCAACGATTTTTCAGTAAAAATCAACCCTTTTTCAGTGAGTGACACAACATTGTTCTTTATGGCGATGAGGTTATTTTTTTCGGCTAAATCCAATACCGTTCTAGCGCGAACAGCCTGCCAATTAATATGTTCCTGTAAGTGATTTATATGTCTTTCGCTTTTTTCTTCATGGCGGTTTAAATGCAAAAGAAAGGTAATGAGTGAAACCTCAATCCGTTGCTGTTTTTGACGGTAGAGTACAGATATAAGTCCCTTTTTTGGTGCGAAAAGGTAGACAGCCAAAAAGATAACCCCCAGCGTTGTGGCTATAGATCCAGAAATGGAAGCATCGAGAAAATTTGCAATCCAATATCCGGATATAGCAGAAAATACCCCAAAAAATATTGAAAGCCAGATCATTTTCTTGAGATCTTCCGTAAGCAAATATGCCGTAGCCGCAGGTGCAATCATTAATGCTACCACAAGAATGGCTCCAACCGCATCAAAGGCGCCAACTACAGTAATTGAAGAAATTGACATTAACCCATAATGCATCACTATGGGCGAAAATCCCAATACTGAAGAAAGGCCGGCATCAAAAGTGGTCACTTTTAATTCTTTAAAAAATAATATTAGAAGACTTACCGTAATGGACAAAATGCTTCCCATTACCCATAGTGATTTTGGCCCCCAATCCGCACCTGCAACCATCAATCTGTCAAAAGGCGCAAAGGCAAGCTCACCCAACAATACAGCATCTACATCGAGATGTACATCGTTTGCGTTTTTTGCGATTAGTATGACACCAATGCTGAACAAAACTGGAAAAACAAGACCGATTGCCGTATCTTCCTTAACCAATCCGGTTTTTTGTATAAATTCTACCATAACAACGGTGATAACACCTGTTAATGCAGCTAACAGAATAAGTAAAGGAGAATTCAAATCCTGAGTTATAAAAAACCCGACAACAATTCCCGGAAGGATTGAATGACTTATTGCGTCGCTTATTAATGCCATTTTCCGAAGCACCAAAAACACGCCCGGAATAGCACATGCTATAGCGACAACGGCCGCGATAAGTTGTATTTCTATTTGCGGACTATTCATGGATGGGTTTTTGATCGTACATTTCCTGCGCCTGTTTATAGCCTTCTTCCGTCATTGCCCATTGTTGCCCTTTTATGGAGATCCAGCCTTCATTCTCTAATTTTTTAAGCGAAACTTTTGTAAAACCTTGAAAATTATTCAGAATACGAATTGCATGAGGATGCGAAATATTTTCGTGTTCCTGTGCAATGTTATACATAAATTGAAGGGTTTTCATCAGTTTCAAATCTGTACGGTTTTTTCGAAAACGAATCTCTCGAAACAGTAGGCCTCTTTTTTTTGAAAATATGAAGGAAAATAAAACAAATACTCCGGCAACAAGTACAATTACGGGACCTGTAGAAAGGTTGTTCTGGCTGGCGCTTATTGCAGTTCCAAATACCCCGGAAAAGGCACCAAATAATGCTGCTAACAAAACCATTGTACCTAGATTGTTTGTCCATTGCCGGGCGGCGGCGGCAGGTGCAAGTAAGATTGCACTCATTAATACTACTCCCACGGTCTGTAGCCCTAAAACAATAGCCAACACAATTAAAAAGGTTATCAACACATCAATAAATTTTGTGTTGAAACCAAGGGTTTTAGTATAATCTGCATCAAAAAGAAGTATTTTGAATTCCTTCCAAAAAAGCAACATCACGAAAAGTGAAATCCCAGTAACAATAACCATCAATCGTACATCACTTTCCACAAGTGTGGCGGCTTGGCCAAAAAGATATTTATCCAATCCTGCTTGGTTGGCATTAGGCTGTTTTTGAATAAAGGTGAGCAGCAACATCCCAAACCCGAAAAACACTGATAATATCAAACCTAGGGCCGTATCACTTTTTAAATGGGTTTTTGAGGTAATTCCCCGAATCCAAAATGTGCCGATTAAACCACTCACCAAAGCACCCAATAATAAAACACTTGAATCTTTAGCCCCAGTAATTAAAAATGCCAGTGCGATGCCAGGCAAGGCCGCGTGTGAAATTGCATCACCAAGAAGGCTTTGTTTCCGAAGTACTGCAAAACTGCCCAACATACCACAAATTGCTCCCAATACCGCCGTTCCCAGCGTTATAGTGCGTAGGGTGTAATCGGTCCAAAGTAAATTAAAATATTCGGTGATTGACATGATTTAGACGATAGTCATTAGTAGGTAGTCTATAGTGTTTACGTTCGACTTTTCTTTAAAAATTTTTGGAGCGAAATTATCATTTTTGCTAATTTTGAAAGTTTTGTTCTTACTTCTTTATCTTCATTTTCCGAAATAATAAAACATTGTCTTCTTGCTAGTGTTGAACATACAACACATTCTTTTGTGGACCCCCAAGCCATTTGTAGAAACCTATGGAATTGTGCATCGGTATCCCCAGCACCTTCAGCTATATTTAAAGAAACAGAAACCGAAGCTCTTCTGTATTGTGAAGTTAAACCATACATCTCATTCTTAGGAAATTTCTTTGTAATTGAATATACATCGTCGACAAAATCAAGAGACTTTTGATATACCGTCAACTCTTCAAATTTAAAATTAGATTTTTCCATACTGTTATTTTCTTTTGTCTACTGTCTACTGTCTACTGTCTACTGTCTACTGTCTACCGTCCAATCTATTTATTCACCGCAACCTTATAATTGATCCCATAAGTCTTGGTTAAATTGTCATCATTGAAAATATCTTTCACCGGTCCCGTGGCTATTTTCTTCACATTTAAAAAAGTTACCCAATCAAAGTATTCGGGGACGGTTTGTAGGTCGTGATGCACAACAACTACTGTTTTACCTGCTTTCCGCAATTCTTTTAAAATATTTATAATGGCAATTTCAGTAGTGGCGTCAACCCCTTGAAAAGGTTCATCCATAAAATAAATGGACGCGTCCTGTGCCAAAGCTCTTGCCAAAAAAACCCGCTGTTGCTGTCCGCCACTTAATTGGCTTATTTGCCTGTTTTTGTAAGTGAGCATCCCTACTTTTTCCATGGATTCCAAGGCGACTTTTTTCTCTTTTTGGCCCGGTCTCTTTATCCAACCTAAATTTCCATAGGTGCCCATCATTACAACATCAAGCGCAGTGGTTGGAAAATCCCAATCTACACTTCCCTTTTGTGGTACATAGGCTACCATTTTTCTATTTTTTGAATACGGTTTCCCATAAATGGAAACAGTTCCCGCAATGGGTTTTATAATGCCCAAAATAGTTTTTATAAGTGTAGATTTCCCTGCACCGTTTGGTCCCACTATTGCCATTAAAACACCTTCGGGAACAGAAAGGTCTATGTCCCATAGTACAGGTTTGTAGTTGTAGGCTACTGTAAGATCGTCTATTTGTACTGCAAGTTTTTGATTGTCCATTTGCTATTTTTTCTGTCTTATTTTAGAGAATTTACAATGGTCTTCACATTATATTTAAACATTCCTATATAGGTTCCTTCTACCGTTCCGGTGCTTCCGAGCGCATCACTATAAAGTGAACCGCCAATTTCTACATTATGGTTTTTGGAGAGTACCGCTTGCTGTAGGGCTTCAATGGTGCGTTTGGGCACCGAACTTTCTACGAAAATGGCTTTGATATTATTTTCTATTATAAATTCCGAAAGATTCTGAACGTCCTTTACACCCGCTTCAGTTGCAGTTGAAATTCCTTGCAATCCTACTACCTGAAAGCCGTAAGCTTTTCCGAAGTAATTAAAGGCATCATGCGCAGTGACCAAAATGCGCTTTTCAGCCGGCAATGTCGCAATGCTCGTTTTAATTTCATTTTCAAGAGTATCCAATTTTTCCTGATATTTTTTGTTGTTTTCGGAATAAATTTCTGCATTTGCCGGATCTGCTTTTAAAAGTTCTTCAGTCACAATTTGTGCAAACTGCTTAAAAAACTGAATGTTGAACCAAACGTGGGGGTCATAATTGGATGCGAAATATTCCGAAGAAATCAGTTGGTCCTTTGGCAATTTTTCTCCCAGGGAAACCGTATTTTTTTTGCCTTCCATTTTCTCAAAAATATCCACCAGCTTTCCTTCCAAATGTAAACCGCTGTAAAAAATGATGTCTGCTTCGTAGAGTTTTGAAACGTCACCTTCACTCGCCTTATAAAGATGCGGGTCTACGCCAGCGCCCATAAGCCCATTGATTTCCACATAATCGCCTCCAATATTTTTTACTAAATCAGTAATCATGGTGGTGGTCGTTACAATATTGAGCTTATCTGATTTCTCGGATTGTTCCTTACATCCTATCAATATTATACCGACTAACAAAAAAATTATTTTTTTCATATTTTTCATTTTATTTTGGAATTCTATAACTAACTCCCGCGCTCAACAAAATGTCTTGATTATCTGTAATGCCTCTTCCCACTGTGGCATCTAGTTGTAGATTGTCTTTAACTAAATAGGTGATCCCAACATCGGCAAAATGAAGTGCACGATTGTTTTCGGGAAGGTTGCCATATACTTCGGCATAAATCCCAAAATGGTAGGTTACCGAATAACCGTAAGCCAGTGTATAGATATATTCTATTCCATCTGCATCATTTTGCCACGCTACGCCCAAATTGTACCCTAAACTTGATTTTTCACTTAAAGTATGGGAAATAGCAAAGATAGTCTCAAGGCCTGTGGTTTGAAGGCGATAATCCGTTGATGCCAAGAAAGGAAGATATGCATGAACCAGCAATCCAATGCTTGGCAATAGTTTATCTTCTTGTACAATCTCCACTTTTGCTCCAATAAGCAAAGGTGAAAATCCAGAAAGTACATTCTCCAATCCTTTATTATTCTGAGAAAAATGAATTTCTTGAAAATCCCACCCAAGCCGAAATTCCAGATTTTGTAAAATTCCGAAACGAAGCAAAGTTGTATTATAACCTTTGGTTTCATTTTGAATATCATTTTCGGTAAACGATTCATAATACAAACCCGTTTCAATTTGAATGTGATTTTGCGGAACAGAATTTGGGGATTCCGTGGCATCCGGTCTGTCGGTTATCAACTCGGTTTTTTCTGTTTCTTGAGCCAAGGTTAGAAATGGAATAAATAAAATTGTTGATGTAATTCTCTTAATTTTTTTCATTATTACAGGGTCTGAACGTATAAATTTTCTGCAATTTTAATGGAAATGAAAAATTGATCATTACCTATCTGAATGATCATGGAGCCATCAAAAAATTCCTTCCCAAGAACGGTTATCTTGGTTCCAATACTTATTTTCTTTTTGTCCAAATATTGAAGAAACTCTGTACTGGACTCCTTTACACCCACGCAAACACCTTTTTGGTTCTTTTCTATTTCAGAAAGCAATTTTTTTTCGGTTCTTTTTAAAACACCGTGTTTATCTGGGATTGGATCGCCGTGGGGATCAAAATCTGGACTGCCCAAAAATTTGTCGAGACGAATAATCAATTCGTCGGACTGTATGTGTTCCAATTGCTCTGCAATATCGTGCACCTCGTCCCAGTGGAAATTTAGTTTTTCGACTAAAAAAACTTCCCACAACCTATGTTTTCTTATAACATTGGCCGCAACCTTTTTTCCTTTTTCCGTAAGCTGTGCGCCCTTATAGCGTTTATAGACCAACAGTTTTTTTTCTGCCAGTTTTTGTATCATATCCGTAACGGAAGAGGGCTTCGTGGCCATACTTTCCGCGATGGCATTGGTACTGACTTCCCCAGCATTTATGTGCTCTAGGTGAAATATTGCTTTTAAATAATTTTCTTCGGCTAATGTAAACATAGGCACAAAGGTAAATAAATATTTACATAAACCTATAAAAAATATTTAGGCTCAACTAAAAATAGATGCAAAAAAATTGCTTGACCAAGCTTCCTTATGATCCTTTAATCAATTCTATAAAATGTAATATTTTTAAAAACCGCGCTCTTTCTGAAGTTGTTCGTAGGCTTCCTGCACTTTTTTGAACTTTTCCTCGCCTCCTTTTTGGTGCGCTTCGTCCATATGCTGAAGTTTGTCGGGATGGTATTTTTTTACCATCGTGCGGTAAGCGGTCTTTATTTCAGGTATCGTTGCTGTTCTGTCAATTTCCAAAATTTTGTAGGCACTGTCCGGATTTTTGAAAAACATCGCTTTTATGCTTTCAAAATCGCGGCCGTAAACCCCCAAAAATCCTGCAATTTTATTTATTTCATTCACTTCAGCCGTCGAAACGCTGCCATCGGCATTGGCAATGCTAAATAGAAAATGAAGAATTTGCAATCGGCTCTCGTATCGGGTACGTTGTTGCAAAAGGCTGCAAATATTTTGGGCCGAAATTTCACGCTTTTTAATTACCTCATTAAAAATTCGAAATGTAGCATTGGCACGCTCGCGCCCGTAAGCCTGCACAAAATATTGACGAACATAATCAAGTTCTGTTTGGCTTACATTTCCATCGGCTTTAATAACTAAGGACGCCAAGGAAAGTAGGTGTAGCTCAAAATCTGCCGGGGTAACTTGCTGCTGCGATGAACCAAAAGAAGCTTGGAACCTTTTGCCTTTCACACTTATGTTGTCCAGCAAACTTCCTATTATAAAACCCACAATAGCACCTGGAAATCTATACACAAAATAACCGAGAACGGCCAATAACCAACGAAGCATATACTTGTTTTTTCTTTTTAAGAGCCGACAAAGGTAGGGTTTAAAGCTCCAAAATTCAAACAACATATTCCAAATGCGAAAAGTGGATACTTTTTGAAATTTGGAACTTGTAATTTGGGATTTATTTGAAAATTTTTCGTTTTCAAATTTTGTATCTTTGTATTCACATTTTAATAGTAATAAAAATACAAAAATATGTACCCACCGGAACTAGTAAAACCAATGCGCGAAGACCTTACGAAAGTAGGATTTTCTGAACTACATACCGCAAATGATGTTGAAGAAGCGTTGAAAAAAGAGGGAACCACCTTAGTAGTTGTAAACTCTGTTTGTGGCTGTGCCGCGGCCAATGCCCGCCCAGGAGCAGCAATGTCCATTCAAAACGATAAGAAACCTGACCATTTGGTAACCGTTTTTGCAGGTGTAGATCGCGAAGCTGTGGATGCCGCACGGGCCAATATGGTTCCATTTCCGCCAAGCTCGCCTTCTATGGCACTTTTTAAAAATGGCGAATTGGTTCACATGCTGGAGCGGCATCACATTGAAGGTCGCCCCGCACAGATGATTGCCGAAAATTTGAAAGGCGCCTATAACGAATATTGCTAATAATAAATTTTTAGATTGTGAAAATTACAAAGCCTTTTACGATCGTTATTGGAATTTTGGCGCTCGGCGCACTTGTTTTCAATATCTATCAAAACCCAAAGGTTTCACATTTATTTGGAAGAGAAATAAATGATTGGCTTTACAGAGCTTTTTGGTTATTGATCGTTGGCCTTTGTGTTTACAATTATATTTACATAGAAAAAAATACATTGAAAAATAAATCAAAATCAAAACGTTGATTGTTTTTTCGAATTTCAAATTTTAAACATGCAAATTGGAAAACCGTTTTTTAAAGACGGTTTTCTTACTTTTGATTAGTAATGAACGCACTTTCAAAAATTATCAGCTATCCATTTTCGGTTTTATTTTACCTTCTTTTTGGTATTACTATCCTCGTTTTCCATCCCATTCAATGGGTTTGCTTTAATTGGTTTGGATACAAAGCGCACAAAAAAAGTGTAGATTATTTAAACTGGACATTACTCCGGTGTCTGAATGTATTGGGAACAAGCTTCCATATTGATATTAATACCAGTATCCCCAATAATGTTCCAATAATCATCGTTTCAAATCACCAGAGTATGTGGGATATTTCGCCGATTACTTGGTATTTGCGAAAATATCATCCCAAATTTATTTCTAAAGTCGAGTTAGGAAAAGGAATTCCTTCCGTTTCATATAATTTGAGGCACGGAGGCTCTATTTTGATTGATAGAAAAAACCCGCGCCAAGCCATTGTTGAAATGGTAAAGTTTTCAAAATATCTTCAGAAATTTAAACGAAGCGGCGTTATCTTCCCTGAAGGAACGCGCAGCAAGACAGGTGTGCCCAAACCTTTTCGAAGAACTGGACTACAAACACTCTTCAAAAAAGTGCCAGATGGTTACGTTATTCCAGTAACATTCAATAATTCTTGGAAGTTACAACGCTGGGGAATGTTCCCAATTCAAATGGGCGTACGTTTGGAGATGACCGCACATCCCGCAATAAAAATTGCCGATTTCGAAATTGAAATGCTCATTGATAAAGTGGAGGAAACAATCACATCAAAAATCCATAAATAATGACTTCTATTGCTTCGGAAGAAATTATTCAGAAAACCATCTATTTTGTAAAAAACGAATTGCAAAATGCCGAAGGCGGCCACGATTGGTTTCATATTGAGCGGGTTTATAAAAATGCATTGCTGATTTCCGAAAGTGAAAAAGTCGATAAAACTGTTGTTTCACTGGGCGCATTGCTCCACGATATAGCCGATTCAAAGTTCCATAATGGCGACGAAACAGTTGGTCCGACAAAGGCGAGACAATTTCTAAAAACGCAAAATATTTCCGAAAATACAAGGGAACATGTGGTGAAAATTATTGAAAATATTTCTTTTAGAGGCGGGAATAAAAATCAAGAATTTCATTCAAAGGAGTTGGACGTAGTGCAGGATGCCGATAGACTTGACGCTCTGGGAGCGATAGGAATTGCGCGGACATTTAATTACGGTCGTTTCAGAAATCGAAAACTTTATGATCCTGAAATTAAACCAAAATTAAATATGTCACCCACGGAATACAAAACTTCCGAGGCGCCGACAATCAACCATTTTTACGAAAAACTTTTACTCTTAAAAGAGAGAATGAACACCAAAACGGGACGGAAAATTGCGGAAGAAAGGCATGGGTTTATGGAAATATTTCTTCAACAATTTTATGCGGAATGGAATGGGAAACAATAAGTTTTAAAAAAGTTTCATTTGCGGGTTTTTCAGTTGTAAAAAATGCGAAGTATCCAAAACTTCAGTTTTTCTGTCCTTTAAATATCTTTTTTTGGCAATCGCCATCGTGTTTTTTACTTGTTCACTAATTGTTCCTTCGCCTTTCATCCTTCTTCCCCAATTGCTATCGTTGAGTTTTCCGCCGTGGCATTCGGCTATTTGGTTTAATATTCTATCAGCTTTATCTGGAATTGTTTTATGCGCCCAATCCTTAAAAATTTCCGCAATTTGGCCGTTTAGTCGAACGATGGTGTAACCCACATCAACTGCTCCGAGCTCCGCCACTTTTTTTACCAATGGAAGAATTTCGTGGCTATTTAAGGAAGGAATTATGGGAGCCATCATTACCCGCACGGGAATTCCATTATCTGCAAGCGTTTCCACTGTTTTTAATCTTTGTTTTATGCTTGCCGTACGCGGTTCCAGCAATCTTCGCGTATCTTCGGAAAGGGAGGTGATAGAAATATTAGTCGAAATAATATTCAGTTTTGCCATTTCCTTCAAAATATCGAGATCGCGGAGAATCAGCGAATTTTTGGTGATAATGCCAGTGGGATGTTTCCATTTCAACATTACTTCCAAACATTTACGGGTGATTTCCAGTTTGCGTTCCAAGGGTTGGTAACAGTCAGTATTTCCCGAAAAAACAATGCTATTTCCCTGCCAATTCTTTGAGGTAATTTTTTCTTCCAAAAGTTGCGGTGCATTTTTTTTGAAAAGAATATTTCGCTCAAAATCCAATCCGGCGCCATAGCCCCAATATTCGTGGCTGTTGCGAGCATAACAATACACGCAACCGTGTTCGCAACCTTGATACGGATTTGCTGAAAAACCCATCCCGACGTCCGGACTTTCTACTTTATTTACAAAGGTTTTGGGGAAAACTTCAATGTAATTTGTTTTGTTTTTATCAGCTTCCTCGCCTTCCGCTTCACAGAAATTTAAATACTCATCGAGTACTTCGTGGCTATTTTCGAAGAATCGGTTGGGAACATTTTTCTGGGCGCCGCGGCCTTTTAAGAAATCAGCAGACATAAAAACTTTGAAGATTTTTTTTCTTCAAAGTTAATTATTAGTTGGAATAATTCCAAACTAAATAGGAATATATCCAATATAAATATATACTATCAAATTAAAAAAATCATTTCCCCGGAAACTCAGCTTTCCGCTTTTCAAGAAATGCTTGTGTACCTTCTTTAAAATCTTCGGTTCCGAAACAATCTCCAAATTCCTCAATTTCTACTTCAAACCCATTTTCGCCATCTTCATAATTGGCATTGATGGCTCTAATTGCGGCAGCGATTGCTGCCGGAGAATTTTTCATTATTTTTTCCGCTATCTTTTCGGTAAACTCAATTAATTCCTCAGCAGTTGTTACATGGTTTACCAAACCGTACTGTAGTGCTTGGGAGGCATCAATCATTCCGGCGGTCATAATCATTTCCATGGCGCGACCTTTGCCAACCAACTGTGGCAAACGTTGTGTACCGCCGTAGCCGGGAATTACACCCAACGAAACTTCCGGCAGCCCCATTTTTGCGGTTTCGGAAGCGATGCGAAAATGTGCCGCCATAGCCAGTTCCAGTCCCCCACCAAGTGCAAAACCGTTCACGGCAGCAATTACGGGCTTGGATAAATTTGCCACAAAATCAAACAATAATTTCTGCCCTTTTGCTGCCAGGTTGCCACCTTCTTCCACAGAAAAATCTGCGAATTCACTTATGTCCGCCCCAGCCACAAAGGCTTTTTCGCCACTTCCAGTTATTATTATCACTTTTGTTTTTGAGGAATTTTCAGCTTCTTCAAAAGCATTGTGCAATTCTTGGATTGTTTCGCGGTTAAGCGCGTTAAGTTTTGATGGTCGATTGATGGTAATAGTTGTAATACCGTTATCGGTTTCGGAAAGTATGTTTTGATAATTCATTGTTTAGAATAATTTGTTGAATAACTTTTCTGCCACAATTGCACAAATATTTTATAGTATTATCCGTGTATCGTGGCCACTTTCACAAAGCTACTAAAAACCTTAAAGCATTATTGGAAACGAAACTTTAAAAATGGTCTTTTCTTCGGATTCATGTAGTGTTATTGTTCCACCATAGGTTTCCACAATATTTTTTACCATTCCCAGCCCAAGGCCCATGCCACTGCTTTTTGTGGTAAATTGTGGTTCAAAAATGAAGGTTTTGTTTTCTTCGGGAACACCTATTCCATTATCTGTTATGAGAATATTCACAAAGGTTCCTTCACGTTTAACGATTACATCAATTCGAGGTTGCGTGGGATTTTTTTGCTCGATGGATTGGATGCTGTTCTTCACCAGATTTGTAACCACGCGAATAAGTTGGGTTCTGTCAAAACGCGCTCGAATCTCTTCTTCTTCCGAAAAGAAATAAATATAATCTTCATTAAAAATATCAAGTGCCAGCTTGCTTATTTTTATCACATTCAGCGTTTCATCTTGTTGTGCGGGCATTTTTGCATAGGTAGAAAATGCTGAGGAAATGGAACTTAAGGTATCAATCTGCTGAAGTAGTGTATTCGTGTATTCAGCCATTTTTTTATCAATATTTGGGTCTTCGCAATCAAATTTCCGCTGAAAACTTTGCACGGTAAGACGCATGGGCGTTAACGGATTTTTAATTTCGTGGGCCACCTGTTTTGCCATTTCGCGCCAAGCGGTTTCCCGTTCACTGGCGGCCAGTTGAGCGGCGCTGTTCTCCAATTCATCAATCATTCCATTGTAAGAGTTTACGAGTAATGAAATTTCCTGTGGCGTGTCGCTAATATGAATTTTTTTGTTTCGTGTGTCAAAGCGCGTCTCTGATAGTTTTTCACTTATTTCCTTTAAGGAGCGGGTAATGTATTTTGACAAAAAGTAAGCAATCGTGATAGCGGCAATAAGCATAAAAAAGTAAGCTATTCCCAATCTGTAGAGATATTCGGTAAGTTCTTTGGTTATAAAACCGTCATCTTCAATGTAAGGCAAATTAAGGATCGCCAAAGGTTTAAAATAGCTGTCTGTAATGTAGGTATAGGAAGATTGGTATTTCTGGCCGCCTTCCTCAAATTCCTTTATATAACTTTTTGTGGGTGAATTTTGAAGTTTTTTTAATGCGAATTCAGGCATTTTTGGCGAAACCGTATCCTTAAAAAAGGAGGGTTTTGAAGATTTCAGGAGATTTCCATCCAGGTCGTACAGAAAAATCTCGAGGCTGTGAATGTCTTTTATTTCGTAGATTTTATCTTTGAAAATAAGCGGAATCTGTGCCGTTTCAACAGGATAGGTAGTGGTTTTTAAAATGTAGTTGATGTTTTCGCGAATTGCGGCTTCCTTGCGCAAAAGACGGTCGCGATGGTAATCCTGCGCCTCTTCCTTATATTGAAAAACGGTTACAATGGCAATAAGCACCGAAGCTCCCAAAACCAAAAGGAACATAGAAAGAAAGATGCGGGTACGAAGCGATTTTTTGTAAAAGTACATTTACATTATTTTGAAGAAAGAAAGATAGCAATAATCGAACCTAAAAGGAAAATTCCCAATAACAAATCCCATTATGCGTTGGTAGCTGAGTGGAGCCGAAGCTATTTTTCCCGAATACGTTTGTAAATTTTATAGCCCATCATCAATAATATTGCAAAAACTATAATGCCAACGGTGCCGTAAATCCAATTCGTGCCATCTTTTAAAATCACCAAAAAAACAACGGCAAAAAGAATAATTGTCGGCACTTCGTTGAAAAGGCGCATATAGTTTGACGAATGTTTCACCACTCCATTTTGAAGCTGTTTAAAAATTTGATGGCACTTAAAATGATAGATTATCAAAATAATGACAAAGGCTAATTTCACTTGCATCCAAGCGTCACTCAAAAAAAACAAGCGCATGTAAATAAGCCAAATACCGAAGAAAAGAGCCAAAATCATGGAAGGCCAAGTAATAATATTCCACAGTCGGGAAGCCATTATTTTTAATTGATTGCCCAAAATTTCCTTGTCGGGAGAAGGTTTTTGTGAAGCTTCAATTTGGTAAACGAACAAACGCACGATATAAAAAAGCCCTGCAAACCAAGTGATGATGAAGATGAGGTGAAGTGATTTTATGTAGGGGTAGTATTGTTCCATTAACTTATAGTTAAATAACTTTATAAAATTAGGGTTTTAAATTTATTCTTTTAAGGTTTTCCGTATTTCCCGATTCAAAAAATACCCAGTTACAATAGTTGAAAGCACATCGGCCGCAGGAAAGGAAATCCACACGCCCAATTCGCCAAAATAATATGGAAGAATAAAAATAAGTGGAATAAAGAAAAAACCCTGTCTCGTTAAAGTGAGCAATAATGCGGGAACAGCTTTTCCGATAGCCTGAAAATAAGCCGAGCCGATTAACTGTATCGCAATAATTGGCGTAGCCGCAAAAACCCATCGCATATAATGTGGCGTTTCTGAGAGAATATCCGCATCATTTGTAAAAACGGAAACAATTTCTTCCGGGAAAATCATTATAACAGCAAAAATAAGTAAACCCAAACCACCAGCATATAAGATTGCTTTGTTGATGCTTTCGCGTACGCGCGAAAATTTATGCGCCCCGTAATTAAAACCTGCAATGGGCAAAAATCCTTGGGTTACACCTAAAACCGGGAACAGGGCAAACATCAACATTCTTCCAATAATGCCATACGCCGCCACGGATGCTTCACCACCAATGTTGAAAAGTATGTTATTCATCAACAAATAGGTGATGCTCACAACGGCCTGTCTTGCCAATGTTACAAATCCTAGTGCGGACATTTCCTTCAAAATGGGTAAATCCAACCCGAGATGCGGTAGGCTTATCTTCAATTCAGATTTATTGCTTAGGAAAAACCAGAGCACATATAGAAAACACAGTCCGTATGAAATGGTTGTTGCCCATGCTGCACCTTCCATTCCCATGTCTAAAAGATTGATCAATATATAATCCAGGATAAGATTTCCTACGGATGGGATTATCATTGCAATCATCGCGAACTTAGGTTTTCCTTCGGCTCGGATTACATTATTGCCCATCATACAAAGTGCCAAAAGAGGAACACCGTAAAGTACGATGCGATAATAGATTTTTGCGGGTTCAAAAATATCGCCCTTTCCGCCGAAAGCGGGAATAAGTTCATTTATAAATATCAATCCAAAAGCTACCATTGCTATGGTAAGCAATAGTGTTAAGGTTATTTGGTTTCCGAAGGTCTTCAGTGCACGCTCCTTATTATTGGCGCCCAAAGCGCGGGAAATTATGGAAGAACCGCCAATACCGATTGCCATTCCCAGTGCAGCAATAAAAAAGGAAACCGGTAAAACCACATTTATGGCCGCAATGGCAATGGACCCGATCCAATTGCCCACAAAAATGGTATCTACCAAAATATTCAGCGACATTACCAAAATCCCGATAGAAGCAGGAACGGCTTGCTTTATCAACAAACTTCCGATGGGTTCGGTACCAAGTGCTGCCGACTTACTGTTCATTAAAATTATTCTCTATTGTTATTATTTATTTTTTATACAAAGGATCCCTTTCTACTTCTCATTAATTTATAGCAAATAAACAGTAGTAATAGAAGATAAAAAAATCAAGCAATCGCAGTTTTTACATCCACAATTCTCCATTTGTCAATCCAGCCTGTCAAAACTTCTGCCCAGTCGTCACGGTCGTTTAGACAGGGAATTACCGTAAATTCCTTTCCGCCGGCTTCGTGGAATATTTCTTCGCCTTCCATCGCAATTTCCTCCAAAGTTTCTAGACAATCGCTAACAAATGCCGGAGTAACAATCGCCATTTTTTTGATGCCGTTTAAGCCCATTCTTTCAATGGTTCTGTCTGTTGGTGGTTTTAGCCATGGATCAAAGCCTAAGCGTGATTGAAAGGATGTAGAATAGGTTCCAGGTTGTAAATTCAGCTTTTTCGCAACCAAATCGGTTACTTTCAAACATTGGTGGCGGTAGCAAAATTCGTGGGCGGGAGAATCCGTCACACAACAAGTACCATCTATTTTGCAATGACTTTTTGTGATGTCTCTTTTATAAATATGTCTTTCAGGAACCCCGTGATAACTAAACAAAAGATGTTCGTAATCCAGATTTTCAAGTTTTTCAGAAATACTTTTTGAAAGCACTTGAAGGTATTCGGGTTTATTGTAAAACGCAGGAAGCGAAGTGATTTGAAGCTGTGGAAAAAATTCATTTTTAAGTTCTTCTACTTTTACATCTATGGTTTCGGTAGTTGCCATTGCGAATTGCGGATACAGCGGAATGGTAAGAATTTCATCAACGCCTTGGTCCACTAATTCCTGCAAGCCTTTTTTAAGGGTCATGCTG